>Ga0222719_10001443_pt1 | contig 23053 bp, 22 predicted proteins | sample C33_34DmetaG_FD_165039 | JGI IMG/M metagenome (GOLD analysis project Ga0222719, IMG submission 165039) | Estuarine water microbial communities from San Francisco Bay, California, United States - C33_34D | ecosystem: Environmental > Aquatic > Marine > Unclassified | place: USA: California...
GACCATAATCGTAAGACAAACGTAACTGCTAACGATAATTTTGCAGATATGGCTATTGCTGCCTAGCAGTAATTAGTCGGGGTTCGGTGGGTTCCTAGCAACAGAATACCCACCACTTTATTATGAAAGGATATATTATGAGTAATTTATTGACGTTTACAAGTAAGATTATAATTGGCATAGTTATTATTGCCATACCCTCGTTCTTCTTATTTTCAGAAGCTGAACCAACTCCGAAAACAATCCCAATTGATAAAAAGTATTCAGACGAAGAAGTATCTTGTCTAGCACATAATATTTACTTTGAGTCACGCAACGAATCTACAGCAGGTCAACTTGGTGTTGCAGATGTAACTCTTAATCGTGTGTATTCTGAGAAGTATCCTAATACTATTTGTGGTGTTATTATGGATGGTCCACACTATACCAACTGGAGAGGAATTGAAATTCCTATAAAAAATAAGTGTCAGTTCTCATGGTATTGTGATGGAAAAAATGATTCAGTTAAAGATTCAGAAAAATATGTTGAAATATATCTTCTTGCGAATGATATTCTAAATGGTGGGTATGAATTGTTTGATATAACTGATGGTGCAATGCATTATCATGCTGATTATGTTAACCCTTCATGGGCAAGTTCTATGGTAAGAACAGCTAAGATTGACACACATATATTTTACAGGCTGAAATAATGCATTATGTTGTTACTGGTGGTTGTGGGTTTATCGGTTCCCACTTAGTTGATAGACTTATTCAATTAGGTAATCTAGTAACTGTAGTTGATGATATGAGAATAGGAAAAAATGTCTTACATCATCCAGAAGTAAAATACATTCATAAAGATGTTTGCAATGTAACGGTAAAAGAGTTTGATACATTTGGCGAACCTGTTAGCGAAATCATTCATTTAGCAAATACACCGAGAGTTAGACTATCACTTAAAGAACCTGAAGATGCAATTATGAACAATGTTGGTCCTACAGTTAGAGTATTAGAATGGGCCAGGGAATTAAATTGCACTCTATACTTTGCTTGCTCCTCAAGTACCCAACATTCAGATGAGTTCTCTAATCCCTACACTTTTTCGAAAAAGGTAGGTGAGGGATTACTTCGCTTGTGGGGTATTCACTATGGTGTGCAGGCTCACTATATGTATTTCTATAATGTATATGGTCCTCGTGAAGCAGACTATGGTGAATACAGCACAGTTATAAGGGCGTTTAAAAATAGTGTCTTACATAATAAACCCCTACGAATTTTTGGTAACGGAAATAAAACAAGAGACTTTACACATGTTGAAGATGTAATTAAAGGCATTGAAACACTGTTGTTTGCATTGAACCCTCCGAGGGTTGTTCATCTCGGAACAGGAAACCCCTATTCTATTAATGAAATTGCCGATGCATTTGACCATTATTCAATTAATGAGTTTGACAAACCAGGTGAGGCAGTGCATACTGAATGTATGAAACCCTACATTAAATCGACACATGATGTGATAAAATATATTAAAGAATGGAAAGCGAGAAATCATAATGCCTAAACTAATTATTGATAATGATATGACAACAGATACCACTACAGTATCGGATGTATTTCTAATTACTAAAGAATTTAAAACATCAGCAGACTTTTCACAATTTATTGAGAGAACCGCCGCAAAAAACAAAAGCGGTTTTATTGAAGTCTTAGTTGAATATTGTGTCAAGCAAGAAATTGAAATTGAATCTATTAAAAAAACATTAACCACATCTCTTAAAGAAAAAATTAAAGCCGAAGCAGAATCACTTAATCTCCTTAAGGGTGAGAAATCAGGGACCCTGCCATTTTAATGGAACCTTTTGAAGTATATAGATTATACCTTGCACTTAAACTACACTTCACAACAAAAAAATACGATATAACAAAAACTCGTGGTGCTGTCAAAGCAAAGGAAGCAACCTTTCTTAAACGGAAAGACCTTACGTCTATGCGTAAACTTGCCCGTGACTATTCAAAGAAAGAAATTATTGATTTACTTGTTGCTAACTTTGTTTCAGGTGATAAATGGGGAGGAATGTTTGACTCCCAATCTGCTGAAGTTTATAAAGAATGGAAGGCTCGTAAAGCAAAAATAGAATATACTTTCGAACAAGATATTGCTAAAATAGAATTGGAAATGGAAAAAGAGAATATATCTAATCCCTTTGTCTCTGAAGATGGATATCATCCTCTAGTATTTCGATTATATTTTGGTCGCCTAATTTCTATAGAAACCATAGTTTTACTTGACAAAATGTTTAATTATGCTACTATGGAAACAGATGATATTTTTCTACAGGATGTTACAATGCTTGTAACAAAATATCGTCCATTTGTCAAACTGACGGACAAAATGAAACTCGTCGGTGCAAAACTTGTATAAATAAAGGGTGCAATATGAGGCACAATTATACAAATAATACAACGCTATACAACGTTATAAGGAATATATTAAATGTCTATTAATTCACTATCTGACCTACGAAAAGCCCGTGGTAACTTTGATAACTTGATGAAACAAGTTGAGTCCATGGATTCTCCTAAACAATCAAACAATAAAGGCGATGACCGAGAGTGGAAACTTTCAGTTGATTCTGCAGGCAATGGCTATGCAGTACTTCGCTTTCTTCCTGCGCCTAAAGGTGAGGAAGTTCCTTGGGTTCGCATGTTTAATCATGGGTTTCAAGGTCCTACAGGTAAGTGGTATATTGAAAACTCACTTACTACACTAAATCAACAAGACCCTGTTTCTGAATTGAACAGTGAGTTGTGGAACAGTGGTGTAGAATCAAACAAAGATATTGCTCGTAAGCAAAAACGCCGTTTGTCATATTATGCTAATGTTCTTGTCATTAAGGATCCAGCTAATCCTCAAAATGAGGGTCAAGTTATGCTGTACAAATTTGGTAAAAAAATCTTTGACAAACTGAAGGATGTCATGCAACCTCAGTTCGAAGATGAAACTCCAGTTAATCCTTTTGACTTCTGGGAAGGTGTAAACTTCAAATTGAAAGCACGTCAAGTTGAAGGTTATCGCAACTATGACAAGTCTGAGTTTGAAACATCTCCACAGGCGATTGCTGAAACTGATGAAGCAATTGAAGCAATTTGGAATAAACAACATTCATTATCTGAACTTATCGACCCTAAGAACTTCAAGTCATATGAAGAACTTAAAGCAAAACTTAATCAAGTATTGCAGGGTGGTGCTAAAGTTACTACAGCAGAAAAAATTGCTGAACAGACAGGTGATGTTGAAGACCAAATTTTTGTTGAGTCAAAATCGGCAACTCCGGTATCAGTTACATCTAATATCAGCGATGATGATGATGATGATACAATGTCCTACTTTGCTAAATTAGCACAAGACGACTAAGTTACATCTTAGGAGTGGAGAGGGCGGCCTTAGTGTCGCCCTTTTCTATGCTCGGAAAGCAACAAATCTTCTAGCTGATTCATTCAGAGATAAGATAGTCTTAGGTAATGCAACAATAATCTCACCCTGAGGAGCAGATGAATTAGTTGTAGGAGAACTAATTACAATCGGCGCCGCCGCTTTTTCTGCTTCCATTCGTGTAGCTTTTTCAGTAGCAGTTTCAATCTGAATACCTGAATCGGTTTCACGGGCAAACACTTTGCCTTCTAACCCCGCCTGAGAAATTTCTTCCTGTGCCTCTGCTAAGTCATTACTTTTCAAATTGAACATACCAGATGTCTTCTTAGTTATTTTACGCTGGAGTTCGGCAACATCTTTTGTGCTAGGACCTTCGTTTTCAAATTTAGTTTCATTAAAAGTTTTAGCATCAAGTTCAGGGTTAGTTTCTTGTTGCTCTAAAAATGACATTCTATCCTTTTCACTTATTTCTTCAGGAATGCCAACTCTCTCTGGGTCATTTTTAATTAACCAATTTACTGCTTCGACTTTTTCTTCTTCTGATGCCATAGGATTTGCAAGAGTATATTCTTTTCTAGCACCCTCACTAAATACAGCTTCACCTACATCAAATGCAAGAAGACCGGCACTAGCAATTGCACCTATACCTGTAGCCGCCAGTGCTCCTCGTGCGGCAAATTTAGCACCTATTTTCAATGCAACTTTTTTACCTACGTTACCAGCAACTTTTTTTTGTATTTTGCCTTTTGCTTCCTTAGTAGTTTTTTGTTTCACTTTTTCCCTAGCTTCTTTAGCCGCTTTTTTGCTTGCTACATCAGCCGGCGCCTTTGTAAATCTACCTGTTGTAGGATCCCTAAATCTATTAGTTTTAGGATCCAATACTGGTTTGGGTGTTGTTGTTCCGAAACGACCACGAACTGCCTTTGCTCCTGCCTTTACTGCTTTAAAAGCACCGAAACCCCCAGCAACACCAGCGGCGGTATCGAAAAATCCTGAGCCTCCTCCTTGTGCATTGCCTGCTCTTTTAGTTGCACCTAGTTGAGATTCAAGTAAAGCAATAATTTGTTCACCCTGGGATTTAGTTATTCCCTCAGAACTCATTTCAGCTTTTATTTGTGATACAGTTTTGTTTTCTACTTGTCCCCCGGCTGTTTCATTTTTGCCGAGACTTTTTACTGCATCAATAAGTTCGTCAGTTTTACCCTCAAGTTCGTCAGTATTTCTTTCTAGTTGTTCACTTGTACCATTACCTAAACTGGAATAACCTGACTTAATATTTGTTTGTGTATTTGCGGCTTTTGCACGGGATTCTGTGGAACTAAACACTCTGGCAGATAGGCTTTCAGCACCAAACATTGTTGCAGGATTAACTGCTTCTTTTACAATATTAGAAAAACCAGTTGTGGCACGATTTACACCATACCGGTCCTTCAGTGTATCGCCTATTGTTTGTACTAGTTCCATCTTTTATTTTGCCTTTTCAGCTTTTTTCTTTAAGTGTTCTAATAACATGCTAATGTAGACTTCCCTCTCCCAAGGCATCCAACTTTCAATTTCTGTTAATGAGTATTTATGTTCCTGCATTAATAAAAAGTTGGTTTTAAAGTAATTTTCTAAACTTTCATGTGAGAGGGTTATACGAAAAAATTTGAGTACCCATTCATTGTCATATAATTTTCTTTTTCACACTCATTACATGTAAATTCAATAGTGTGTTCTAATATAGGCATAGTCTCAAGAAACTCTCGGATAGGTAGGAATTGTTGTGTTGTTAATCCTTCTATCCATTCCAGTTTCTCATCGAGAGTTACTTCATCACTATTGATTATTTCATCTCCATCATAAATTACTTTAATACAATGTGAAGCAGTCACATATAAATCTTCAATTGTTTCACTGTTAAACATTTGTGCTAATATATCTGCACTTGGGTAATCCAACTCAATCATAATACCGCCCAAATCAACTGGGTTTTTATGTTCTTTATTATACTTAATCTCTAACTGTTGTAAGTCTAATTCGTGTTGGTGTGTTGAACTACAATGACCGCAAACTAAATTTAAATCAATTATGTTGGATATAGATGCAGACCGTAAATCCATAAAAACTTTTTGTAAGGCAAATAGAGGGAGTTTTGTGGCATCTACCTCTCCCATTGAACAATTCGATACAACTTGTTGTGTTGCTCTCATCATATCATTAACATCACCTGATTCACTTGCAAGTATTAAAATCTTTTCTTCTTTAACTAGAAAAGGTCTAAAGTTTACCTTTTGTTTCGTAGGGGGGATTTCAATTTCAAAAAGTGGAAGGTCCACTTGTGGTAAAGGCATAATAAAAACTCCTATTATATGTTTCTTCTAATAACTTCTTTAAGGTCAAGATCCTTGAAGTTAAGGAATCTTTTAAGACCTTTGTATTTACTATCAACTGGCATACCATCTGATTTCCAGTATTTGTAGGTAAAGGTTACGGTCACTCTGTTTACAGTGTCGGACGCTGAAGTTAAGGGTGTTAAACTAATTGTTCTAGGATAAACTTCCATTAGTTCCCATTCACCGGTACGTTCGTCATCTCTACCTAGTGTATGAACTGATAAACTTCCTTTATAGTTGTCATAGAAGCCAACTTCCTTTGAAAGAGGATTGGTTGCGACTCGTCCCATCCAATCTTCAAAGTATGCACGAACATCCCAATTGTTATCACAATAGAACGTGAATGAAGCAGTATCACCAAAATATTCAACACCGTTTACACGGCTTTCAGTCCAGTTACCAATTTTTACTTGTGTTAAAGGAATGATGAGACCTGGTACAGATGCTTCCTCACAAAGTATGGATACATGTCTGTCAGCACCTAAACCAGATGGTCCTTTGATATGTATCTCAAATCTACTAGCTCTAGCTAAGTCTTCGGTTCTAACTTTGCCGAGAAAATCATTCAGTTTAAAATATGCTGATGCCATTATAGAGCCTGCCTTGAATCTGTGAATACTTTTTGTTTACTCGCACCGACAAATTGTTCAACAGGCAGAAAGATAGCTGTTCTCCAATCTTCGGGATTTACTTTAACTAATCTGGAACGCACTTGATTATAAAGGTATCTTTTCACGGTTGGTTTTACACCCGGATAGCGTGATGCACTTTGTAGTGTTTGCCAAGTATATCTCATTTTGGTATCTGGGCCAATAGTTACACTATCTTTTGTCTCTATCAAAGAGCCTAAAAGCGCACCTCTTAACGCATAGGGTAAGTAATGTAAGTTAAGCCCGTAGAACCCTCCTCTGGCGTCATCATAGGGTAATACGAGTGGAAATTTATCATAGTACGGTAAGTTTGCAGTCTTAGGGTCGTACATAAACATGTACATACTACCGACTTCAATTCTGCCTACCATTTCACCCACATCCGAACGTAGGGCGGCACCAGGTGTTGTAATGTTGCCTGCTAATTGCTGAACTTGGCGCTGATACCAATCCATAGACCTTTTTTGGTCACCAGCGTTTGCTCTTATTTGTTCAAATGGGTTTGCCATGTGACTATTTATAAGAGATACCAAGTTCTTTCTCTGTTATTATTTTAAACTCCCAGCCATGGTCTATACAAAGTTCTTTGGCCGCTTCCCATTTTGCTAAATTTACTCCCCATTGTTTTACTTCACTAAGAAAGCGTTTTGTTTTTCTCTGGGGTATTTTAGGTTCTTGCGTGAATCTCCAAGGCTTTACTTCTATTAGGTATTTCTTGTTTCTTACTTTAATATAAAAGTCTGGGAAATATCTGTGTATTTTATTATCTAAGGGTGAGCGATATGGGATAGAAATTTCTTCTGACCCCCATTCAACTACATCTTCATTCATATCACACCAGTTCATAAATTTTAATTCATAGCTGGAACGATAAACAATATTTTTTACGTTACCCTTATATTTACGGATATTTTTAGGATTAAATTTTCCTTGATAAACATTCTTAGAATAATTCATATAAATAGTCTTAAATAAACAATAACTATAAGGTATTTATCACTATGGCAATAGATCCAACAAGACGTAGAAATGCAAGACATGGTAATAATCGTCCTGATCCCATTAAAAGCACTGCTGATGATATCTCTCAGCAAGCAGAAGCAAATGCTGTAGTAAAATCTAATCCTACCTCTAGCAAAAATCGTAATGCAGAAGAAGAAATAGTTAGAACAAAAGCGAAGAAACAATTAAAAATTCTAAGTTATCCCTCTGATATTGAAACTGAAATACAACCTCATTCAGTACAATTTGGGATTAAAGTAAGAGAACAATCTAAGGTAGGTTCAGCATTAGTTAAAAAAGCGGGGGGTGATGGTGCTATTTTTGAACCCTCTAATAATAACCGTATTAATGCAGAACAAAGTGATGCCTTTAACACGGCGGCTGTAACTGCCGCTACTCTAGGTTCCGCTACTGTTGCTAGGGCGGCCGCATCTTCAGTTTCAAGCAGTAATTTAATAAGAGATATTGCCACTGCACTTGGCGGTTTATCCGGTGTTGCGGCAGGGTCCTATGCTCTTTTTGGAAATAAAAATAGAACTATCAGTACCAATACCTTTATTAACTTGTATATACCCCAAGCACCTCAAGCAAAATATAGCGCACAATGGCAAGATGCAGACTTAGGTGCACTAACTGGTGCTTTAGCTACTGGAGCCGGAGAGGGTTCACTTACAGATTTACTTAAAAGTGGAGGTGAACTTGTTGGCCGTTCACTTATCGGTGCGGCAGATATTGGTAGGGCATTAGGACTTAATGTTAACTTTGGAGGTGCGGTGCAAGCTATCACTAAGAAAGTTGAGAATCCATTTAAAGAGCAATTGTTCAAAACGATGAATTTCAGAGATTTTGCGTTTGAGTTTAAGTTTGCTCCTAGAAATAAAAAAGAACTTGATAGTGTTATAGACATAATTGAATTATTTAAAATACATATGCATTCTGAAAAATCTCAGGATGGGTTATTCCTAATTTATCCCTCAGAATTTAGTATTGAGTTTAGATACAGAGGTGAGCGAAATGATTATGTAAATAGAATTGCTGACTGTGCCTTAACAGATATGAGAGTTGATTATGGTCAAGGCGGCACGTTCACTACATTCAAAGATACTAAAGGTGCACCCTCAGAAATTACAATGCAACTTGCATTTAAAGAGCTGGAAATTTTAACAAGAGATATGGTGGAGCAGGGTTACTAAAATGTTTTTTGAATATTTTCCTAAATTTTTATATAGTTTACAATCTAACACTGTAACAAATGATGGATTCATCACTGCCACTGATATCTTTCGTCGTGTTGCACCCCAAGATAAATTTATAGTCAATGAAACTTACTTAGAGACATATACAATTAACGCAGGTGAAAGACCAGAAGACATTGCATATGATTTATATGGGGATCCAGAATATCATTGGATACTATTAATACTTAATAATATTATCGACCCATATAATGAATGGTATTATAGCCCTGAACAACTATATGCATTGGTATTACAGAGATATACAAACCCTAATGATACACATCATTTTGCTCTTGTATCTAATCCATTAATATGTTCAGATTATGATGAAGACTTAATTGCAAGCGGCGAATTGGTAGAAGTTACTCATTTAGAACACGAAGAACTTGAGAATGATGCTAGACAGCAAATCAAAGTATTACATCCTAGATATCTAAAGGATTTTGTAGCTGAGTTCAAAAGAAAAATTGGCAATTAATTATGGCAAATGATGTACAACAATCTGCAGGTGATGTAAGGATTGAAGAAGTTATACTTACGACTGTTACTGGAGAACAAGTAGATTTATCTAACTTCATGCTTCAGATAATTATTCAGGAAAGCATTTATTCTCCCTGTATTTTTGGTGAGATTATAATGTCTGATGCAATTAACTTGTTATCTGACGGACCTATCATAGGCAAGGATACAATAACTTTAAAAATTAGAACCCCTGAGTTGCCCGATAAAAAAGAAGCATGTATTCAAAAAACTTTCTCAATATATGCAGTTACAGATAGAAAACTTAATACTGATAGAGAACAGTTTTATAGTATTGCTTTTATTTCACAACCAGGTATAAATGATAATATCACTCGCCTTACTCAAAAGTTTTCTGGGTCTACTGATGATATAGCTGAAAAAATCTTTTCTGATTATATTGCCCTTGAAGGTAATACTATGGTCATGCCTGATAGGCCGCACTCTACAAATAATTTTGAGTTTGTAGCAAATCATTGGTCTCCTTTTCAGTGTATGAACTACTTAGCAAAAAACTCTATAGGTACCCAATATAGAATGCCTAATGTAATGTTTTTTGAGTCAAACAAAAGATTTTATTATGGTTCTATAACTGGAATTATTCAAGAACAATTAAAACGAAAAACACTATATGATGAATATAATTATGTTCCTGAATTGGATACAAACCCAAATACAAAACCTAAAGATAGAACCAGTGGATATACATATACAAGTCCAACTATATCAAATAAAATGAGAGTAGTTGAAAAAATATATTATCCTACTCATTTTGACCAATTAAAAAATCAAGATAGTGGTTATTACGGTAATACAACCTTTGCCTATGATTTTGCAAATAAAGACATCTATCATATTCAATTTGATTATACATCCAGACATACACAACGACTTGAGCAAAGAAGTAATTTAATAAAAGATACCTTTACTTCATTCAATCATATTGGGAATACTGCTCCCATGCCAATTGACCCGATTTCAGACCCACTAAGTAATATTACTTTTAAAGCAGGTGCTTCTGGTTTGTTTGGTCCAAATGATGCATTTGATGTTAAACAGGTAACAAGCACTTGTTTTAGAAAAACTGCTCTGGCTGAATTGGAAGCAGTTAAGTATGAAATAACAGTACCAGGTAAAACAGATGTTGAAGTGGGTAGATTAATTCGTTTCAACTATCCTAAAGTAGGCGATAAGGCGAGAACTGTAAGTACTGATGACGAATTATATGACTCTCTAATTTCAGGAATATATATTATTACTGGTATTAGACATGATATTGATATTACAGGACATAAGATGATTTTAGAAATAACACGGGATAGTTTTGGAGCAAATAACTAATGCAAAATGTTTATCCTGATTTTACTTGGTGGCAAGGTGTAGTTGAGGACAGAAATGACCCAGCTAAATTGGGCCGTGTGCGTGTTCGCATTTTGGGTTATCATACAGATGATAAAACTGTACTACCCACATCACATTTACCTCTTGCTGTATTAATGCAATCACCCACTTCTGCTGGTATGTCAGGTATTGGACAATCTGCAACAGGTCTTCTTGAGGGAAGTCATGTTATGGGGTATTTTGCAGATGGTACTGATGGACAAATTCCTGTTATTATGGGTTCACTTGCTTCATTATCTATGCAACCCCCTGCTGAAGATACAGGCTTTAGTGACCCAAATAAAAAATATCCTCTAAGTGATAATTCATCAGGCAGAAACACTGTTCCTGAATCTGACCAACCAAGACTCAGCCGTGAAGATGTTGCAGAGAAACATTACTCTCTTGCTACGAAAAGAGCTATGCGTATTAAGGATGTTCCAATTGCATTTGCACCGGATGTTGAGGGGACTAATGTAAAAGGAAGAAAGACTGAATCTTTCTGGACCGAACCGCACCCTCAAGGAAGCGATACAACTAAGACAAAGTATCCGTACAACCATGTACATGAAACTGAAAGTGGACATGTTTTTGAAATTGATGATACTCCAGGTGCAGAACGTATTCATAACTTTCATAAATCAGGTACGTTTGAAGAAATACAACCTGATGGTACAAAAGTAACTAAAGTTATTGGTGATGATTATGATATTGTAGTTAAAGACAGAAATGTTTTTATTAAAGGTAATTTGAACATTACAGTTCAAGGAGACGCTACTTTTAATGTTCAAGGTGACAGATACGAAGATATTACAGGCGACTCTTATACAAGTATCCGAGGTTCTAGATATGTCAAAGTTCAAGGCAATGACATATTAGAAGTTCTTTCAGACCAAAGTACAAATATCACAGGAAGCCGGGGTACGATTGTTCACTGTCAGGGTTCAGTTACACCTGGGTCTGATAATGAAACTATTAAAGGTAGAAAAGACGTAACTGTAGGCAGAAACTATAATATGCAAGTAGGCTTGAAAATAATTCAGTCTGCTTTATTGGGTTATAGAATTACAAGTGAATTTGGTAACTATAACGTATTCACATTTAGAGATATTAATTTAGGTGCAGGTGCTTTAGGAGCAGTTAGTATTGCAGGGCTGTCCTTTAATGTTGGTGTATCGGGAGCAACAACCATTAATACAGGTGGTATTCTTACTATGAATACAATCGGAGCGATGTTTGTAAATTCTGCGGCGGCAACATATGCACATGCGGCAGTCCTAGTAGGAACTACAACATATGCAATAACCTCTACAGGTAACTTCAGCGTAGTTGCACCAGTTATTACGTTGAACTAGGAGATAAAAATGAGTTGTGGACCATCAGACCAGTTAAGACAACTAGCAACAACTATTGAGGCTGTATTAGATACAGCCGATACTATTGCAACTACCTTACCTTTAAAAATTGCTTCAATTCCAGGATTTGTAGAAGCACAACTTCTAACTGGTCTTAATGAAAAAGTACAATTATTAAAAGATATTATTGAAGACCCACTAGCGGCAGTAGGAGGGTTAATACCTAGTTTACCTGGAGGAGTGCAAGACTTTATTAATTCAGGTAAGGAAGCACTAGGTCCGTTGGGTGAAACATTGACCGGAGCGGCTGCCACTGCCATTTTTATTGACGATATGATTGATAAATATAGTGGTACTGAAGTTACTATTGATAATATTGCGGATTTATTAACTGACCTAGGTGATGATATAGACTTAGTTTGTCAACTTATTCCTAACATTCAAAATATTGGAGGTGAGCTGGTTGTTAAAGGATTCCCAGTTTCTTTCCCTTCTATTGACCCTACGTTATTAATTAAAGAAGGCAAGTTTCCTGATATTACAGGCAATATTAAAGATGCATTAAAAAATGTTGACTTAGACTTTGAACCAAACTTAGAAAATCAAGGTATTAAAGTTAGTGAAGCGCCAGGTGCACCATATAGAGTTAATGGACGCCCTAGAAGCGAAAGAAATATATCTTCATTCTTAGATGACTTGTTCTAGAAAGTTATAAATAGTCTTATGGCAGTAAAAAAACCAGCTCGAATATACAAAGATATTGATATGGGATTTTCAATAAATCCTGTAACGAAAGATATTAGCCGGAAGTATGATGTAAATGCAGTAAAACAAGCAATGAAAAATTTGCTATTTACTGATTATTACACCAAACCCTTTCAGCCTAAATATGGTTCACCTTTAGCTGAAGCTCTCTTTGAACCCATGGACGATAATACTGCAAATATTATTGCAACTTTAGTGCAAGAAGCATTTGATAATTGGGAACCTAGAGTTCGAATAGATGATATTATTGTATATCCTGATTATGACCAAAACGAATATAAAGTTCAACTTAATTTTCATGTAGTAGGCGTTAGAGACCCTCAGATATTTACAACTGCATTGCGGAGATTAAGATAATGCCTAGTATTGCTATTGCTCCAGGAACGGTGATTGATGTGGCTGGTGTTGGTACAGTTATACCATCTAATGCTACTGTGTTATCCGGCGGTTCACCTATTCTATTACAGGGTGATGTAGTAACAACTCACTCAAAGGGTGATATTACACACCCTGCAAATGTGATTGCTACTAGCTCAGCAACAGTTAGAATAAACGGAAAAGGTGTTGCCTTTAGCGGCTCAGTTGCCGCTTGCGGCGGTCCATTGGCAACAACATTCAACCCAACGGTTCAGGTCGGTATTTAAGCCGAATAAATAAAAATAAAAGAGAATCCAGATGGCAACTAAAAATTTAACAGAATTAGATTTTGATGGTATCAGAAATAATCTGAAGCTGTATTTACAGTCACAGGAAGAATTTTCTGATTATGACTTCGAAGCATCTGGTCTTACAGTACTTCTTGACCTGTTAGCGTATAATACGCATTATAATGCTTTTCTTGCTCATATGACAGCTAATGAAGCATTTTTGGATTCTGCAATTAAAAGAAATTCGGTTGCATCTATTGCTAAAACAATGGGATACACTGCAAGGTCAGCCCGTGCGGCAAGAGCAACAATCAATTTAGAAATTGTACCTGATGTATCGTATAATTCTTCATCTCTTACGTTATCAAGAAATACAATATTCTCAACAACAATTCAAGGTAAAACTTATAGTTTTTTCCCTAAACAGGATTACACTACAACACTTACAACGGTGTCTGGCGTGGAAAAGTTTGTTTTCACTGGTGTAGAAATTATTGAAGGACTTAGAGTAGTAAACTCTGAAATAGTTGAAGCAGGGGGTTTGCAAGGACCTGTTCTTATGGCTAATCCTAAAGTAGACACAACTACTGTCCGTTGTCGTGTACAAGAATCCTTAACTAATACAAATTTAGTTACATATACATTTTCAGATAATATTCTTGATGCAACAGCAAGTTCAAAAATATTTTATATTGAAGAAGCTCTCAATGGTTTCTATCAAGTAACTTTTGGTGACGGCGTTTTAGGTAGTAGCCTTGCTGTAGGCAACATTGTCCGTTTGGATTACATAGCAACAAACGCATCTGAAGCTAATGGTGCAACAACATTTACATATCCTACTAATTTTACAGGTTCTAATGAGTCTACTACTCTTACGGTAACTTCTCCGTCAGCAGGAGGAGCAGAACAAGAAACAGTGGATAGTATTCGTTTTAATGCGCCTAGATTTAATGCTACAAAAAATCGGGCTGTTACTGCAAATGATTATAAATCATTGATTCTTTCTTCTAACCCCAATGTTAAGTCGGTTGCTGTTTGGGGAGGTGAGGACAATGACCCACCTATGTATGGTAAAGTATTTGTTTCACTACAACCTAATGCAGGATTAGTTATTACACAAGATGATAAAGATACTATTCTTAGAGACTTTATCGAACCTAGACAACCTATATCAATACGAACAGAGTTTGTTGACCCTGAATTTACATATATTGGTATGACAGTAGGTGTAAATTATGACTCCAAGGTTACTCTACTATCGTCAGGGCAAATTCAAACGGCTGTTAATGATACAATTAATGCATACTTCAATAATACATTGAACACATTGGATGCTAATTTTTATTATTCTAAGTTAACTTCTGAAATTATTAAAACCTCTACTTCAATTGTTTCTGCAAATTTAGAACTTAGAATACAAAAAAGATTTACGCCGACAATAGGCAGGGAAATGTTGTATCCTTTGTATTTTAATAACAAATTACAACCGGGAACAATTACAAGCAATTACTTCAATGCTATTATTAATACTGCAACATATAATGTTTATATTACGGATGTAGCTAACGCAAATGTAGTCGCTCCTTTATATAACGGTTCAGGAACAATTGTTATTAAGTCTGTAGCTACTAACGAAATTCTAAATTCCAATGCAGGAACTATAAATTATGATACAGGTGTAGTTACATTAAATTCATTAAATGTATCTAGTATTGCTGGTTCGGTAACAAATATTCGTGTTTCGGCTCAACCTCATGAGAGTGCTAAAGATATTAAAACTGAAAACCTAAGGAGAGTATCAGAAACTTCTTCTTCAGCAGTTATACCTCAAGCATCAAAAAACATTATTCTGACACAAGATTTATCATCTGCTGATATACCGAATAATATTTTGACGGGTATTAGTGTTACAGCAACTCCTAAGGTAAGTGATTACTAATGGCAAGAACTGGTCCTAACTTTAAGAGATATATCGAATCTATAACTATTGATAATCCGGGCAGTAGTTATAGTAGTTCAAATCCACCTGTTCTTTTTATTGGCGCACCTGATAGCACCGATGCCGACGCCGCCTTAGTACAAGCCACCGCTACGATAGAAATTTTAAGTAATATTGTTCAAAGCCTTACCATTGTAAACCCTGGTGATGGTTATAAAACTGTTCCCGAGGTTTATTTAATCGGTGAATTGCATAGTGTAACCAATACATCCTCAGTTGATTCACGCAGAACTGCCAATACTTATCTTAATGTGCCTCTAAGCTCATCATTAGCAACTGGCCGTGATGGTGGTTCAGGGGCTACTTTTAACATCGTAGTTGATGCTACTGGGGCAGTTACTAGTATTGTAGTTAATGAAGGTGGCTCTGGTTTTGCTGAGGGTGAGCAATTAATTATTGATTCAGTATCAATTGGTGGTTCAGGTAACGAAGACCCAATAACCATGACGGTAGCGACAATTGCCGGCGGGGGTTCGGGTGCTACATTTACTCCCAAGGTTAATCTTGTTAATAAACCCCAACAGTATTTTCACCAAAATTCATCATACATTACACCCTTTGAAATTCCTGAGTTTATCAGAAATGATTATCCTAAATTTGCATCTTTTATACAAAAATATTATAACTTTTTAGATTTAGATGACAGTGTATCTACAGAATTGGGATTATCTTCACAATCTCCTAACTATGTTCTACAAGAGCTATTGGACAGATTAAGTGTTAATCACTATCACGGAGATTTTATTGAAACACTATTGCAACAATATGCAATAGATTTTCCTTTAGATAAACAAGTTGATTCTCGTTTATTGGTTAAAAGAATTCGTGATTACTATGAAGCTAAAGGTTCTAGAAAAGGTGTAGAAACATTTTTTAGAACTGTATATGGTGAAAATGTTGAAGTATTCAAACCGTCTGAATATGTTTTAAGAGCTTCAGATGGTATTTGGACTAGAGAAGTTACAATTAAAGTATATGCAAATGATGAACTAACCCCCGTTCCAGATATTTTAGAACTTCGTGGTAGAAAAGTAAGGGTTTATTACTATGTATCAACTGCATCAATTACCCAAAGACAATTTTATGATACTTCAGTATCTAGGGTAAAGCAAATTGCGTATACTAATCCTCCTGCATATGAACTCACTATAGATATACCAGAAGAAACTGCAATACCTGGACCAGGTGTCGAGGGTGAAATTTCTGCTGTTATAGGTGGCAAAATTGCGACAGTTGATTCAATAGGTGCGGCTGACGCTTCCCGTTCAAGTGCAGGTAGCCCATACACTATTACAACAGGATTCACAACTGATGGTAATGGTACCGGCGCAGAGTTTACTATTACTGTAGATGGTTCAGGTGCGGCTTCGGTTGTTGTTGATACAGTAGGGGATAACTATGCACCCGATGAGACAATTACTATCCCAGATTCACTTTTAGGTTCAGGGGGTGCGGCAGATTTAACTTTTGATGTTGCTACAATTACTGAAGGTAAAATTTTCTCAGTTAACATTGATAATGCAGGTCAAGGATATAGTGCAAATCCTCTGGTTATTATTTTACCTAATGAAAATGATACTATTACAACACAAGCTGTTATTTCTGCTCGTCTCACAGATAATTCAATTAGCTCAACGGTTTTTGTTAATGGCGAACAAGGAGAAGGATATAATAATGTCCCCCTACTAGCTCTTAATACTGACCTGTATCGCACATACATTTCATTGGAAACCGATACATTAGATGTTATTGCAAATAAAAAAGGATTTCTTACACGAGTTCTAACTCAAGCAGTTTTCAAATCCAATAGCGGTCAGCCCGATGGAGGATTTGCAATAGGTGACACCTTCTCTGTTCAAGAAACAGGTGATGTTTTAGGTGTTTATGCTATTGATTATTTCTCTCAAGATTATACAATTACGGGTATATCCAATAACGCCTTTATTCGTGTTTCGTCAATAGATGACAATAATTATCCTCTTACACTTGAAGTCATTTCTACTGGGGTAGGTTTCCAAAGAGCTAGTTTTGATTTTATTCTACGGTCTTCTATAGGGGAAACCACTACAATTACCTGTACAACAGGTTACTCAAATACATTTGCTGGTGAGTATAAAGATGCAAGAGGATTTTTGTCTGATATAAACAAGTTGCAAGATAATCTTCTTTATCAAGATTATGCATATCAAATTAGGTCTGGGCTATCAAAAGTACAATGGAATGATTCACTTAAACGTACTGGACACACAGCAGGTATGGTTGCGTTTTCAGATTTACAAATTCATCATGATGTTGACTTCAGTGTAAATCTCAATATTATTCCAGATACTTTGGTATTCCGCCTCTTCTCGGATGTTGAGGCAGTACTCGTTCAGGATGCCCCTGCTCTATTCTTACATAAACCAACTATTACTGATAGTATTTCAATACAAGATGACGAAGCATTATTAGAACCTGGATTAGTCAAAAATGAAAATCCTGACGCATCAGATGTAGTTGATAAGTTTGATGTAACTATGCTTAAAACTGATTCAGTTGATATGTCAGAAGCAGTTGCTAAAGATTTTAACAAAAATAATATTCAAGACTCAATCACATTTGGAGAGTTTGTAGATTTACTTCTTATTATCCTTAGAGAACCATTAGATTCTGTTGACATGACAGAAGTAGTCACATTTATATCATCACTAAATAAAACTGAAAATCCTTCAGTGAATGATGTATATTCTTTAGAACCGGGTCTCAGTAAAGCAGAAACCCCTTCTATGGGTGATGACATAGATAAGTTTGATGTAACTATTACTAAAACTGACTCACCTGATATGGCTGATGTTTTAGTATTGCTCACAGGAAGTGTAAACGCTGATAGTCCTGAAGCAAATGATACAGGTGATTTAATAAATCAGGATTATACAGAGAACTACTTTACAGAAGATTATGTTGGAGAAGCTAGAAGTTTCTAGTATAAATACATATAAATAATGAACAAACAATTACATAACCAGGAGAACCTAAATGTTTAATCGTTCAACAATGAAAGCCTCGGGTCAAGTACATATTCAAGTACTTGGTCCAAATGGTGAACTTAAAGAAGAAAGAAAAGTCAAGAACTTAGTCGTTGATGATGGCCTTGACCATATCGCTAATCGTATTGGTGCATCATCACCTGCTACTCGTATGTCTCATATGGAAGTTGGCACAGGAACAACTGCTCCAGCCGCTGGCGATTCAACACTTCAAACTGCACTCGTCGGCTCTCGTGTTTCTCTGACTTCGCAGACAGTTACAAGCAATGCAATTCAGTATATTGGTGACTTCCCAGCTGGCACAGGCACCGGAGCTGTTACTGAAGCTGGCATATTTAATGCTTCTTCAGCTGGCACATTGCTTTGCCGCACAACTTTCTCAGTTGTTAACAAAGGTGCTGACGATACATTAAAAATCACGTGGACTGTTACTGTATCTGACTCTTAATATTTAATATAGGAGTTAAGTAATGTCACTTTTAATAAGAGAAGCCGCAAGAATACAAAATGCTCGGTCGTTTTATAGAGACATCTATAATGAAAACGATTTCCTTTATATGTTTGCTTCTAGGTCTTTGGCCTGGGATGATGAAACACGTCCCGATACACCTAGAGACTCACAATTTTATCAGGCTCAATATCGGCATGATATGATGTTTGTTAAGCGTATTCAATCTGCTGATGCGGTATTACTTACTAAAAGATATAATTGGGTTTCTGAAACCATCTATGACCAATATGACGATGAATATGCTACTGGTCATCCTGCATATAGTGGTGCTACAAATTTATCCGATGCGATATTTTATGTTTTAACTGATGACTTTAATGTCTATAAATGTTTAAATAATAATGGGAACTCTCAGAGTACAATTAAACCTACTTCAACCGGTGTAGAATCCTTTACACTTGATGATGGATATGTTTGGAAGTTTATGTTTCAAATAGGTTCAGCAGATAGAACAAAATTTCTCTCTACTAATTATATGCCTGTTAGAAAAGTTGCAGGTGCAGGCAATCCTAATTTTGATGTAAATGGTGAGTTGGATTCAATTAATGTTAACACTACTACAGGTATAGTGGTAACTACTAGTACTATAAGTGCCGCAGATTCAAATAGAACTGCTGGTACCTATACTGATGTTGCTTCATCTAGTGCTGTTGGTATTGGCGCAAAGTTTACTATCACTATCGATGGAGTTGGTGCCGCAACTATTGATTCAATTACTACAGGGGGTTCTGGTTATACCCCAGGTGATACTATCACAGTTTCTAATTCGGTATTGGGAGGCGGCGCTGGCGCCGCTAACTTAACTTTTGTTGTAGCAACAGTTACAACATCTTCGGGTGGCTCAGGATATACTACAACTCCTACTATTGTAATTACAGGTGATGGTACAGGTGCTACTGCATCAGCTACCATTTCAGGGGGAGTTGTCACTGGAATCACAGTAGACACTCCGGGATTTGGATATAGTTTTGCTTTTGCTACAATTTCAGGTGGGGGAGGCTCAGGTGCTTCGGCAACTGTTATTTTAGGTTCAACTGAAACACCTTCACTGCAACAGGCAGTTGAATCTACAGCTATCTCAGGTACGGTTGACCGCATTGTGGTTACTAATGGTGGTGTTGACTATGTAGAAGGAGACGTTGTTGTTGTGATTGAGGGTGATGGCACAGGAGCGGCAGCCTCTGCTGTAATTAGTCCAACTGGTACAATCACTGGAATTACAGTTACAGACCCGGGTTCAAATTATACTTTTGCAAATATCACTTTATCGCAAACTATTGGTCTAGGTACAGGGGCCGTATTAAGAGCAATTGTTTCTCCCTATGAGGGTCATGGTGGTAATCCTGTAAGAGAACTATATGCTAAAAATGTTGGTATTACAATTTCATTCACTTCTGATGATAAAGATATTATTATCGGAAACGAATATCGTCAAGTAGGTATAATTAAAAATATACACACATATGATGAAACCGCAACATACACTGCCTCTATAGGCACACCCTGCTTTGTTATCACCACGTCTGACTCTGCAAGTTTGAGTTTGGATGATATAGTGACAACATCTTCCGGTGGTAAATATACAGTTATCCAAAAACTTGATTTAGATAAAGATGGTACAATTGAAACTGTATACTTACAGGAAAGTTTACCAGGATTAACTATTAGTGATACAATTTCAAATATTACAACGGGTGCTACAGGAATTACTATAAATAGTGTAACAGACCCAGAAATCTCTAATCACTCAGGTGAAATTCTTTATATTGATAATCTACGGCCTATTACTCGTGACGAAAATCAAGTAGAAACAATTAAAGTTATATTTAACTTCTAAGGTAAAAAAATGGCACTTAATCTAAATACCAGCCCATACTTCGATGATTTTGATGATGCGAAAAAGTTCGCACGAATCCTATTTAAGCCGGGTGTTGCAGTACAAGCAAGAGAACTAACTCAGCTACAAACTATTCTTCAGGATAGCATCAAAAACTTTGGTGAACATATCTTTAAAGATGGTGCTAGAGTCAAAGGTGCTAACGGGGTTATTCTTACAAGAGACTTTATTAAAATTAACGATTTGGATGCATCAAGTGCTACTGTATCCAATGATACGTTGATTAACTATGTTGGAGATACTGTAACAGGGTCAACTTCAGGTCTAAAGGGTATTATCTCTAAAACTGCTACTGGTATTGATAGTGATGCGATTGAAAAGAAAACCCTTTATATTGACTATACACAGGGTAATAACTCTGGAGCATATCTACATTTTGAAGCAGGTGAAACACTTACTGTAACTTCTACTGATAGTGGAAGAAATGGTAATACCTTTGTCGTTGATAATGGTACTGATACTAGTGACCCTACTCGTAATTATTTTGGACAAGGACTTGACTTTAAAATAGAAGAAGGTATTTTGTTTATCAATGGTTATTTTGTATACCATGATGAACAAGAAATTACTCTTGAAAAATATAAGTTAACAGCAAATACATATGTCGGTGTCCGCTTAGTAGATAGTACAATTACAGCCGATGCTGATTCGACTCTTAATGACCCTGCTTCAGGTACATTTAACTTTAATGCGCCAGGTGCTGACCGTTACAAAGTTACAACTACAATTGCAAAATTGGGACTGACAGAAAGTAATACATCATCATTTGTTTCATTATATACAGTTGAAAACGGCTTACTTGCTCGGGGCGATGATGTAGGCGATTTAGATTTTTACAATCAATTAGGTGCAACCCTTGCTTCAAGGACTTCTGAAGAAAGCGGTAACTATGTAATTCGTAACTTCGAAATCTCTGTTCGTGAGCATTTAGCTAATGCCGACAACCGTGGTTTGCTTACTTCAGGTGAAGGCGGCTCTGCTGACCATATTGCTGTGGGTGTAGGACGGGGTCTTGCATATGTAAATGGATATCGCCGTGAATTCCTGTCACCTTCATATATTAAAGTTTCTAAGGCAAATGAATCTGTAGTTGAAGAAGGGTTTACTGTTTCAACTGGTTATGGTAACTATGTTGTAGTAGACGAAGTTGCTGGTAAATGGAACGTTGCTGAAGGCGATTTGGTATTCTTCGGTGAAACTGCTTCAAATGCGGCTACCGATAATACACATTCTGTACATGCCGCACCCTCAACAATTACAGGTCAAGCTAGGGTAAGACAAATACGCTATCAAAGTGGAACAATCAATTCTCCAGCATGTCAATATCGTTTATATCTTTATGATATCCGTATGACTGCCGGCGAGTTTAAAAATATTAAAACTATTTACTATAATGATATCGATGCAAATGGTTTTGCTGACCCTGTACTAGAAAGCGGTAATTGTGTTCTTAAAGAAACTAAGAATAATACTGCTGTTTTCCGTGCGCCATTTGCGGCTGCTAAAACATTAGCAACTGATACAGGAAGCACTTACGATAATAATTATAGATATCAAAAACAATTTGACATTCAGTTTACAACAGCAGGAACAGCAACAATTACTGTTACCGGAACTGAAACATTCCCATATGGTTCGACACCTACACAGACACAACTTGATACAGATTTCTATTGTGTACTAGAAGCTGACTGTACCCTTGATGCCGTGACATATAAAGCCGGTGAAGTATTTAGACTATTAGATTCTCATATTACTTCTGCTTCTTCGGCTGCTATTGACTTTGACATTGGTACATCATTGTCCAGTGCTACTAACGCTACAATTCTAGTTAAAGTAACACAAACTGATGTTCCACCTACTCCTAAACAGGTTCGTTCTTCTCGTTATGTCAAAATTGATACATCTACTGTTGAGAATGGTTCGATTGGTCCATGGAACTTGGGACTAACTGACGCTTATAAAATTGAAGCTGTATATATTGATGGTTCTGCATACTCTGAATCTGGTAATAATTATAAAGACCAGTTTACATTAAATAGTGGTCAGACCGACAGCATTTATGGTCACTCTAAACTTGTTAAAAAACCAAGCGCAACCATTAGTACTACTTCAAAATATATGGTAGTAAAATTATCTCACTTCCATCCTAACTATGGTGGTTCTGTTGGTTCTTACTTTGCAATTGATTCATATCCCGTGGATGACACAGGTGCATCTGGTGTTTACACATATGAAATACCAGTTTATCGTTCAGAGAAGTTAGGCAATTTT
>Ga0222719_10001445_pt1 | contig 23032 bp, 17 predicted proteins | sample C33_34DmetaG_FD_165039 | JGI IMG/M metagenome (GOLD analysis project Ga0222719, IMG submission 165039) | Estuarine water microbial communities from San Francisco Bay, California, United States - C33_34D | ecosystem: Environmental > Aquatic > Marine > Unclassified | place: USA: California...
ATCATAGTTTAATTATTTAAAAAGCATCTTGTGCAAATTCCACAATAGCATCAAAAGCCTTTTCTGGCTTTTTGTACATTTCATTTCCAGCTTGATTTACCCATTTTGTAAAGGAAGGATAATTTTTTATTTGCTGATATAGTTTTGTAATTTGTTGACTTGATAAAGGTTGTGATATTGCATTAGAAATATTTACTGTAGTTGTTTCTTCTTCAACATCCATGTCTCCTTCTCTTTTACCTTTTTTCTTAGATGCAGTAGCATTACCACTTAAGAATATTTGTGGATTACCATCCAAACCATCAACGACAATAATAGAATTTATAGAATCGTATTTTAAACCTTTAGAAGAAGTTACATTTAAATCATCATTTAATTTCTTTGCGCTTTTTTTGTCTTTTGCAGGCACATTAAAACCATAAAATTCAGCTTTTGTATTTTTTATAATATTTGATAAATTTGTATCAATACCTGTTATACCATCTATATTAAAATCTAAAGAACTATACCCTTTTGAAGCCACATCTTGATTAAATTGATCTTGTTTATCAGAAATAGGTTCTCCTTTTTCAAATGTTTTACTCCTAAAATATTCATTTAAAACACTAGTTTTGAAAAAATCATTATCATAAGATACATCTTGAGGAAAACCACCCTGGAATTTTTTATAAACAGCTCCAGATAAATCATTGCCTCCAACAACTGGAACATCATCACCTTCTTTGAATCTTAAAATTTCTTGATTTATATCAAGACCTGAATAAACTTTTGCCCTATAATGAGCTTTTGCAAGCTTTAATGTTTCTTCTTTTAAGCTAATATCTCCCTTTTCATCAAATTTAAATCCTAAAACATCATCTTTTTCATTTACTTCGATCAAGTTTCCATCCTTGTCGTAATACATTTTATTAAACATTCCATCAAGTTTTTCTTGTTTTAATGGACCTGAATAACCGCTTTGCCATGGAGCTCTTACTTGCATTTGCTCATAAGCATAAGCTTCCCAAAATTTTTCATCTTGAGAGTTTATGTGTGTTTCTACGGTGTTTTTAAATATATTTATATCTTCAATTCTAACACCTAAATAATCATCTTGCATTTTTTGCAATAAATTATATTGTATAGGTTTACCATCAGAACCAATAAATTGTCTTTTTCCAAGCATACTAGAAAAATTATTTATCTTTTTTACAGTATGTTCGTCGTTTATTTTTTCCCATTTAACATAATTTGGGTTTACAGCATCTTTTAAGGGCTTAACAACAGACTTTACTTCTGTTTTTTTTGTAGCAGGGTTGTAAATTTCATAATTAGCAACCATATATTTTTGACCACCTATCTGTTGAATATCCATGGTATGTTTGAGATCTTGTCTCATCCCACTACCATCAACATAAGACCCTCTAGTGTTTACATCATTTAAATATACATTAGTAAGTTGATCTTTAGTTAAAGAAGAAAGGTTGTCATCTTTATCAACCTCCTCTATGTTTTTTTTCATTATTTCAGGCATCTTACTTATGATAGAGGCCTCTGATGTTTCTCTTGCAAAAGCGGCAGTAAGTTCACTTCTAGAAATCTCACCTCTATCATTCATACCTATAAGTTCTTGCATTCTAGTTCTAGCCAACTGACCAGCTTTCATATACAAGTTATCTAGATCCTGAATACCAGTGACAACATAATCTGAAGCTTTAGCTAGGGCAGCAGTTTGCTCTCCTCTTTCTTTAAGAACACCTTCTCTAATTTCTTGAACTCTAGCCATACCTGCAGAGTAAATCTTAGCTACTGCTCCGTAATCTACTTGTACTGGCTTTACTAATGCGCCTCCTCTGTATGCCATATTATTTTAATTATTTACCAAATATCCCTTTAATTAATCCAAACAAACCTCCACCACCTTTTCCTAAAAGCCCTAATAAACCTCCAGCTCTTTTATTTAAAAGACCACCTTGTTTTTTTCCTAGTAAACTGTTTCCTAAAAATTCACCAACTTTTGTTTGACCAAATGGTTTTTTTAAATTAGTGTTTTCTCCTTCCAAAGCAGCTGCTGCAGTTTGTGCAGTGCCATATGCAGTGGCTATTTGACCAAGTCCTTGTATAGCTTGAGCTTGTTGTGATTCTCCTGCCATAAGCTGTTGACTCAAAGTTTTTAATTCTTGCTGATCTCTAGCTTCCTGCATTTGCATTCTTTTTTGGAAATCTTGACCTCTCATTACATCAAACTGTGATTCTTTTTCAAGCATTTTATTTAAAAGATTTAACTCTTTCTGACCTATTTGCTCCTCACCTGCTCCCAACATAGCCATAGCATCACTCGCAGATAGTCCAGCTGCTACGTCAACAAGACCTGATCTTTGTTGTCCTATCTGTTGTAATCCAAATTGTTCTTGTTTTAAAGAAGGTTTTAGTGTGTCAAAAGCGCCTTGGCTTAAATCTTGATATTCAAAGTTTTCAAGACCCTTTCTTGCGTCTGAAGACATTTGAGCTCCACCCATAAATCCTTTTATTGCTCCTGCAGCTCCAGTTATAAGTCCTAGTGTTGTAAAAAATGCCATAGTCTTATTTTTTTAATTATACAAATATACAAAATTTACATGTAGCTCTTTATAACTTCTGAATTAACAGCATAAAGCTCCACGAAACCTGTAGAGTTGTTTGTTAGTTTTATTTTAGCGTGATATCCTCTTAATCCAAAAGATTCTGCCTCTGGATTTTTTACAACAAAACAAAAATCATTTACACTTGGTACGTTTGTAGACGATACTGTAGTAATAGTTTTGTCTGAAACAGTATCAATAACTCCAACAAGTTTTGTTGCTCCATCATTAAAATACAAGCTGTCTCCTCCAGCATTTGTATCTGGATCGCTAAACTGTACTTGATTTGGTATAGCGTTTGAAAAAGTATAGTTGTTAGACGAAGGTATAGACTGTAAATTACCTAATCCTTGTATAGATAGTTCTGAAAAATTTAATGTATCTCCTGATAATCTTCTAATATAAGAATACTTAATACCTTCTTTATCTTGAAACTTCAAGTCACTACTAGAACCTATAGCTCCTTGCTCTAATTCTGTATCTAAAGTAGCAAACCAACTTGTGTCGTTTGATTCTAATGAAACAGCTTTAAAAAGCTTTATATCAGAGGGTCCGTCGTTTGCAGAAAACTCTACATGACAACCATAACTTGTTCCATAAAAATTAGTTCTTGTGTCATTATCGTCATGCAAGTATAAGTTTCCGTTTTTAAATGAATAAAAACTATTACCTATTCTCTCCATCCATTCTGGTTCATAAGAATGAAATGATGTCCATGCATTGTTTATTTCGTCAAATGTTATTGTTGTTGCCATAATTAACTACATCCTGTTGTTACACCTAAATCACCTTGTCCTGATACTGGTCTACAATCTGTTCCATCAGTATAAAAATACGCAGGAGCAGGATTATTACCAGCCGAATCAGTATATATCTTTGAAGATATTGCAAATACACCTCCAGATTCAGCACTACCTACATCTACATAAAACGTTCCTGATTGTCCTCCTGGATAGTTACTACAAACTGAAGCACAACTTATACTTCCGTACTCTAAAGTTACTGGATATGGCCCTGTGTCACCACCACCACCAGAAGCAAGTATACCTATTTCAACAGTAGCTATAGCAGAACAAGCTCCGTCTTTTGTAACCTTATACTGAAACGAATCAAAGGTTGTTTCAGATCCATCATGATCATATGTTATAGTTTTATCAGCGTTCACAATCACTGACCCATAAGACGGATACGAGTGAATTGTAACTGTATGAGTACCTGAAACGGTATCATTAGATAAAACATTAATTGTAGTAGAAGCATCATTAGCTAATCCTGTAACAGTATCGTCAACTACCGTTGGTAATACGTCAATATAATCATATACTAAATATAAATTATCTGTAGATGAACTTTCAGTAAATGTAAACGTAATACTGTTATCTTCAGAATCAGTTAAATCAGTTTTTGTAACTGTAGGGAAAGTAGCAGCTGCTATTATATTATCCACAGTTAGATTAGAAGAAGACGAGACTAAATAGCCTAATCTATTACATGTGTTAAAATCTCCTGTATGATATCCTTTTTGTTTTAAAGAAGACATTGTTATTGATTCTCCATTATTGGGAACATATTCTGAACCCTTAGCTTCTGTAAAACTTTCGTTTCTAGTAACACCAGAAGAATCAAAGACATCCTCATCAAAGTAATATGATCTAGAACCTACTTTATATCTGTTAATAATAGATTCACTTTCTTCAGCCGGGTCGTTGACTACTATAATAGTAACTTTTCTTGTAGCCACTACTGGACAAGAATGTGTTAACTGAACATTTCCTGCAGATACAGAAGTTAAAACTACAGTGGCTTTTCTGTTTGCTGCAATATCTGAATCAGAAAAAGCAACAGTAAAGTTACCAGATCCTGTTAAAGAATTATTGCTTGTTGTTACTCCGTTTATTGTAACTACTGCATTAAAAGTTCCCCCAGCAACGTAAGCCACAGTAACATTTCCTGCAGATTCTGCATTTAATTCATATGTGTAAGTTTCTGAAGCTTCTGTAAAGTTTCTAGAAAGTATTGAATCACATTCAAACTGATCATTTACAACTCCAAATGGAGATTGATTCATTGATAATACATATTGATGATGCTTTGGATCGAAACCACCTATATTAAATGAATTTTTATATTCAAATAAATTGTTTTTAAAGTAAGACTTAAGTCCAAAATAAGATATAGGAGTTATTCCGTCTTGAGAAAGTCTTAATACTACCCCTCTAGAAGAATCTGCAAAATACATCCTTCCTGCATAGTAGCTAAAACTTTCTGGGTTTTGAGAAATACCATACTCTCCACTAAAAGGTACATCTTGCCCTAATACATCCTCTATTTTTTGTAGCGAAGCTTGACCGCTTGTGTTGTATAACAAAGCTTTTCCAAACAAAACTTTAGAAACTCTATCCTCCTGAAAAACAATTAAATCTGTTTCTCTAGAAAAAAGTTTTTGTATAGACCCAAACTTACTGTCTAATGTTTTTTTAATACCTCTTGAAGAATTAAATTCATTCAAGGAGTTATAACTTGTCTCAGCATTATATTTTTGTGAATATATTAAAGTGTTTTTCAAATAAACCCTTTTATATCCATCAAGTAACGCTAAATTAGGTCTATAATCTAAATCATAAAAAGGAGATAATCTTTCGTCTCTAATTTGTATACTTTCTACACCATTTCCAAAAGAAAAACAATTACCAACAGTTAAATCACATATTCCAGGAACTGAAGAAGTTTGTGTTTGTGTGTTACCCACATGAAAACCATTAACAATATCAAAGGTTTGTTCTGTTTCATAGTAAACATCACTATCTAAATCTTCAGGATCTGTTTCAAATATTGTAATACCTTCAACTAACATAAGGTTTATTTTAGCATCTAAAAACCCTGTTTCTGTTTGTCTAGTGTACTCAGTAGTTTGTACATTAACTCTGTGTCTAGTTGCAGACCCTGACCCTGTCTTACTAAATGTTAAATAAAACTGTTCATCTTTATCAGTATAGTAAGTTTCACCTACTGGTTTTTCCCAAGCCGTTTCTTCTATTAAAAACTTTTCAAATCCTGATGTAGTGGCGTCTCCTGTATAGTCACCCGAAACTATAAATTCTTTCTCATAATACTTAGAATCATCGCCTTCGGCATCTTGTCTTTCCCAAGCATCAAATTTAATATTGATAATACTACCTTTAGTTATGTTCAAATTAACATAATTGGATCCATCTAAATACTGTGCTAATCCAAACTCATCTTTTTCAGGTAATGTTACGTTAGCAAACCCTTGATTAGCTGAACTAAAAAGACCCCAAGGAATTCTATCGCTTCCTTCGTACTCTGCATAATTATATGGGTTAAAATCCATAGAAAATCCAACAGGTTTTATTTTCATGTAAACGCCTGGTCTTTCTTTTATAGGATTATCAAAAGCATCTTTATTACCTTCAATCCAGCCCTCATCAGCATCATCTCCATCATATCTTTTAACCTCTTCATCTAATTTAGTTTTGTGTGAAACTTCTAAAACTTTTACTTTTACCTCTCTGTTTAATGGGCCATTGTCATCAGATTTAACAATCAAATTAGTGCCTTCCTCTACTTTACCAATATTATTACCACTAAGTAAAATCCATCTATATAAACCATCTTCGTAGTAAAAAGTACTGTATATGTTATAGTGTAAATTTCTATTTGTTTTTATAAAAAATTTAAATCTATCTGCCCAATACGGAGCTTTGTTATTTACAGTGAGTTTTGCAGAATTTATGTCTACAGCATTTTCAACAGGTACAAATATTTCAGAAGAATCGTTTCCTACAGTGCTTGTAGTTGGTATAATGGTTGAGTATCTACCATATTTATCTAAATAAACTAAGCCAAACTCATAGCTTCTATTACTTTTTAAAGATAAATTATTAGTTGAAGGTCTTAATGTGTACAAAGATTCACTTTGAAACTCAAAGTTTTCTGTAAAAGATGTAGAACTTGTATCAACGTAAATTATAGATGGAGCTAGTAAGACTATACTCGTAGAAGTTGAAGAATCTACAGAAAACTCTCCATAACTTGTTGTAGAATTATTTGGTGGTGGAGTTGAACTTACATTTTGAACAAAGTTACCTGTAAGGTATGTAAGAAGCTCTACAAAATCATCAGAGCTTGCTAATTCACTCGCACTTGAATATGTTTTACTTAGTTGTATAGCGTTGTTTCCAGTAAAAGTTCCGTCAAAATATGTATTTGGGGAGCTTCCTGCCTCATCAGAAGCTAAATCTGCTCCGATCAAAAGATATGACCCTTTACTTAAAGACTTATTTGTAAGGTCTAAAGTTAGTTTCCTTTCTGTATTATCAATACTTGTAGTACCTTCTGTTCCTTCTTGAGGAGATGATACTTTTTCTGCCTTATAATCAATTCTAATTACATTTGTATCAGTTTCATTTTCTAGCAAATCATACTGACTGGTAATGTTTCCAAAAACTAATCTATTTTCTATAAACTCTTGAGCTTTTGCAGTAAGAGGTACATCATCAAATATTCTATTTATTTCATCTTTAGGTAATGCTCTATATATTTTTTTATTACTGAATGAAATTGTTTTTTCAACATTATCTACAAAATAATTTTCTTTTTTATTAATGTTATCTATAACATAAACAATACCCTCTTTTGGGTTTTTAAAACATATTTGAATATCTGTGACTCTTTTATCACCCGTGTTATACTTGATTCTATATGCGTTAAACACATTAACCATGGCTTTATTTTCCATGGTGCTAAAATCTAGATCAAAATTACCAGGAATGAATTGATAATTAGAAAAAGCAGATAATGCAGAATACTCTCCATCCAAATACTTATATCTATACGCAAATGAAAAAAACCTCTCTTTAACAGAGTTTTCGTCTATTTTAGGCGTATTATAAGGTGAAACTGTAGGTGCGTTTCTTGGTGGTTTTTTGTAAAGATTTATATCGTCTTCATCAAAATTATTTGTTCCATAACCTTTAGCTCTTTCAATACTTATACTTCTTGGGGGATTTATACCATCAGTAAACAATAATAAATTTTTATTAGATACTATATTGTAAATTACATCTATACCTGTAATCTTATTTAATTTATTAAAATTTAAAACTTGATCATCACCAGATCTTGTGTCAGCTAATACAACTGCACTAAATTTTTTTATAACATCATATTCATATATAAAAGAGTGTCCTGAATCATTAACAACAAACCAATATATTTTTTCATTAGCCTCATCAGAAACAGATCCAATACACATAGGATTGTCTGACTCTGAATTAAAAGTTAGTTTTGTGTTACCTTTTTCATTCTCTACAGCTCCAACATCGGAACCTTCAGAGTTTAAAACACGAATATTTAAGGCATCAGTATATTCCCCTTTTGGGACTAACCTTTCGTCAACATCTTTGTTGAGTTTTCCTTTTGAAAAATTACTACTTAATTTCATATTATTTAATCCACTTATCTCTTCCTTTTAATATCTGAGTTAGTTCGCTTAATTTTATAGTATTCAGTCTTATTTTTGCATTTCTTAAAGAAGCAGAAGATTGTTTTTGAGCTCTTCTAACAATATACTCCTGAACACCAAACTTAGATTTTAAAATAGTAGATTGCAAATAATCATACATAAAAGTCTCTGCAAGTTTGTGTACTTTTATTTCACTGTCAGCATAACCATATAAACCATCAGAAACATACTCAATAATTATGTTTTTATCTTTTAAGTTTGAGCTGAATAATATATAACCCTTGTTTTTGTCTATCAGATAACTTCCATTATGATTAGCAGAACCTGTATCTATACCAAATCTTTTCCCTAAAGCATAAGAGTCTGGTTCAGTTAACTTGTCATTTGTGTTAGCTTTCCAATTATCTTCAATTATAGCAGTACCTTTTAAAGCATTACCATCATTGTCCATTAAAATATTTCTACTAGCAGAATTATCTTGTAAATATGAATCTGTAATTTTAGAATTGTAATTTTGTGGAATAGGGTGTGTCATTCCATCGTCTCCTACATAGGATATTTTTGCTGCACTAACAAAATCATGCGGCAAATGAACCTTAAGCGTTTCAGGCACTTGAATTTCAAATCCGACCACCTCTCTTAGAGCATCATAATTAAGCTCTTGTATAGCCCTTTTAGCGTGAAATACAACCTCGTTTCTATCTACTTTGTTAATTACCTTGTCGTCTCCTACATAACTTAATAAAAAATTATTAATTACGTCTTCTAACAACAAATACTGATAAGTTCCCCAGTTTTCACTTGAAGGGTCGCTACCATTATTTTGGTAATATTCTCTTTGCGTTATGCTTTGTCCTATTTTTGGCATCTAATTAAGTGTTTTGTTTTTGAAATTCTTGAGTTTCTATAGCATTGGTAACTTCTAATACTTCTTTTTCTCTTATACTCAGACCTGCAAACTTACATATCTTTATTACTAGCTCTGTCTCATCGGAGCTTGATATTTCAAAATCAACAGAAGTATCACTGTTATAAACAGGATCTGATGAAATAGTATTATAACCCCAATGCGGATCTGATGGTTTTTTGATATAATTACATTTTAAAGCTATTTCAGAATTCTGTGGAGTTGAGGCTGTATAATAAATACTTAAAGGTCTTGCAAAAACCTTTACGCCTTCTCTTTTGAATACAGGATAAGTAACAGTTGGTGAGCTAAGATTGCTGTTCACAATCATATCAAATTTGTGTTTTGGTATCTCTTGTAATACCTTTCCATTATAAGTTAAATTAATAAGCTTGTATAAATTTGATGGAAAAGAAAAATAATCATCTTCACCACCAACACTTACAGAACCTACATCAGTATACTGTAAAGTTGCACTTGTTGCAAAAAGGTCTATTTTGTTTTGTATTTGAACGACACTATCTCCATATCCCAAAGCTCTTTTTCTTTGATTTTGTAATAAAACAGCTCTAGAATAATCAGAAAAATAATTCTCAAATATTTCTAACTGAGCTTGTTTTGCAAAATAATCAAATTCAGAAGGAGCAATGTATCCTCGATTGTCTTTATTCAACAGAAATAAAACTGTGTTTCTTACGCTATTTATCATAGGATATATTTTTTACAAAAGTAATAAAAAAAAAGAGGTCATATCTCAGGCCTCTTTTCTTTGCATATAAAAATAACTAAGGATATTACAATTTGTTTGTAATATTTTGTAATACATCAAGACCTTCATCAGTCTTAAAATACACTGCTAAAGCAGAATAAACGTTTTCACCATAAGGAACAACAATAATTTTTTCTTTCTTGTTATCTCCCCATACTACAGTTCTATTGTCTGATTTAATATGTAAAACATTCATTTCAACTGCTCTTACAGCTATATTTCTAAGCTTTAAGTTTTCATCATTTAAAAGATCCATAAATTCAGATGAGTTATTTCTAGCCCATATAATCATGTCTCTTCTAAGTTCAGAAGAAGTCATTCTTGATATTAAGTTTTTATTTTTTAAAACAACTCTAGCTATTGCTTCTAGGTCATTTATATCCATATCTTTTGCCGCAACTTGTGCATCTAATGATGAAACCATGTCTTGCACATCTTCTTGTGCGTCTTTTTCTGGGTCAAACTCATAATACCTTTTATTAAAATCAGGGTGAATTAATAAAAACTTTTGAAGATTAAGGTTATAATCTGGTACAATTAATTTACCGTCTTTAAATGTAATAGGTTCAATAGTAGCTATTCCGTCTTGTTCATCAACAAAAGGAGATATTTGGTTTGTAGCCCATCTCAAAGCTCTATTAAGCTGTCCGTCAAAATATGTTAGGGGTTTAGAAGACGTATGTTTTACATTAATCATATGTCTTATAGGTGTCTTGTCACCTTTTAAAATAAATATTCTTTGTTTTCTTTCTAGTTTAGGTAGAATTACAGAATATCCTGTGTTTTTTGTTTGTATTGCCATTTTATTAAAATTTAATTAGATTAAAAAAAGGGGAGAAGACAAGCCCCTCCCCATTTGTTATTATTGCATCAACATGAAGTTGTTAACTCCCATTGTACATAAAGCTCTTTCTGATAAGAAATGAACTTCCATATTGTCTTTATCTGATGTAGATGCACCACCAGCAGATCCAGTTACCCAAGACTTGTATTTTCTGTCTTCAGTAGGAGAGACTCTATATCTTACGTGTAAGAAAGGTCTTTTTGCATTTTCTCCTAATACTTGATCGTAAATAGTAGTTGTCCCAGCAGGAACTAAAATACCATCAACTCCACCAATATTACCTCTAGTAGTAGCGTCGTTTAAGTATTTCCAGTCAGACTTATAAAAGTCATATCCGATTCTAAATCCTGTAAATCCAAGATTTAAAGCCATATCTTCATCATTATCGAATAAACCATAAGAAGAAGTAGATGCTCCACTATTGTTTTGAGCAGCTAATACTGTGTCGATTTTAAAAGATGTATCTCTGTTTACAAATAATACATTTTCTTGAATTGCTCCTTCTTTATCAAGAACTTTAGCAATGTTTTCAAGATCAGTTCTGTCTCCGATATCTCCACTTGATGTGTTACCATTGTTTTCGATTTCGTAGAAAAGACCTTTTGTACCTTTGTAACCTGCAGTTAAAGCTCCAGATCCAGAAGCAGCTGGTTCACCTTCAACCATTGAAGTCTCTAGGTAATCCTCGAATCTTAATCTAGTTTCATGCTCAGATTTTAAATACCATAAGTATCCGTTTGCTCCGTTTTCAGTGCTTACTTCTACCCACCCAACGTGTGCCATTTCAGATCCGCTTACTTCGTACTTATCTTTAATGATTATTGGATTGTTTTCTTTAGCTTCAAAATCAGCTTCAAGAGATCCGTCCATTCCGTTTGTTCCTTTTTTAAATTCAGAACCATAAACGAAAATTGTTACAGCATCTGCTGCATCAAAAGGTCCCGCTCCGTCTGTACCTGTAACGTGTAATAAATCTTTAGTTGCAAAAGTAGCTACGTCAATAGAATCAGTTGCTACTGCTGTAATTAGAGCTTTAGCTTGAGATCCTGATTTAGAAATAATAATAGTTTGATTAACTCTAAAGCTATGTCCTGTTACAGCAATAGTATCTAAGTCTGTAATAGTACCAGAAGCTTGAACATGTAATCTTCCTTGCTCACTCCATTTAATTAAATCAGAGCTTGAAGGAATCTCAGCGCCTACCATTCTTAAGAAAGAAGCGATAGATCTGTTTCCATATCTTTCAAATTCTTTTTCATATAAATCTGGAAGATATTGTTGTGCGAATGTGTAATCAGCATTACTAAGGTAGTTAGAGTTTCCTAACGCCTTACCAGGTGCTGGTGTTAATGATGTGCTACCGCCTATTGTGCCGTTAGCAAAATTAATCGATTGTGCCATTTTAAATAATTTTTTTTAATGTTTAACGTTTTTTAATTTTTAATCCAGAACTAAAACTCGCTGTATCTTGCAATACTTTGAATTGAGTTCCGCTTTTTGAAGAATCAACGTTATTTCTTACAGACATTTCTATGTTTTTTCCGTCTTTTACAACTTCATTAACCGCATCCGACTTACCTTGTTCATAAAAGAACTTAGCATACTTTTCAGGGTTCATAGCCATAGAAAGAGCTGTATGATATTTACCAGCATCTTTAAGCAATCCGTTTTCGTCAACGTGTTTGTTTATAAAGTTTGTTAAATCACTGTTTTTATTTACAATTTCATTAACATCTTTAGGTTTATAAGTAAGCTTACTGTCTCCTAAATTAAATTCAAAACCTTTGAACTCATCATTAAAAAACTTGTTAGTCTTTTCTTGAAAAACCTCACGTTGAGTTTGCGTTGCTTTTTCTTGCTTTGCTGACTCTTCTTTATAATTATTGAAAAACTTGAAAGCTTCTTTATAATTTTCTGGCACATTCTCGTCACTTGACTCAAGTGGAGTTTTGTATTTCTCCTTTAAATTATTAAAATACTCTTTAGCTTTAAATAATTCTTGCTTTTTTGCTAGAGTTTTCTTCTTTATATCATATTCATTGTCACTGTCTTCTGTATAAGCAAACTTTTCGTTAATCAAAAAATCTACATCAGAATCATCAAGACCAGGATTATTTTCCTTATAGTAATTTCTAAGTAAATTTTCCTCGTTTACATCATCTATGTTTTGCTGTAGCTTAACATAATCATCTAAACCTCTTTTTGTTTCTTTCTTATACTCAAGATAGTTTTCTACTTCTTTCGGAAGCTCTTGCTTTTTTTCATTATTTTTAAGAACGTTATCTAAAGAATCTAAATCAATTTTATACTTATCAGATAAATACTGATTGATTACATCTTCTTTTGATATTTTTTCTTCTGTTTTTTTTTCTTCAGGTTCAGACTCCTGAGTTATTTCTTCTTTAACCTCTTCTTTAGCTTCTGTTTCAGTTTCTTGAACTTCTTTTTGTTCTTGTTCAACAACTTCATCTTTCACTTTTTCTGCAGGTTTTTCCTTTTTTGCAGAAGGTAGATTTATCTTAAAATCTACGTCATTTGAATTATCTTCAATGACTTTTGCTTTGATTTCTTCACTCATAATAAATTAAATTAAATTTTTATACAAAAATACTAAATTTATAGTATGTTTTTTTGATCCATGTTTTGTAGCAAATTAGCCATAGGGTCTTGTGCTTCTTCCTCTTGTTCTTCAAAGTTTGTAGGAGGTAAATCTTGTTTTCTTTGAGCAATCATCTTACTTTGTTGTGTTGCTTGCTTTTCAGTTCTCTTGTCTTTCCTATCTTCTTTAAAAGATTCTTTATTTTTAAAATTCTCTGACTCCATTTGTTTTAACTGTAATTCAAACTGATATTTTAACTGAAGCATTTCTTTTTGTATTTCAGCTTCTTGTTTCATTTTTTGTAAATCCAATTGACTTTTTAATTGTTCTAGCTGTGATTCACCTTGAAGCTTCATTTGTGACTCCTGCATTCTCGATTGAGAAGCGGCTTGTGTAGATTGAATATTAGATTGAGTTTGCATTTGCATGTTAGCTTGTTGCCTTTTCATATCTTCTTGTTCCTTTCTTTGTTTCTTTATTTTAAGAAGGGTATTAGCTAGTGTTAAATTATTAACCTGTCTAATATCTATAGCATCATCTAAATCTATTTTTTGTGCCTGTATAGATTGTTGTATGTTTTGCTCTAAAAGTTGTTTTTCTTCTTCATCTGGTTCTAACTCTATAAATATTCCAAAATCATGTAAATGTAAAGTTCTTATATCATTTAATATTTTAAAATTATTTTTACCAATCATTTTTGCAAAATCATCAGCAAAATTTGAATACTGTAAAATATCAGATAATCTATAAGATAAAGCTTGACATAATTTTCTTGTAATAAACAAACCTGACTGTACAATATGTTTTGTAGCGGTATTGCTGTTTAATGCAGCCAGCTTTTGTATCCCTACTAGCGCGTATTGATCTGGTTTACTGCCATCTCTAGCCTCATTAACTCCTGTCACAGCCCTAATCATTTGAAGCTGATAATTATACATATTAATCAAACTAGCTATTTTTGCATTAGAACCCGAACTTGTTAATTCTTGAATAGGCACTCTAGCGTTGTTAAATTCACCGTCTTCTGTATAACTACGTCCAATTACAGAACCTGTTTGAAAATACATTGATAATGCTTCTGAAGGGTTGTATGAAGCGCCATTACCCAAATCAACACTGTTTAATCCATCTGCATCAATAAAGACACCGTCTGGTATCATTTTAGAAACAACTTGTTGTAGTTTTAAATGGACTAATTGTATCTGATCTGCAAAAGGCATCATTCTTTTAACTAAAGAGTCTATTCTTCCTTTTGACATTTTTATTGCAGACGCAATATATGGAGGTATAGTTTTTTGAAAAGACGATTTAGGTCTAACCATGTTTTTCATCATCTCCCACTTTAACAAAGTATTTGTTCCTAAAACCATTACACCCTCATACCAAACATCTATTCTTCTTGCTACTTTTTTAAATCTAGCTTGTTCCGTTTTTGGTGGATTGAAAGAAGCATCCTTCTTTAATGCTTTTTTACCACCATTACTTCCATCTTTAATTTTATATACAATCTCTTTATCAGTTTTATATGAAAAATATAATAAAGAAACGTTTGATTTATCTAATCCACTTTGTGATGTTAAATTTTGTGTACTTCTGTAACCATCATATCTTGAAGCTGTTTTAGCTATTTGCTCTAACTCTTCTTGCTCTAAATATGGATTTATCTTTTTTAATTCTGATACATGTACAGATTTAACTTCTCCAAAATAATAACAATCTCTAAAATTTGGATCTTCAGTTTGTGAATAAACAAAATTTACAGGATCTACATACTCTACCTTAACTCCATCATGTATGTCAAAATCGTGTTTAAGTACAGATAATCCTAAAACAACATTATCTTCATCTATTCTTCTTTTAGTTTCTTCATAGTCATTAATTTCTAAAATTGTCTTAAGTGCTGTCTCTTGAGCAACCTCTACACCTTGCTTGTATCTTAGGTTCATATAAAGATCAAGCTCTTCATCAGATTTAGGAATTACAGATTCTTCAAAGTTAAAAGCGTTTACACCTGTATTGTCTTTTATAATTTTCAATGGCTCATACGCCATCATGTCTGCTCTTAATTCATTTCTGAAATTATCTCTTTCAATAGTAGAAAACTGATCAACTGCTTCTGCTTTAATATCGTATAATCTATTAGATATACCATTAACTACAATATCTACAAATTTTGGAATAATTGGAACTGGAGTCCAGTCTAAATTCAAATATGAAAGATCTCCATTAATAGATAATTCATTTTTATACTTCTCAACAGGCTGTTCTCCTCTAGCATACAATCTCCTAGTTAAGAACTCTGATCGTATCTCTCCATATAAAGAACTTCCGTAATCTCTTGAAAACCATTCAGACTCTATTGCTCTACCTACACGAAGGCCATATTCTAAACTAGCTTTTTCTTCATCTGGTGCAAATTGATTTGGAAATCCACTTCCAGAATTGAACTTTGGTTTGTTTATCATGTTTATTTTATAATTTCGCTAACAGAACCTTTGTTACTGTATTTTGCAAAGTTAACATTTATTTGATTATGTTTTTGTATGTTTGTCCGTTGCTTACTCTGGTTTGCCATTATAGCAAAGCCTGAACTAACCGTAGCATCAAATCTAGTTCTATTATTGATATCATAATTAGCCCAATCAAGTAAAGTTCTATTAAAATACAAATTTCCACAAGAACCATAATCAAGATTTTCAATATCATTTATAACACCAACATGGTTTTCAATATAACCTTCTATAGCTTCAGCGTGTACAGATATTACAGCTTGAGAAGAGGGTATGCCTCCTAACTCTTTCTCTGATTTCGACAAGGCATTTCTGTGTTTATCAGGTCTGTTAAGGGAAAATCTTCTATATCCTCTTTCTTTTAAATAATACAATAATCTTGGTTTGTTGTTTTCTACCAATATAGGCATTCCGTAAAAGTGTAAAGCCATTAACACATCTTCATAAAAAATTTCTGCAGTAGGAGGTCTTGATATATACTCAAGAAAAAAACTATTTGTAGGGCCATCATCCATATGAAACTTAGTCATACCATGTAAAGCACCTTTAGAACCACCACCTCCCACAGTACCTGATATATCATAAGAGTCACACCCAAAAGCTCCCATATGTAAATTTCCTGGTAGTTTTAAGTTTCCTTTTTGTATTACATTGTTCATAATTTGACCTGAAGGTATCCATGAAACAAAAAACCTACCCTTATTATCTGGAGCCCAAATAACTTCAGTGTCTCTTTGTCCATTTTTCCAATAAAAATTACCTCTATAAATATTGCTTTTAATTGCAAAAGAATCATTGTAATCTATCTGTTCATATATCTTACTAAGATTGAATATTGTATTTTTGGATTCATCTCTAAAAGCATGAGATTCTGTTTTAGGAAACTGTCTATAAAACTCATTTAAAGCATCTGAATCATTTTTCAAACCTTCTACTTCATTATCCCAACTATCTAAAACACCTGTATCAATTATATCTCCAGCATTATCAAATACATCTTCTTCTGGAGTGTCAAATACAGGATATCCATATTCATCAATATAGCCCTCAAAATTCCATTCCATAGGAATAAATAAACTATATAAACCAGATTGTGTTTGACCGTTTTTATTTCTTTCTAAAACATTAGAATTATTGTACAGTTTTTTGAAATTTTCCCCTCCCTTATCTAAAGAATTGGAGGTAGAGCCCATCATGCACTTACCTATTACTTTCGATCCAAGTCTAAGAGTGGTTTTCGTAACTCTCCAGTTATTGAGAATGTTTTCAGGTTTTTCCCATTTTCCTGCCTCATCATGAACGAGGAGTGAAAGTTTTTCTCCATCGTAGGAGTTGTTACCGGTGTTTTTCCAATCGATCGTTGTGTCAAGTCCGACCATTTCTTGAACTTTAGTGTTAGACTCGAGTCTCTTTCGTGTAAATTTCGAAGCGGGTACTCTGTACGCGAGTTCTGTCTTGGGGCGATCCATACCGTCTTGGATGGGTCTGAAAAAGAATGGATAATTGATCGATATTGGTACCACCTTATCTGTGAACATCTTTTTAGCATCGGCTCCAGATTTGGACAGTATACCGTACCGTGCATCGGAAGATATGGTTGCCAAGTTAACTGTCTCTGCGGATGCCATAAACGAAAAACCGCTACGTCTGTTCTTGAGATAGCACATTCCATAACACCGCTGATCTGCTTTACACGCTTCCCAAAAAATAAAGAATAATCTGTTTGCTTCTCGAAAGTCTGGCTTCCCAACATCAATCTTGGTCCACTGCAAGTACATATAGTGAGAGCCAGTAATATAAGTAGGAATGCCTTTGTTAGTAAACCAATAACCTTCTTCACGCTTTTTAAACTCATTATCTATGTAATTGTGCCATTTATTTTTAAAATCATCAGGTAAATCTCTCCAATCAAATATATTATTGATTCTTTTTAATTCTTTTGGGTACTCTTGCCTAGTCCATTTTTTTGTGTTAGCAACATCTTCTTCTTTAGGTAATGCAATAATTAAGCCTTGAATTGAATATACTTGTGCTATTTGACCTGTTTTGCTTATTATAATAATATCATACTCTTTATTATAACCATATTTCCATGACTTTGATTTGTTTTTTGATTTTAAAACCTTAGTAGGAATTACATCTTTTAATACAGAATATAAAGTTTGTTCATACATTACTTCGATCTTCTTTCAGCAAAACCACTAAAAGTTTTGTTTTCTTTTTCTAATGGTTTATTCTCAATATAACTATTTTCTTCTTCTATTCTTGTAAGTATTTCAAAAGCATCAAATATTGCTAACTTTTTGGTAGCCGCTGCATTTTTTAATCTATCTGCAGCTAATTCATCTTCAGGGTCTGGTTTTATAATTTCTTCTTCTGCAACTCTTATAAGTTGATTTACAGCTTCATAACCTGCTTTTATAATTCTTTTTTTAATATCATTTATATCTTTCATAATCAATTTAGAACAGTACATATATCAATAGTCCTCATTCTATATAAAGTTTCATTGTTTATTTGAAACTCATATTCACTATCCTTTGTAAAATTAACTTTATCTCCTTTTTTTACACCTAATTTATCAAGAGTGTTGTTAGAGTATTTAATTATACCTGTGTGGTTTTCAGAACCTTCTTCATAAAGATAAGAATTTTCTTTTTCAATAGGTTTTACAAAACAATATTGACCAACAGCATTCCACTGTTCACAATCATGATACAGGTAAAACTGATATGGGTCTATAAAATATATGTTATTTTTAAAATAATTTGGGGATTTTCTAGGTCTTCCCTTCATATCATAATAAATACGAAAAATATTATGATGAACAATTAATGTGTCTCCAGGTTTAATTTTACCTTTATAAGTATAAGGACATTGTATTACTTCAGCAAACCTATTTACATTGATGTGGTTTTCTACAGTAGAGTTTATAATTATTTTTTCTCCTGCTAATTCTATCTCATTATTATAAGCTTCTCCTTTTGGTTTTATAAGGAAAAAAAATGGAGATTTCATTAAAAATTTATATTATACTCAATAGAGACAGGTATGTTTTTATTGAACTCTTTCCATGCAAAAACCTCGTCTCCTTTTTGTATCCATACAACAAAAGACTCAGTTTCTTTTTTGTAATCTATTAAGTGTATTGTATGAGTTCCGTTAAGAATATATTGGCCTACTATATAGTGCATAGCACTAGACTTATAGTCTGCCCCTATAGAAATCTTACGGATTTCCATAATTATTTTTCTGTAACTTCTTGTTTGTCTTCTATAGGCTCGTAAGTTCCGTCTTGAATGTTTACAGATACCTTGCCATATTTTTCTTCTAGTTTAGCTTGGAATTTACTAAGGTCACTTTGTAGTTCTAACCCTTGGTGTAAAAGTCCGTGCTTTTGTAACTCCATGTTACCTATTTGTAACGCTACTTGATTAATTTTTGAAACACCTGATTGTAATTCCTCTAAGTGCTCTTCAGAGATTTTGTTTTCTGCCATTTTATTTAATTTAATTATTATTTATTTTTTATACGTCTGTATACCCGTCGTATTTATCTAAAGTTTTTAGATGCGTATAAGCTTGTATCACAGCATTATCGGCATCAGCACTAACATCCCCAGTAAAACTAAAAACTTCAGATTGAATAAATTCATATGGGTTTGCTGTTTTAGCAGCGGCGTCCTTGTATATTTTTACTTGACCACTACAATTTATTACAGAACTATAAACAGTTTCATATACAGCTTCTTGATCTATAGTACCGTCAGAATTATAAGTAGCTGATGAAACTAAGTTTTGTGATGAATTAATAGATTTTCTTGTTTGAACATCTGAAACCATAACATATGCTTCCGATAAAACTATTCCTTTAAATGTATAACTGCCTTGTAATGCCATAACTAATATTTTTTACAAATATACTAATAATTTTGTTTAATTTTCCTTGATTTTCTTGTAAAGATTTTAATTCTTTTTCTTCTAGTTTGCTTATTTTTATTTATTTAATTAATTACAAATTTAGTAAAATTTTAACAACTTCCAGTTGCAATTATTAATCCATTGTTGCCAACTTGCATCCATGATCCACTTGGCGATCCGCCAGTAGTGTATATAGCATAGTAACCAGCCGCTGCTACTGTTGTTCCAGTTTGTGTCGTATATGCTGTATAAATATTTACATTACTAGGCACTAAATTATTAGCATCATCATGATAATATGTATCAAAAGGTATAGCAAAAGCACAAGCATTACTACTAGATGAACTGTTATAATTAAACATAAATGCAGTTCTAGGAGGGTTTTGATCGTATAAGCTAAATTCAGACATCTGCAAAGGATTCGCACCATCTGGTCGGTTGTTTATTGGATTTGCCAAAGCAACTGCTGGATAAGAATTACCAGAACCACTTGTATTGCCGCCAGATAATCTTTGTATATCACTCATATAAATTGGCGATGTTATGCTATAACTTGATGTATAACCAGCTCCAGTTCTTTCCCTAGCTGTCTTTAACATTGATATTTCATCATTTGCAATATTCGGACAAGGCATATTTTATTTTTTTAATTGTTTTATTTCTTGTTTTAAACTATCAACTTCAGCTTTTAAATCTTTAATGGCTTCAATAAATACACCAGCCATTTTACCATAATCAACTCCATATTTATCATCATCTTCATTATATAAAACAACCTCTGGCAACACTTCATTAACCTCTTGTGCTATAACACCAATTTTATTTGACTTGTCATCAATATCAGTTCTATTGTAGCTAACACCTCTTAATTTAGATATTTTTTCTAAACCATTGTCAATGGTTTTTATATTTGTTTTAACTCTTTTATCTGAAAATGCAATTACATCACCAGCCGCAGTCATTGAACCGACAACACTTAAATCACCGCCAGCATTTAAAGTCATTTTAGTTGATAAACCAGCGCCATTGTTTCTAACTTGAAATTTTAAACCAGATGAATAATTACCAACAGTTGAATTTGTTTTATACATTCTAATAATAGCACCCTCTGTGTAACTAGTGCTAGAATATCTATAACCTAAAACTAACTGACCACCAACACCAGCACCATTGCCAGTTGTGCTATCATAATGAGCCAAACCACTACGAACATTATCACTTGATCCAATAGCAGAAATTGTCACAGATGTACCAGCAACATAAAATTTAGGAGTTGGTACACAACATTCGGGTGCTGTTGTCGTTCCACACATTACCATCCCATTTGAATTTAAATATATCCCTTTTGCTGAATCATTATTTACAAAGATTGCTAAATTACTAGCTGTTGTTGTTCTTATAGAGTTTGAATCTAATCTAAGTTTTTGGTTATTACTACTATGTAATAAAATATCAGCATCACCGCTAGTGCTTCTAATATGTAGCATTTCAGATTGTGTTGATCCAACACCAATAGTAACTTTGCCACCACTAGGATTTATCCAAGTATTACCAGTTGCTCTATCTAATTGAACATGCTGAGTTTGTGTGCCATCTAATAAAGAATACAATGATGTTATATTAGATGCCTCATCATACCACATACCACCACCATAAGTAGTTGTGCCACTATCATAAAAACCAACATATTTTTTTGTGGCAGATGGTACGTTTATGCCAATGCCACTATAACCCTCAACAAAAGCATCAACACCCATATTTAAAGTAAGTGAGCCATTGCTTCTGAATTTAGCATTTGTGACACCACCAGACATTATATCTAAATCAGCAGTCGCTAAACAAACCATATTTGTCGATGCTGTACCAATTCCCCATTGTTTTAAACCAAAACCACCTCTAAAAGTTGAGCCATTATAGAATCTTAAAGCCGATGCAGTTACATTTGTTATATCAATAAATCCATTTACTTGTAATGCTTGACCTGTTTGATTGCCAGAGCTGTTTATTAATAAAAAACCATTTGGATCAAATTTAGCTCTATAAGTTCCGTTAGTATGAAACTCAATACTTCTACTAGTACCATAGCTAATTAAACCTAATCTTGCATCTCTGCCATCAATACGAGCAAATAAACTTGTATCTGCATTGTTAGCAAAATTTATTTCAGAAATGTTATCAGATGAACGCCCTCTAATACCAATAGCATGAGCTGAGGAATTTGCTGTAATATTTAAAGGATAGCCAGTTCTTAAAGTACCACCACTAAGTAAGGATAATTGACCAGATGCGGTTAAAACCATTTTATAACCATCCGACTCACCACTTGTACCAACATTTGTTAAGTGCCACCCTAAATTATTATCATTAGCACCACCACTAGTGCCTTGAGCAATTGTACTCCATTGAACACCAGTGCTTACACTAAATAAAGTAATTCCTGAGCCAGTATTGCTATCAGATATAAAAGCTGATGTGTTCCAAGTTGAATCATCTCTAACTTGAAACTTATAACCACTACTACTTGTTTGACCAATTGCTACTGGACCGCTATTAAAATAACTTATATCATTAGCTCTAAATTGTATTGTTTTCGTACCAGCATAATACATTCCCTGATAACCTTCGTTAGAAAACCATTGTTCAGCTTCCCATAATTTGCCACCAGTTGTAATAATATCAATACCAGCTATTCCCATACTTGAACTACCTACTGTTAATGTTTTATCTGGTGCTGAATTATTGCCAATACCAACTTTGCCATCATTTAATATTGTTAATACATTCTGTCCCGCTGTCCAACTATATATATCAAATCTATCAGCACCAGAACCATTGCCAACTCTTGTTTGCCATTTTACAGAACCATTTAAACTATATCTGTAATGTGATTGACCAACAGCATCAACATTTACACCAGTAAAATAATTACCACTAGAGCTAGTATTTTTTATTGTTAATGCGGAAAATGGCTCAGCACTTAAATTAGTATGTTGTATATGTAATGGTGATACTGGTGATGCCAAACCTATGCCCACAAAACCAGCTTCATCAATAGTTAATTTTGCATTAGCCGCTGTTACTGATGTGTTATTTGCACTACCATTGACTGCTAAATGTAATTTACCCACTCCAAATAATGCAGTTCGTTGAAAAAAGATACCTCCTTTTGCTCTTAAATCTGAATTTGGCTCACCATCTTCGGCTCTTAATAATATACCAGCTGTATCACCAACAGTATCAGATGCACCAGTAATTAAAACTTGACTTCCAGTTGCACCCTCAATATGCAATGGTTTTTGTGGTGTGGTTGTTGCCAATCCTAAAAATCCACTTGGATTTAATGTCATTTTAGTTGATAAATCATCGCCAGTATTACGAACTTGAAATTTTAATCCTGA
>Ga0222719_10001448_pt1 | contig 22996 bp, 18 predicted proteins | sample C33_34DmetaG_FD_165039 | JGI IMG/M metagenome (GOLD analysis project Ga0222719, IMG submission 165039) | Estuarine water microbial communities from San Francisco Bay, California, United States - C33_34D | ecosystem: Environmental > Aquatic > Marine > Unclassified | place: USA: California...
AAATCCTTTTTTAAGATGCGATAATAATGAAGTTCAAGAAAATATTTCTACAAAATTTAAAACATTAAAAGAGCCTGACAAAATTTTTAAAGCACTAAGACTATGGAAAGACAATTTTTAATACTCTCTTTATTTTTTTTGCTTGGTCTTTCTAGCTGCCAATCTAATCCAACAAAAATAAATAATATAGATTTTCAATGCGGTTCAAGTTCTTTAAGCGATAAATGTGTCAACGACATAATTCTTCCAATTGAAGAGCCAAAACCAGTAGCTAAGAATGTATGGGATTACATGATTATTAATAATAATTATGACCAAAATATTATCTTGGATGAGAAAACTTTAAGTTATATAAGTAATCACATAAAAGATAAAGACAAGTTCAACGACTTTCTTAATAAATCATATTATTTTATATATTATGTAATTCAAGAACTTGAGGCAGCTGACCTTCCACCTGAATTAGCATTAATACCATTTATAGAAAGTAACTATGATCCTTTTTCAATATCTCCATCTGGTGCGGTTGGTCTTTGGCAGTTTATGCCAAAAACTGGAAGAATGTTTGATTTAGAAAAATCATGGTGGAGTGAGGATAGACATGATCCTTATAGGTCTACTCATGCAGCTATAGGTTATTTTAAATATCTTCTCGAGAGATTTGATGATGATATATATCTAGCTTTAGCTGCATATAATGCTGGACCAACTTATTTAGATAGGCAAATAAATAAAAATAAAAGAAGAAACCTAGACTATGATTTTTGGTCATTGGATTTAAATAAACAAGTCACTGAATACATCCCAAAATATATCGCTATAAGAGAAATTATCTTTAATTCTGAAAAATACGGAGTCATTTTACCTAATATACCAGTTGAATCAGTGGTAAAGAAAATTGAGATACCTGGCCAAGTAGAAATATTAACTTTAAGTGAGTATTTGGATATTCAACCAGAGCTTATTTATAAACTCAATGCTGGATACACTAAATGGGCTTCGGCACCAACAGATAAAAGCATTTTTTATGTCCCAATAGAAAAAACTTATTTACTTGACAGCCCCGAAAGCCCTTTTGAAAATGTTAATCAAATAAATTGGATATCTCATGTTGTCATGTCAGGTGATAGTCTTTGGAAATTAGCAAAAAAATATGATACGGAAGTGAGAATAATTAAAGAAATTAATTATATTAATAATGATTTGCTATCAATTAACGACACACTTTTGATACCACTTAGCAAATCTAAAACAAATAATTTCATACCTTATGAAATGCATATAGTTTCAGAGGGAGATACCCTATGGGACCTTTCAAAAAAATACAACATTGAACTAGATGACTTGCTAAGAATGAATTCTCTTAATAAAAATTCTTATCTTCAGCTTGGTCAGCAACTAACTATAGGCAATAAAAATATTCATCGTAATATAGAATCAAAAAAAAGAACTATCCTTTATTCAGTCAAGCAGGGTGATAATTTATATAAGATCTCTGACCTTTTTGATGTATCAGTTGGGAGCATTAAAGAAATTAATGATTTTCAGACATCAGATCTTATGCCTGGCCAAATTATAAAAATTGCAATAAGGGCTTTTTAGTTATCAGTTGTCTTTGGATCGAGAGCATCTCTTAGACCATCTCCAAAGAAATTTAATGCAAACAAAGTTATTGTAAAAGTTAAGCCTGGATAAATTAGTAACCAGCTATATTCTTCCATAGACTCAACACCATCTTTTATAAGTGTACCCCAACTGCTCATTGGAGGCTGAATACCTAGTCCTAAAAAGCTAAGAAAACCCTCTAATAGCATCACTTGAGGTATTGTTAAAGTTGCATAAACAGCAATTGGTCCTAATATATTGGGCAGCAAGTGTTTTCTAAACATAGATAAATTACTCACCCCCATTGCTTTTGCAGCCATTACAAACTCTTGATTTTTTAAACCGATAACTTGACCTCTGACAATTCTGGCCATTGTTAACCATTCAACAGCTCCAATTGCTCCAAAAAGTAGCCATAAATTTCTGCCAAAAATAACCATTAGTAAAATAATGAAGATAATGAATGGAAGTCCATACAAGACATCAACAATCCTCATCATGACCGAATCAACTTTTCCTCCAGCATACCCAGCAATAATTCCCCAAGAAACACCAATAACCAAAGCAACGCCGGTTGCTACAAAACCAACTAATAATGAAATTCTTGCACCATATAAAATTCTACTTAATAAATCTCTGCCTAAAACATCTGTGCCAAGAATATGAGCAGCGGAAGGTGGAGAGGCTCCTAACTCTAAATTCTGAAATGAGTATGAATATGGTGCTATCCATGGAGCCAATGCTGCACAAAGTATTAATATAAATAAAATTAAAGCCCCAAACATGGCAGCTTTATTTCTAGTTAGTCTATATATAGCATCAGACCATAGAGTTGAACTTTTACTCATGAAGTATCTCTTGATCTAGGATTTAACCACATTGCAGCAAGGTCAGATAATAAGTTGAAAAATACAATCATTGCAGAGAAAAATATTGTTGTGCCTAATATCATTGTGTAATCTCTATTAAATGCTGCTTCAACATAAAATCTTCCTAAGCCTGGTATTTGAAAAATTGTTTCTACAACGAATGATCCTGCTAAAAGACCGGCAATGGCTGGACCTAAAAAAGAGACAACAGGTATTAAGCCACCTTGCATTGCATGCTTGATAACAACATTTTTTTCAGTAAGACCTTTAGCTCTAGCTGTTCTGATAAAATCTTGATTTAAGACTTCTAGCATTCCTCCCCTGCTCAATCTTGCAATATAAGCTGCATATGCAAAACCTAAAGTAATTGAGGGTAGTATTTTATCGCCTGGAAGCTGACCCCATCCAGAAACAGGCAAAATTTCAAGATTAATTCCAAAGATTAATACTAAAAGTGGTCCCATTAAAAAAGTAGGGACACATATACCAATCATAGCTATTGCCATAGGAATAAAATCTAAATAAGTATTTCTTTTTAATGCTGCAAGGACTCCAGATGAAACTCCAATAAGCAATGCTATTAAAATTGCATAAAAAGCTAGCTCAAAAGTCACTGGCAGGCCAGTTGCAATCATTTCAGAAACAGATCTTCCAGGAAATCTAAAAGATGGTCCGAAGTCACCTTGCAAAATACCAGACATGTAAGCAACATACTGCTCCCACTCAGATGCGTTTAAGTTATAAGCTTCATTTAAATTTTTTAAAACTTGAGGTGATACTGCTTTATCAGCATCAAATGGACCGCCTGGTGCCAATTTCACTAAAAAAAATGTAAGGCTGGCTACTGCAAGTAAGACTGGAATTGCCAGTAATAATCTTTTTATAAATATGCTTATCACCTAGCTTTATTCTCTTTCTAAATAAATAAATTTTGGGTGATGGTGATCTAGGATGTGTGGGTTATACCCTTTAACATCAGATGATAATTGGTAATTTCTAACATATGTATATAGAGGAATTATTGGCATGTTATCAATTAAGATCTTTTCTGCTTCATTAAGAAGTCTATATCTCTCTTCCTGATTGTTTGTTGAGTTAGCCTTTGCTACCAGTGAGTCATAGTCAGCATTTTCCCAGCCTGTTTTATTATTACCTCTATTTGGTCTCATGAGGTCTAAGAAAGTATTAGGATCTTCATAATCACCAATCCATCCAGCTCTAGAAACTTGGAAATCTCCAACCATCTCTCTACTAAGATATACCTTCCAATCTTGGTTAACCAATTCAACGGTAATTCCTAAATTTTGTTGCCACATCTGCTGAATTGCTAATGCTACTTTTCTATGATCTTCATTCGTATTAAATAAAATTTCTAATTTAGGAAACAAGTTATCATCAGAGTAACCAGCATCGTTAAGCAGCTCTTTAGCAAGATCAGGATCAAATGGAATGACGGTATCTGGCTGATAGCCATTAGAACCAGGTGGCGTAAATGAATAGGCTGGTATTTGCCCACATTTAGTAACTTTTTCAACCAAAAGTTTCCTATCTATTGCATAGGCGAGTGCTTTTCTAACTCTTACATCCTTTAAAACTGGGTTATTCGTATTAAGTCTGTAAAAGTATGTACCCATATATGGATCTATTCTTAAGTCAGGATTATTTTCCTCGATATAAATAGGACATTTTTGAGAAGGTAATGTGCTTGTGACATGAAGCTGCCCTGCTCTAAACATTCTGTCTTCTGTCATAACATTTGAAACAGGATAATAATGGATCTGATTTAATCTAACTGAAGAAGAATCCCAATAATTAGGATTTTTTTCTACAACAATTCTGTTATTGAGCTCCCATGATTTTAGGTTGAAAGCGCCATTACATACGAAATTACCAGGCCTTGTCCACTCACCATTACGATCATCTATTGAACCATGTTTTAAAACAGTTTCTTTGTGAACTGGCCATGTGCTGTAATGACTTAACATACCAATAAAAAAAGGAGTTGGAGCTTTTAAAGTTACTTTTAGAGTATATTTATCAATCGCCTTAATACCCACCCTATTAAAGTCATCGATTAATCCTGTGTGATATTCCGATGCTCCGACTAAGTAATAAAGCATATCTGGATATTGAGAACCAAGACTAGCAGTTAAAATTCTTTTCCAAGACCATACAAAATCTTCTGCAGTTAGTTCGTCGCCATTTGACCATTTACCATTCTTTCGTAAATTAAAAATATATTCTTTACCATCTTCACTGATTTGCCATGATTCTGCAGCGCCTGGCAAATTACCATCACCAAATGCATTTGGAATTGTTAATCCTTCGCATAAAGAAATTAGTATGTGGTGTTCTGGTACTCCAGTAACAATATGAGGATCAATACCCTGAGGTTCTGAACCATTTCCAAAATGAAAAATTTGATTCTCTAAACCATCATCAACAGGAGATGTGCTTGAAGAGCAACCAATCAAAAAAGCAACAGTAAATAACGCAATTAGATGTTTCATATTAAAAAGCCAGGTTATCAAGGTTTACTCTAGCTGAGTCAATTACCTCTTCATTAATTAAAGATGAAATATTTCTTGAGATTCTTTCTTCTGTAAAATTATTATATTGTTCAAGCAGGTCCTCAATAGATTCAATAGAGGGCTTATTAATACTCAACAAATCTACTATATAAATATCCCCATCTCTTGTACTAACACTAATAGAGCTATCTGGAGATGATTTAAATATCTCTGAGATAACCTCCTGAGGAAGAAGAGATGAATATCTTTTAACCTCAACAAATGATTCTTTAGAAAGAAAATCATATGCTTTTAAAAAGGATTCTAGTGTATTTTCTTTTTTTGCTAAATCCAGTTCAGCAGAAAGCAAAGCTTGTTTTTCAATAGTCTTACTTTCAGATAAATAATTTGCTACCAAGTCTTTAACACCATCATATGGTTGAAGTTCAGGCTCTTGAACTGAGGAAACTGATAAAACAATGAGTGAGTCACCAAGATCAATAAAACCTGGTATACCAATTTGTGAATCAGTTGAAAAAACAAAATCTTTGATTCTTGAATCTGTAATTTCAAAATCAAAATCATTAAAAGATATATTGGTTTTCAGATTTACATTTTTAGCTAATGAAGTTGCAATTGTATTCAAGGACTCGTTAGAAAAAATCATCTCATCTATTGAATTAGAATCATCATTCATTAAAGCAACTGATTCTGATTGAATTAACTCTTCGATCAAAACACTCTCCATCTCAGATATTGACATAACCTCAGACTTATTAAGCTCGGTTACTTTTAAAATATGAAAAGTATCTTCTAGCTCTACAATATTACTAAGTTCATTGATATTTAAATCTTGTAAAGCAACAGCAAATTGTTCAGGAAAGACATCTGCATCAAAATATTCTAAATCTCCACCATTATCCTTAGTAACAACATCATCACTATATATTTTAGCCAACTCAGAGAAACTATCTCCATCTGTTAGCTTTGAATATACTTCAGATGCAACCTCAAAAGCTGTTTCGTTAGAAGTATGATTCGACTTCTCAATCATAATATGAGCAAATCTAATTTCATCCCTTCCACTAATACGTGCTAAATAATCAGCATAAGCATTATCCACATATCCATCTGGAACCTGAACTAGATCTTTGTAATCCTCAGACCTTAATACAAAATATTCGAATGACCTTTTCTCATCTGAGAAAAACATAATTTGATTGTTTTCATAGTAATCTTTAAGCTCTTCATCAGAGTTCACTATTTGATTTTTTAAAAGGTTTGAATCAAGTTTAATAAAATCAATATCAACTGATTGCTCCAAAATCTGTGCTAACTCTTTGACTTCAACCTCTGTAGTAAATCTAGAAGATGCTATTGCAATTCTAAACATCTCAGAGGCCATCATATCTTTAGTCATTTCTATATAAGAATCTTTTGTATATCCAGCTGCATTAACCTGTGCTTCATAGATACCTTCATCAAAAACTCCATCGATTTGAAATACTGGATTTCTAATAATAGATTTTTTTGCTTGTTTTTCAGTATCTTTATTTACAAGACCTAATGATCGAGATTCTGATAGTAAAACTTTTTGAGAAATTAATTCTTGTTTTACAGCTTCTAACTGAATAGATTCGTCCAGTTCATTAAAATCAAAATCATCACCATAAACATTTTTAAATTTTTGAACAGTCATATTAGTAGCAACCTGAAGATCAGCTTGAGTAATATCCTCTCCATTTACTGAACCAAATGAATTTTGAAAAGTTGTGCCTAAAGAAGAGGTACCAAGAAATACAAAAGGTAATGCACAAGCAGCAATTACAATAAATAATCTAGGTCCAGTTAAAAAATTTCTGAGTGATTCCATCATAGCGATATAATTATAAATAAAAAAAGGGTGCGGAAGCACCCTTTTTTAAAGTTAATAAAACTTAGCTGTTTTTAACCTTATCTTTAAGGCCTTTACCAGCTTTAAAACCTGGAACTTTTGAAGCAGCAATATGCATTGATGCGCCTGTTTGAGGATTTCTACCCTCTCTAGCAGCTCTATGCCTTACTGAAAATGTTCCAAAACCTACTAGTGATACGGAATCACCATTACCTAAAGCATCACCGATACCTCCTAAAACTGCATCAACAGCTCTGCCTGCTGAAGCTTTAGAAATATCTGCATCACCTGCAACTGCATCAATCAAATCTGATTTATTCATATTAAATACTCCTCTGTATAAATTTATTTATATAAATACCCTTCTATGAAAAGCTTTTTAAGGCTAAAAGTCAAGCAAATAAAGGCTTTTAATGAGCTTGTTTATTTTCTGTTTTAGATTTTCTAGCTCTTGTAGTTTTGTTTTTTATATCTTCCGGACTTTTATTGAGAGGTGTTGGCTCACTAACAAGTGCATGTGAAATAACTTCGTCTACCCAATCAACTGGAATAATATTTAAAGATTTTAGAATTTGCTCAGGAATCTCTTGCAAATCTGATTCGTTTTCTTTTGGGATAATCACATTTTTGATACCGCCCCTTTTAGCAGCAAGCAGCTTCTCTTTTAGGCCTCCAATTTTTAAAATCTGACCTCTTAATGTAATCTCTCCTGTCATTGCAGTATCAGCCCTCACAGGGATTCCAGTAAAAATTGAAATTAATGAAATAGCCATAGCACCACCTGCACTTGGACCATCCTTAGGAGTAGCTCCTTCAGGAACATGGATATGCACATCATGTTTTTCATAGAAGTCAGGCTTAATACCTAATGAACTAGCTCTAGACCTCACAACAGTCAATGCAGCTTGAATAGATTCCTGCATTACATCACCCAAGGATCCAGTTTTTATAATTCTTCCTTTACCATCTATGTGAGAGGCTTCAATTGTTAGGAGCTCACCACCTACTTCTGTCCAGGCTAATCCAGTTACTTGACCGATGGCATTATCCTTTTCAGCGATACCGTATTTAAATTTCCTAACACCAGAAAACTTCTCAAGGTTTTTGTTAGTGATATTTGTTGATTTAGTAAGAACCTTTTTTGACAAGAGTCTTTCTTTAACAACTTTTCTAAGTATTTTTGCAATTTGCCTCTCAAGACCCCTTACACCAGCCTCTCTTGTGTAATATCTAATCAATGAGAGTATTACTTCTTTATTTAAATTGATTTCTTTATTCTGGAGTCCATTTCTTTCCATTTGTTTTGGTAAAAGATATTTTGAAGCTATGTTAAGTTTTTCGTCCTCTATATATCCTGGAATTCTAATTATTTCCATTCTATCTAAAAGAGGTGTTGGGATATTTAAACTATTAGCTGTACATACAAACATCACTTCTGATAAATCATAATCAACTTCTAAATAATGATCACTAAAAGTATTATTTTGTTCAGGATCTAAGACTTCTAGTAATGCCGAGGCAGGGTCACCCCTATGATCCATACCAATCTTATCTATTTCATCTAACAAGAAAAGAGGATTTTTAACGCCAACTTTAGAAAGCTTTTGAATTATTTTTCCAGGCATTGAACCAATATATGTTCTTCTATGTCCCCTAATTTCAGACTCATCTCTGACCCCGCCAAGAGACATTCTTACAAACTTTCTATTTGTAGCTCTTGCTATTGATTCTCCAAGAGATGTCTTACCAACTCCTGGAGGACCAACCAAGCACAAGACTGGTGCTTTCATTGATTTAACTCTTTTTTGAACTGCTAAATATTCAATAATTCTCTCTTTAACCTCTTCAAGACCATAATGATCTTCCTCTAATATATCTAAGGAGGCTTGAATATCAGTTTTTATTTTTGATCGTTTTTTCCAAGGGACCTCAACAAGACAATCTAGATAAGATCGAACAACAGAAGCTTCGGCTGAAGATGGTGACATATGCTTAAATTTTGCTAATTCACTTTTTGCTTTTTTCAAAGCATCTTTAGGCATTCCTACTGTATTAATTTTATCTTCTAAGAGCTCCAGCTCATCTCCCTCTTCCCCAATTTCTCCAAGTTCTTTTTGGGCGGCTTTAATCTGCTCATTGAGATAATATTCTCTTTGAGATTTTTCCATTTGTTTTTTTACACGCTCTCTTATCTTTTTTTCAACATCTACAACATCTAGTTGAGATTCAATAAACATTAATACCTTCTCTGATCTCTCCTTAAGGTCAGCTATTGCTAATATTTCTTGTTTTTTTGATGTTTCGATAGGCAAATGCCCGGTAATTGTATCTATAAGCTTTGATAAATCATCTAATGAATCAACAGTTGAAACTATTTCAGGAGGAATTCTTTTTGTTATGCCGATATAGTCTTCGAATTTAGCTTTTATAAATCTAACTAAGTTTGAAGCATCTGCTTCTTTAAGAGGTATATCATCAACAGAAATAACTCTAGCTAGATCATATAAATCTTTTCCAATAAGTTTTTCTATTGAACATCTTTTATGACCTTCAACAAGAACTTTCATTGTTCCATCTGGGAGCTTGATAAGTTGAAGTAAATTACTTATTGATGCATTTTTATATATATCTTTAAATTCAGGGTCTTCGATTGCAGGATCAAGCTGACTAACTAGTACAAGTTTTTTATTTGAAGACATTGCAACATTTAGGGCTTCAATTGATTTTGGCCTGCCGACAAATAAAGTTGTAACTATTCCTGGAAAAACTACAACGTCTCTAAGGGGTATTAATGGTAAATCTGATTTTATATCTTTCATATACCCAATATAGGGATTGTTATGAAAATATCAATTAGCAGAGGATTTTTTTCTAGAAGTTTTAAGTAATTTAATTGGCTCTGATTTAGAAATAACAGTATTTTCATCAATGATGACTTTTTCTAAGTCAGTATTAGGAAGTTCGAACATAGTTTCCATAAGAATGTCTTCCATAATCGAACGCAAACCCCTTGCTCCAGTTTTTCTTTTTATGGCTTGCCTAGCAATTTCAACAAGAGCTTCATCTCTAAAATTTAATTCAACATTATCAATTTCAAATAAATGCTTATATTGATTCACTAATGCATTTTTTGGTTCTTTTAGTATTCTTACTAAAGCATGCTCATCTAATTCATGCAGATTTGAAATTACTGGAAGTCTGCCAACAAACTCAGGAATTAAACCATATTTAACCAAATCCTCAGGCTCAAGATTATCAACACTTGTTGATATGGATTGAACATTAGATGTCTTACTAACTTCTGCTCCAAAACCTATACCAGTATTTGAATTCCTTTGATCAATAACTTTATCTAGACCTGAAAATGCACCACCGCAGATAAATAATATATTTGATGTGTCGATTTGAATAAATTCTTGTTGGGGATGCTTTCTTCCGCCTTGTGGTGGAATCGATGCAACAGTTCCCTCAATTAGCTTTAGAAGAGCTTGCTGAACGCCTTCGCCAGAAACATCTCTTGTTATCGAGGGGTTATCAGATTTTCTAGCAATTTTATCTATCTCATCAATATAAACGATACCTAGCTGAGCTTTTTCTGGATCATAATCAGACTTTTGTAGTAGTTTCTGAATTATATTTTCAACATCTTCCCCTACGTAACCAGCCTCAGTTAATGTTGTAGCATCGGCAATAGTAAATGGAACGTTTAAAATTTTTGCTAAGGTCTGAGCTAATAAAGTTTTACCACTTCCTGTAGGACCTAGTAATAAGACATTACTTTTTTGGAGCTCAACACCGTCTTTTAAATCATTTTTTTTAAGTCTTTTATAATGGTTATATACGGCAACGGAAAGAACTTTTTTAGCCTTCTCTTGACCGATAACATACTCATCAAGTTTCTGAAAAATTTCAAGAGGAGAAGGAAGTTCATCCAAAGAAATATCTTCCTCACTTTTAATTTCTTCTTCAATAATATCATTGCATAAATCTACACATTCGTTGCAGATATAAACACTTGGTCCAGCTATTAATTTTTTTACATCATCTTGAACCTTTCCACAAAATGAGCAATTTAATTTATCAGCTGATGTATCACTTGGCATTAGACTTATCTCTTTGATTAAGAATACTATCAACGATGCCATATTTTATAGCTGCTGGTGCATCTAAAAAGTTATCTCGATCAGTGTCTTTCTCTATTTTTTTAATAGTTTGCCCCGTGTGCTTTGCAAGAATTTCATTAACAACTTTTTTCATATGAAGAATTTCTTTTGCGTGTATCTCGAAGTCAGAAGCCTGACCTTGAAATCCTCCAAGAGGTTGATGGATCATAATTCTTGAATTAGGCAAAGCAAATCTTTTGCCCTTATCCCCACCCGCTAACAATATTGCCCCCATACTTGCAGCCTGACCAATACATAGTGTTGATATTGATGGTGATACAAATTGCATGGTGTCATAGATAGCTAAACCAGCAGAAATACTGCCACCAGGAGAATTTATATATATGGATATGTCTTTTTCTGGATTTTCTGACTCTAAAAATAATAATTGAGCAACAACCAAATTAGACATATAGTCATCTACGGGTCCAGATAAAAATATAACTCTTTCTTTTAATAATCTTGAATAGATATCAAAAGACCTTTCACCTCGAGGTGTTTGCTCGATTACCATTGGAATTAGTGCTGACTCTATTTCTTTCATATACATGTATTTATTATTTATTTATTTGCTAGTTCTGAAAATTTTATCACCTTATCTTTAGATTTAAGGGCTTTTTCTAAATTTTCAATCAATTGCTGCTCCAAAGCAATCATTCTAAATTGCTCAAGTTGCTGTGGTTGATTTTTAACCCATTGTTTAAATTGCTCAGAATCCTTGTATTTCTCAGATTCTTTTTCAATAAATGAGTCTAGCGTTACCGAATCAGCTGTGATTTCAAAATGATTTATTAATTCTGCAAAAAGTAAATCAAGTTTCACTCTTTTTTCTGCATTCTCCATAAAAGTGTCAATTGGAAATAGATCATCCTCTGCTTTATCCTCTGTATGACCAATTCTCATCAAAGCATCTTTTCTCATAAGATCTGCTTGTTCTTTAACAGTAACATTGGGAACGTTAAAAGAATTAGTTTTTAATAAAGTTTCATAGATTGACTCTTTGGTGAGATCCTTCTCTTGAACTTCAACTTCCTTTGTCATTCTTTTTGATATTTCTTCTTTAAAAGCAAGCTCATCTTTTACATCCATATCTAATTTTTTAAATAAGTCAGTATTTATTTCTGCTTCGTGAAGCTCTTGAACATTTTTAAGATTAATTTCAAATTCAGCTTCAACCCCTGCTAAGTCACTCTTAAAGTAGTCATCTGGAAATTTGGCTTGTATAGAAAATTTTGAAGGTTCTTTGTCTAAAATAGCATCTTCAAATCCAGGAATCATTGAGTTGCTTCCTAAAACCAACTTAAAATCTTGTGCTGAATTGCCTTCAAATTCTTCATTGTTAATTTTTCCAACAAAGTCAATTACTACCTGATCATCTTTCTTTGCTTTTCTTTTCACATCTTTCCAATCACCATATCTCTTAACAATATCTTTAATAGCTAAATCTATGTCGCTGTCTGTTATAGAGATCGAAACTTTGTCGTAATTTGTCCACCTACTTAGCTTTGGCTTTATCTCAGGAAACACCTCAAATATAGCCGAATATGATATAGGTTTTGATGGATCTTCACTCTCAAGATTAACTGTAGGAGCTGATGCTGGGCGAATTTTATTTTCAGCTAGAGCTTCTGGATAAGAGCTTTGTATTAAATCATTTACAACATCAGCATGAATAGATTTTCCATACCTTTGCTCTAAAACATCATTTGGAACTTTACCTTTTCTGAAACCGTCTAGTTTTGCCTGACCTTTAATATTATTTAATTTAGATTGGAATTTTGAATTGTAATCTTCAACAGGAATGGAAACTGTAAGCTTTCTCTCTAAGTCTTTTAATTTTTTTAATTTACTACTCATACTTATACCTAATTTGATGGGGCGAGCGATGGGGTTCGAACCCACGGCCTCCGGAGCCACAATCCAGCGCTCTAACCAACTGAGCTACGCCCGCCACGAAACGAAACATTATAGATTAAAAAATAGAATTATTATTTTTTTTTTAATAGGATTCTTCCCTGTAATGCATTATTATTTTTACATAGGGGAAACAAATGAGTAATTTTTTAGATGACACAACAAAGTTTGTAAATAAAGCTTTAAGGTTCCTTGATATCTCACCGGGACTTGCTAATAAAATAATAACTTGCAACTCAACTTACACAGTAAGATTTGGAGTTCGTCTGAGAGGTGAAATACATACATTTGAGGGCTGGAGATCAGTTCATTCTGAACACATGGAGCCAACCAAAGGCGGTATCAGGTTTGATTTAGCAACGCATGTTGAAGAAGTTGAAGCGCTTGCTGCTTTAATGTCTTATAAAAATGCAATAATTAATGTTCCTTTTGGTGGCTCTAAAGGTGGTTTAAAAATTAATCCTAATGATTGGGATAAAAGAGAAATTGAGAAAATTACAAGAAGATTTGCACAAGAATTAATTAAAAGAGATTTAATCAGTCCTTCTCAGAATGTACCAGCACCAGATATTGGTACCTCTTCAACTGAGATGGCATGGATTGCAGATGAGTATAGAAAAATTAAACCAACTGATATCAACTCATCTGCATGTGTTACTGGAAAACCAGCAAACAAAAATGGTCTAGTCGGAAGAGAAGAAGCAACTGGAAGAGGTGTTCAATATATTTTAAGAGAGTTTTTTCGTAATGAAGATCTCTTAAAATTAATAAAATTTAGTTCTAATATGGAAGATAAAACTTTTATTATCCAAGGATTGGGCAATGTTGGTTATCATGCAGCTAAATTTATTAGCGAAGATAATAAATCAAAATTAATTGGAATTGCTGAGTTTAATGGAGGCATATATAACAAAGATGGAATTAATGTCGAGCATGCAAAAAAATATTTTCTAAAACATGGTTCATTTGAAGACTACCCCAAAGGCCTATTCATAAAAGATGCCTCTTTGTTGCTTAAAAAACAATGCGATATATTAATTCCAGCAGCTAGAGAAAATGTCATAACTGAGAAAAATGCCAATGACATAAAAGCTAAATTAATTGTTGAAGCTGCAAATGGCCCAATTACTTATAAAGCTCATTCCATTCTAAATAAGAAGAAAGTTTTTGTTATTCCTGATATTTTAGCCAATTCTGGAGGTGTTGCAGTAAGTTATTTTGAGTGGGTTAAAAATATTAGGCGCATCAGATTTGGTAGATTGGAAAAGAGAAAAAATATCATTCAAATGAATAGTCTAATAGAGGCAATTGAATCTATGACTGGTACTTCGATGCCTGCAAAGTATAAAAACAACTTCCTCGAAGGTACTAATGAGATTGATCTAATAAGATCAGGGCTTGATGATATGATGATTGACGGTTTTCAAGAGGTAAAAAAAGTTTTTATTTCAAATAAAAAAATTCCAGATTTCAGAACAGCCTCCTATATGGTTGCAATTGATAAAATTGCTATGTCATATGACTCTATTGGCTTATAGGAAATAAAGACACAGGGCTATCTTCATCCCAAACTTTATAATTAATCATTACGTTTTTAAGGATAGTACTTTTAAGAAATTTTGATAACCACTTTTTTACTTTTGGAATTTCTTCATTGTTATCAAACCATTCTGAATTGGCAATTCTAAATTGTCTTATGAATGGCAAAATTGCAATATCAATTTTATTTATAGAGTTTGTAAAAAACCAATCATGATTTGAGTCATTAATATATAGTTCGATTTCTTTTAAGATATTAAAACAGCATTCTCTATGGTGACTTTCATCAACATCATTGTATCTTGAGGAATATTTATATCTATCAAGATGAAATTTAAAAGTTGAATCAAATAAGCTAATTGTGCTTTCAGTATATAAAGTTTCTGATTTAGAAAGTTTATCTTCAAAAAAAAATTTTTGCTCAAGACACCAATTGATAATATCAATACTCTCATCAATAACTTTTCCGTTTTCAAGAAGCATTACAGGAACAGTTCCTTTTGGTGATAATTTGATCATTGAAGGTGGTTTATTTTTAAGACTAACCTCTCTAAGCTCACAAGATATATCTGATAGATATAAGGCCATTCTGGCCCTCATCGCATAAGGGCATCTTTTAAAAGAATATAAAATTGGCATATTAAATTTTAGATTTTCTAATCTCTTCTCGAGGACCAATGTGTTTTTGATTTCTTTTTTTAGCTAAATCAACTTGCTTCTGCCTACTCATATACCTAGCTTTTTGTTCATCAGTTGTGTTTTTATAGCATTTTGGGCATGCAACACCTCTAATGTATTCATTTGTTTCTTTATCTCTCTCTGTGATTGGCATTCGGCATCCATGACACATATCGTATGTGCCTACTGAAAGATCATGTTTAACAGATACTCTATCATCAAAAACAAAACATTCTCCATCCCAAAGAGATTCCTCTGAATTAACCCTTTCAAAATAATTAAGAATACCTCCTTTTAGATGACTTACATTTTTAAATCCGTCTTGAATCATAAATGATGAGGCTTTTTCACACCTTATACCTCCAGTACAAAACATAGCTATTTTTTTTTCTTTTTTTTCTTCTTTTGTAAAATTTTGATCTTTTATCCATTGAGGGAATTCTCTAAATTTAACTGTATTCGGGTTGATAGCATTTTTAAATGTTCCTATTGAGCATTCGTAATCATTTCTTGTATCAATCAAGATTACATCTTGATCAGAAATTAATTCATTCCAATTTTCAGGCTCCACATAATTTCCAACTGTTTTGTTTGGGTCTACGGAATCATCTCCTATTGTGACAATTTCTTTTTTTAGTTTTATTTTCAGTCTTACAAAAGGGTTTTCATCTGACTCTGAATATTTAATATCTAGTTCTGAAAAACCTTTAATTGTTTTTAGAAAATTAACTGCATTAACGATATTGATGGCCTCTCCAGATATTGTTCCATTTATGCCTTCTGAACCAACTAAAATTGTTCCATAAATAGAAAGTTTTTTTAGCTCAACTCGAATGCTATTTTGAAGCTCTTCTGGGCAATCGATAGATGAAAACTTATATAATGCTGCAACTGAATACATAATAATATTTTACTATATAGCCATTCAATAGGATTTATTTATCGAAGAACGATTTTTTTGAAGAATCAAAAAAATTATTTATAAACTCTTTATCAAGCAACTGATAATCATAAATGATTGAGGATTCCGTTTTATTGGCGATACCTAATATTGAACAAAGGCTTGAATTATTCTTTTTGTCACTCATTTTAATACATTCGTCTATCCATAAGTATTTTTGATTATCCTGAAGTTCTTTAACTCTAGTTTTAAGGGGTTTAGCATAATGAAAATCAAAAATTATCTCATCAATAAGGTTTTCTTTATTAAATAAGATTAATGCAGGCAGGTTGATATATCTTTTTCCGAAATATATTTTTTTTTCTTCTTGAATTACCTTAAAACCGTCATTGAGTTGAGGGAAGGACCACATAGAGGCTATTCTTGTTCTATTCTTTTCAATGATGGATGTAAGATCAATTTCATTTTCAATAAGGCTTTTTTCATAAAATAAATTTCTTCCAAGACCAAAACCAATAGTATTTGCACCGAGTAGATTCATTACTGTTGGAGCAACATCAAACATGGAGCCAGGTTTTAATATTTTTCTTGGTAATTGCTCTTGAGAAAATATATAGAATAGATTCTTTCTATCTTGATCTTCTAGTTGAGACGATGCCGTATTTTTTAATGCTAAATGGTCTGATAAAACTACAAGTACAGTATCTTTGTATGATTTATCGGTAATAATATTTTCAATAAATTTTGCTGCCATTTTATCTGCGCAATGAATAGAATTAAGAATTGGGTTCGTTCCATCTTGATATTTAATGTCTTTGCATGATCTTGATAAATAACCATTGGGATGATGGGTATCGAGTGTTAATGTAAATAATCCATAAGGACTATCGCTAGACCTAAAATGTTTTAACCTATCCATATTAATTTCGTAGAGCGAATCATCAAATAGTCCCCATGGAGATCTATAAGAGCCATCAATTAGGCGTGACTTCAACTCCTCCCAGCCCTCTACAGAAGTGAAACCATGAGAATCATAAAATTTACCTTTTCCAGCAAATTCAAGTTCTGAGCCACCTATATAATGAAGGTCATATGAATTATTTTTTAATACATCCCCGATGCAGGTTGCTGATGTTAAAAACTTATCCATTCCCCCCATATTGTTTGCGACCTCAATGTTTGTTAATAATGGAATACCGCACTGAGAAGCCACCATCCCTGCTATTGTCCAGTTAGTTGCATAGGGAGAAATAATATTTGTAAAACTAATGGCTTTTTCTTCAAGCCTATTAAGATTTGGAGTCAAGTTAGGGAAAATATCATTGTTTGTATAAGTTCTCTCAAATTGCTCTAGGTACAAAAAAATAATATTTTTTGGATTCTTTTTAAACTGTATATTAGTTTCATAAAAATAATCGTTATCATTCGGATCAAAAAACTCTTCTGAAAAAAATTTATTAGCATCAATTAAAAGCGGGTTTAAAAAAAATAATGTTAGAGAAGAAAATAGTAACAAATGACTTCTATAATTTTCCCTGTATTCATTAATAATAATTTTGTTCTTGCAGATTAGTAATATAGATAAAGATGATAAGAAAAATAAAAATAATATTGTTCCAGGAATAATATATTCATCTACTCCAAACCCAGTAATACCATGCATTAAATGAAAAATGACCGCTTCATTTAATCCATTACCAGATAGGAAATCAAAGAAAAAATATGCACCTAAAAATATTAGATTTAGGAAAATAATTATAAGAAAACTAGCTTTGAAAAAATTGTTCTTAAAATTAACTTTTAAGGATAAGTATAGTAAAAGTAAGACTAGTGCAAAGTTAAAAAAAGACATTTTAATATTATAAAAGAAAATGGCGCGCCTGAAGAGATTCGAACTCCTGACCCACTGCTTAGAAGGCAGTTGCTCTATCCAGCTGAGCTACAGGCGCGTGGTCGGGGTAGTAAGATTCGAACTTACGACCACTCGCTCCCAAAGCGAGTGCGCTACCAGACTGCGCTATACCCCGAGGGTGCAAATATTAAAGTTTATCTAAAAAATAAGCAATGATGATATGAATAAATATTTAGAAATGCGATAATATTTTTATGGTTGCTAAAATTTTAGATGGTAAAAAACTTGCTTCATTAAGTGAAGAAGAAATTAAAAATGAAGTCTCTGTTCTTCTTTCAAAAGGCATTCAACCTACTCTTGCTACTATATTGGTAGGTAATGATCCTGCTTCTGAAACCTACGTTCGAATGAAAAGAAACACATGTAAGAAAGTTGGCATGGAATCTATCGCTGTAGAGCTTCCTGAGACAACATCGACAGAAGAATTACTTGAAGCAATCCAAAAATTAAATAACGACTCCAATGTCCATGGAATTTTATTACAGCATCCTGTTCCTTCTCAAATTGATGAGAGAAGATGTTTTGATGCAATAGATATAGAAAAAGACGTGGACGGCGTCACCTGTTTAGGTTTTGGCAATATGTCTATGGGTATTGAGGCATATGGTTCATGCACCCCAGCAGGCATAATGAGACTCATTAAGCACTATGATCTTGATATACAAGGGTTGAATGCTGTAGTCGTTGGTAGAAGTCCCATCCTTGGAAAACCTATGGCAATGATGCTTTTAAATCTTAATGCTACCGTAACTATATGTCATTCAAGAACTAGAAATATTGAATCAATTATCAAACAAGCTGATCTAGTAGTCGGTGCAGTAGGTATTCCTAGATTTATAAAGACTGAGTGGATAAAAAAAGATGCAATTATTATTGATGCAGGATTTCATCCTGAAAAGTGCGGAGATATAGATTTGGAAAAAATAGATGAAATTTCTTCAGCCTATACTCCAGTTCCTGGTGGCGTAGGACCAATGACAATAAATACTTTGATATTACATACAATGCAGTCAGCAAAAAAATTAATAAATAATTAATTTTTTTCAGGCTGGGTATCGGCCTCTTTAGCCTCACTATCTTCGTTTGGAGTTTCAGGCTCTGGCTCTGAATCACCCTCAATAACTTCACCCTCTGCTTGAACATCACTATTGCCCTTAAATGGAAATGGTTTTTCATCCGTTTTGAATAAAAGAAATGAAAGAGAATCGCCAAAAAACTCTAAAAGGTGTTCGTTAAAATTTGCTATAGAATCATTAGGTTTTGATGTGAATAAATAAAAGAGAAACTGTATAAAAGCAAGTCCAAGACAAATAGTTAATACAAAATTAATTGCAAAGCCATATAGAAGCATGAACAAAAATCTTATCCATTTGCTTGTTTTTAAAATTTCATCTTTATCTATATCTATTTGATTCATAACTTTTTCCTAATATGTGAATTCTACATCAACTTCATGAGGATTTTTAACAAGATCATCTATTAATGTTTTTGGTGATGAGCTTTTGTAAATAATATCATGTAAGGAATCTACTAAAGGCATTTTTATATTTAAATTAGATGATTCTTCTTTAATTACTTCCAAAGTCCTTACACCCTCAGCAACCTGTCCAACCCTGTCTTTAGCTTCTTTTAAACTCAAACCACCTCCAAGATGAGTTCCAAGCTGAAAGTTTCTTGAGAGATTTGAGGTGCATGTAGCAACAAGATCGCCCATGCCTGCAAGACCAAGAAATGTAATTGGATTTGCGCCTTTCGCAACAGCAAATCTACTCATTTCTGCCATACTTCTGGTAAGTATTAACCCTACAGCATTCTCCCCAACACCCATGGCATCTGCCATCCCACAAATGATTGCATAAATATTTTTTAGCGCTCCTGCTAATTCAACTCCTTGAATATCATTAGATGAGTAAACTTTAAAAGAATCTGATGAAAGTACATCTTTAACACAATTTATTAAAACATTACTAGTACTTGCAATTACAGTGCCTGCAACTTTATTTTCAGCTATCTCTCTTGCTAAATTAGGGCCGCTCAATACTCCAACACTATTGATATTTAAATCAACATTCATAGAAATGATATCTGACATAGATCTGAAAGGATCTAACTTAATACCTTTTGTGCATGAAATAATATGAGCCCCACCCTCAATCAAAGGGACTATTCTTTGAACTATATTTTCAAAAATAATACTGGGTGTAGCGATTAAAATAATATCTGAATCCTTCAAAACCTCTTCTAGATTTTCTGAAGCTGCTATATTTGATGAAAGTTTGAGCTCTGGATGATAGGTAGAGTTTGCTCCCTCAGAATTAATCCTCAGCGCTTGCTCAGAATCTCTAACCCACAATGAGACATTATTACCATTGGATGCAGCTATATTTGCTAAAACAGTTCCAAAGCTCCCTCCTCCTAGAACTGCAATTTTTTTTATGTTGTCCATTTTATGATAGATATTTATCTAATTGCCTTAAGTATTTTGAGGGGTCTTGAGGTGAGCCACCTTCGGCAATAACAGCATAATCATATAAGAAATCAACATATGAATTAAATTGTTTGCCTTTCATGTCTTTAAGTTTTTTTACAAGCTTGTGCTTGATATTAATTTCAAATATAGGATTAGATGATCCCAAGGTTTGACCTGAAGCTTCTAAAATTTTTCTAAGCTGAGCTCCCGGCTCATGCTTAGGAAGAACAATACAACTTGCAGAATCTGTTAAGCGTGAACTAATGACAACATCAGAAACTTTTTTATCAAGGTGTTTTTTTATTTTCTCAATTATCCCTTGATCAGCTTCAGATACTTTTTTATTTGAGTCTTCATTTACTTCATCCTCTTTGGCTGCATTGACAAGCTCTTTACCCTTGAATTCCATTAGACCAGCCATAAGCCATTCATCAATTCTATCTGTCAGAAGAATAACCTCAATGCCCTTTGATTTTAGACCTTCTATATGGGGTGAATTAACAGCTGCCTCATAGGTATCAGCAACACAAAAATAAATTTTATCTTGGTCCTCACTCATTCTTCCAACATAATCATCTAAAGTTTGATTGACTGAATTTCCACTTGAGTAAGTTGATGCAAAAAGCATTAGGCTTGCAATAATTTCTTTATTTTCAAGATCTTCTGCTGGCCCTTCTTTTAAAACTAAGCCATATTCATCCCAAAATTCTTTGTACTTTTCAAAGGAATTTTTCTTTAGCTCTGTTAATGAGTCTAGTATTCTTTTAGTTGCAGCTTTTTTTATACTATCAACCAATTGATGTTCTTGTAAGATTTCTCTAGAGACATTCAATGGCAAATCACTTGTATCTATAATCCCTCTAACAAACCTAAGGTACAAAGGTAAAAAGTTGGATGCATCATCCATGATAAAAACTCTTTGAATGTAAAGCTTAACTCCTCTTGGTGATTCTCTATTCCAAAGATCAAATGGGGGTTTTGAGGGTATATATAAAAGATTAGTATATTCATTCTTGCCCTCAACTTTATTGTGAACCCACAGCAAAGGGTCTTCTTGATCGTATGTAATAAATTTATAGAATTCTTTGTACTCTTCATCTTTAATAGATCTTTTTGGCTTTAACCACAAAGCATCAGCATCATTGATTCTTGTTGTATCACTCTCAGAGGTAACCAAATTTAACGGGAAATTTATATATTGAGAGTATTTTTCTAACAAAAATTTTACTCTGCCTTCTTCAACAAATTCCTTGTTCTCATCATTTAAATAAATGATGATATCGGTTCCATTTTTTTCTTTTGTAACTTCTTTTAGTTTATATTTTTCTTCACCATTACTTTCCCACAACGTAGCTTTATCAGATTCTTCATAAACTGATTTAGATATGACCTCAACCTTATCAGCAACCATGAATACAGAATAGAAACCAACTCCAAACTGACCAATAAGATTAGAATCTTTTTTCTTATCGCCTGTGATATTGTTTAAGAAAGATGCTGTCCCTGATCTTGCTATTGTTCCAATATTAGCTACAACTTCATCCTCGTTCATTCCTATGCCGTTATCAGAAATAATAATTTTATTTTCATCTCTTAAAATCTTAACGTCTATTTTTAAATCTTTGGTATATTTTGAAATAGATTTATCTTCAACGGATTTAAACCTTAACTTATCAATAGCATCTGATGCATTTGAAACAAGTTCTCTTATAAAAATCTCTTTATTTGAATAAAGAGAATGAATCATTAATTTTAAAAGTTGTTTAGTCTCTGTCTGAAAGATTTTAGTTTTAGTTTTAGCCATGGTTAATGTTCCTCTCTTTACCTATTTGTAGTAATTAATAATAAAAATTCAAGGCTTATAGAGTTTTTATAAGTATGTAACCCTAACAATCTGTGTTATGGAAATAACTAAAATAACCAAAGTATTAAAAATACTTAGGTTGTGGAAGAATTTAAATAATCTTTCCCAGCCTCTATCTCTTGCTGCATTTGTTAATGGAATGATGATATAACCAAGGAAAGAAAAACATACCGCAGTCAATGCAAAATAAACGTCAGTTTGTTGAAAAAATAAGTATGAAACAAGCAATGCTATGAGGGTAATTAATAATAATAAAAGATAGTATCGTGGAAAGATTTTTCTTAAAAAGTTTGAAGCGTTTTGATTATCTAAAACTTTAAAAACCACTGGGGCTGTAAGCAATACTTGAGCAAATATTATGCCTAGAACCAATGAGTAACATAATATGAGTAGACTTAATATAACTATATTCATAATTAAGTGGCGGTCCGACGGGGAATCGAACCCCGAACGCCGCCGTGACAGGGCGGAATTATAACCGTTTAACTACCGGACCACTTATTAATATTCGAATAATATATTTAATAAATAATAATTCAACTATTAATTGTTGGTGGGTGATGACAGGATCGAACTGCCGACCCTCTCGGTGTAAACGAGATGCTCTACCAAACTGAGCTAATCACCCACGAAGGGTATTATATTGATTAATTGAAACTATACAAAAGAAATTTTGA
>Ga0222719_10001449_pt1 | contig 22996 bp, 13 predicted proteins | sample C33_34DmetaG_FD_165039 | JGI IMG/M metagenome (GOLD analysis project Ga0222719, IMG submission 165039) | Estuarine water microbial communities from San Francisco Bay, California, United States - C33_34D | ecosystem: Environmental > Aquatic > Marine > Unclassified | place: USA: California...
GTTCGCGAGCGTGCGGGCGACGCTGGACGAGGACGAAGAAGACGACGTAGAGGCGAGAAATGGGGAAACGAAGGGAACGAAGCGCGAGGAGAGCGAAAGTGGGTGGATCGGGGGGCCGCTGCCGGGCGCGGGAACGCGCGCGCCGACGGTGACGCGAGAGGGAGGGACGGCGCTCGCCGACGTGCGCGTGACGCAACGGCGACGATTGAAACCGTTTTCTCTGCGCGGCGAAGAGGTGAGCGCGGAGTTGGAGGAAGAGTTGAATACGCTGGTGAGAGATTTGACGTCGAGACGCGTCGGTGGTGGGCGCGCGCCCGTGCGAGAGCGCACGGCGATGAATCACGTCGCCGTGGCGAAGCAATTCATGGGATGGTTGTGCCGAGAGTCAGAGCACGCGAGCGAGTTTGCGACTCTGAGCGTCGATGGACGCGTGGTGTTGCGTCCGGGCGTGTCGTTGCGCGACGCGTTTCCGAAGCGCGAATCCGAAGGCGCGAAGTACGCGATAGAATACGTTCAGTGGCTCAGCGACGAGCGTCGCATCAAATCGACGACGGAGGATTTTCAGCTGCGAAGTCTCGTCGCCTTGGCGAAGTGGGTGCACGCGTTCGTCGAAGACGACGGTATAGCGCCGCCGTGCGTGCAAGAGCTCGTTCGAGTGCAGCGATCGGCGCGCGATCGCGCGAAAAACGCCCCACACGCCGCGGACGACGACCGAAAATGGCTCGAATGGGATCAGTACTTGGCGCTCGTCGAGCATCTCAAACTCGAGTGCGCGCCGCTGGATTGCAACGGCAAAGAGCGCTCTGAGCGCGAAATCGCGATGAGCGTGCAGCGCTATTTATTGTTCGCCATCTTGGCGTGCATTCCCGATCGCCAGCGAACGTTGCGCGAGCTGCAGTTGAACAAGACGCTCTTTCGCGACGCCTCCACCGGCGCGTGGATGGTGCGTCACGGCAGCGACGATTACAAAACGGGCGGCGCCTACGGCGAGCGACCCGCGCTCGTGATCGATTCTCGCGTCTATCCAGCGCTCGAGAGTTGGCTCTCCACCCACCGAGCCGCGTTATCGCCGTCCCACGACTTTGTTTTCACCCGCCCCAACGGCACGCCCTGGACGGTGAGCGAATTGTCGCGAACGTTTTCCCGCGCCGCCCTTCGCGTCACCGGCCAAAAGACCAATCCCCACTTGATTCGCGACATGATCGTCACCCACGTCCGCTCTCGCGGCATCGCCAGCGACGCCGAGCTCGAGGCCTTGGCTCGTTTCATGGGTCACTCCAGCGCCATGCAAAAGTCCACCTACGACCGCCGCACGATGCAAGAAAAAGTCAACCCGGCGTTGTCGTTGATGGCCAACGTCAACGCCGCCGCGCCGCCGTCGCGACCGGCGTCCGCGCCGTCCTAGCGATCGCGGCGTCGATCGATTTTCGGTCTCGACCGCGGCGTCCGGATCGGATCCCGCGGGCGCGCGCCTGTGATGAAACCAAACCAAACGCGAACCGAACCAAACACGACAGACATGACATGACCGAACCGCACCGCGTCGTCGCGCCGCCGCGCGGTGACCTCGCCGCAGTCGGGGACGCGCGTCGCGACTCGCCGATTCATCACCGCGCGTCGCCGCGGCGCGACGACGCGCGCGGCGTCGCGAGCGCTCGAATCGTCGATCGCGCGCGCGGCGGCGCGACGACGCGACCGACGCGCGCGACGCGACGCGACGCGACGGCGCGGGACGCGCGATCGACGTCCGGACGCGAATCGACGGGAGGCGCGAGCGACGCGAGGAAACGCCGACGAAACGCGCGATGGCGCCGAACGACGGCGAACGAACGGCGTTCGCGCTGAAGATCGCGCGAGGGCACGTCGTGGAGGTGACGAAGACGAACGGGGAGACGATCGAGGGGGTGTTCGCGGAGACGACGAAGAACGGCGGCGAGGCGACGATCAAGTACGGATGGACGAAACGCGAGGCGGGGGCGAAAGAGCGGGCGCAGAGGAGCAAACCGATGGAAACGATGGCGATCGCGATGGATGAGATCGCGAGCATCACGGCGAGAGACGTGGGGATGAGCGATTTGGCGGTGGGGCCGAGTCGAATGAACGACGACTTCACCGACGGCGGCATCTCGAGAGGGGCGACGGGACAGGATCGCGAACTCGTCGCGTGGGCGCCGGAAGAGGGCGATGGAGCGAGTGGAATGACGCTCGAGGAAGAGGCTGGGATCGGGGCGAAGAAGGCGGCGGCGGCGGCGTGGGGGAAGAAATCCGGCGGACAGTGGGACCAATTCTCCGCCAATAAGCAACTCTTCGGCGTCGACACCAAGTTTGACGAATCCTTGTACACGACGACGATCGATAAGACCAAGGGAGGGATCTCCGAAGCCGAGGCCGCGCGCATCGCGTACGAGATTCAGAATCAAATCTCGGACAACCCGCACGTCGCGGAGGAACGTGGCCAAAAGGCGCTCGCGGATTACGACGAAGAGGAACGATACTCCTCGGTGTTGCCCACGCCGAAAGGCGCGGCGCCGCCGACGCCGGCGTGGGGCTCGGGCAAGGTGCCGAGCACCGTCGCGCAGCACGCGGAAAAGAAGCCCGCGGGTGAGAAGGCGAAGGACGTCGCCCAGCCCGCGGACGCGTCCAAGTCCAAGCTCAACGCCAACGCCAAGTCTTTCTCTCTCAGCGCCAAGGCGACCGAGTTCGTGCCGACGTTCAAAAAGCCAGCCGCGCCGCAAGTGCCGCCCACGGGACCGCAAATGATGATGTACCCGGGTTACCCGCAAATGCAAGGCCAAATGATGTACATGCCGCAAATGGGCATGGGCGTTCCGCCGCAAATGCGAGGCATGATGCCGGGTATGCCGTACATGCCGCAACAAGGCATGGGCGTCCCGCACGGTGCGCCTCCCACACGACCACCCGAGGGTGAGAACTGAGCTCGCGTTCGCGTACACGACGAGCGAGTGCGTTCCGTAGGCGTCGCGCGCGCGCCATCCGAAACCGTCAAACCGTCGACGCGCTCGCTCGACGTTTGATTTTGTCCGTCTCCGACGACGCAATAACACATTACCGACAAAACATATTATCCAGGCGACTCCGACGGCGCGTCGCGTCTTCGCCTTTCGCGACCGTCGACGCGAGCGCGAAACGACGAACGACGTCCCGACGGGACGACTGGCGACCCCGCGCGGCGGTTACCGCACATCGCGCCGACGATGCGCGTCGCGCGCGCCTTCGTCGTCGCTTTCGCGCGCGCGCGCCCGCGAGTGACGCGCGCCGCGCGTCCGAGCGCGCCCGCGACGAAACCGCGCGTCTGCGCCCCCCTCTGCGCGTCCGCCGACGACCGCGCGCTGCACAGCCTCGACGGCTGCGACGACGCCAGCGACGCGCCGTACGTCGTCGTCAAGCGCGTCGACGCCCACGACGTCGGCGCGCTCGGTGATGTGTTACTTTCTCTCGGTGCCTCGTCCGTGTCGACGATCGACGCCGACGCGGGGACGGAGGACGAGCACGAAATCTTCAGCGCCAACACGTTCGAGGAGCAGGCGAGCGACAAGACGAAGGCGCGCGTTTGGGCGAAGTGCCACGTGACGGCGTACTTTGAAGATCACGCGCGAGCGCGCGCGGGAATCGAGGCGGCGGAAGAAATCTTGGGGATTTCGTTGGAAGCGTCGTACGCGGAGTCGAAATCAAACGATTGGGTGCAGGCGGTGAAGGATAGCTTTACGCCGACGAAAATCGCGGACGGGCTGTACATCGTGCCGGATTGGTGTAAAGACGTCGATGCGAACGCTGTGAACATCGCGCTGGAGCCGGGCATCGCGTTCGGTACCGGTGAACATCCGACGACGCGGTTGTGCCTGCGCTGGCTGAAACAGACTTTGGCGAGGCGAGGGAAGACCGAGCTCGTGGTCGATTTCGGATGCGGCTCGGGCGTACTCGCGATCGGAGCGCTCGTCATGGGGGCCGACCGCGCGGTGGGCGTGGATTTGGCGAAACAAGCCGTGCAGAGTTCTATCGACAACGCCAAGTTGAATGGTGTGGAGGATCGCTTGACGACGTATCTTGGCGACGGACGCGATCCCGGAACTCCGGGCGCGAACGGGCAGGCGGACGTCGTCGTCGCGAATATTTTAATCGGCCCCGTGCTCGAGTTGGAGCCACTCTTCGCGGGGTACTGTAAAGTCGGTGGCGAAATCGCGTTGAGTGGGATTTTATACGGTGAGCAGAGCGCATCTGTCGTGGCAAAGTACGCGCGTCATTTCGACAATATTTGCGTCGTCGAGGAAGGTGGGTGGGCGTGCGTGCACGGCGTACGAAACGGAACGCCAGTCTGATTGATGGTTCTTCGTCGTCATTGTTATTGTGTCGTAGTTTTCTAATACAAAAATTCGCGTGCGCGCGCATATTAACAAAAATTACGAATCCAGTCGTCGTCTACATTGCTCGCTTAACATCATTCGCTCGAAACCGGCTCTTTTCCGCCGCCGCCGCACACCTCTTCGCCGTCTTCTTCGCTTTCGTCACCGAGCATAAAGGCATCCGACTGCATCGCATTCTTCTGCATAGAGATAGTCGTACCTTTACTCACGCTCGGCGTACCACCGACGCGATTGAAAGTTGTTCCCGGTTGATCCATGCGCGATTCCGTGCCGGTGGCGTGCGACGGGCTGTCTGGTCGGCGCAAGTGCGTACCGTCAAGCATCGCTCGTGTATCCATGGCAGCGTTATCGTCGACGTTTTGGAAAGAGCTGAACCCGCCTCCGAAAACTCCAGCACTCATGGCGCCATCGGTTTCCCCCTCAACTTCACCGTGCATACCCAAGCCACCACTGGCGACGTAGCCGGCGTTGGGGTAAGAGAACAGTTGCCCGCCCTGCGCGCTCGATCCCGCCATGCCGCTCATGGGCATCGTCCCCCAGGACACTCCTCCCGGTGCGCCGATGAACGACGATGCGATACCACCCCGTCTTGGTGCGTGGAGAGCGACATCACGTCGGTGAGTGGCTTCGCGCAAATCCGCGACGAGCCCCGGATCATCGGGCGTCATTTCCAACGCCTTGGTCAAGTCGCCGATGGCGGTGCCGAAATCTCCCTCGGTCACCGCGGCGAGCGCTCGCGCCTTGAGTGCGAGTGCATTGTTCGGTTCGCGCGCGAGCGCGCGAGCTGCGAGTTCACCCGCTCGCACGGGATCGGCTCTCCGAAGCGCGCACGCGCTCGCTTCGAGCAAGCACGCCGTCTTCAACTGTGAATTTCGCTCCGACGATCCACCCGTCTCTTCGGTTTCAAACATTTCAATTTGATCGATAAATCGCAGGGCGTGTCCGTACGCGCGCTCGGCGGTGCCGAAATTCTCGATCGCCTTGAGCGCATCCGCGCGAGCCTTGAGCTCGAGCGACGCCGGAACGAGCGATTCTCGCGGTACGTCCCACGGTTCTTGATTATCCCACCGCGTCGGCGCGGGCAGAATGATTTGCTTCGATTCGACCTCGGTACCGACACCTGCCGCTCCTCCCTCACCGGCGAGCAAGCTTCCAGCCGCCTTGATGTCGCCACATTCCACCTCTTCGCTATTGCCCAGGCCCGAATCCGCGCGCCCGCCTTCGCCGCGCGAATTCGTAAGCCTCTGCGCCTCGGTCGAATCCACCGGACGCGCGCGGTCGCTCGACACCGCCGCCGTGTTCGAATCTCCCGCACTATTCGCCGGCCGCTGTGCGTGTCCGTGCACCGTGCTCGAACTCCCCGTCGCGCCTCCGCGCCCGCCGACGCGACTTCGCGTCAACCCGGGCGCCGCGCCGCGCCGCGCCGCGCCGTCCGCATTCGTCGCGTCGACCGTCGCCGCCGCCTCCTCGCCCATCGCCCGCGCGCGCGCCCTCACATTCCCGGCTTCGTCTCCGTTCACGACGTCGTCGTTCGACCGCACGGCTTGCGAGTTTTGAATCGAGTGCGTCGCCGCGCGTCGCGCCCCTTCGTCCCCGATCACCGTGGCGTGTCCCGGATTTTCGATCGACCGCGTCACCGCCGCCGCGTCCACCGCGGGCATTCGTGTCTCGTATCCGCCGTCGTCGTCCAAGTCTCTCGCGGACCGTTCGACGTCCGCGTCGTCGTCCGCGTCTTCGTCCCCTCGTCGCGTCCCGCGTCCCCGTCGCCGCGCTTCGCCCGCGCCGCCCGCGCCGCCCATCCCGAACGCCGATCCCGACGATCGCGCCGCGCGCGTCGCCGCGGCGCGCTCGGGCGACGCCCGCAGCGCGTCGTCGTCGAGGCGTTCGGCGCCGTCCGTTCGCATCAGCATCGGACTCAGATGGGTGTCACCCTCGGACGTCGTCGCGTCGAGCGTCGCCAGCGACGCCGCGCCCGTGGATCCGCCCGCGCTGCGCGCCATGTCGGCGCGCGCGACGCGCGAAGACGCGTCGCGGTGTGCGACTCGGCGGCGTCCGCGCGGCGGGCGACGCGAACGCGAACGCGAGACGCGCGCGAACGTCGAGGTCGATATCCCGAATCGTCGATATGAATGAATTACACGAATTACACAAAAAGTTAGTTAGTTTCCCAGCGCTCGCTCGTCGCGATGACGCGTCGAAATCGCCCGTCGTCGCGTCACCGCGCGTTGGGATCGAGCGGAAACGGCGCGCGCGCCGCGGCGCTCGGAAACGGAAACGGAAACGCGACGCCGACGCCGACGCCGACGCCCGCGATCGCGCGCATCGCGTCGATCGTCATCGTCGACGACGACGACGACGACGCGCGGTGCGCGTGACGCGCACCGCGACGCCCGCCGCCGCCGCGTCCCGTCGACGCCGGCTCGCCTCCGTCTCGCGCCGGCGACGACGCGTCTAGAACTTCGTCGTCCGTCGCCTCCTCCGTCGTCATCTCCGCGTCCCACGAAGCGAGTCGTCCCGTCATCGTCGACGTCGACGTCGTCGGCGTCTCCGAGTCGTTCGCTTCCTCGCGCTCGCGCTCGCGCTCGTCCCGCCTCGCGTCTCGCTTGGCCAGTCGTCCGTCGCGCACGCCGACGGCTTCGACGTACGCGTCTCGTCTTCGCTTGCGCCCGCGCGCCGCGCGCGCGGCGTCACCGTCGTCGTCCATGGAATCCATGTCGGGCGCGGCGCGCGCGCGCGCGTTTTCGAACGAACGCGCGAACCACCGGTCGGTGATTGTTTGTATTGATTTTTGAACGCGATGCGCTCGAGCTCGACGCCGCCGCGACGCGACGACGCGACGACGCGACGCGCGACGACGACGACGCGACGACGACGCGACGACCGATCGGATCGATCGCGCGTCTCGCGGTGTCGCGCGCGGCGTCGAACGCGCGTCTTCCATCGATCGATTCGACGCCCGCGCGACGCGGCGACCGACCGAATGCGACCGACGCCGCGATCGAGACGAACGGCGCGTTCGACCGACGTCGATGTCGAAATCGAACCCGCGCACCGCGATCGATCGGTGCGATCGAACCTCGACGCGTCGATCGAACGATCGTCGAATCGCGCGATCGACCCGGGGATCGCCGTCGGCGCCGACGTCACGCCCGGCGGCACAGCGCGACGGACGACGCCATGAGCGACTGGGCCGACGACAGCGGCGATTTACCACCCCTGAGCGCGGGACTGCCGCCGCCACCGACGACGACGACGACGACGACGACGATACCGAAACCGTCGACGTCGGTGCCGGCGCCGCAGGTCGCGTCGCCGCAGAAATCGGGATACGTCCCGCCGCATCTGCGGAATCGGCAAGCGGCGGCGGGCGACGGCGGGTCGCGAGGATTCGGTGCGTCGACGACGACGGCGCGACGCGCACGAACGACGGCGACGGCGACGACGAGAGGGAATTTTTAATCGATCGATCGCGCGCGCGCGATGACGCGCGAACGCGTCGCACGAGAGAGGGGACGCACGCGATCGCGATCTCGACCGCCCCGCACGATGGCGACGGGCGATAACATTGAGGCGTAACCCTGGACGAGCGCGCGAGGCGGGCGACTGACGACGAACGACGCGCGCGGTTCCGATCGAGCAGGCGGTGACGATAGACGAGGCGGTGGATGGGATACCGGACGCGACCGCGGCGGCGGTGGATGGGGCGGCGGCGGCGGCGGCGGACGGTTTTCGCGCGGGGAAGACTACGGCGGGACGTCGTTCGGGCGGCGAGACGAGCGCGGGGGAGGAGGCGGAGGATGGGACACCGGACGGTCGCGATTCCGCAGAGAAGATAACCCGTTCGCGCAAATGGAAGAGGAAGAAGCGGCGGCGGCGAGAAACGATCCTGACTCCGAGGCGACGAAGATGTTTACCGGCGAAAACACCGGTTTGGACTTTGACCTGTACGACGACATTCCCGTGGAGACGAGCGGGCGCGACGTGCCGGAGCCCATCACTTCGTTCGTCGACCTCGACCTCGGGGCGGCCGTGAACACGAACATCAAGAGATGCAAGTTTAAGAACCCGACGCCGGTGCAAAAGTACGCCATTCCAGCTTCGCTGGCGGGAAGAGATTTAATGGCGTGCGCGCAGACGGGTTCCGGTAAAACGGCGGCGTTTTGCTTTCCCATCATCGCCGGTATCTTGAAGCGCGGTCTTCAAGGCGGTCATATGAACCGCAAGACGTATCCTCTCGCGCTCGTGCTTTCGCCGACGCGCGAATTGGCGAGCCAGATTCATGAAGAATCGCGGAAGTTCGCGTACCAAACCGGCGTCGCCTCGTGCGTCATCTACGGTGGCGCTCCGGCGGTGGAACAATTCCGCGCCATGGAACGCGGGTGCGACATTCTCGTCGCCACGCCGGGTCGTTTGATCGATCTCATCGATCGCGCTAAGATCTCGTTGAGCAGAGTTCAATATCTCGCGCTCGACGAGGCGGATCGCATGTTGGATATGGGTTTCGAGCCGCAAATTCGACAAATCGTCGACGAGCGCGACATGCCGCGATGTGGCGAGCGTCAAACGATGTTGTTCTCCGCAACGTTCCCGAAGGAAATCCAGCGAATGGCTTCGGACTTCTTGGACGATTACGTCTTTCTCACGGTCGGTCGCGTCGGCTCTTCGCACGCGTTGATCACGCAATCCGTCGAGCGCGTGACTTCGTACCACGAAAAGAGCAATATGCTTCTCGATTTGGTCGAAGCCGTGCCGGGTTTGACTTTGGTTTTCGTCGAAACGAAGCGAGGTGCGGACCAGCTCGAGGATTTCTTGTACCAAAACGGTAAGCCCGCGACGAGCATCCACGGCGATCGCACGCAGCAGGAGCGCGAGGCGGCGTTGAAATCCTTCCGAGCGGGTAAGACGCCCATCCTCGTCGCCACGGACGTCGCGGCGAGAGGTTTGGATATTCCTCACGTCACCCACGTCATCAACTTTGACTTGCCATCGGATATCGACGACTACACGCACCGCATCGGTCGTACCGGGCGCGCGGGGAAGAAGGGTCGGGCGACGGCGCTGTTTTTAGAATCCAAAGACGGCCAAATGGCTCGCCCGTTGATGGAGCTCATGAGCGAGGCGAACCAGGAAGTGCCGACGTGGTTGACGCAAGTCTCTGGCCATTCCTTCGGCGGTGGTGGACGTCGTCGCGGTGGTGGTGGCGGGAATAGATTCGGCGGTCGCGACTACCGCAGCGGCGGCGGCGGCGGCGGCGGCGGCGGCGGCGGCGGCGGCGGCTGGGGCCGCGAGTAAATCGACCCGCCTCGCGCGTTCGCGTTCCGAGTATGAAATCCTAGATGTGTGCATCTGTTAGATGTTAGACATTCGTGTTGTGACTATTTTCTACACTATCCCACTACGCCATCACACGTCCCCTCGCGTCTCGGCCGCCGACAAAGACGACGAAGCCTCGACTCGACGAAAACGGCCCCGCGCCCGCCCCCCTCGCAAAAGATTCCTCTTCGGCACGCGTAGGAATAAAAAACCAAAATCACCCCGAGCCCCCGTATACAACGTGAAACGAGTCCATGTACCGCGCACCCCCTTTGTGCGACGGCGTCCCCCGCCTCGTCGTCGCGGCGTCGTGTCGCGGCATCGCGCGACGCGTCGGACGATGAAGTTCGGTCAGCTCTTCGCCGCGACGACGGCGTCGATGGCGCCGAACGTGCGAGAGCAGGTGCGCGACGCGAACGCGCGAGCGCCCGGAACGACGCGACGACGACCGCGCGAACGACGACCGCAAAACGGGGCGACGGGCGATGGCGCGGTAGAATATTCCCAGCGCGCGACCGTCGCGGAGGGAGTGGGAGGGCGCGCGTCGCGCGCGTCGCGCGCTCTAAAGAGAGACAAGAGTGCGCGCGAAGGATGCGCGCGAGGACGCCGCGAATGGGGACGGTTCGCGCGCGATGGTGGGCGTCGAGCGCGCGAAGACGGCGAACGGAGGGCGGCGAGACGCGCGAACGACTCGAGGGCGTTGACTGACGGATTCACGCGATGCACGCGCGCGGGAAGCGTAGTTTTTGGATTATAAACTCTTGAAACAGGTGTTAAAGACACTTCCGGAGAATAAGGGCGATGTGAAGCCCGCGACGGCGGGGGAGGTTCACGCGGGGGAGCGGGCATTCGTGCAGGCGCTGTCCAACGAGTTGAAGAAGTTTAACGAGTTCTTCATGAACAGAGAGGAGGAAATCGTCATGAAGGAGGGTCATTTGCAGCAGTTATTCGATCAGAACGAAGAGCGCATCGCGAGCGCGTTGAGCGCGGGGGTGTACGACGACGCGTGTTTGGCGGGAGACACGGGCATTTGCCAGAAATTTGCCAACTTTCACGGAGAGCTCGTGTTGTTGGAGCACTGGACCAATTTAAACTACGCGGCTTTGGTGAAAATTTTGAAGAAGCACGATAAGCGATCGAGCTTGGCGCTGCGTTCTCCTTTCCTAGTCAACGTCCTGCAGCAGCCTTTCTACAGCACGGAGGTGCTCACGGCGATGATCGGTCGCGCCGAGGAGCGATTCCGCGCCATCGAGCACAGGATTCGAGAATTCTTGGGCGAGCACGTCCCGCGCGCTGAGCTCGGGACATCGCCGCAGGTGCAACTGAGGGTATCATCGGACGGAAGCGAGATTAGCGACGACGACGACGACGCCTATTCCATCGAGCACACCAAAGCCGCTCTGAACTGCTGGCAAGGTTTGGACAAGAGCGAGGCTTTGCAAAACCCGCTCGGCACGCCTCACGACGTTCAGTGAAAACTTACGCACTAGTTTCTCGCACTCCCACCGCGCGTCGTGACATCTCGCGCGTGAATGACGCATATTACCCTAGCTCAGCCACACGTCTGGCTGACCACCATTCTTTCCTTGTTGTAAGCTTTTTGTTAACTTGGCCTCGAACCGTCTTGTCTCGCGCGCGCGCATCACGAGCCATTCATCCGCGCGTCGTCGGACCGATCGATCGGCGCCGAAGCGAAGGGACGCCACGCACTTACCTCCAGAGTCGAGACCGCGCGCGCGCGACATCGACGCGCGCGCGATACGACGGCGCAAATGCGACTCCTCGACGGGTCGCCCTCGGCCCAATACGTCGTTTCACGCGAGCTCGTCGTTATGCTCGACGCGCCGCGCGCGGGCGTGCCTCGGCGCGTGCGCGAGCGATTCGAAAGTGCGAGCGAAACACACCCATCATCCAACGACGAACGACGAGCGGTGTCGAACGAGCGCGACGTCGAGGTAGGCTGCGAGTCAAGATACGAACAGCCTTTTCTGACGACGCGACTCCGTGCCTAACTGACGTGACTAACGACGTGACTGACGACGTGACTGACGACGCCTCGTCGCGTGAGCTGCAGATCGCTCGAGCATTTCTCGACGCACGGTTGAACGGTGAGCACGAATACGAAGGCTTTGAAGCGCTACTGTGCGACGAATCCGTGATCTCTCTGACGACGCGACTTCTCGCGCGCGTCGAAGAGCGCGGCGAAGCCAAATTTCCAGCGAAAATGGTTCTGAGCGCGTACATGATTTGCTACCACGCCGATGTGGTCCTCGGTGGTTCGAACGCGAAGGAGGTACCGTGCGAAGAAACGTCGCTCATTGATTCATCCAAGGCGTTGGTTAACGCGTTCGACGCGCTCGCACTCACGATGTCGCGCTCGGGCACGTTCACAGCCACCATCACGAACGCGTTCGAGCGCGCTTGGCACACGTGGACTGCAGATTTCAAAATTTGGAAATCGAAAGACGCGTTTAGTTTGACCCAAGAGCTCATACGAATCGGTGTTGCGATGGAGTCTTCGATGATTCGTGTGTGCGGCGCTCGCGGCGCGCTCGATTCCACAGTCGATCTCGGTGAAGAACGCAACGCGATACGCTCCGCACAATCGCACGATCGCGCGCTTCTAAGAGAGAAAGTCTTCACGCTTTCGGGTAAAAGCGCAGTCGACGAGTTCGATGCGATGATTACAAGAGTTCGAGCCGCGGGCTTGAGCGACGAAGAGTCAGCGAGGGCAAAGGATACTCGCACAGATCGGCTCGACGAACGTCGGCGTAAACGGGAAGCCACGAGCGCTCAAATCGCCGCCGCGATGGAAAAGGACAAAGAACGCGCTCGTCAGCAGATGGCTGGTGAAGAAAACGTTGTTTCGAACTTTGTCGAAATGCAAAAGGATCAGATTTTACACGAATTAATGCTGGACCCCGAGTGGAAGCTCAGAGCGCCACCAAAGTCACCCGTCGAGGACGATCCCGTACGCGAGCAGGTCGTACAAATCATGAAGAAGGCGTTCTGGGACATGGTGTACGAATCACTTGTTCATGATACGATCGACACATCTATCGTTCGCGCTCGAATTTTCGAATGGAAAGACGCCATCATCGACGACACTTTGATTTTGGATCGCCAGACGACGGAGAGCTTGGAACTGATCCAAAATTCACTCAGCCTCATCGACGTCAACTATCTTGAGACGAGCATCTTGCGCATGGAAAGCACACCTACAGAAACAGCAGAAGCTTTGCGAACCTCGCTCGATCACGGTTACACGGCTCTCAATGCGCTCGCGAATGGTTCCGTGAAGGACGATCTTAGCGCTGCGTTTGACAATCTGACGCGAGAACTCGAGACGGCGACGAACGCGGACAAATTCACTTTATCTCGAGCGATTGCTGATGCTTTGGCGTTCTTGTTTGATTTTCGCGAGCGTATACACCAATCGATGAGCCTTGAAGCAGCCAACGAGGCGATTGATGCACTCCGCGAGACGCTCGCGGTGATGCCAGATGGCATCGAGTACGCGACAACGCGCTTCTTGCATCGATTTGATGTGAAAGTCGGGGAGACCGAACTCGCACTTGCGTTTCCTCGCACGTGTGCTTGGCTTGAAAGCGTCGTCGAAGAGCTTCCGACGCTCGATGCGACATTTGCACCTCTTCTCGATTCTCTCAATGTCGACCGCTGGCGAGGCGTGCGTCTGAGGAGCGGTTTCGAGACTCAAGCCGAGGGCGCGCAAAAGACTTCTTCGGAAGTAATCAGTTCAACTTTACATCCGACCCGGGTCATGTCCGTGAATGGTGTTTGTCGTGTCGCCTTTGCACGATTGGTTACCAATCCCAACGCCATGATTCAAGACTTTATCCCGGAAACGCTTGAAAACGACGTGCAACGCATCGATTACTTTTGCCGTGAGTTTCAGAACATTCAAACGCTTGCCGCTTGTTTGATGCTCTCCACGCAACTCTGTCGCTTAGAGGTTTTCGTGGATGTGGACGCGCTCATCGATCGAGTCGCGGTTCTGCTCTCTTCGGAACGAGACCTACCGGCGATGTCTCGCGTCGCCGAGGTCCTCTCCGCGACGCTCCCGACGTCCGACGGCGCCCAAACCATCACCAACATGCTTCGCAAGCTCACGGGTTCCGACGATTGCGCCAATCCGATGTCTGTCGCCATCATCAAGGCCATACGATCCGCGCTCACGATTCGTCTCCTTCACGGTTTCGAAGGCGAAGCCGTTGATAGGGCGTGCGACGCCCGGCTCGCCGCAGTCTTCGCGTCGCGTCTCCGTCCTCGCGTCGACGCCATCGCTCGCGACGCCGCGCGAGTGATCAATCTACACGCCACCGTGCGCGCGCCCGTGGTTTCGGCCTTAGTGAACGACTTGCTCGCCAGAGATGATGAAATTTAACGCTCTTCTTCGCGAATCAGAGGCACCCGGCGCTTGAAGAATCTTCAATGAAGATGAACCGCTTTTCCGTAGCCGTTGCCCACGCGTCAGAATTCTGCATTCAGCGACTCGCGCGGCGAGCGCGCCGCGCTCGAAACGCCGCCACGTTGTCGCAGGAGAACAACGATGTGTGCGCGCGCGACGAATCCACCGTCGCGCGCGACGAAGCGCGCCAAGGCCTGCCGTCGCTCGCGCGCGTCGCGAGTCGACGCGTCGATCGCTCGTTACGACGCATGCGCGCGTCAATCAGTCGTAGACGCTCCAACAAAGGAACGGATGGCGAAGCGTGCTTAGTTTTACACGGATGGCGAAGCAACGCCGATGTGAGCGCGCTGCATGCGCGAAGGTTGCGGCTTTTGAAGCGATTTAGAAAGGCGTCGTGCGTGAATGGCTCGGAGGAGGCGCCGAACGCGGCGGACGAGACGACGTCTGAATTAATCGATGGACCGTGGTTCTCCTGGGTCGACGACGCGAGTGATGATACGTTTGAAAATTCGGAAAGCGAGCGAGCGACGGCGTTAATGACGGCGGCGCGATCGGTGGCAAAGTTTGCCATCGAACACGGGCCGTTCAAGTGCGCGGTGGGATTTTCGCAAGGCGGCGCAATGATCACGTTGTTGTCCAACCCGCAGGTCTTGAGTATGCTGGGGATCGAAGGGGGCTATTTGTGGGACAGTGCGGTGATTTGTTGCGGCGCGTCATCTTCATTGCTCGATCTCGCGGCGACGAAGTGGGGTATCGACGTGCGCTCGTCGGCGTCGCCGATGCCGTCGTTGCACGTGTTCGGTTTTCAAGACAAATTCAAACCACAAGGTGAAGTGCTCATGAATACGTTCCGTGCGTACGACAGCGAGGACCAATTGATCAGACACGCTCTGTATTTAGACTGCGGTCACACGTTGCCGGCGTCGCTCGAGACGGACACTGGTTTTCACGCCGAATTCGACGCCTGGCTCGAGGCGGCGACCGAGGCGGCTCCCCGTCGTTACAGGTCAAACGAGTTCGATGAAGATGTTTTGTTCGACGACATCAAGTCGCTAGAGTATAAGTCGCTCAAGTTCAGTAATCAGCCCACCATCGAGCGCGCTGAGGCTGATATTGAGAGAGCAGAAGCGGAGGGCGCGCGCACCGCCCAAGCGACGACATTTGCTTCAGCCAGAACTCTCGCCCGAAACATCGATGTAAGCACCGCAACTGCGCCGAGCGGGAATGATCTCACGTTCAACACGCGCTGTGCGAGTTTGGTTCAGTGTAATGTGTCGCTAAAGTCAAGCAGAGTGAATATTCTTGACTTTCTAGCGAGGGCGCCTCGAGCGTCTCCGCTTCTTCGAAGCTTGGACGGGGCAACATTGACGTACGGGCAAGCGATCGACTTCATAACAAAAGGGGACGGTGATTTACGTAAACTTGGGGCAGATTCGTCATCTGTTTTTGCGTATAATGTCCCTCCAGGCCCGGTCGGTGCGCTAGCTTTTCTCGCCGTCGCGTCGCAGTGCACCGCCGTCCCTTTGGACCCCGGCATCGCCGAGGAAGACGCCTACGAAGCCCTGACGTCGTGTCGAGTGTCAATGCTTGCGTTATTTCGAGGAACCGACACTGAAGCAATTGAAACGGCAGCTTCTCGAGCTCATATACCGATTAAATGGTTCGTGATGACGGAAGCTGATACTAAACTTGCCGGTTTGTACGCGCCGGAATCGTCTCAATCGTTAACGAGTGACGTCGCGCCGCTCGTACAATCGAGTGAAACGATCGGTCTTTTGCTTCGAACTTCTGGGACGACATCCAAGTCAAAAGTTGTTCCGTTGGTTATCGGCGCGTTGACTTCAAACGGCGCTACGCTGGCGGCTTCTCTTGAACTCAAAGCTTCAGACGTTTGCATCAACGCCATGCCTCTTTTTCACATCGGTGGCCTTTCGTGTTCCATCTTGGCGACGATCGCGGCGCACTCTTCTGTCATCTGCTGTCGTAAGTTTGACGCTCAATCGTTTTATGACACCATTACGACGTCGCATGAAGTCAAACCGACGTGGTACTCAGCAATACCGACGATTCATTTGACAGTACTGCAATACGGTCAAGCTGTGGCTCGTGGCGCAAAGCCATCGCATGCTCTTCGTTTCATACGCTCTGGCGCGGCGGCGCTCAGCCATGCCGACGCAGAAAAGTTGCAACGATTTTGGGACGTGCCGATAATACCGACGTATAGTATGAGTGAACAAATGCCGATCACTGGTAAAGGTGTCCACGTTCCGCTCGCCGAGCGTGCGGATACCGTGGGCCAGCCTCTCTGTTGTTCGTTTGCGCTCGTCGGTGATGGTCATTGCAGACTCACGGCACCTTTTGGACAGCAAGGTGAACTCGTCATCAGCGGTGATAACGTGATGACGGCGTATCAAGATGCGGAAGAAGCTAACAATAAGACTTACTTCTACGTTGCCGATAAGCGTTACCTTCGCACTGGCGACATCGCAAAGATGGACCACGATGGGTTTGTGTACTTAACTGGTCGTAGTAAGGAGCTTATCAAGCGCGGGGGTGAGCAAGTGAGCCCATTAAAAGTCGAGGCTGTGCTCGTGCAGCATCCATACGTGCGTGTTGCGGTAGTCTTCAGCGTTCCTTCGGCGCTTTGGGGAGAAGAAGTGGGCGCCGCGATCGTATTGACCGACGACTTTGATGGGCACGAAGACTCGGCGCTCTCTTCAATCAAGTCTTTCATGGGAACATCGAAAGAACTATCTCGATTTGAAATTCCTGTACACTGGAAATTTGTCGCTGACGAAGATTTACCCAAGACATCGACGAAAAAGTATAAGCGTGCGGGTTTGGCCGAGATTTTAAACGTCGCGAAGAAAGTCGACGCGTGCACTTTGCGGCACTCTAAAAAGGTGACGACCCCGTCGCATGGTCTTGCAGGCTTGCGCTATTGTATGGCTGTAAGTGTGATGTTTAACCACATAGGTGCCATTTGGCAAGGCGAGGACGAACGTGATCCTTTGACGTATGGTCCAGCGTGGATGTCTGCCAAGGCGTCGACGTTTTACTTTCCAGCGACAACTTTCTTTGTGCTGGGTGGCTTCACGCTCAGCGCCGCACTGAACGGCAAGGAAATCACAAAAGGAACATGGGGATCGTTCTATAATTCAAGGTTTCAAACACTCTTTCCTCTGTACTTGCTGTCTTTGTTTCTCGGTCTCATCAACGTCCTCGTGGTGTGTCGCCCGGAAACTTTTAGTAGCGAATTTAGCTGGCAACCACATAACGCAACGCTCACGCTCGACTCTGGGGCGTGGGCGCAATGCCAGACCGGTCCAGTGGAGATGCCCTACGGCGCTTGGCTCTTCATGACCCTCATCGTTTTCTCTTTCGGGTTGCAAACTTGGTTCCCGCTGTGGCTTCTCAGCTCGTGGTTCATGTACTACACGTGGTTCAACGGCGTTTACTATTTCATTATTCTCGTGTTTCCTTTCATGCACAACGCGCTCGCTCGCGTCAAAGGCGAATTCAAAGCCGTACTGAGATGGTTCATCGTTTACTGTGTCGGTACTCTTATCACCGCCGGGCTTTTGGGATTGTACTACGCCTTACCGGCGTGGGAAGAGCACGACGATGTCGCCAAAGTGAAGAGCTGGAAAGAAAATGTGCAGAACATCTACGCACTCAGCACAATGATGTTTCCGCCGTATTGGGTGCCATGTGTCGGTACGGGTATGGCCGCATACTTTTGGTACGACGCCGTACGGCCAGCAGAGTCGCACAAGCGCGCGTTGTACGGCCACTGCGCCGATGTGCTCACGCTCGCATTTTTCGCCTTCCATCTCGCCCATTTCCTTGACATTGATTGGCCTTATCCGACCAACGTCACGGGCAAGATGTGGGAAGTTGTACCCGAAGAGCATCATCGCTGGGATACAGGCATCAATCGCTATGTATGGAGCGTCATGATCACTCGGTTGTATTCTCCGTTGATCGCCGTCTGGATCGCTCTGCTGTCGATACCGAAGGGCAGCCGAACGACTCGCCTTCTTGAATCAAACTTACTAAGCAAAGTGCTCGCCCCGACGAGTTATGGTTGCTTCTTGTTCCACCAGATCATTGGACAGTGGTATTGGTGGGCGACTCGTAATGGAAATGGCATCAAGACCGCAGACGTTGGCGACAAGACGTCGTGGATGTGGTGGGCGTATCCGAAGGAATATTACTGGTTCTCGCCGCAGCCGTTACCTGTGGCGTGGTACGAGTTCTTCTTCATCGTCGGAATGACGACGTGCTTTTCGGCGGCGGTAGACAGGTGGCTCAATACTCCACTGACGGTGCTATGGATCAAGTTTATAACCTTCTTCCGGAATATTATATGGCCGAATTCGGCGAAGAGCGCGGAGACTTCGGGTAGCAGCGAGGAGTCGTCGCCTGAAGACGCGGTGATCAAAGCAGTCGCCGCGGTCACGGGCGTCGACGAACGAGTGTCTCTCGACGACTCCTTTGATGAGATCGGTCTCGTTTCTGTCGGTCTGCCAGTGCTCGTGGGTATAATCAACGCCGGCGAACAATTCGCCGTCATCTCGGCTCAAGAAATAGCGACGTGCGCGAACCTTCGTGACGTCGTCAGAATAATCGCTTCCAAGCGTGAATCGGCTCGATCGAGTGTAGGGTTTGGAACGAGAAGCTCTCTGTAATAAGTTATCACACGCTAAGCATCATCGTCACTCAAACGACGACTAGTTGCGTATCCTCCCCTTGTGCTGGTGCGCCTCGCGTCCGAGGAAAACCTTTGCTCGACTGATTCAGTCACGTCACAACCCAAACGCCATGAACTCGATCAAGCGTGCGATCGCGCGCGTGCTGGCGTCAGACGAGTTACACTACGCCATCATCCCCGTCATCATCATCGTCGGTATGAACACGACGCCGAAACCGAGCATTTTGTCGCTCTTGACGCCGATTTAGACGAGTGTAGAGATCTAGAGATTAGCAACGAACGAACGCATCGACCGCGACACGGATACGAGTGTAATGAAAACGAAGTGGTTTGTTACAAGTTGCGCGTTTTAGCTTCGCTCGCGCAGGCGTCGATCAAAGTCGGAGAGGTCGTAATCATCGCCGGCGCCCTCGTTGGACGTGTACACGGCGTCACCCACGACGCGCTGGGACGCAGCTGAGCTCGCGGCGGCGAGCTTGGCGGCTAAACGAGGCTCTGGACTCGCGATACGGCGAGCTGCGAGCAATCGAGAGTTATTGCGAGCATCGATTTCCCGGTTCTTGCCTTGGTTGCGGAAATAGCGCAACAGCGGAACGACGAAGAATAATACGCCGTAGCTCAGTAAACCGGGGAGCAAGCCCGAGAAGGCGCGCGCCAACTCCACGTACTCTCGGGTGCGGTACATGATTTGCGGGTCGTTAATCATCTGCGCCAAAATCACCACCCCCACTAAGTTCGCAACGCCGAGTAAACCCGCTTGAATCTTTTGCGACGGCTCGGCGAGCGAAAACACCCATCGATCCTCTTGCGCCAACGCCTCACTTTCGCCTCTACTTCGCGCCGTTGTTTTTCCAGCGGTGGACTCCATGTTAGGAAATCGATAAATGATCGATCCTGTGACGGTATTCACCTCTGGCGTGCCCTCGAAGCGGGTGAGCGCGGGCAAGACAAAGGACTCGTCTTCGTATCCCGCCGTGTCCAGAAACGGCGCCAACTGCTCCGCCGTCACAACGCCCTTATTCTTTTGAATCAAGCGTCCAACCAACTCCCAACGCCGCTTTTCGAAATCCAAGTTCGGATCGCCGTCGCCGAAAACAAAACTGAAGACAGCCTCAAAAAAGTTCATCTCTCTGTCGCGTCTTCGCGGTCGGCGATAGTAGTACGGATCCCAATACCAAAACAAATCAAACGGCGAAATGTAAAAGCGCGGCCCAGCGAAGCCACCACCGCGCCGATCTGAACGATCGTCACTACTCTTGGCGCTCATGAGGGCGAAGATGGCGGTGTAGACAATCATCACGCTCGCCACGAGCGACGTTCCAAACGCCACGCGAAACACGTACGAAGCTAAGCTTTTCGCCCCGCTCGCGATCGGTTCGATCTTCATCTTGAACGATTTCGAGCTCAAAATCCCTCGTGTCGACCTGGGAAACACGTATGTGAGATCGCCCGCGCTGGATACTTCCAAAGTCGCTCCTGTGTCCGCCGCCAGCGCGTTGAGCGCCTTTTGCGTCTCGAACACGCTCGCCCCCGAAATCGAGCTCACGTCCCCCACAGTGGCGCGATACTGCGCCTTCTCGATCGCTTTAAGTGTTTTTTCGCGCAATTCAGCGTTCAAATCATCGCTCTCCACGCGTCCTCCCGGGGCGACGGCGAGCTTGTCGTCCTCCGCGAGCGCGCTCTCGCGAGGCAGGTCCAACTCGACTCGATCGTCGTAGTCCCATCCTCCTCGCGCGCGCGTCGTCACCGCTCCATCGCGCGCGCGCGCGAAGCGCGTCTTTCGCGCGACGCGCGCGTCCTCAGCGCGCGTCGCCGCGTCGCTCGCCCGCGCGCGCGACCTCGTCGGCGTCATCTTGGACGACGCGCGAACGACGACGACGACGCGCGGCGACGACGACGACGCGCGCGCTCGAACGGCGCCGACCGCGAGCGGCGGCATCGCGCGCGAGTTGTGCGTCGTCGGCACCGCGGTGGCGCGCATGTCGATCGAAGCGAAGGGCGCGTCGTGAGATGACGCGATGCGACGCGAAGGACGAGCGAGCGACAGTGCGAGACGCGCGACGCGCGCGATGTCTCGCAAGGGCGGATGGGGACGCGGGGACGAGGATGATTATTACGACGATTACGACGACGACGAGGCGTACGACGACGACGACGAGGCGTACGACGACGACGACGAAGCCGCGGGCGCCGGGCGCGAGGCCCTCGAGCGAGCCGAGGATGGCGAGCGCGCGACGACGGGCGCGAGGGCGGCGAAGACGAGCAAGGCGATGGAGTTGATGAAGACGAAACCGACGCCCACGCGCGTGGGGATGAAAGAGATCGAGGCGCGGATGGCGGCGGAGAGAAACGCGAGGTATCCCGCGGCGCCGCGCGGGCCGAGCGGCGGCGGCGCGAACGCGGGGAAGTTTGCGTTCGATACGCCTTCACCGGACGCGGCAGCGGCGGCGGCGCGAGCGCGGGGGAGTAAGTCTGGGGCGAGCGCGGCGATGGAAACGACGGAAACGCTCGTGAAAGAATTTGCGGCCAAGACGCGAGTCGGCGGCGACGCGACCGCGTTTGCGGGATACGAAGCTTCGAGCGCCGAGCGCGCGGCGTACACCTCACCGGAGGGCGGTGACGTGCACGTCGTGATATTAGGACACGTTGATGCGGGGAAATCGACGCTTAGTGGGCGATTGCTGTACGCTTTGAAAGCGGTCGATGACAGAGCGGTGCATAAAAACGTGCGCGATTCCAAGGCGTTGCGGAAATCGTCGTTCGCCTGGGCTTGGGTGATGGACTGTAGACCGGAAGAACGAGAGCGCGGGGTGACGATAGACGTCAGCATGAAGCGATGTGTGTTAGATGAACATCGACAGTTGGTAGTTTTAGATGCTCCTGGGCACAAAGATTTCGTGCCGAACGCGATTTCCGGCGCGTCGCAAGCCGACGCGGGCGTTTTGGTCATTGACGGCGCGATGGGTGGATTTGAAAACGGTTTCGCTGCGACTCCAGGTCACACGGGACAAACGCGCGAGCACGCGCGATTGGCGCGGGCGCTTGGTTTACATTCCCTCATCGTCGTCATCAATAAGATGGACTGCGTTGAGTATGGAGAGGAGCGATTTAGATTTGTCGTCGATGCGCTTCAAAACTTTCTCATCGACGACGTCGGTTTTAGCCAAGAACAGCTCACGTTCGTGCCGGTTTCGGGGATTGAGGGTACAAATATTTCGCCCGATGACGCGGCTGCATTGCCCGATGCATTGGCCTCGTGGTATCGAGGCCCGACGCTCGTAGACGCGTTGCGAGCGGTTAAAATTCCATCTCGAGGAGCGCCGAAACCGCTTCGCATGCCAATCGCAGACATCATCACCGAAGTGCGCTCTCTCGGTGGAGCCGCGTGCGGTGGTAAGATCGAAGCTGGAAGCTTGATGAAAGGTCAAAAGCTACTCGTGATGCCGGCCAACGTTTCGGCCACTGTGAAGTGCGTGGAAGTGGACGGAATAGCCGTCGACTTCGCGCCGATTGGCACATCCGTGGACGTCGGCTTGAGCGACGTGGATTCGCGGCATTTAGAAGTCGGGAGCGTTTTATGCCATGCGTCGCATCCAATAACGCCCACGGATGAGATTGAAGTCCGTGTGCTCACGACGGACATGCTTCGTGTGCCTTTACTCAAAGGCTCAAAGGTTGTTTTGCATTCGCACATGCTCGCGTGCGACGCAACGATTGAGGAACTCGTCGCGCAAGTGGACACGGTGACGGGAGACGTGGTAAAGGCAAGTCCTCGGTGTATTACGCGCGAACAGAGCGCTATTTTGCGTATTCGCACGTCTAGGAATATTTGCGTCGAACCGGTCGAGATTTCACCGACGTTAAGCCGCGTAACGCTTCGCATGAATGGCAAAACCATGGCGCTCGGTGTGGTGACTGCGATTTGGCGCTCTTAGTTGGCTAATTTCTAATTTCTACTTTGGAACGCCGTACACGACTTGATTCGCGCCTTCTATATCTAGATACTGTACTTCGCCCCCCGTTTTTCGCGCCAGATAATCCACGAGCGCCATTCTCTCGGTCACCGGCGCGCCGTCGCGGTCTCGTCTGTGCTTGAACAAATCCGGAAAGACGCAACACGGAACTACGGCGAACGGCTTACTGTATTGCAGCGCGAAA
>Ga0222719_10001450_pt1 | contig 22976 bp, 15 predicted proteins | sample C33_34DmetaG_FD_165039 | JGI IMG/M metagenome (GOLD analysis project Ga0222719, IMG submission 165039) | Estuarine water microbial communities from San Francisco Bay, California, United States - C33_34D | ecosystem: Environmental > Aquatic > Marine > Unclassified | place: USA: California...
TACAGATCCTTCAACGATATAGTTGATATTTAAGCGCTCTGCTATTTCAGGAATAGATAACTGTTGCCCTTTTAATGAAAAGGCGGTGGTTCTGGATGTTACATTTAACTGATCAATTGAGGCGAGCATATTGAGAACCTCTTCTGAGATACCATCGCCAAAATATTCTTGGTTTTTTTCAGAACTTAAATCAACAAAGGGCATTACTGCTATTGAATAATCATTACCAGAATTGATTGTTGCGGGTACAGAATTGTTTTTTTGATTATAAAGCAGCAATCCAACAATAAATATCAATCCAGCAATAATGATATAACTAGTAACAGGCTTATTTAAATGTGACGTGATGCGATTTTTCTGTTCAATTCGTGTTTCTATTTTATTACCCCTGTAAAAAATTCGGAGAATACCGCAAAAAGAATAGTCAATGGTGGCTTAGTTATATTTAACTAAATTTTATTTCCAGGCTGCTTTAGATATGCCGTCCCTGCGTGGGTCGGCGGTACCTGTCCATACACCTTTTTCTTTTGCTAAAGCATGAACTCCACCGAAATAGGGATCATACTGCCCATTTGAGACACCGTAATTTGGTCTTTTTAATTCATAACCATAACGACTTAATTCAGATAACAGTTCATTTGAAATAGTCGGTCCTTCTATATAGGCTTTATTGTCTGGAACAACATGAACCCTGAAAGCAGCTACTGCCTTGGCGATGTTTTCTTCTACATCAATCCAATAGCTAGTGACTTGCGCAACAGCCGAGATTATTCGTGCGCTAGCAGGGCTTCCTAAAACGACGACAGGTTCGTCATTTTTTTTCACAATAGTCGCGCTCATCGAACTTAAGGGCATCTCATTTTCTTTTAAGACATAAGGAGAGCCATCATCTTCAAGACGGAACGATTGCATATAGTTATTATAAAGAAAACCATATTCCGGATGTACGGTTTTTGAGCCGAAATAACTATCAATACTCTGTGTCACTGCAATGGCATTACCGTCTCCATCAACAACTGAAAAATGGGTAGTTTCTCCACCAATGCCATTTTTGTATTTATTAAGTAATCGTGTTGCCTCTTCTTCTGATATTTTAGTTTTAATTTCATTGCCATAATCATAAAAGCCGGAAACCGGATTATTTGTGCGTTCACCGTGTCCCAAACGCATGGCATTTAAAAGCTCAATACGTCTTTTCCAATTGTCTTCATCTATATCAGCGGTATCAGATTGTTCTAATATTTTTAGAATTTGTAACATGATCCAACCACCATAGGGAGGGGGAAGGGAGTGTATTTCATATCCTTTATAATCGGTTTGGATGGTTGGAATGATTTTTGGATCGGGAAAGTTTGCGAGATCATCATATGTAATCCAACCACCATTCTCTGACATGTCTTTTGCAATATTCTTTGCCATTTCGCCGCGATAAAATTCTTCGGCGCCCAGTTCGGCTATGCGTTTAAGGGTTTTAGCCATCTTAGGTTGTTTAAAAATTTCGCCTATTAGGTATGGGGACCCATTTTCTTTTAGAAAAATATCTGCGGCTTCTTTTTGAATATTAAAGGCGGATCTGTAATTATTTGAAGCTAGATATCTGAAATTTCCAATTAGAATGCCATTTTCATAAAGATCTATCGCTGGTTCTAATAATTCATTCCATGAAAACTGTCCGCTTCCGTAATTTTTATGTGTGAATGATAACACTTTTAAATTAGATGGAATTGTTGATGCTGTTCTGCCTTGTGTTAAATGTTTTCTGGATACCACATCAGGAATATTTGCAGGCGAGAGGGTCGTGCCATGAATAACAAAGGGTTCACCTTCTTTTGGTTGAACCAACATAACGGTTTGTCCAAAAATTCCTGACCCCGCAGGCTCACTAGCCCCTAAGGCTAAGGATACTGAAATTGCTGCATCAAATGCATTACCACCATTTTCAAGAATTTTTATACCTGCTTCAGTGGCTTCTGGACTGGCGCTACTGACATATCCTGCAAACTCTTTTCCATAAACATTAGTCATGCAAAATACAAAAAAAATAAAAATACCTATTATTCTATTCATTATCTTTGTCCTTTAATCGGCTCGATATTTTATATCACCATTGATTATGGTCATTAATACTTTTGTATCTTTGATATTGGCTGGATCAATTTCAAAGATATTATCACTTATAATCACAAGATCAGCTAGCTTTCCAGCTTCGATGGTACCCAAATCATTTTCCTGATTACCAATCCAGGCATTGTTCATTGTATATGCTTTGACGGCTTGCTCTACGGTGACTTTTTCTTCTGGTATCCAGCCCGTGGGGTTATTGCCATCAGCAGTATGTCTAGTCGTTGCAACATAGATACCAAGCAGTGGACGCATGGGTGAGACAAACCAATCTGATCCGAATGACACATTAACGCCGGCATCCATTAAAGATTTAAAGGAATAAATCTCAGAAAGTCTTTCTTTTCCAATTCGGCCTTCTGCGAAGCGACCATCATCATAAACATGATAAGGATGAGCCGCCGCGGTAACATTAAGCTCTTTAAATCTTTCTAATGCATGTTTTTTTAAATGTTGTGCATGCTCAATTCGTGGACGGTTATCTTTGGCGCCAATTTCATCAATTATCCTGAGCACTTCATCATTTGCTTTGTCGCCAATTGCGTGAATAGCAAGTTGGAAACCATAGTCATGGGATTCTTGCAGCATGGTTTTTAATTCATCCATGGGACGAATGGGAAAACCGCTGTTATCAGGTTCGTCGCTAAAGGGTTCATAAAACCATGCCGTTCCGCTACCAAGCGCACCGTCAGCCATGACTTTTACACCACCAAACCTTAGCCAGTTATCGCCTTTTCCTTCTGTGTTAATCATATTAGCAAGTTCATGACGTTTTGAAATATGGGTATAATAATTAACACGAATTTTAAGGCGCTCTTGTTCTTTCGCTCTATTAAAAATTGGAAGATTATCCCAAACACCCATATCAATGCTGTGAACTTGTGTGACCCCATTTTCAAGTGCTTCTTTGATACCTGTGTCAAATATGACATCAATTCTATCATCGCTCGGCGCTGGATAAATTCTTGAAACAAGGTACATTGCCGTATCGATCAAGGTTCCTGTTGGTTCACCATCTGCATCACGAACGATCACACCGCCTTCGGGATCGGGTGTATCTTTTGTTACACCCGCCAGTTCCAGCGCTTTTGAATTTACAAAACCGATATGCCCATCAGTACGGTAAAGGAAAATTGGATTGTCTCCTGTACCTTCATCAATCCAGTCTTTATGGGGCAGGGTTCCGCCCCATTTTTCATGATCCCAAATGCCACCAAGCATCCATTCGCCATTTGGCATGGTCTTGGCATAATCCATGATGATATTAGCAAATTGTTGTTCAGTGGTTGCATCAATCGTTTGAACACTGGCGAGTGAACTTGAGCCATCCATAAAATGCACGTGGTTATCAATAAAGCCGGGAAGGATCATATTGCCTTCTGCATCGATTACTTGTGCAGCGTTATATTGCGATGTTAGGCCCTCATCGCCGACTGCAATAATACGGTCATTATCTATGACAATAGTGTTCGCCCATGGCTGCTCATCAACTCCGGTCCAAACCACTGCATTGGTAAGTATTTTACTGGCTTCTTGTTTTACCTCTGGTTCTGCACAAGAACTTAAAAACAATGCTCCGATGATGACAGCAATTTGCGATAAATATTTCATTTTATTTTCCCTATATACTTTTTGACATCTTGCATTTAGGGAAGACATTTATCAAGTCATAAGTTTACTCATGATAAAGCGCATTAACAGGGTTGGTTTTTGCGATTGTGAAGGCTTGTGTTGCAACGGTAAGCCAAGAAATCACAATGCCGCCAATTCCTGCTGCCAACAACATTCCATAAGGTAAACTTATACGGTCCGCGAAAATCTCTAGATACTTGTTGGATGCATAATAAGAAAGCCCTAGTGCAATTGGGGTTGCCCATAACACGGGCGTGGAAAACTGCCAAATGAGGAGCCTAATGATTTGATTATTGCTCGCCCCCAGTACTTTTCGGATGCCAATTTCTCGTGTTTTCTGTTCTGCCATATAGGCCGCAAGACCAAATAAGCCAATCGCCGCTAAAAAGAGCGCGAAAAGCGCAAAGGTTGCCAGTGATGATGTTGCCAATTCAAATAACATATAAACCATTTGGAATGTCTCATTAAGATATTTTCCTTGCATAGGATAATCCGGATAGACTTCCGTCCACACTTCTTCAATATCATCAACCACATCAAATGAAGCATTCTTTGATAGTTTTATTGATGCTACTCGGTAGGAAGCATCACGCTTAAAGAAAAAGAAGGGTTTAACATCATTAAACATGCCTAGTATATTACGGTCTTCTAGTACACCTACTATAGTATATGTTGTGATGCCCCTATCGCCTTCATCTTCATAAAAAACTTGTCCGACGGCGGCTGCAGATGATTCAAAACCGATGTCTTTTGCAGCAATTTCATTTACCAATACGTTTACAGCTTTATTTTCGCGGATATGCGTATCCATTGCAATATCGCGGGAAATATTGCGTCCTGCAACAATTGGAATGTCATAAAGAACGGCAAATTGATCATCAATATTGAGCTGATTAAAATTAATTGCTGCTGAAAAATCGTTTAAAACTCTTGATGCTTTAATATTGGTATTGGTTTGTTCATATGGGACTTGAGAGGAAAGTGAAAATTGTTCCACATAAGGAATATTCATGATCTCATTTCTAAGAACCTCATGACGATCTTCCATTTGCTCAACATTTAATCGATCTAGCGTGAAAACTTGTTCTTTTGGAAAAATTTGACTGTTTTCTTCTACCTTTTTGTTTTGTTCATAAACTACGAGAACGGCGGCAAGTATTCCAACAGAGAATATAAACTGCACTGCTATCATTGATGCCCTAATCCAAACGGCACCACGGCCTTTTCGCCCACTATCCCTTAATGCAGAGATAGGAGATTCTTTAGAGATCACATATGCGGGATAAGCGCCAGCTACTAAACCGACGATGAGTGCCGTGGCCAATAACATCGGTAAATCACTTAGGTAATCAATAGATAAGATTTTTCCGGTTGCTGAATTGAATAACGGTATAATTATTTCCAATACTGTTATCGCGAGAACAAGTGCGATCATAGTGGTTGTAATGCTCTCGATGATAAACTGTGTTAATAACTGAGTTCTTCCAGCGCCTAATGTTTTTCGAAGCCCAACTTCACGTGAGCGTCCCATTGATTGCGCCGTTGCAAGGTTTGTGTAATTTACGCAAGCAATAATCAAAACCATTAACCCTAGAATTTCAATTATGGTAATTACCGGTAAGCCAATAGTATCCCAAAGTGCCGTATTGGCGTCAATGAGTGGCCGCGTAAGCATACCGCTTAGAAAACTTCTTTGTTCTTCTGGGAAATGTCTTTCATATATGCCGGGTAATTGGTCTTGTAACCATTGCTGATCAAGTGTTTCTGGCAACATAACATATGTTAAATTCCCTGTTGAAGTGCTCGTCCAATTTGTATCGGGTTGAAAATCTGTAATTCGTTCCATCGCGCTCATTGGAATGATAATGTTCAGTGGGCGTGTTAACATGGGAAGCACACCTGAACTAAAATGTGAATTTTGTGGTAAATCACGGATGACGGCATTGATCGAAAGATCATGCTCATGATCAAGTGTTATTGTTTTTCCTATAGGGTCTTGATCACCAAAAAACTTTTTCGCATAACTTTCAGAAATAATAATACCGGTTGAATTTGAAAGTGCACTTTTATCACCAATAATAAATTCAAAATCAAATATATCTAGAAGCTCAGCATCGGCAAATCTGACATTTTCATAATAATTGTCTTCGTTGATTGAAACCAGAAACTCTCTAAAAATTGTTCTCGCAATTGCCTCTACTTCTTCAAGTTCAGCTTTCATAACCGGCGCGACGCCGGAAGGGACATTGTCAACTTGACCAATGCCTATTCCTGCTAACGGATTCACTTCCCCACGAATAGTATAAACACGATCATAATTTTTGAAAAAAGTATCATGTGTATATTCATAGTTAGCCATCAGTCCGCCAAAAAGATATATGGAGAGCCCCATCGTTAAACCCAGTATATTAATAATGGCATAGAGTTTGTTTTTTAAAATACTTCTGATTGCGATTTTTACGTAATTTTGGAACATTTCAATCTCTTTTCTATTCGCTTTTTAGGGAATAAATAGGGTTAATTCGTGCAGCCGACCATGCGCGCACAGATGTTGTTGCATAGGCAAGTGTAAAGGCAATAATACCAGCAATAATAAACGGAATTAATGCCAAATCTATGCGGTAACTAAAGCTCATTAACCAATCGCTCATCATAAACCAGGCGATGGGCCACGCGATTACATTGGCTATTATTACGAGTTTGGATAACTCCCATGATAGCATTGTCATGATATTGATGACGGATGCAACCAATACTTTGCGAATGCCTATTTCTTTGGTGCGACGATCTGCGATAAAACTGGCTAATCCATATAATCCGATACAAGCGATCATGGCTGCAATACCGGCAAAACCGATAAACATTCTAAACACGCGTCCTTCTACGGCATAAAAACTTGCGTAATCTTCTTCAAGGAAAGTGCGACGAATAGGATAAGAAGGAACATGTTGCGCCCATATATTATCTAACGTTGCCGTGGCTTCATTTAATCTTCCTTCTGTCGCTTTTATGACCATCACGTTGCCACTACCTCCCCCTAATAAAAAGGATAAGGATGCAGGTTCGGAGCGAACAGAATTATAATGGGCATCTTCAACGATCCCAACGACATTAAAGTTGAGCCGATAATCTGTGCCGCCAAATGAAAAGGCGCTATAAACTTGCTCACCAATGGCATCTTCAGGATTTGTCCATCCAGCCTGACGTGCCGCCGTTTCATTAAATACAACGCCGCCAGAAACTGTCGGATTTTCAGGACTAAAGTTGGGTAAAATATCGGCTAGATAATCATCACTTAATGCTCTTCCGGCTACAAAATTCATTCCTAATGTATCGAAATACCCATCAGCCACGCCTATACGTCTTGTAATAATTTGAAAATCAGGCGCCCTACCTTCTTGTTGATAACTCGATCCGTCTGATAAGTCGCCAGTTGGAATGATTGTTCCGCTAGAGACTGCTTCTATATTTGGGTTATTGAGAAGTTGATCATGGATCGTTTGATATGCGTCACGCGCTTCATCATTATTGAGGCGAACAGTTATGACATTTTCTGGCTGATATCCAAGTGATTTATTAAGGGCAAAGTCGATTTGTCTGTTTACAATGCCTGTTGCCGATAAAAGTCCTATGGCAATGGAAAATTGCAGCACAACCAGTCCTGCTCTTAATTTCGCTGACCCGATCCCGTCAAAAGCACGACCACGAATGGCACGGGCCGGGAGCACACCTGATACAAAAAGGGCAGGGTAAAGACCGGAAATTATCCCAACCATAATTGTTATAAATAGTAGACCAGATAAAAAACCAGTTGTGTAAATTTGATCGGCAGATAATGGTACTCCTAGCATTGAACCAAAGAAGGGTGAAAATAATTCAACGGCAACCAGAGCGCCTATTAATGCAATCATTGCCATAACGGTTGATTCAACAATAAACTGAGTGGCTATTTGTCCGCGTTTTGCACCGAGCACTTTTCTCACACCGACCTCTTTCATTTGGTTACTGCTTTGCGCTATTTGCATATTAATAAAATTAAATGTTGCTATGGTTAAGCTAAGAAGTGCAACAATTGCAAATATGGTGATATCATTTTTCTGTCTTCCGGGTTTTGATAACCCTGTTATGGTATCGCGCACGATCATTTCATTTTGAAGTTCTGTATTAAAATGAATGTCGCTTAATGGCTGTGCATGGACAGTCACATCTTCTGCATATTCTGCACTGATATTATTTTTAATATAAGCATGAACAGTGTTTGAAAAATCTTCACCACTTACTTCAGGGATCAATTTAACGTAATGAAATAATTGATCAGAGAAATTACGTTGCCAAAAGTCCGGATTGTTCCAGATTGTTGGTAACATTTCCACATTAACAAAAATATTGGATACTTGATGGCTATTACTTTTATTATTGGAAACCAAGGCGGTCACTTGAAAATCATGTTGTCCGTCAATGGTTATTGTTTTCCCAACTGGATTTTCGCCAGGAAATAAAGTTTCTGCAGCGAATTCCGTAAGAACGATATTGTTTAAATTACTGAGCGGATTTGACGTACCATTTAATTGTTCATATGAAAAGAATTCAAAATAATTGGGATCTACAAAACTGATCTGTTGGTATAGTTTATTTTCACCAATACTTAATAGTCTTTCAGAAATAGTAATTCTTGTTAATGCTTCGACGTAGGTTGCATTTGCATCAACAACCATTTTTGAAACCGGATTAAAGAAGGTAGCAAAACGCGCACCCGATGAATTGCTTTCCCAATTAAGCCTATATACGTTTTCATAACCATCTATGTTTTTATCAAAACTATTTTCATGATTAACGAACAGGATAATTAATACTGTTATGGCAAGTCCTGCAGCAAGTCCGACAATGTTAATTGTGCTATAAAGTCTTTGTTTAACAATACTTCGAACTGACATGCTTAAATGATTAAGTAACATGGTAATCTCCTATTCGTATCTAACGGCTTTAATTGGGTTTGAAAGCGCCACGCGCATGCTATTGCTTGCGATCGTGCCCCAGGCGATGAACAATGCAGATAGTCCCGCTAGTAGACAAAAACCGATGATAAAGAATGCTTCGATACGGTAAACGAAATTTTCAAGCCACAAGCTCATGGCATAATATGAAATAGGCCAGGCGATCAGGTTCGCAATGAGAACCGGTTTTGAAAATTGCCATACGAGCAATTTTACAACATCAAAAACACTTGCTCCCATGACTTTGCGAATACCGATTTCTTTTGTTCTGCGGTCAGCGGTGAAACTCGCTAAGCCATATAACCCTAAGCAGGCAATCAAGATTGCAAGCGCAGAAAAGGTTGCAAACATAGTCGCTTGCCCTTGTTCTGCGGTATATTGCTTAGCAACAGCATCGGTGATGAAATCATATTCAAATGGAATGCTCGGAATTTCTTGTTCCCAAAGTGCTCGTAACTGTTCAACGATTATATTAGGGTCACCGGTAAAGCGGGCAGATAGAACGGCACCATAATCATCACTGATTTCATAAATTTCAGGACGAATGGTGGTTTTCAAGCTGTCAAAATGGATGTCCGGTATCACGCCTATAATTTGATAGCTTGCCGTCAAGTTTTCTTCAGGTTGTCCGGCGCCAACAAAAATGAGTTCGCCAATCGCATCTTCGGCTGTTCCAAGTCCTAATCGGCCAAGGGCGGATTGATTGATCATAATTGATCCGGTATAATTTTCTCCATTCCTAAGATCGTCTATTTTTACATCCCTGTCACCACGATCTAAACTATAAGGACGACCGGCAAGCATAGGAATGTCATAGGTTTCGAAATAACCATAACCGACACTGCGACTTCCAATTAAGACGCCATCTTCAGTTGATTGACCTTCTATATGAACGATCGTATTATTATTACTTGAGCGTCCCGGCATAAAGTTTGACCATGTGGCACTTAAGACGCCTGGCATACGTTTGATTTCTTCAACAAGAAGCGGTAATTTTTCTAACACTACATCTCTGGATATTTCTTTTACGGCCAGCACATTTTCCGTGTTATAACCAAGGTTCATTGTGCGTGCATAAAGCATTTGACCATAGACCACGGATGTTGAAACAAATAATGTAATTGATACTGCAAATTGCATGACGACCAAGGCATATCTTAATTTTATGGAAGCATTGGTTTCTGCTGATTTATTTGCTTTTAGGTTTTCTGCGGGTCGAAAATGTGAAAGCACAAACGCTGGGTAAGCCCCGCCACATAGTCCGACAAGAAGCGCCAGTATGAAAATATTCAGGAGATCACTTGAAGCATAATCAATCATGAGATCTTTACCGATCGTGTCATTATAGATTGGTAATGCAAGTTCAACTATTGAAAGTGCAATTATTAAAGCAATAAGTGTCATTAATACAGATTCGCCCAGAAATTGAATGATGAGATCTTTGCGAGAGGCACCCATGACTTTTCGAAGGCTCACTTCTTTTGCGCGTTGACTTGCGCGTGCCGTACTTAAATTCATAAAATTAATGGCGGCTATCACCATAATTAAGAACGCAACCGTCGCGAAAATCATGACTGTGTTTTTATTACCCTTTTCATGATATTCACCGTCATTATAGGCATTCAGATGTAAATCTTTCACATTCATTGTGGACATCGTAATCATATCCGATGTTTTCACATCATCACCACCAAAGGGTAATTTGGGGAAATTCCGATTAACAAAGTCAGGAAGGCCTGCATTAATTTTATTGATGTCACTGGCATTTCTTACAGTAAAATAATGCTGAGAATTTGTTGAAAACCAAGCGTCAAACATATACGGCTGATCATTCCAAGCGAGTTCATCGATCGTGATGAAAGCGTTTGCTTTTACTTGGCTGTTTTCTCGCATGTCTTTGATAACCGCGACAACGCTGTAGTCACGTTTATAGGTATCAAAATCAATTGTGAGTATTTCACCAACGGCATTATTGTTGCCAAAATATTTTGTCGCCAATGTTTCATTTAGGATAATGTTATTATTGCTATCAAGCGCTTCTATAATTGAGCCAGATATTATATCCACTTCAAAAATGTTTAAAAAATCAGGATCGACCAAACCGATATAATCAACAAAATAATTATCACCGATGATTATTGTTGGTTCTTGCAACGAGAAGCGAGTTGCATATTCAATTTCTGGAAAATCTTTTTTTATAGCGTGTATAACGGGGCCAGGTGTCATTGCTATATTCATAGGGTCGCGGCCTGGAACAGAAAAAGTAATATGCGTGCGATAAATTGTGTCAGCTTTTGTCCAAAATTTATCAAATGATAATTCATCACGGACAAAGAGCGCGATTAAAATGCAAGCAGCCAGTCCAATAGCAAGGCCTAGTATATTGATGGCACTAAAAAGTGAATGTTTAAAAATGTTGCGCCAAGCGCTTAATAAATAATTTGTAAGTAACATTTTGCTTATCCTGAGCTGGGTCCCTACTCCCATTCCCTTCAAAAGAGCTCAGAAATTATGCACGCATGCTTTCTGTCACAACATGTCCATCTAGAAGATTAATTGTGCGACGCGCGTAATCTGCGTGAGAGGGACTATGCGTTACCATCACAATGGTTGTTCCTTCTTCATTTAATTTCTGCAGCATTTCCATCACTTCTTGACCATGCGCGGTATCAAGATTACCAGTTGGCTCATCGGCGAGGATCATGCTTTGATTGCCAACAACGGCGCGGGCAACGGCAACACGTTGTTGTTGACCACCTGATAACTGGCTTGGCATATGCTTTGCACGGTGGGCTATGCCGACTTTATCCATAACGGCATTAACGCGTTCTTTGCGATCGCTTGCCGGGATGTCATGATAAAGAAGGGCTAGTTCAATGTTTTCAAATACAGATAACTCATCGATCAAGTTAAAGCTTTGAAAGATAAAGCCGATATGTTGCTTGCGAATAACTCCAAGTTGGGCTTCTGAATATCCAGCGACATCTTCGTCCTTAAAGAAATAATGGCCGCTACTTGGGGTATCAAGCATGCCAATAATATTTAAGAGCGTTGATTTGCCGCAACCAGACGGTCCCATAATCGCAACAAATTCGCCAGTTTCAATTTCTATATTTACATTGTTTAAAGCGACCGTCTCAACTTCATCCGTTCGGTATGCCTTTACTAAGTCTTGTAATTTTAACATTTACGTGTCCTTCTTTTTTAAATTCTAATTTTATTCTTCGGTTAGTTTCAATCGGTCCATATCCATAAAGCTTGTATATGGGGAAGTGATGACCCGCTCGCCTACCACGAGCCCTTCAATAACTTCGATATAATTGTTGTTTTTGCGGCCTAAGCGCACGTTTCTTTTGACCGCGAATTGATTATCGTCACTGACGACGAAGATCCAACTTCCACCAGTGTCTTGGTAAAAGGCGCCATTTGGAATTAAGGTTGCTTCAGCGCTGTCACCTAGTGTTAGCTTTGACTGTAATGTTTGGCCGCGACGAATATCTTCGGGTTGTTCTTCCGTAAAAACCATATCAATTTTAAATTGGTTATTTTGCACATCGGGGTAAATTTTCTTAATGCGCATTGGAAATTCCTCATTGTCACCTGGGCGAACGTATACACCAGTTTGACCAAGATCGACGCGATTTAAGTAAAACTCATCAACCTGTACTTCCATTTTAAAGTTATAAGGATCGTCAATTTGTCCAATGGCAGTGCCCGGACTAACTGTCTGACCAAGCTCAAGATCAAAGCCGGATAGTTGGCCCTCAATTTGCGCTTTCATATTTAAATTATCTAAGCTTGTTCTTGCAATTTCAAAATTTCGCTCAAGGTTTTCTGTATCTAATGTGGAAAGTTCAAGTTGTGTTTCTTGCATGCGTGCATCGGTTTCTTGTGATTGTTTAGTGATCTCAAGCATTTTTAATTTATAGTTTAGGTCTTCTTCAGCTTGATCCATTTGTGCTTTGGTATAGTTTCCATTGGCATAAAGTCTGCGGTAACGATCAATGTTTCTAGTCATTTGCTGAATTTCATATTCGAGCGTGGTGATATTCGTTATGTGACGGAGCCGATTTTGTTCCAATTGAAGCTCAAGGGTACGCATCGCGTTTAATTGTCCTGCGACGCGTGCCTCATTTTCAAAAACATTTAATTGTAAGGTTGGGTTTGATAATTCAACAATCGCTTGATCTTTTTGAACTATTGCGCCGTCTTCAACCAGAATTTTTTCTATGCGTCCACCTTCCGTTGCGGAAACGAACACGGTGGTAAGAGGCGTGACCTTGCCACGAATTGGAATATAATCTTCATATACACCACTGCTTACCTGCGAGACGACTAAGCGACTTTCATCAACACGGAATGTTCTTCCGCCACTGACGCTTTCGTAGATTAAGTATAAAACGACAAAGGCTATAAGAATGCCGCCGCCGATCATCGCCATTTTTATGGGGTTTCTTTTTTTCTCAATTACGCGATCCATTCCGACACCGGCGTGGGCTGCTGAGGATTTATTTATATTATTGTCCATTTTTGTCATCTTGATAACTGTCATTTAATTAATACGATATCCTTATAATGAGCAAAGACCGTGCCAATTATTAAACTATTGATTTTCAATGATTTAATTCTTTACTGTTCGAATTCGTACAGTATATACTGTTCAATAACGAACAGTGGTGTACGATACCGAACAGATTTAGAATAAGGAATATTTATGGAAAAACGCGGTTCCATTTTAATTGTTGATGATGATGAAGATATTTTGATCGCAGGAAAATTATTGCTAAAGCGTCATTTCGCGTCTGTCAGAACCATTAGTCAACCGGATGAAATTCCAACAATTTTAAAAAAGGAAAGTTTTGACGCAATTTTATTGGATATGAATTTTGGACCCGGTAGAAGTTCCGGTGATGAAGGATTTCATTGGCTCGCTGAAATTATGAAAATTGATCCTGAAGCGGTAGTGATCATGATTACGGCACATGGCGGTGTCAATATTGCTGTTGAAGCTATGAAAATGGGCGCGACGGATTTTGTATCGAAACCATGGCAAAATGAAAAGGTGGTCGCGACGCTTTCTGCGGCTGTTAAATTAAGAAAAACCCGTGATGAAGCTGCGAATTTAAGGCAAGCAAACCGAACATTGGTTGAAGAGCGCGGCGGGCAGCAGATTATTGGTTCATCAGATGCGCTTAGGAACATTCAATCGATAATTGAGCGAGCGGCACCAACGGATGCAAATGTTTTAATCCTTGGTGAGAATGGTACTGGCAAAGAATTAGTGGCGCGTGAGCTCCATAGACAATCAAATAGAGCGAATGAAATATTCTTAAGTGTTGATATGGGGGCTATTAGTGAAAGTCTTTTTGATAGTGAACTCTTTGGCCATAAGAAGGGATCCTTTACCGATGCAAAAAGTGATCGCGTAGGGCGTTTTCAAGCAGCATCTGGCGGGACATTGTTTTTAGATGAAATTGGAAACTTACCGCTTTATTTGCAAACAAAGCTATTAACGGTCCTCGAGCAACGCAAGATCACACCTGTTGGTGCTAATCAGCCCGTAGATATCGATGTGCGCATTATTGCGGCAACAAATTTGACCACAAAACAGCTTAATGATGAAAGTAGGTTTAGGCAGGATTTATTATTTCGTTTAAATACGGTTGAAATCAATGTACCCTCGCTTCGTGAAAGAACTGAAGATATTAAAGAGATCGCAAACTATTATATTGATATTTATTGCCGCAAATATGATAAGCCATTAAAGAAACTATCAGATGAGGCGCAATCGGCAATTATTGAATATGAATGGCCCGGGAATGTGCGAGCGTTGCGACACGCCATTGAAAGGGCGGTAATTTTAAGCCAGGGTGCAACATTTACAGCAAATGATTTTTCACTAGAAAGCCATCCAACCAGCGCCGGTGAAGTTGAGAATAAATTAAGCATTAAAACGAATTCGGGAACAGAAGAAATTGAATTGCCTGACGGAAATTTAAATCTTGAACGGATGGAACATGCCTTAATCGAAAGATCATTAAAAAAACATCGGTATAACATTTCCCATGCGGCTAAAGAGTTGGGCTTAACGCGTGCAGCCCTTTATCGAAGGATGGAAAAATATGGGTTTTAAGCGGTTTAGTTTATTACTGACTATTCGGTTGGTTTTATTGTTTATCACGGTTTCTAGCCTCGCGATATTGGTTATTAGTCCGGGGTTTCTTGCTGCTAGCCTTTTAATAACCATCATTGCAACATTTCAGATTTTTGAAATTGTAAGGTTCGTTAAATTAACCAATGATGATTTAACACGTTTTTTGGACGCCATGCGTTATGGTGATTTTGGCCAAAAATTTGATCATGCCGGAATGGGGGCCGGTTTCATCGAGCTAGGCGAAGCAATTACAGATATTTTAGAACGGTTTCGTCAGTTGCGCGGTCAACAAGAAGAAGATTTAAAGCACTTAAAGGCGTTAATCGAACATGTACCTGTTCCGTTAATGTCATTAAATGGGGATGGAACCATATCAATTCATAACAATGCGGCGCGGCGCTTGTTTGGCTCAACACACGTGACACGCATTGCGGATCTCGCGCAGTTTGGTGACGAGTTTAGAAAGAAAGTTTTGACATTAACGCCAGGTGAACGTCATTTGGTAACCTTTAAAATTGATGACGTTGAACAGAAGTTAACGATCGCTTCTACGCAGATAATTTCAGCTGGTAAAATTGAAAAGCTCATATCATTGCAGGATATCCAAAGCGAACTCGATGTTGCTCAACTTCAAGCATGGCAGGACTTGGTGCGCGTCTTAACTCATGAAATTATGAATAGTATAACTCCCGTATCTTCGCTTGCTAAAACATCAACGGATTTGGTGGATGATGCCATAGAAAAAGTAAAAGGTCAGCAAGAACTTGTTGATGAGTTAACGGATGTGCGTGATGCCGTCGATACCGTTGCTCGCCGCTCAGACAGCTTAATGCATTTTGTGCAAAGTTATCGTCGTTTAACTCGGTTGCCGCCTCCTGAAAAAGAACAGTTGGTCGTTAGAAAAATATTTGAAGATGTCGTTAAAGTTGCGACCATTGATTGGGAAACTAAGAACATTGAGTTGCAAATGAATGTTTCAACAGATGGACTTGAGGTTTCTGCAGACCCAGAAATGCTAGAGCAGATGCTAATTAACTTGATGAAAAATGCAGCTGAAGCGTTGGAAAATACTGAAAATGCGAAAGTTGGACTATCAGCAAAAATTAACAAACGTGGGCGCATCATTATAGAAGTTTATGATAATGGCCCCGGAATAGAGGCAGATTTGGCTGAAAAAATATTTGTTCCTTTTTATACAACGAAAAGAGAAGGATCAGGCGTAGGGCTTGCGCTGACGAGACAAGTGATGATTGCACATGGTGGAACCGTGAGCTTAACAAAAACCGTAGGTGGCGGTGCCACATTTATATTAACTTTTTAAAATGAGGTGATTTTATCTCTTTAAAATACGCGATTGAATTTCAGAATATTTCCAAAAAATATGGTGATGTGACCGTATTAAAAAATATTAATCTACAAATTTCTGATAATGAAACCACGGTTCTTGTTGGCGAAAGCGGTAGCGGGAAAACAACGCTACTGCAATTGGTGAATGGATTAACGAAACCGTCGAATGGTCATGTTGAAGTTTTTGATGAAAAAGTTGATTATGAAAACATCACCGATTTAAGAAAAAAAATGGGATATGCGGTGCAGGGAGGCGGATTGTTTCCTCATATGACAGTTTATGAAAATATTACTGTTATGGCGAAATTAAATGAGTGGTCTAAGGATAAAATTGAACAAAGGGCACATTACGTAATTGAACTGGTGAATTTGAAGAAAGAATTGGTAGATCGCTTTCCGCATAATCTGTCTGGTGGACAACAGCAACGTGTGAGCCTTTGTCGATCTATGATGCTGAACCCAGAATTGTTGCTTCTTGATGAACCTTTTTCAGCACTTGATCCGATCACAAAAGGATACATCCACGAAGAGTTTTTAAAATTACAAAAGGCCGAAGCTAGAGCCATAGTTATTGTAACCCATGATATGGAAGAAGCGATAAAGCTAGCCGATAATATTGTTGTAATTAAAGACGGTAAAATTATTCAAAGTGGTATGACAGAAGAAATCGTAAATAATCCACAAGATGAATATGTAAGCGAACTGCTAAATTCAATAAGCTCTTAAAGCGTGCTTAAAAGTATGCTTGTTTCGCTATTTAACACGCCATCGATCATTCTGACATCTCTTAAAACACGATCAAATTCACTTAAACTGGAAGTTTGGATTTCAGCGACTAAATCCCAGGCGCCATTGGTTGTATGTAATACTTGAAGTTCAGGCATGCCTCTTAATTTTTGAATGACTTGCGATGTTGATCTTCCAACTACTTCAATCATCATATGAGCTCTAATTTTATCTTGATCATAATCTTCGCGTACTCTAGCCGTGAAGCCATGCAAGGTTCCGGATGCGAGTAAACGATCTAATCGATTTTGTACCGTCCCACGTGATACTTTTAATATGTCGGCTAGTTTTGAAAGGGGGGCTCTTCCATCATTACGTAATAAGGATATTAATTCCCGGTCTAAATGATCATAAGAATATTTGGATATTTCATCACGACTATTTTTCATGTAAAAACCTAATAATTGACAATATTACTAATAATGTATGTCATATTTATATATTTATCATCAATTTTTATAAAAAAATGACATTGTGTCTAAAATTTAGCATTGATATTATATGTTTTTAATCAACTAGTGTCTTTTAAGACGCAGAATCTAAAGTGAGTTTGCTATGACGAATACAGTGAATAAAGATTTGAATTTGGTTCCTTTTGTCAGTGTTGATGACATGATGAAAATAATTCTAGAACTTGGTGTCGAAGAAATGATGTTAGGTATTTGCGAATATCTAGAAGATGACTTTAAGCGTTGGGAACTTTTCGATAAAACGCCGCGCGTTGCTTCACATTCGCAAGAAGGTGTAATTGAATTAATGCCAACCAGCGACGGCGAAGTTTATGGTTTTAAATATGTGAACGGTCATCCAAAAAATACTCAAGATGGTTTGCAAACTGTAACAGCCTTTGGTGTTCTTTCAGATGTGAACACGGGATACCCGGTTTTATTCACTGAAATGACAATTTTAACGGCGCTTCGTACGGCTGCCACATCAGCAATGGCTGCAAAATATTTGATGCCTAAGGGATCAAAAACGATGGCCATGATTGGTAATGGCGCACAATCAGAGTTCCAAGCACTCGCCTTTAAAGCAATATGCGGCATTGAAAATGTTCGTCTTTACGATATTGATGCGAGCGCTTCTGACCGCTGCATGGCGAACCTTGAAGGTCGTGGTTTAAATGTTATCAAATGTAATAGTGAGCAAATGGCTGTGGAAGGTGCAGAAATTATCACAACCGTTACAGCTGATAAGCAATATGCAACAATTTTAACCGATAATATGGTCGGATCAGGTGTTCATATCAATGCCATTGGTGGCGATTGTCCGGGTAAAACTGAACTTCATAAAGATATTCTTTTGCGTTCTGAAATATTCGTTGAATATCCACCACAAACACGCATTGAAGGTGAAATCCAACAATTGGATGAAGATTATCCGGTGAAAGAATTATGGCAAGTGATGACAGGCGAAATAGAGGGCCGTACAGATGAAAAACAAATAACATTATTTGATAGCGTTGGCTTTGCCATCGAGGACTTTTCAGCATTACGCTATATTCGCGATAAACTTGAAGAGACAGGCCATTATCAAAACCTTGATATGCTTGCTGATCCCGATGATCCACGTGATTTATTTGGTATGGTTTTAAGAGCCGCTAAAAATTAAAGGAGACTGTTATGGAAAAGCGTAGTGTACAAGCACCAGCTGCGGTTATCATGATCCGTCCGCATAATTTTTCGCCAAATTGGCAAACGGCTAAGGACAATAGTTTTCAAAAAAGTGGTGATGGTTTAAGCGAGCAAGAAATCGCAAAATCAGCTTATGCAGAAGCAACTAAGGTTGCCGAGACATTAGAAAAAAAAGGTATAAATGTTCACATTTTTGAAGATGAGAGCAAAGAGACGCCAGATTCCGTATTTCCCAATAATTGGTTTTCAACCCATTCGGGTGGGCATGTGGCCATTTATCCAATGTTTGCAGAAAATCGTCGTCGTGAACGTCGCTATGATGTAATTGAAATGCTTAAAGAAAATTATCGCGTTCAAGATATTATTGATTATTCAGGCCTTGAACCTGATGGTCTTTTCCTTGAAGGGACAGGTGCAATGGTCTTGGATCATATTGATCGCGTTGCATATGTTACAAAATCAAACCGTGCTGATCCTGTTGCATTAGAAAGATTTTGTACCCATTTTAATTATGAGCCAATGGCATTCGATGCATGTGATGAAAGCGGCACGCCTGTTTATCATACGAATGTTTTAATGTGTATCGCTACGGATTTCGTCATGATTGGATTGGATTTGTTTGATGATGCTAAAAGACGCGAAGAGATCGTTGCACGTTTTGAAAGCTCTGGCCGTAAAGTCATTGCGCTTAGTAATGATCAGATAGCCAATTTCGCAGGTAATGCCATAGAGCTTCAAAGTCGTGATAGACGTGTTTTAGCGATTTCAGCAAGAGCGCATAACGTATTAACCGATGAACAAAAAGCGATTATTGAAAGAAATACGGAAATTTTACCGCTTGAAATTCCGACGATTGAACTCGCGGGAGGTTCGGTTAGATGTATGCTCGCCGGGGTTCATCTTTTACCGCGGTAAGTCGTTTGACATCAATGGTGATTTGTTCAATACTTGATTATCAAAAAACAATCAGGGTCTGACAAATCACCTTCGCTTCGGCACTTAAATATTTCCTTCTTTTTTTTGCCGCCATTTTTTTATTGAGTGGCTCTGTTTTTGCTGCGAACGAAAAAATTGTTATCGGTAGTAAAATGCACCGAGAAAGCTATCTTCTTGCAGAAATTATGGCCCAAGTGTTAGAGAATAGTGGCTATGAAATAGATCGTAAATTCGGCTTTGGCGGGACACTGATTTGTTATAATGCATTAGCCGAAGGTGAAATAGATTTATATCCCGAATATACGGGCACCATATCCGAAGCAATTTTTACAAGCGATGAAAGTGTTGGTGAAAATCCTAATCTAAAAGATTACCAAGCAATTTTAGATGCGCGAAATATGAAAATATTTTCTCCCTTCGGATTTAATAATTCATATGCAATGGCAATTAAGAAAACTTTAGCAGATGAAAGAAGTTTAAAGACCATTTCGGATTTGAAAGATCATTCAGATTTGAAGGTCAATTTTAGTCATGAATTCATCAATCGTGATGATGGATGGCCATCTATGAAAGTAGCTTATAACCTTGAATTTGCGCCAACGGGAATTCAGCATGGCTTGGCTTATAAAGCAATTGATGAAGGTGAAATAGATTTGACAGACGCTTACACAACGGACGGTGATATAGAGCGCTATGGATTAATTATTCTTCAGGATAATCTTGATTTTTTCCCAAAATATTTTGGTGCATCGTTAACTCGCAATGATTTCCCAGAAGACGCTATGAAAATTCTTAATCAGCTAGAAGGCCGTTTAGATGACGACAAAATGCGCCTTTTAAATTCTGAAGTGGTTATAAACCAAAAAACCTTTAGTGAAGTGGCAAATGCTTTTTTAAAAAGCGAAGGATTAATTGACACCAATACAACAGTAGAAAGTCAAGATGGCGTTTTATCTAAACTAATTGAAAACACTATTACACATGTAAAAATAACTATCATCGCCCTTTCAATTGGTTGTATAGTCGCTTTAGTGCTTGCCTTCTTAATATTTAGATCGGTTAAATTATCGCGGTCCGTCATTTATTTTACAGGGTTATTACAAACAATTCCGTCAATAGCTTTGCTTGCGTTAATGATCCCAATTTTCGGCATCGGTGAAATACCTGCTATTACCGCTCTTTTTCTATATTCACTGTTACCGATATTAAGAAGTGCGGTTACAGCGTTAACCACCATAGATCCGGTGTTGGTAAATGTGTCTCGTGCTATCGGAATGACGAAGTTCCAACAACTCAGAAATGTGTTGTTTCCATTAGCCTTGCCGAATATTTTAGCGGGCATTAAAACGGCAACGATTATTTGCATTGGTACCGCAACACTTGCCGCATTTATTGGAGCGGGCGGTCTAGGGGAGCCGATTGCTACAGGGCTCGCGCTAAATGATACTAATCTAATTTTACAGGGTGCTATTCCGGCAGCCAGTCTTGCGATTATCGTTGAAATTTTATTCGAAATATTGGAAAAGCGAATAATTCCAGAACATATGAGAGCCAATTAAGTTCATTGATCATTTATTCTTGAATTAAACGCACACTTTTTTCGTGGAAGGTGATTTTACCTTCCTTAAATAATTTCCCTAAAGCTTTTTTGTAGTTTGATTTGCTAACATGAAAAATCGCATTAATTTCACCAGGTGGACTTTTATCCGTTAATCCTATAATGCCACCATGATCTTGCATATATTTGAGAATGACATCAGAGAGTTCCTCTCTCACCTCATAAGCGAGCTTTTGTAGAGTTAAATTAATCCGGCCATCCTCACGTAATTCTCCGATATACCCTTTAAGTTTGTCTCCGCTTTTTAAGGGGCGAACAACTTCATTTTGATGAATTAACCCGAGGTGGGAATTATTGATAACGGCTTTATATCCTAAATCACTTCTTCCCGCGATCAGGAGGTCCACTTCTTCCCGAAATTCGAATTTCCCATCGTTAAATTCGTCAAGATAATTACTGAGCTTAGTTGATCCTGCAATGCGATCTGATTTATCGAGAAAGATATGTACCACATAAGATCGTCCCATATTCATAGGTTTATTTTGCTCTTTAAAAGGTACAAGAAGATCTTTTGTTAATCCCCAATCCATGAATGTGCCAAAATCGCTCTGGCCTACAACAGTAAGCAAAACGCTATCGCCAACAGTACCAGATGGTATGTCGGTAGTAGCGATAGGGCGATCTTCTGAATCAAGATAGACAAATACTTCAAGAAACTGCCCAATGTCCCAAAGTTTCTCGTCTTGTGGTAATGATTGTGTAGGAAACAATATTTCTTCATCATCATGTTTAAGGATTATGCCAAAATCAAGATGCTTGATCACTTCAAGTGTATGGTATTTACCGACTTCAATCATTGTGGATGTCTCATAATATGTTTAGGGTTTTATAGGTGAAAATCATTACACAAGATAGCTTTAAAATGATAATAAACCTATAGTCGTGGCGTGTGGATTATTTCTTATTTTTCTTTTTGCGCTTTGGGGCTTCTGCCTCATCTTGTTTTTTAAGTTCCGGCCGCCACCACCAACTGGTTTTTAATCTACCGCGATCCATAAAAAGATCATCTAGTTTTAATGCCAGTTTCTTAAAAGGACTTTTAGCGAGCCTTAACCATAGACGATGACGTAATCTAGAAAAATCACGATTATAAGGACATGATCTTATGCAAATAATACAGTCTGTATTTTGATTACACCAAAATTTAAAACATTTTTCCGCAGACGGTGTCCATTTCACCACCCCTTTGATATTACTTTCACTATGGACGTGATCACTTGGTGCATCGAAGGGTATGGCATTTGGCGGGCACGCGACAGCACAGCGGTCACATGTTGTGCAAAATTCTTGGACGCCAAATTTTTTGGGCTTGTTGATTTCAAGCGGCATGTCGGTGAATATTTTACCAATACGAAAACGCGGGCCATATTTTTCATTGATCAGCATGCCATGACGGCCCACTTCACCAAGCCCCGCTTGCAATGCAAGCGGTATACACAAAGCAGTATCATTAAGCGTCGCATATGCGCGATATCCCATATTGCGAATATATTGCGCTAGTGTGATAATTGCGACACCATCAAAAGTGTAGCCAAGACCTGTGGCTGCACCGGATAATGCAGACGGGACCGTTTTAATAAGTTCTCGATCCATAGGTTCTAAAGTGACAATTACATTTGGAATATCATCTGGAATTTCTTGTGGCTTTTGACCGTTCCCCTGCATGGAGAAAATGGATTTATACATCCATCTTTCGTCATATTCGCAAACACCTAGATCGCCGACCCCACAAAACCCGGCCACTTTTTTTAAAT
>Ga0222719_10001451_pt1 | contig 22975 bp, 15 predicted proteins | sample C33_34DmetaG_FD_165039 | JGI IMG/M metagenome (GOLD analysis project Ga0222719, IMG submission 165039) | Estuarine water microbial communities from San Francisco Bay, California, United States - C33_34D | ecosystem: Environmental > Aquatic > Marine > Unclassified | place: USA: California...
CTGAAAATTGGAAAGTACTTTTTGATTCTAATGAATTTATTTGGTACTCTGAAAAAGATAACTGGGGACATATCTATTTGTATGATCTTAATACAAAAAAATTGAAAAATAGTATTACATCTGGAAATTGGTTAGTTAGAAAAGTTATGCACATTGATAATGATAAAAGAGAAATAATCTTCACTGCCGGAGGAAAAGAAAAAGGTAATCCGTATCACGTTTACATGTATAAAGTCAATTTTGATGGAAATAATTTAACTTGTTTAACGCCAGAAAAAGGTACTCATACCATAAATCCTTCTCCAAATTGGAATTATTTTGTTACTACTTATTCAACAACTAAAAATGCTCCAAAATCAATTTTAAAAGATAAAAATGGAAAAACCTTATTTCAACTATCCGCATCAAACACTGATGAATTGAAAGATAATGGATGGCAAGAACCTATTGAGTTTAATGTAAAAGCAAGAGATGAAAAAACTAATATTTATGGTCTTTTGTATTTACCTAGTAATTATAAAAAAAATGAAAAATATCCAGTTTTAAATTATATCTATCCCGGCCCTCAGTCTGGAAGTGTTGGTAATTACTCTTTTATGGTTTCTAGAAGAGATTTTCAAGCTCTTGCAGAGTTAGGTTTTGCTGTAGTTGCAGTAGATGCAATGGGAACACCTGGAAGATCTAAATCCTTTCATGACGCATATTATGGAAATATGGGCGATAATGGTCTTCCAGATAATATTGTGGCTATTAAACAATTATCAAAAAAATATACTTCAATGGATTTGACTAAAGTTGGTATTTGGGGACATTCTGGTGGTGGATTTGCTTCCACAGGTGCTTTGTTAAGATATCCTGAATTTTATGATGTGGCAGTTTCAAGTTCTGGAAATCATGATAATAGAAATTATGAAGCTGATTGGGGCGAAAAATGGCAGGGTCTTATGGAACCTATTGATTTGAACACTGAAGATAATAATTCTGAATATGACTCTAAAAAAACTAATTATGACAGTCAGGCTAACCAATTGCTAGTTGAAAATTTAAAGGGAAAACTATTGATAGCACATGGAATGCTAGACGATAACGTTCCTCCGTCAAATACTATGCTTGTTGTTGACGAATTAATCAAAGCCAATAAAGATTTTGATTTAATTTTATTTCCAAATAAGAGACATGGATACGGAGATTTAAACAATTATATGATGAGAAGAAAGTGGGATTATTTTGTAAAACATTTAAAAGGTATAGAACCTCCCAAAGAATTTTCTTTTGATTAAAAATTCAATACAAACATTTTTTCTTTAAAATCACTGTAATCATCAATATCGATAAATTTTTTCTCTTTCAATAAAATTTTTTTGATTTCTTCTGGAATATCAAGTTTAATTTTAATTACTTCTTCAACATCTTTTGAAAATTTTATTGGATGTGCTGTTTCTAAAAAAACACCAATTTTTTCTGGATTAATAGATAAGTACTTTTTTAAACCTAAATATCCTACTGCACCGTGTGGATCAAGAACATAATTTTTGTCATTATATACATTTTTTACCATTTTTAGAGTTTCTATGTCATCAAAAGAATATGATGACATTATTTTTGAAAGTTTTTTAAAGTTTTGAAACATTTCTTGAATTCTAACAAAATTACTGGGGGAGGAAACATCCATTGCATTTGAAACAGTTTGAATAGTTGGTTTTGGATCAAAAACTTGAGATTTAAAATATCTTGGTATAGTATCGTTTATATTTGTACTAGCTATAAAATGTTTAATTGGCAGCCCTAATTTTTCAGCGATTAGCCCTGCACATATATTTCCAAAATTTCCGCTAGGCACACTAAATACTAAGTTTTCTTTTTGTAGTTTTTTATATGCAAAAAAGTAATATAATGACTGAGGAAGCCACCTAGCAACATTTATTGAGTTAGCAGAAGTTAAATTAAATTTTTTATTTAATTCTTTATCTATAAATGCTTTTTTTACAATTTTTTGACAATCGTCAAAACTTCCATTAACCCTCAAAGCTGTAATGTTATTTTTGTTAGTAGTTAGTTGTCTTTCTTGTATTTCGCTTACTTTATTTTTTGGATATAAAATAACAACATTTGTTCCTTTAACTTTATAAAAACCATTTGCAACTGCTGCTCCTGTATCTCCAGAAGTTGCTACTAAAACTGTATTTAATTTAGATTTATTTTTATTAAAATAACCTAAACAGTTAGCCATAAATCTAGCACCAACATCTTTAAAGGCAAGGGTAGGACCGTGAAATAATTCTAATGAATAAATATTTTTTTCAAGTTTAACAACAGGAAAATTAAAATCAATTGTTTTTGATAATATTTCTTTTAAGTCATTTTTATTAATGGAGTCTCCAATAAATTGTTTAATCACTTTATAGCCAATTTCAAAATTTGAATAATTGACTATGTTTTTAATAAAATTTGAATCCAGAGGTTTTATGTTTTCAGGAAAGTATAATCCTCCATCATTTGCTAAACCATTTTTAACAGCTTCTTCAAAGTTTACTTTTTTTGATTTTCCATTTAAACTTCTGTAATACATTTTATTTGTAATTCAATATTCTTATTCCTTTATCATTGACACAAGATATGTGAATGTCATATTCAAGATTTAGGTTTTGGTAAACTTTTGTCATCGCTTCACCAACTTTGTTAGCTGTTGTTATTCCTTTGCATATGGCAAACACAGAGGGACCAGATCCTGAAATACCACAGCTTAGAGCACCAGAATTAATACTAGCAGATTTAATTTCTTCAAATTTTGGAATTAAAACAGATCTTAAGGGTTCAATTACAACATCTTTAACTGATCTTCTAATTAAATCATAATCTTCTGTGTATAGTCCACTGATAAAAGCTCCAAGATTTGCAGATTGTTCAATCATATTTTTTATTGAGACCTTATCTTTAATAACAGCTCTTGAATCTTTTGTTTTTAGTTCAATTTTTGGATGAATTACAGTAAATGCAATTTCAATTGGAGTATTTAATTTGAAATAATCATTTTCAGCACTATTTCTAACAAAAGTAAACCCACCTAAAAGTACAGCTGCTACATTATCAGCATGTTTAGAGCCGCTAGCAGCCATTTCACCTTGCATAGCAAATTTTATTAATTCTTTATTTGAGTAGGGTTCACCAATTAATTTATTAATTGCAAATACGCTTCCTGCAGAGCTTGCAGCACTACTTCCAATCCCACTTCCAGGCTTAATTCCCTTATGGATTTCAATTTCAAATCCACAATCTACTTTAGATTCATTTAAAAGAGCTGTTGCTGAAACTCCTGCGACATTAATTGATATATCTGTACTAAGTTTTTGTCCTAAAACTTTTTTAATTGTAATTCCTTTTTTTTTAGTTTTCCTTACTGTAATTTCATCTCCAATATTATCAAGACAAACTCCTAAAATATCATATCCACATGATAAATTAGCAATACTAGCTGGGGCGAAAACTTTAATCTCTGTCATTTAATTTCTGCTTACCCTAATTATATCAGCAAATATTCCTGATGCTGTAACTTCTGAACCTGCTCCAGCACCTTTTACAATTAAAGGTTGGGTTTTATATCGCTCAGTGTGAAACAAAACAATATTGTCACTACCCTCTAAATTATAAAAATCATGACCCTTGGGAATGTATTTAATACCAACAGAGGCTTTTCCGTTTTTATATTCTGCTACGTATTTTATTTTAGATTTACTTTTAATAGCCTTATTTAATATTTTTTTAAAATGAGTTTCATTTGAATCTAAAGAATTTAAAAAATCTTTATTTGAACTAGTTTCTAAACATTGATTGGGAATAAAAGAATTATTATTTATTTCATTAAGTTCAATTTCTTTTCCACTTTCTCTTGCTAAAATCAAAATTTTTCGAGCAACGTCTATACCACTTAAATCTATTTTGGGATCTGGTTCTGTAAAACCTTCATCCATAGCTTTTTGAACAACTTCTCTAAAGTCAATGCTGGTGTTGTAATTATTGAAAATATAATTCAAACTTCCAGAGAGTATTGCATGAATTGAAATAATTTTATCACCAGAATTTACAAGGTTATTTAATGTATTTATTATAGGTAATCCTGCTCCAACGTTTGTTTCGAATAAGAAGGATGTTCCATATTTTTTAGCAACATTTTTAAGATTTTTATAATTTTCATACACATCTGCACAAGCAATTTTATTACATGTAACAACGTTAATGTTATTTTTTAAAAAATATTTATAAGATTCTGCAATTTTTGAGCTAGCAGTGTTATCAACAAAAACACTATTTCTTAGGTTTAGTTTTATTGCTTTTGAAATAAAAGTTTCAAGATTTGCTTTTTCAGAATTATCAATTAATGAACTGTACTTTTCTATATTAATTCCAGAATCATGAAATAGCATTTTTTTGGAATTTGATACTGCTATTACTCTTAATTTTAATTTAAGTTTTTCTTTTAAATACTCTGATTGTTGATCAATTTGCTTTAATAATTTTGATCCAACGTTTCCAATCCCAATAATGAACAAATTAATTTGTTTAATATTTTTTTCAAAAAACCTTTCATGTAATGTATTCAAAGCTTTTTTTACATCTTTTTCATCAATAACTGCTGTAATGTTTCTTTCAGATGAACCTTGTGAAATTGCTTTAACATTAATATTGTTTTTACCCAAGGCGCTAAACATTTTACCACTGATCCCTTGATGATTTTTCATTTTATCTCCAACCAACGCTATTATTGAAAGCTTCTCTTCGATTTTGCATGGGTTTAGAATATTACTTTCTATTTCATATTTAAAGGCATTATCAACTAATTTTTTTGCTTTTATAGCTTCAGATTCTTTAATTCCAATGCATATGGAGTGTTCAGATGAAGCTTGAGTTATCATAATAATATTTATGTTGTGACTTGAAATTTCATCAAATAATTTTTTTGAAAACCCAGGAACACCTATCATTCCACTTCCTTCAATAGTTAATAATGCTATTTTCTTAATATGTGTTATTCCCTTAACAGTGGAATTACTATCAGAATTAACTGAAATTATTGTACCTGGTTTTTTATTATCAAAAGTATTTCTGATGTAAACAGGTATATTTTTTTCCATTACTGGTTTTAAAGTTGGCGGATATAACACTTCAGCTCCAAAATGGGAAAGTTCCATTGCCTCCTTGTATGATAAAAACTTTATTGGAAAAGACTGTTTTACAATTTTAGGATTTGCCGTATAAATTCCATTGACATCAGTCCATATTTCTAATGTATTAGCATTTGCGACCGAAGCTAATATAGATGCAGTAAAGTCAGATCCTCCTCTTCCAAGAGTTACATTATTTCCAAAATTATCTCTTGCAACAAAACCTGGCATTACGATAATTTTATTTTTTGTTTTTTCAGAAAAATCTTTCCATTTTCTTTCAGTTAAATTATAATCAATTTGAATTGATCCAAGTTTGATTAGTTGAGTTGTAATAATTTCTCTTGAATCTTTTAATTCCAAATCTAATCCTCTTTGTAATCCTAGTTTACCAATTATGTAGTAAGACAACAACTCCCCAAATCCTGAGATAGTGTCATATGTTTTTGTACTAAATTCCTTGAGATTATAAACTCCTTCAATTAGACTACCTAAATCATTAAAGTTTTTTTGAATGTGACTTAAAATCTCAGTTTGATTTTTGACTTCAAATAACTCTTTGCATATTTTAAGGTGATTTTCTAAAATAGATTTTAATACATTTTTATAATCATCATCTCTTGTGCTTGCTAACTTTCCGCATTTTATTAACTTATCAGTTGTTTCTCCAAAAGCAGAGAAAACAACTACAATATTTGATTCATAGTTTTGTATGATATTAAAAACATTTTCAATGTTTTTAGCACTTGAAATTGAGGAACCTCCAAATTTTAAAACTTTCATTTAAATATGAATACATAATTAATGCGTAAAAGTATACTAACCATGTATTTTATTAAATAAAAAAAGTATTTTTTTTAAATGTATTGTGAAAAAAGTATTGAGATTGGATATTTATACTTATTTATCAATAAAAACAATTAATATTACCTAAATTTTGATAATATTTAATCCTGTATTGTTTTTATTACAATCAATTTTGAATTTATTACCTTCTTTAATATTTGATTTAACTATTTCTTCAGCTATTAAATCTTCAACATAGTTTTGAATTGCTCGTTTGAGTGGTCTGGCACCATATTTTTTATCAAAACCTTTATCACATAAAAAGTTTAGAGCTTTGGACGATATTTTAATTTCATATCCAAGTTCTTTTAGTCTTTTCTTTAATTTATCTAATTCTATATTAATGATTTTTTTAAGATCATTTTTTTCTAAGCTATTAAAAACTACTATTTCATCAACTCTATTTAAAAACTCAGGGGAGAAAGCTTTTTTTAGAGATTTTTCGATAGTGCTTTTAATATTTTTAGCTTCTTGAGATTTCATAGATTCAGTCCCAAATCCAACACCATTTCCAAAATCTTTAACTTGTCTAGCTCCTAAGTTTGATGTCATTATAATCACAGTATTTTTAAAGTCTACTTTTCTTCCTAAACTATCTGTCAATGAACCTTCATCTAATACTTGAAGCAGCATATTGAAAATATCAGGATGAGCTTTTTCAACTTCATCCAATAAAATAACGCTGTATGGTTTTCTTCTAACCTTTTCAGTTAGTTGCCCACCCTCTTCATAACCAACATAACCAGGAGGAGCACCAATCAGTCTTGAAACTGCAAATTTTTCCATATACTCACTCATGTCTATCCTGATTAATGAATCAGAACCATTAAATAGTTCAGATGATAATATTTTTGCAAGTTGAGTTTTACCAACCCCAGTCTGTCCAAGAAATATGAAAGATCCTATAGGTTTGTTTGGATCTTTTATTCCTGCTCTATTTCTTTGAATTGCTTTAACAACTTTATTTACAGCTTCTTTCTGGCCTATTACTTTTCCAGAAATATTATTTCCTAAATTATTAAGTTCTTTTAATTCAGCCTTCGCAATTTTATTTACAGGTATTCCTGTAATCATGGAAACAACTTCAGAAATATCATTTTCATCAACAGTTTCTCTATGGAGTTTAATGTCTTCTTGCCATTGTTCTTGAGCAATTAATAGCTCCTTTTCAATTCTTTTTTCATCATCCCTAAGCTTGGCAGCTTCTTCATATTTTTGTTTTTTTACTACTTCATTTTTTTTATCTCTTACTTCTTCAAGGCTATGTTCCAAATCAACTATATTTTTTGGAACATCCATATTTGTAATGTGAACTCTTGATCCTGCCTCATCCATAGCGTCAATGGCCTTGTCTGGTAAAAATCTATCAGAAACATACCTATCAGTTAATTTTACACAAGCTTCTAAAGCTTTATCAGTAAAATTAACGTTGTGATGAGATTCATATTGATCTTTTATGTTTCTTAAGATTTCTAATGTTTCATCAACTGTTGTTGGTTGAACAATTATTTTTTGGAATCTTCTTTCTAATGCCCCATCTTTTTCTATATATTGTCTGTATTCATCTAAAGTGGTAGCACCTATACATTGAATTTCTCCTCTGGCTAATGCTGGTTTAAACATATTTGAAGCGTCTAAACTTCCAGTTGCTCCTCCTGCACCAACTATAGTATGTATCTCATCAATAAACAAAATTATGTCATCATTTTTTTCAATTTCATTCATCACTGCCTTCATTCTTTCCTCAAACTGACCACGATACTTAGTACCAGCAACAATACTAGCTAGATCTAGTGTGACAACTCTTTTATTGTATAAAATTCTTGAAACTTTTTTTTCTATAATTCTTAAAGCCAATCCTTCTGCAATAGCTGATTTACCAACACCTGGCTCTCCAATTAAAAGAGGATTGTTTTTTTTTCTTCTACTCAATATTTGAGATACTCTTTCAATTTCTTTTTCTCTACCAATTACTGGATCTAGTTTTCCAGAATTTGCTAAAGCAGTTAAATCTCTTCCGAAATTATCGAGAACGGGTGTTTTTGATTTGACTTTTGATTTTGATTCAGATTTAATAGTAAATGGGTTTTCTTCAATATGACCTTCATTTTCTTTTGAATCGTCTGGAAATGTTTCAGATGATGGTAAGTTAGAATAATCATCATTTGATTCAGTTAACATGTATTTAAATTGTTCTTTGACAGTTTCATAATCTAACTGAAGTTTAATTAACAATTTTGTTGTAGGATCATTTTCATTTCTAAGAATGCAAAGAAGTAGATGAGCTGTATTAATCGATTTTCCTTGAAAAAGTTTAGCTTCCAAAAAAGTAGTTTTCAGGGCTCTCTCAGCTTGTCTGGTTAGGTGTAGGTTTTTTTTATGATTTTGATTAAAATCATTAATTGGGTTTGGGGGGCTTAATATTTCAACCTTTTTCCTTAGATAATCTAAATCAATTTCAAGAGAATTTAGAATATTGATAGCCTTCCCGCCACCATCTCTGAGCATTCCTAAAAGAAGATGTTCTGTACCGATAAAGTCATGACCTAATCTTAAAGCCTCTTCTTTACTGTAAGTTATAACGTCTTTAACTCTTGAAGAAAAATTATCATCCATACTTTTATTTACTTTACAGTAAATAGACAAAAAAAAATTTTTAATTGCAAGTTTTTTTTATTGACTTTATTGTGAATTAAATTAAAAAATTTGTTAATAAAATATCCAAAAAACTACTCTATTATAAATTATAAAATATGAGGTATTCTTATATTTGTTAAGTTGTAACTAACATAATAAAAATATTTATGAGTGAAGGAGAAAAATTGATCCCAATTAATATTGAAGAAGCAATGAAATCTGCTTACATCGATTATTCGATGTCAGTTATTGTTTCAAGAGCACTTCCTGATGTAAGAGACGGTTTAAAACCAGTTCATAGAAGAGTACTGTATGGAATGCACCAGTTAGGTTTAAGAGGTTCAAGTAAATTTAAAAAATCAGCTTTTATTGTTGGAGAGGTTCTAGGAAAGTATCATCCTCATGGAGATTCCTCTGTATATGATACCATGGTTAGAATGGCTCAAGAATGGAGTTTAAGATATCTATTGGTTGATGGTCAAGGTAATTACGGATCAGTTGACGGAGATAGTCCAGCTGCAATGAGGTACACTGAAGCTAGAATGCAGAAAATTTCTGAAGAAATGGTAGCTGATCTTGATAAAGATACTGTGGATCATCAGTTAAACTATGATGATTCCATTATGGAGCCTACTGTTTTACCTACAAAAATTCCAAGTCTTTTGGTTAATGGTGCCAGTGGAATTGCCGTTGGTATGGCTACTAATATGCCACCACACAACTTGACTGAAGTTATAGACGGTACTATCGCATATATTGAAAACAATGATATTTCGATTGATGAATTAATTCAATACGTCAAGGCACCTGATTTTCCAACTGGTGGTATCATTTATGGTTATGATGGAGTAAAGCAAGCTTTTGAAACTGGTAGAGGAAGAATTGTAATGAGAGCAAAAGCTGAAATCGAAGAAGTTAACGGTCGAGAGTGCATAATCGTTACTGAAATTCCTTATCAGGTTAATAAAGCAGAAATGATTAGAAAAACTGCTGAAATGATTAATGATAAGAAAATTGATGGAATATCTACAATAAGAGATGAATCTGACAGAAAAGGAATGAGAATTGTTTATGTTCTTAAAAGAGATTCTGTGCCCAATGTTGTATTAAACACATTATTTAAACATACTCAGCTTCAATCTTCTTTTAGTGTTAATAATATTGCTCTTGTCAAAGGAAGGCCTCAAATGTTGAATCTTAAACAGATGATAGGACATTTCGTTGATCACAGACATGATGTAGTAGTTAGAAGAACAAAATTCGAGCTAAAAAAAGCAGAAGAAAGAGCTCACATACTTGAAGGTTTAATCATTGCTTCTGATAATATTGATAAAGTCATTTCATTAATTAGATCTTCATCAAATGCTGATGAAGCAAAAGCTAAATTAATTTCTGAATTTAAATTAAGTGAAATACAATCTAAGGCTATTGTTGAAATGCGTCTTAGACAGTTGACTGGACTCGAACAGGACAAATTAAGAGGAGAGTTTGATGAATTAATGAAAACTATAAAGGATTTAAAAGATATTCTTGACAGTGAAACTAGAAGAATGGATATTATAAAGACAGAACTTCTAGAAATGAAAGAAAAATATGGTGACGAAAGAAGATCCGAGATTGAGTATGCTGGTGGTGACTTAAGTATGGAGGACATGATTCCTAATGAAAAAGTAGTCATTACTATTTCTAATGCTGGTTATATTAAAAGAACTCCTTTAGTTGAATACAAAACTCAAAATAGAGGAGGAGTTGGTCAACGAGGATCAACGACAAGAAATGAAGATTTCTTAGAACATTTATTTGTTGGTACAAATCATCAATACATGTTGTTTTTTACTCAAAAAGGAAAATGTTTTTGGATGAGAGTTTTTGAAATTCCTGAAGGAAGTAAAACATCCAAAGGGAGGGCAATGCAAAATTTAATTAATATTGAGCAAGACGATGAGGTTAAAGCATTTATTTGTACTCAGGACCTCAAAGATGAAAATTATATTAATAGTCACTTTGTTATAATGGCTACTAAGAAAGGGCAGGTTAAGAAAACTTCATTGGAACAATATTCTAGACCAAGATCTAATGGAATTAATGCTATTACAATTAAAGACGATGATGAATTACTTGAAGCAAAATTAACAACAGGAAATTCACAAGTTTTAATTGCTGTCAAATCTGGTAAATGTATTCGATTTGAAGAAAGTAAAACACGCCCTATGGGAAGAAATGCTTCTGGAGTTAGAGGAATCAGATTAAAAGATCAAAAGGACGAAGTTGTAGGTATGATTTCCGTAAATGATATGGATAGCGATATTTTAGTTGTTTCTGAAAACGGTTATGGTAAAAGATCTAGTTTAGAAGATTACAGAATGACTAACAGAGGAGGAAAAGGAGTTAAAACTATTTCTATTACTGAAAAAACAGGAGAATTAGTAACTATCAAAAATGTAACAGATAGTGACGATTTAATGATTATTAATAAATCAGGTATAGCTATTAGAATGGAAGTTTCTTCTCTAAGAGTCATGGGTCGAGCTACCCAAGGAGTTAAGTTAATTAATCTCAAAGAAGAGGACTCGATTGCAGCTGTTGCAAAAGTTGTTCATGATGAAGAAGATGTTTCTGATTTAGATGAAATAGATGTAATTGACCCAAAAGAAGAAAAAGAAAATTAATTATTTAATAAATATTATAATGAAAAAGATATTTTACACACTAATTCTAACAACTTCAATTTTTGTTTTTGGACAAAAAAAGGAATTAAAACAAGCACAAAAACTTTTAGATCAGGAATTTTACTCCGAAGCTTTAAGTGTGCTTGATAATAATAAGGATCTAATATTAAACACTGATAAAAAGTATCATGCTCAATATTATTTTTTAAACGGATGGGCATTAAAAGGTAGTTCAAGATACCTAGAAGCTTATAATTCATTAAGTAAATCTATAGAAATTGAGAGGTCTATGCGTCAAAAAAAATATATTGAAAATGCTAATATTTTGATGCAACAAGCTGAGGCAGATCTGGTTAATTCTGCAGTAGAAGATAACAAAAATGATGATTATAAAAGTGCATCAGTAAAACTTTACGACGCATATTTAATGAATCCTGAAAAAGAAGACAATATAAATTATTTATATTTTTCAGCTTCAAGTGCCGTTAATTCAAAACTTTATGATACTGCATTAGAATACTATCTTAAATTAAAAAATATGGGTTATACTGGAGTTGTTTCCGAGTACTTTGTTACTCCGGTTGAAACAAATATTGAAGAAAAAGTTACTCAAACAGAATACAATTTATTTAAATCTTCCAAGGATTACACAAATCAAAGGATTGGTAAAACTGAATCAAGACTTCCAGAGATTGTAAAAAATATTGCATTAATATATGTTCAAAAAGGGGAAGTTGATTTAGCCATCTCTGCGATTAAGGAAGCAAGAGAAATTAACCCCGATGATATAAATTTATTATTATCTGAAGCTGATTTATATATTAAGTTAGGAGATAGAGCAAGATTTAAGGAATTAATGCAATTGGCTGTTGAAAAAGATCCAAACAACGCAATTTTATATTATAACTTGGGAGTTATAAATGGAGAACAAGGTGATCTTGAAGAAGCAAAAAAATTCTATTTAAAAGCTCTTGAATTAGATAATACTTACACCGCTACATATTTAAATCTTGTTGGTTTAATTTTGGAGGGTGAAGGACCTATAGTTGAAGAAATGAATAAGTTAGTTACATCTAGAAAAAGAAGTGATTTAGATAAATATGATCAACTTGAAGAACAAAGAGTAGGTCTTTACAAAGAATGTTTGCCTTATTTAGAAAAACTAATTGAAATAGATCCAAATAATATTGAAGCAATCAAAACTGCTAAAAATATCTATTACACAATTGATGATATTGATAATTTCAAGGAAATGAATACTAAATTACAGGAACTAGAAAATTAATAGTTAAAGGTTACTACTTTTTTTAGTTTGTGGGTAATCTTGTTGGTCTCTGTATTCAAGATTCCTTTTTTATTTATTTTATCAATTCTAATTCTTCCAAAAGCGTGAATAATTTCATCCCTATTGATAATTATCCCTACATGAGTTATTTTATTTTCCCCAAAAAAAATTAAATCACCCTCTTTTGCACAATTCAATTTAATTTCTTTTCCTTGTTGTGCTTGCTGGTATGCATCTCTTTTTAATTCAATATTATTAAGCTTGAAAACCATTTGGGTAAATCCAGAGCAATCAATTCCTGAGTTTGTTTTTCCTCCCCATAGATAGGGCGTGTTTAGATATTTTCTTGCTGTTTCTTCAATAGAGCAACCCTCGTTTTTAAAATCCTTTATTAATTTATGATTCAAAAAATCACAGTAACTAATTTTTGATCCAATACTAATTATCATTTTTCCAGAGGAGGTTTCAATCTCAGTTGAAATATTGTGTAAAAATTCTGTTTTTATTTTTTGTAATTTTTTAAAATCTTTTTCTGATATTTTTTTTAATTGAGAATAATTAATCCAACCTTTGTAAGTATCATCTAAAATTTCAACATAGTACCAGTTGTCTTCTTCTTTTAATATGGTGAAAAGATCCCCATACAATAACTGACTTACTAGTTCAGATTTGCTTGTTTTTTCTTTTCTTAAGGGGATTATATTTAAGTGACATATTCCAAACACACATATAAAATTAATTTTTTAAAATAATAAAACAATTATTATATCAATTTTTATATTTGATATTAATTATGATAGTAAAACAACTTTATACCAAATGTCTTTCTCAAGGAGCTTATTATGTAGAAAGTAATGGAGAAGCAGCTGTAATTGATCCTTTAAGAGAAGTGTCAGAATATATTAATTTAGCTAAACTTTCAAATTCAAAAATTAAATACATTTTTGAAACGCATTTTCACGCTGACTTTATAAGTGGACACCTAACTTTATCAAAAAAAACTAATGCCCCAATTATTTTTGGTCCAAATGCTAAACCATCCTTTGAATCTATCATAGCTAAAGACAATGAAATTTTTAATATTGGTGATATCACTATCCAGGTTATTCATACACCTGGTCACACACTTGAGAGTACGTGCTATTTATTAAGAGATGAAAATAATGCTCAATATTGTTTATTTTCTGGAGATACTCTTTTTTTAGGAGATGTTGGTAGACCTGATTTAGCTCAAAAATCTATGAATATTTCCAAAGAAGACTTAGCAGGAATTTTATTTGACTCTATAAATAACAAAATCTCAGTTCTTGATGAAAATATTTTAATATATCCTGCTCACGGGGCTGGTTCAGCATGTGGAAAAAATATGATGAAAGAAACTGTTGACACTTTAGCTAATCAAAAGTTGGTAAATTATGCACTTAATGGCAAGTTGAATAAAGATGAATTTATAAATGAATTAACTAGCGATTTGGCTGATCCACCTGAATATTTTCCCTCTAATGTAATGTTAAATCAGGATGGTTATGATGATTTTGATTCTATTTTAGAAAATAGTTTAAAATCAATATCAATTGAAGATTTTAAAAATTTAATGCAAAATGATGATACAATTATATTAGATGTTAGAGATCAAAAAGATTTCAAAAATGGATTTGTTCCTGGGTCTATATTTATTGGATTAAATGGAGCATTTGCCCCTTGGGTTGGCTCCATTATAAAAGACGTAAATAAAAAACTTTTGTTAGTTTGTGATCCTGGTTCCGAAAAGGAAGCTATTATGAGATTATCAAGAGTTGGTTTTGATAATTGCTTAGGATTTTTAGAGGGTGGATTTACAACTTGGTCTAATAATAATAGTTACGATACAATTGAATCTATCGATAGCGATAATTTAAGTATGATCGTAGATAAAGTAAAATTAGTAGACGTTAGAAAGTTAAGTGAAAGAGATAACGGTTTTTTATCCAGTTCTGTTTCTATTCCTCTTGATGAGTTTCAAGAAAAATTAGAGCAAGTAAACAATAATGAAAAAAATTATATTCATTGTGCTGGAGGTTATAGAAGTATGATAGCTTGTTCTATTTTAAAAAGAAATGGATACAAATCTGTAGTAGATGTTAAAGGAGGATTTTCGGCAATAAGAAACTCAAATTTTAAAATATTGACACATGAATAAAATCTTATTTTTTTTACTTTTTCCTATTTTAATTTTTTCTCAAGAAATAGATTCTTTTTATGAATTAGTAAGTTATGACATATATAAAAATAAAATTAGTACTAAAGATGCTCTTGTATTCGATGTAAGAACAACTGAGGAATTTAATTTAGGCCACATTAAAGGTTCAATAAACATTGATTTTTATGATGAAAAATTATTTGTGGATTTTTTTCAAAAAATAAATAAAACAAAGCCAATATATATTTATTGTAGATCTGGAAATAGAAGTAAAAAATCGTCTGAAATACTTAAAAAAATTGGATTTGTTAAAGTTTATGATTTGTTGGGAGGATATAAAAACTGGATAAAAAATAGTAATTAACTTCTAGTAGCTGAAATTACAAGTGTTCCTTTCCAATCGTCTTTTTCACCAACTCTCCAATATTCAACATTATTAAATCCAGCTTTAATAAATAAATTCTTCCATTCTTTTATGGACAAAAGTGTCATTATGGAAACATTGGTTTTTTCTGGCCAATTGTGAGAAGGTTGATTTTCAAAATAAAAGTCAATTCCCATTATAAACTTGCCATTTTCTTTTAACCAATTATTATAAATGTTCTTAAGAACAACCAGTGGATTTTTAAAATAATATAAAACTTCCATCGAATGTACTATTTCAACTTTTTCAAATGGCTTCCAAGTGGATAATTCATCACAATAATAATTGTTAATGCCATCAAGAGACTTAGCTTTTTCAATCATTTTTGTTGATCCATCAATTCCGATTGCTCTCAAGCAATTACTGTTCTTAGAAACTTTTCTTACAACCCATCCGTTACCACATCCAGCATCTATAAATGAATAATTATTTGCATTGTTTAAAACTTGATTTAGCATTGCATTCACTGAATCACAATGATTTAATTCCATTCCATCATCCTTTCCATTATCTACCCATTCAGAAAATATTTCAATTGGAGATTTTTTATTCATATTCTTTTTCTGGTGAAAATTAAATAGGTAAAATAAAATAAAACTAAAATTATAACTTCCCAATTGATAATATAAAATGGCCAATCTCCAAAAACTAATGGGTTCTTAATTTGTGGCGCTTCATACAGATACATGTAATTTGAACCTTTTCCAATTATAAAGTTTAAGGGAAGAATTATAACCATCAATATATTTAGAATACCAAATGTTCTAAGCCATGAATATTTTGAAAGTTTATAATCTAAATTATAAAACATGTAGAGTGGAACTAGCATAATTATACTATGACTAACATAATAACTTAAGTACATAAACCATCCTCCGTCGTAATAATTTAACTGAGGTGTTAAAATAGAAACAAAACCACCTAAAAAACCACAATAAAATAGAAATTCAAATACTTTTTTATTTGGTTTAATAAATAGCATTGAAATAACTATTAAATTAGAAAACGAACACAAATGAAGAGGTAAATCTTCCTCTAAATTCCAATTGTTATTCATTATGTCGATTATGTGATCATACGCTGTTTGACTGAGTGCAATTAAACTAATTAGTTTTAGAAATAAAATATTTTTCGATTTGTTTAGGTTTCTTCCAAGAATTAATATTGAAACAAAAAGAAAAGCTGTTATTGAAATGTTTCTTAAACCCTCGTAAGAATTAAAATCAATGATATAGTGAGGGTTTTGTAAAGCTTCAATTATCATTTTATTAAGTTAATTAAAAAAACTAGATTTTTAATTTTAATAATCTAGCATGTTTTGAACTACTTTCATCTTCAGATGAAATCCAAAATGTATTCTTATTAATTATTTTGACTGCTTCAACCTGTGTTTTTCCAATAGGAATTTCATAGGTTTCGATTTGATGTTCATTATTTTCTAATGAGAAATCTTTAATTAGAATCAAAAAATATTTTTTAAAATCAACCGTTGAAGTTAAGGCAAGCAATTTAAGTTGATTATTATAATCAGATCCAGTCACAATTGATTTGACATCAATTGATAAAATTTTTTTTGCCTCAAAATTTCCACTAGTTTTTGGTAGGGAATAAATCTCTGTAATTTTTTTTAGTTTATTTTTTGTAAAAATTATTAGATCATCTTTGATAGAAACAATTCCCTCACCATCATACTGAGATTTACTATATATAGTATTAAACTTTTTTTGTTCAGGATATAAAAAGTTTATTATTTCAACTGTTTCATCTGAAGACTTTTTAATTGGAATTTTAATTATTGATAAATTTTTTCTGGTATCAAAATTGTTACCCATATTAGCAATATATATAAACTCATCATCTTTTGTAATATCTTCCCAATCATTGTTTTTAACACCTTTAATCTTTCTGGTTTCAACTATTTTTCCTTTCTTATCTAAATAATACAACGCTGGCTCACCACCTGAGTCATTGTGTGTAATCAACATATTGTCTATAATTTCTAAACCAGATGTTTCTTCAATTGTTTTGGAAAGAGGATGGTCTTCTAAAATTTGCTGACATATTAAGTTTTGTGATAGAATAAGTAAAATAAAATAGAGTTTATTTTTCATTAAATAGTTGATTTTAAGTCAAATTAATAATTATGATGATACTTAATCTATAATTACCTGATTTTTAAAGTTGGTAAATAGTAATTCTAAATCTTTATTATTTCTGATAGAAATTTTATTTGATTTCATGAAAGATTTAACCTGTTTTTGACTAGATTTTTCAAACAATGCTATAACTGCTTTCTTAGTCATTTTAATTTGACTTATTTTATTTCCAATAACTAGATTAAACATATTAGCTTTTCTGTATCTTAAATTAGGTTTTTCTTCAATTCCAGGTTGATAATTTGGTTCAATCGCTTCAACATAATGTGATTTTAAAATTGAAAATTTATCATTTTTGGTAATTTCTTCATAAAATTTTGAATTAAATACAATAAATTTATGATCAGCAAAAACTACAGATTCAACTTTATCAGACGTAAGATTATAAAAATCTTCACCACTTTTAAATTCAAAATACTCTTTTCTTAAGTTATAGTTTACTTTAATTCTTAAAGCCCTTTCTGAGTCAGATAACTTTATGTTAGCATTATTGGGTGATTTAAAAAAATAAAAAGATCCATCAATCTCACCTGAACTTTCAATTTTTTCTATATTAACTTCATTAATTATATTTTGAAGTAATGCTATTGAGTTTGTAACATTTCCTTGAGAATTTTGACCAATTAGAAGACTGATAGGAAATATTAATAATAATATTATAATTTTACTTTTCATACAGCCAAGATAATAAAACTCATCTATAAATTTTATGTCTCAAATTAAATTCCTTTTTTCAATTTTATTTTTAATTTTTTTTACGTCATGTATTGATTCTAAAGTGAAAAAAATAGATTTTTTTGAAATAGACAGAGATAAGTATTCAGATAAATTAGAAGGTTTTTGGCTAGGTCAGTCAATTGCGAATTGGACTGGTTTAATAACTGAGATGGACAAGATTGGAAATATCGGTGAAATTAAAACTGGAGAATTTTATACCCGAGATGATTGGGGAGGCAAAGATCAGCCAAGTATATGGTCTTCTGAAACTTCAAACGATGAAATAAATTTTGTTTTTAGAGAAAATGGTGAAATGTGGGGGTCTGATGATGATACTGATATTGAATATATCTATCATGAATTATTATACAACTCGAAAGAAATAGTACTCAGTCCTGAAAAAATAAGAGATGCATGGATTAAACATATAAAATTTGAGGAAGAAAATTTTCTTTGGGTTTCAAATCAAAAAGCTTTTGACTTGATGAATAATGGGGTTTTACCACCACAAACAAGCGATCCAACATTAAATGAACATTTTGATATGATTGATGCTCAGTTAACAACAGAAATTTTTGGTTTACTATCTCCAATAAATTATAAAAATGCATTAAAAATGTCTAATTTGCCCATAAGAACAACAGCACGAGGTGATGCAGCATTAATTTCAGAGTTTTATGTCATAATCCACTCTCTGGCTTCCACAATAGATTTCAATGAACCATTAGATGAAGAATTAATCCGCATTTCAGATTTTGCAAGTTCAATACTTGATGAAAACTCTTATTCATTTCCAATGTATGAATTTGTAAAATCAAAGTTTAAGTCAGGAATTACTTGGGAACAAACACGGGATTCAATTTACCAAAGATATCAAGTTGACCAAAAAGATGGATATGATATTACGTCTAGAAATTTGTATTGTAACGGATGTTTTGCTTCAGGAATTAATTTTGCTGCTAGTCTTGTAAGTTATTTCTATGGGAAGGGGAACTTTAAAGAGACCATTAAAATAGCAACTCTGTCTGGTTGGGATTCAGATAATCCTGCCTCAACATGGGGAGGATTGTTAGGTTTTATTCATGGTAAAGATAAAATTGAAAAAATATTTAATAAATCTATGTCTTCTACTTATAATATTCACCGGACTAGGCAAAATTTTAAAAACAATGGGATAGATGATTTTAGAAATATGTCTATGAAAGGAATCGAAATAGTGGATAATGTAGTTAAAAAAACAGGTGGAATTGTTGATCAAATAAATAATAAATGGATAATAAAAAATTAATTAGAGATACCTTTCTAATAAAGTTTTAGTTTTATTAATTCCTTCATATTCTCCGGTAACTAATCCTTCGTATTCAATTCCATAATAACCGTCGTAATTAAATTCTTTTGTTATGTCAATAATTCTTTTGAAGTCTATGGTTTTTTCTTCACCATTAGAATCAAAATCATAGGATTTGGCACTAACAGCCTTTGCATAAGGCATTAGTTCTTTCATTCCCTGATATTTATTGTATTCATCAATACATTGACTAAAATAATTTTCAGGGTCAATTTTTTCAATACAAAAGTTTCCAAAGTCAGGGAGAGTTCCACAATTATCTAAATTTACATTTTTCATCACTTTAGCTAAATAACTTGCATTTGAGCTAAGACCACCATGATTTTCTACTATAATGTTAATTTTATCTTTTTTTGCAATCAAGCACAGCTGAGTTAAAGATTTTGAAGAATATTCAATCCATTTATCCTTATTTTTTTCTCCATTTAAATTAACTCTGATTGAGTGACATCCTAATTCATATGCCATTTCAATCCATTTTTTATGGTTATCAATAGATTTTTGTCTTTTGTTTTTGTTTTTTGAAGCCAAATCACCTTCGCCATCTACCATTATTAAAAGATTCTTAATTCCGTTATTTTTAGAATTGTTTAGAAGTGTTTTAGTAACTTTTTTAATTGGCTTTGTTTCTAATTCGTTCCAGTATAATGAGGATACATATTCAACTGCATCAAATCCAATTTCACGAGCTTTTAATGAAAAGTCAAATGGAGAGAGTGTTTGATTTATTTTTATTGCCCTGTGAAGAGACCACTGAGCTAAAGAAATTTTTTTTCTTGCAATTTGAGGACTACTAAATGCTAACCCCAATGTTCCTAGTGCTACTATATTATTAAAATCTCTTCTTTTCATTTATAAATTAATTTTCAATTTTCTTTCTGTTGTCTTCAGAATTAGTATCAATTAGTTTATTGTATGGATCAATACCAACTTCTTTTGGTTCTTTGTCAACAATAATAGATATTTTATTATAAATTGAAGAAATCTTGTGTTTTTTAAGATATAATTCAGTTTCGTTTTCATCATCGTCCTCTCCAAATATTCCAATATCAATATAGTCTTCTAAAAATACAGAGTACTCGGGCTTTTTCATATCATCTGTTTGATATGTTATAGAATCTTTTTCTCTTTCTCCATAAAATGCTCTTCCTTTTTCATTGTTTCGATATTTACTGACTTTAAACTCAATATCAACTTTATATTTTCCATTATCTAATTTTTCAGATTTAGTTTCAACAACTCTATTTTGATAAAGAGTAATTGTTTCAAACATATCATCAAGTAAGTAATTAAGAGAATCAGGTGTAACTTCTTTAATATGATTGAGTAAATCTATTGAGGTTGTATATGGTGGTTCTTGAAAAGCAACTTTTTTAACGTATTTACTTAAGGCTTTATTTAAATTTTTTTCTCCAATGTAATCACTAAGAGCATAAAATACTAAAGATCCTTTTTGATAATGAATGTAACCTTGTCCATCATTATACATAAGTGCATTTTCTCTCTTTCTTTCAAAAGTTCTGGAGGTAAGGTATTCATCAAGAGATCTTTTTAAGAATTTTCGCATTTTTTTCTTTCCATTGACCTGTTCGATCACTTTTAATGTAACATACTCTGAAAGACTTTCTGAAAGCATTGTAGCACCTAGCACGTCAGCCCCTATAACTTGATGTGCCCACCACTGATGAGCAACTTCGTGAACACTAACAAAGAAAGCGTAGTCATTTCCTCCTTCTTCTGAATCATCAACTTTTGCTATAAAGCCAATGTCTTCAGAAAACGGAACAGTATTAGGGAAGGATTGAGCAAATCCACCTGATGTTCTAGGAAATTCAATAATCCTGAGTTGTCGATGTTGATATGGACTAAAGTTAGTAGAACAGTATTCTAGCGCTGCTTTCATACCTTTCATCATCCTATCTAAATTATAGTCATGATCTTTATGGTAGTATATTTCAAGTTTTACATCGTTCCATTTATCTTGAACAACCTCGTATTTTGCTGAGTTAAATGCATAGAAATTTAAAATTTTACTATCCATTTTATAATGAAAATATCTTCTGTCTCCTTCAATCCATTCCTTCTGAAGATATCCTGGAGCGATAGCAATTTGATCTTTTGAGGTACTAACAGTAGCTTCAAAATCAATCCAATCTGCATCTTTTGATATATAAGTATTTCCTAAAGCGGTGGAATCTGAAGGATGAGGCTTTAATTTATTTGGAGGAAGGTCATACTTCTCTCTGGTTTTATCATCTGTAAGTTCTCCGCCAGGATACCCAAAAGTTGGAAAAAGTCTGTTGTTTATAAACGTACCATTACTTACAACTGATGAATTTTTTCTAATACTTGTGTTTGGTTTGTTTTTCACTGAAAATGATAATTTTAAACTATCACCTGGATACAAAGGTTTTTTTAATCTATATATGTCAAAATTATATAGAGTATCTTCTAAAACAAGATCTGTTTCTTTATCAAATTCAAAGGTACTGATAGAGTCGTTGTGGTCTAAAAACAAACTATCTATTACATTGGATGTTTTATTTACCATAGAATAAGTTCCGCTAGCATCAGCATCTAATGTGCCAGGATATATATTTACATCTACATTTACTGAAACTATTCTTGGTTGATCATAATTTTCATATTTTTTATATTTCTTTTCCCATTCAACAGTTTCTAGTTCTCTTTCTTTTGATGATGTTCTTTCATTTAAAACATTTGTCTCATAATAAATATATCCTCCTGAGCTTAAAAATATCAGCATGAATAAGGCTAAAAATTTGGGATATTTTCCTTTAAATCTTGATCCAGCTATTAATATTCTTTCTCTAAAACTTGATGGTAAACCTCTAAAATAGAATAAGTATGTTAAGATGTAAAATACTAAACCAAGTGATAGCCAATATATTTTATAAAGAAAAAACCTGTTAATTGAACTTCCATAACCGTCCATATCTGAGTAGGAAAATCCAGTACCAGCATTGTATTTAAAAATAGATTGTTCAACTCCAGCTAAGCTCAGCAGTGGTATTCCTATAAAAAGAACGATCATTATAAAAAAACCAACAAGTCTTTCAGTTGTTAATGTAATAATTAGAAATGAAAGGAGTGCCCATATCACGTATGATACAAGAGATAAAATAATTAATTCATATAGATAGTGACCTATTTCAAAATCATAATATCCGCTGTAAGTTTGAAATAATATTCCTGAAATCATTACAAGGGAAAGTAAAACCAATTGCATTTTTACGATGGCTATAAACTTAGAACCAAGAAAAATCCAATTTGGGGTAGGAGTAGTATCTATTAACTGATTTATATTTGAGTTTCTTGATCTGTGTAATAAATTTGAAGCAAATAAAAATGTGGAAACATTTATAAATAAAGTAAAGGTAGCTCCTGCCTGTAGCATTTTCCATGTCCTTGGATATGTTGGAGTTCCAAATACATTTCCAAGCTCTGATAATCCAATGAGGTTAAATAATAAAGCAAGAATTACAATAATAACAAATGACCAATTTCTGATGATGTATTGAAAATCAATATTTG
>Ga0222719_10001453_pt1 | contig 22971 bp, 41 predicted proteins | sample C33_34DmetaG_FD_165039 | JGI IMG/M metagenome (GOLD analysis project Ga0222719, IMG submission 165039) | Estuarine water microbial communities from San Francisco Bay, California, United States - C33_34D | ecosystem: Environmental > Aquatic > Marine > Unclassified | place: USA: California...
CCTTGTCACAGTTTCGCCTGTTGATTTTTTGTAAGTTATTCTAAATGTTTTATCTTTTATCATATTATACCTTTCTGTTATATAGGGGATAATATAGGAATATTATCCCCCTGTCAATCAATTAATTTATTGATTGTTCATATTGTTTTCTCAATGCTATTTTCTGTTCTCTAGTCATTGTTTTATTTTTCATGCCTTTTATTCTTTCAGCAAGATTACTTGGATTATAGATTGTTAGACCTGTTGAGTTAGTTCTAATCAATTCTGCCTCATCAACATTGATACCAAGTTCAGTTGCAAGTTCTATTGCCTCACTTAAATATCTGTATGCTTTCAATCCAATCTTCAATTCCTCACATTGAGTTTGAATACTATCAATCCACTTTTGATGAGTAGAAACTAAATGACCTTTTGCAATTCGCCATTGCTCTAATCTCTCATACTCATCTTTAGTACAAGCGATAGTTCTTGAACGACAATGAGATGTTCCAATAACATCAAGTTCAAATGCCTTTCCAAAATCTCTAGTGATACCATTATTATCATCATTGTAATAACCAGACCTATAACCTAGAAATTTATCGTTTGCGTCTTGGTGTTTAGTCTTATGAGGATTGTCTTGTTTGCCCTCTTGTTCGGCACAAATATCAGCATTAAGACCATTCTGTTTTAACTCTTGCCTGTAATAAGCATAAGCAAACTTTCTGCCCTCATCACTTGAATACTCACTACCATTTAGATTGCCATACAATCCAAAATCAAAATGAGATTTTGTTTCAGTTTGATTGTTGTCCTCATCAACACTTTCTGTGTGAGCAAAATAAAAACATTTATCTTTGGCAACGACATCACAAGGGCTACCATATTTAGATTTAAAATGTCTTAACACTTTAACATCTTCTGGTGGATATGCTCTTTCAACAATCTGTCTTGCAAGTTCAAATGCTGATTTGTATTCTTGATTAACATTTTCTCTTGCTAAAAGATATGCCTCTTTCTCTTGAGTGTTTTCATTTTCGAAAACATTTTTTATTTTATTGAACATCTTATTACGAAGTTCAGTATTTAATCTAATCTTTGACATAAAGTCCTTTCTGTTAATTGATTAATAATTATTTTTATATACTACTTGACAATACCTGTCAATAGGATTATATAGGATTTATAAATAGTTTACTGTGGAGGGTATAAACCTCTATACTATAGGTCGCGAGAACAGGGTTCTGGGTGAGTACGGTTGCAAACTAAAGCCCCGCCTACAGCACACACTATTTACATGTTCCAGGTGAAAAGTGGCGCAGGCCTATTCACCTGGATAATTTGTTGGTCTCTCTGTCTGGAGGTAAACGCGCGCAGATATGAAGAGGGACCTACTAATTATCTGGATGCTCTGGTCCAACTCTCTTTGTGAGCAAGCTTCGGCCTATCACAAATGACAAGTTGGACCTGAGGATCCGAGCCACGAGCGTCAAGCGGCAAGCTTGACAATTGTTGTAGGATGTTATAGGATTTAAATTATGAAAGATATATATGTAAAAAAAATAAATGTATACGGCAATGAGCTGCTGTATCCTGACTGTGAGACGTCGACGCTTCTGTCGCGTCTGTTACCAACTAAAACTTTTAGCCTGGGTGATATTAAGATCCTGAAATTGCTGGGCTATAAAATTAAAACCAAAGCGGAGGAGCTATGAGAATTAAAAATAATGATCTAACACACTGGTTCATCCGGGACCATCACCAGCTGCCGGCTTCTTACCTGAAGAGCTGCAGAGATTTTTTCAAAGAGATAAGCGCCAAGCAGCAAGCGGCAAGCGTCAAGCTACAAGCGACAAGCTGTAAAAAATTATTGCACACACCGGGCAAGCGTGTTAAGAATAGATTTAATAGAAAGGTATAATTATGAAAACAAATGAAGCTTTAAAATTAGTGGGGGGCCTGAGCAAGCCTTCTAAAATGCCAGGTTGGGCGTATGGTATACCAGCCAAAGAATGCAAGACTGGAGCAAAACTGGTTCACGTATCAGGCAGCACATGCGAAGGATGCTATGCCAATAAAGGCTGTTACGTGTTCCCGGTTGTTCAAGCAGCTCAATATCGAAGACTGAAAGCAATTGATAACCCGCTATGGGTTCGAGCTATGGCGGCCCTGATCAATTCTAAAAAAGCAAAATATTTTAGATGGCACGACTCAGGAGACCTGCAGAGCTTGAAGCATCTAGCAAAAATTTTTAAAGTTGCAAGGTTAACGCCGGACGTACAGCACTGGTTGCCAACGCGTGAAGCGTGGACTCAGGCCTACCAGAACCGAGCGCCTAGTAACTTGGTGATAAGATTCTCCATGCCGATGGTGGACCAGCCTGCTTCAGGCAGCTGGAACAACACATCAACAGTAGTATCCGGATCAGGGAGAACATGTCCCGCACCTGATCAGGGGAATGAGTGTAAAGACTGTCGAGCGTGCTGGGATCCTTCTGTTAAAAATGTAGCCTACGGAAAACATTAACCGTGGGCCACGTTTTCAAACATCCGAAGTATTATGAAGAGCTCAGGAAGAAGCGAAGAGAAGAGAAGGAAGTGTCAAGCAGCAAGCAACAAGCTTCAAGCGGCAAGCATCAAGCACCCAAAGATTCAAGCTTCAAGCGACAAGCGTCAAGCGACGAGCAGCAGGGTTCAAGCGACAAGCCTGAAGCTACAAGCTCCAAGATATCTTTACCCTCATAAAGTTTATAGCAGCTAGAAGCGAGGTGCTTTACTAAGATAAATGTGTCTAGTGGATGTCTCACGTGAAACGATATTTGGTGGGGTGAGAAGCGTATTTTATTACTTCTAGTTACCTTTAATTCAAGAGTGAAAAAGTGGCAATTATTATTATAGCCCAATAGATCTGGAGTACCAAAAGCACTAAGGTTTTCAAGTCTTGTAAAGGATATTTTATTAAAAGTTTTACGAATTTCATGCCATAGTTTCTGTTCAGGTTTCAAAGTAATTAGACCTTTTTCAAAACCTTTCCCATACGCCATGTTTCTGGTTTGATTGTGATAACAAGTCTGTGTGTTTCTCTTACACCTAATAATTTATTTTGCAACAATTTTACGTTCTCAATGTCATAAAATTCTCCGTTGGGTAGGCACACTTGAACTCTTGCGTTCTGAGCTACAGGAGATTTGAAAAACTTGTCTAGTACCTGTCTAAATAATATTCCTCTAATCATAATTTCTAAAGGTGGATCCAGTCTCCCTTCACCACCTTAAATGTTTATAATCGGTATGAACCAAGTTAAATACCGATAGTTGTCTTTTACTCAAAACTACGCTATAAGTCAAGTGATGGGACGACATAAAGAATTAACAGAAATGCAAAAGAAATTTGCTTATGAACTCGTAAGTAATGAAGGCAGAAAAACAAAAACAGAGTGTGCAATTGATGCCGGTTATGATAAGAGCAGCGCAGTTGTTAGAGCTTCTGAACTAACTAATCCACAAAGATATCCGATGGTGGTTCAGTACATAGGACAGCTAAGAGAGGAATTTCAAAAAAAATATGAAGTTACATTTGAAAAACATATTGGAGAACTGGCTAAACTTAGAGAAGAATCTCGCAAAAAGGGAGCATGGTCTGCCGCTATCAATGCTGAAGTTGCACGTGGTAAAGCCGCTGGTTTATATATTGAACAAAAAATAATTAGGACCGGTAAGCTTGATGACTTGTCTGCCGAAGAATTAGAACTTCGACTAAAGAAAGTTATGGAAGAATACTCACCGATCCTAGAAGGTGTATCAGTTGAAGAACTTGAAGATCAAGTTAAATCTATTGACATGAAAGACACTCATCAGAATTAGAATCTAATTCAGCTAAGGCTTCCTGTTTACACTCATTACTACAAAAGTTATCTAACTCATCTTTTGCTTCAAATGACTTTTTACATTGTTGACAATTTTTATTCATCATCATCCTCAATATCATCATCTTCGAAATCGTCTTGATCGTCTTCAACTTGATCGTCTGACTCTTCCTCTTTATCCCAAACATAATCTCTGACTTTTTGTAAGTCTTCTTCGAGTCTATCTAAGATATCTTCAATTGTTTCTTTTTTCTTTGGCATACTTCACTCCGTTGTTAGATGTTAATCTTCTCCAGTTTCTTTATGCATCCCATTGGAAATACATTACGATCTGAAAAAGATTCGGAAGAGTTATCATACGACGAAAACGTTTTCAGCATATTATTATCCTTTGAAAAAACATACGCATGAGTAATCATTTCTGCAGGTTTCATCTCATTAAATTCATTAGAATCAGCATGTCCACTGTCCCCTAGAATATCCAACCACGTAATTTTATAGAAATAATAACGTTTTTTATTAATAACAACCGATTTATATTTAGATTTTTTCTTTACCATCCCGAAGTTCTACTTCACTCTTATAAGACTTAAAATAACTTTTCTTATAATTACTATTTTTTTTCTGAAAAATAAAAGTAGAAAAGTAGAAAAGTATAAATAGTCCTTATATATCAAGGACTTAAGTCGGTTACCTCCGGTTACTTTTTCTACTTTTTTATCGAGTAACACCATTATTATTCGCTAATACCAACGGTTCTAGAGCATTCAGAAAAAAGTAGAAGCATTTTATGCGGTTTTTTGATCATCTTTTTGCATAAACATCAATAAAATGGCTAATTTTTTTAACTTGTTTTAACCACATTTCATACCCTTGCTCCCTGCTGCTCGCCTCTCCCCGCCAGTAGCGTGTGGCAAGATTATCACACTCATGTGTCATTTCTGCAACCTTACGTTGTAATACAGGATCATCTTTCTTTTTTCTGCTCATAGTATTGATCTACTCTTTCTAACCATTTCCATTTATATTCCCGAAATTCCTTTCCATTGATAATAAATCTTTGAAAAAAACAATCAGGAGTACACATTAGGATTACAGTTTGTTCAATCTGTGTTCCAAACATGTCATCATGAGCAGTGGCATATGCTGCTCCCTGAAGCTTGTAATCTTCTATCCATTCAATCTTCTTAGGCTTGTTAGACTGTTTAAAATCTATTATACTCTCTCGCCCCATATAAACACCACATAAATCCGTAGCCCCTGCATACAATCCTGGATAGGCTAAAGTCACCTCAGAGCCCCATATTTCATCGACATCTTTCAAACCTTGATCTATGACCGTATTTGCCATTCGATGCGCTTCCTGGCCAGGCTCTGTTAGATCTAAGATGTTTTTTCCTTCAACGTAGGCCTCTAATATACTATGCATTCTAGTACCCCTAGCTGCTGCCGTATTTTTGACACGTTCTGCCTCAATTTCGCCTACTTTAGCTTTCCATTTCGCTAAAGAATCCTGTTTCTCTTGGGATTGTGTAGCAGATAATATAGTCGTAACAGATGGTAATTTCTCGTCACCTATTGTATAATGTCTCTCATTTTTTATTAACGCCCTAACAGATTCAGGGTAGATAAATTGTTTATTCCATTTTAATTCCATATTCCCATATCCTCTTCTTTTTTACCGTGATACACTTCATACCATGCATCACATTTTGGACATTGATACATAGATACCATTAAAAATTCTGAATCTTCTTGACCTACGTCCTCAGTGTCATAATCGTTTTGCCAAATAACTTTAGTTTTACATGAAAAACATTTAGGCATTTTTATGTTTTACCTTTCTAGTATATTTTTTCTTATTTAGAATCATTCTAAGTTTAAATAATCCATGAGACAATGCTTTTGCCATAGGATTAAAATTTGTCTTCTTCTTTTTCCCAGTCTTCGGCATTGTATTCAACTCCTCTTTCAAACTCATCCCACCATTTATCAAAAACTTCTACAGGATTCATACGTCTTTCTTTTTTAAATCCTTCAGAGTTTCCTTTATTAGTTTCCCATTGTAAATTTCTTAAACTGTAATCCCATTTCATTTTATTGATATGGTTAACAATACAATATTCAGGATCTTTAGGTTTCAATATAAACGCTGATGCACATAAAACATGAAATTGTATTTTCTTATGATATTTTCCAATTGATATTCCAACATAAGGCGCTCTTGTTTGTGGAACCTTAGGCACTCTTATTTTACCTGATTTATTATGTACACTTTGTATCCACGGAAATACAGGTTCACTAAAATATTTTGGTAATTTGTTTGGTCTTGTTTTAGTTACATGAGTTTGATGAAACCAATGATATGCTCCGGATGAATGTAAAGTATATTCACCTTTATAAACATACTTGCTCATCTCTACAAATTGTCCTGGTGTAGAATCATAAGGTAAAATCAAATCATGTACATCTACAGAATTAACAGCCCGAACACCATTGACAGATACTTCCAACTCTTTTGTTGGAAACAATTCATATTGATTACTTTTTACTGACAACTCTGCCCCCCGCTTCTCGCTTCCTGTCTCTCCAACGACAGTCTATTTCTAGAACAGAATCATTTTTACCATAACACAATTTAATCAAGCTTCCTTGAGCAGTGTCTTGTACCCAGTATTTTTTAAAGTCATCTAAGACTATAACTTTAGACTTTGCCATAAAACATATCCGTTGAGTGTATTGCTTCGCCTATCGCTTTACGACAAACAAATTCATTATAATCTTTAGTCAAATAAAAATCTGCACCGTGTTGATACAATTCATATTTAAAATTATCTTCCCATAAAAAATAAGTATTCCAATAATGAGAATTTTTTTCTAAATGTTTTTGTAAATTTTCTTCTTGAATTCCACCAAAGTATTCTGACACAGGATATTTTTTTGTAAATTGCAATTTATTATTATGGACCCATACGTACCAAACATGATGATGATAGCCTCTCCATTGAGGATCGCCACCGTCAATACCTTTTTTAATTTCAGCCATAGGAGATGGAGTTTCGATATAACCTGCTTTGGCCACTCGCTGCATTTCCTCCATGACTCTAAAAGGATAGATCAAATCTTCTAGGACATGTCTGCAATACACAAAATCAAATTCCTTATCTTTATAAGGTAAGTTATGATGATTAAAATCACACACTAAATGATTATCTGATTTATCTATAGGCTGAATACCATGTTCCCAACCTACAAAATGAGTAGCATTTTTAAATGGTGTACTACCAGGTCCTAGTTCTAAAACTTTCTTACCCTCTGTAATTTTTTCAATATGTTTTAAAACTTTTTCATTGGGTCTATAATGTTTTATCATTGTAAATATTCTAATCCTAACTGTATTAATTTAATTAAACCCGCAATAGCGATTGAACCTAAAATAAATCTTCTAATCATTACAATATATTTTGATCGTTTATAATGTTTAATGACATGCTGATTTCTTCTTTGTTTTGGTGTCATATGATTCCTTTTATTTTTTTCTCTTTCCTAAAGTCATTCTTATCTCTTACCATTGTATAGGCATTTTTACCATCGTAGTAATAGCCTTCAATATTATAAGTTTTCTTTTTAGGCTTCTTCTTTTTTTCCTTCTTTAACATTTTTTTCTCTCAACTTAGATTGAAGATACATTTTTTGTTTACGCAACATATCAATTTCTTCATGTAATTTTTTAATATGTTTAACAGTCAATATATCTCTTTTAACTGCATCTTTCATCGGATGAGTATCTTTTAATCTATCTACTCTTTCCAAGTCTTCTCTTCTTATCATTGTAGCCTCGCTGATTTAACTGAGTCCATAAGTTCATTTATAGATTCTTCAGTGATTTCTATTTCACCTTGATTATCACATTTCTTACAATCTCTAACCAAGTCTGGTTCTTTTGCAGAACCAATGTATCCATTACCATTACAGTCTGGACATATCATTTTACCCGACATAGTTGTTCCTCCAATGTGTTTTTCTATATTGTTCTCTTCTTTCTTTAAAAGATGCAAAGATACTTAACACATTTTTTTCTCTTTTCAAAGGTGTTAGGAATCCGGACTGTACGCCTTTTAATCTTTGTACTTTTCTCCAAAGTCGAGTTGGATCAATACCTGCATCTTCACACAGTCGATCAAATTCTGGAGTCCTTTTTCTAAAATACTCATTCACTTCATGTTTATCTCTATCACAAATATGAATTGTATTTACACCAAACGCATCTTCCAATGCTTGATTTAAAACTGCTCTCCATAACTTTTGTTCTGGAGGCGTATTGTCGTGTTCAACTAACACTTTACTATTTATTACCCGTAAGTTTGCCATTCATCTTTCTCGCTTTCTCTGTCACTAATGTTTTTACTACTTGACTTCTAGATAATTTTACATCTGGAGTCATTTTAGTCTGTAGCTTTGTTATTGTCTCATAAGTCTTATTATCGACAGTAACGTTTTTATACTTGCTAAAGTCAGTCATTGTTTATATTCTCCTTTATTATTTAACATACAATATAGGATATTAAAATAATAAGTCAAGGTCAATGAAATTTTTTCTTACAATTTTTATTTGCTCAGCAATAGATGGTAGATGTGTTATCCCCATGAATGACCCATATATGTACCCTAAAATATATGACACGCATTACGAGTGTGTTAGATCTGGACTTTCTGACTCATATGAGATATTATACGCCGAAAAATTTTTTGATAAAGACAATATCAATCAGTATAAATTATATCCTAAATTTGCTTGTGATGAAGTTGAAGTAAAAGGTGATCCTGCTTAACGGCCTTGACCCTTATATTTTTTAAAAGATCTTTTTTCTGATTTATTCATACTTTTCTTGTGAACGCCTGGACGTTTACGAGGTTTTGGTCTGGGTGTAAATTCTTTAAATTTTTGTTTTGCCATTCTCCTTGATAAATTCTTTATCGGAGTCTGTCAATTGTAAATACCTTATGCTGCCATTGATATGTTGTTTGGTGTCTTCACCACAATTAGTGCATCTATAATAATCTGGAACAATCGCTACTAATACTGCTTCTTCTCCACAATATTCACAATGTCCACTTACTGTATCTATATTATTAAATAATCTTATTGTTTTAAAATTGCTCATACTAAATCTACTGCCTTTCCTATTATCGGTTTATATTTTACCTTTTTATCTTCTCTATATGCACGCATATATTGTCTTCTAGGGTTATATGGCACATAACTGGCATGAATCCAACCGCTGTTAGGTTCTCCTGGAGTATAAAATTCTAAAATAAGTTGATCTGTCTCTAAACATTTATTTATCCAATCAGCAACTTCTGCATTATCTACACCTAACACTTCGAAATCTGCGGCCTCAGCTTTGGCATGCTGTGAATCAACAGAACTTCCAATAGCTAAACATAATTCAGGTGAACGATATCCGCTAGTTATTTTTACCCTGCCAAATTGATCACGTACCGGCTGCAGTACATTTTCACAAAGTTGTTTTAATTTGTCAATCTGATCACCGTTAGGATTGTTATCTATATTTAATCTAATCGCAGTGTCGGATTTAATTAGTTCTTGTAATGTGAAATTTCGAGAAAGGTTCATTATTTTGATTCAATAATAATTTTTTCTATACTATAACTTCCATCTACGTTCTTTGCAAGGTGCGCTTGTACTTCACCACACATTAGTTGTTTATTTTCCATATTCATATTACGTGTTGCTTCTCTTTTCATTTTAAGGCATGTGCTCATAGATTTTTGAACTCTATGTTCTATTAATTCACCATTTAAAAACAAACATAATGCTATTACTATTTTAGTCATTGTCTCCACTCACATTCATTGTATTCATTATTGTAATCGTATTCTTGAAGAGAACCTTCGTTAATGAGTTCCATTTCCATTTCCAAATTTAATATCTCTTGTTGAATCCTTTAATTTTTCAATATCTTTTTTTAATTTTGTAATCTCGTCTGTGTGTTGTTTTAACATCACACCTGTGTGCACATTGTCTTCCAATTGTTTTTGCATCTTTTCAATTTGTTTTGCCTGCCATTCCAGTATCATAAATTGCTCCTGGTCTATAGGTTTCTGGACGCTCGCTTCTAGTAAATCTTTTTCAAAGAGCTGGTTCTTAGTTTCTAGTTGATTTAAACGTTCAATTACACCGAAGGCAAACCATGCACCTACAACTATGGCTCCAATTAGGCCAATTAAATTCCTTAGTGGTAAACCCACATTTGTAGCGTCACTTATTTTCATAAATGTTTTTTAGAATAATTCTAATGTAGGATCAATTAAATTCCCTGTAATCTTGGGTCCTTAGAAGTTATATTTTTCTCAGCTTTTGGTCTGGAAATAGAATCTAAACTTCTTTTTCTTAATTGAGCCCTTGCAGAACTAGCTTTTCTTCTCTCATCTAATTCTTTTTTTAAGTCCCATTTAAAATTCATATGTTCCTCCTAGTTAGGTGAACCTACTATTATATACTTATTTTTATTTTTTAGAAGTGCTTTTTGGTTCTATCTCATAGAACATTTTGTCAGTATCTTCCGTAATCCAATCCGAACCTTCGACATCCCAGACTGTATTTTGAACTTTATAGTCAGGCCAATCGGACTCAGTAGTGTAATTATTAACATGCCACAAAATGCGATTATTAGGCTGAGCAGCAAAATTCCCGTTAGTAAGTGCCAATATATGTGCACACTTATGTTCTTGAGGTATTTGAGAATGTTCCACATCCAAAATGTTAGTCTCAGGATGCGCCCAGTCGATAGTAAAGAGATATTGTCCTGGATAAAATTTTTTATCTTTGCCACGAAATTTACCATCTACACCAGCCAAGAAATCAAAAGTATGAACACTAGGCCAATAACTAAAACAGTTCCACAACTGAAGTTCGTCGACCGACATATCCGGCACTTCGGATCTAGAAAAACGTTTTTGGAAAAACGCTGAGATAGGCAATCTATAGTAGACTGCACCGTTGGGAAGCAATGTATGAAATAAGAGAGCACGACCTGAAATAGAGCACAGACCAAAGACAACGCATTCACGCTCGCCTTTCTTATCCATGTCCATATCGTATAAATACTCGGTCCTAATTTTACAATATATCGGTGGTATATTCGCGTTAAGGTAGGCCATACTTTAATCCTTATATTATCGTTATCCATTTATTTCACCCCACGTGTTTCCGTATTCATCATCCACTTTATTTGGGACTGCTAGTCTAACAGCATTTTCCATAATCTCAATAATCTTTTTAGCTTGATCAGTATTTTTTTCTATTGAAATATCTAATTCATCATGAATTTGTATGTGAGGTATAATTCCTTCTTGATATAAATCTAACATAGCTTTCTTAGTCATATCCGCAGCTGATCCTTGTATTAATTTATTTAAAGCTTTGTAAGTCATTGCTCTTCTTATATTGGCTCTTGTTGCTTTAGGATATTTTGCAAAGTATGCTGCTTCTGCATCAGGCTTACTCATTGGTGCAGTAAATTTACCATTGTTCCATTCAGCTATTTCCCATTTATCAAATCTACATCTACGTCCTAACAGTGTACCAATAGATCCAGACTGTTGAGCTAACTGAGAAGTCATATTCATTAGTTCTCTAACAAAAGGTACATTCTCATGATACTGATTAAATAAATTTTCTGCTTCTTGTTTAGTTGATAAACCTAATTCTGCTTGAAGTTTTGCTTTACCCATACCATAGAACAATCCTAAGTTAATTGTCTTCGCTTGTGATCTAGATATATTTGCCATGTCTGCAACTGTTTGGTGGAAGTCTACAGAATTGCTTTGAAACTTTTTTACAATTGCAGATACAGATTCATCATATTTAATTGGATCTGTTGTTGCTGCATAGTGCACTACTAATCTTGGCTCCTGTTGTGAGTAGTCAAAACAACCCCAAGTGTGATCTCGTTCAGGTAAAAATAAAGACCTAATCTTAGGACCTAAATCTTTATTTCTTGCAGGAATCTGTTGTAGGTTAGGATTACTATAACTAAATCTTCCAGTTACGGTTCCACCTTGATCAGATCGAATAGGATTAATATCTGCATGTATTCTACCTCTATGCTCATGTTTTAAAATTGTATCTATAAAAGTCGTATGCGCTTTATTTATTTCTCTTGCCTTAGCAATTTTTTGTACTAGAGGGTGTTGGTGTTCTGATAAAAAATTTTTAGTAAAGGATGGCGCTTGTGATTTTAAAGTTCTTTCATATTGTAAATTTAATTTGTCAAAGACTTTTGCAATACTTCTTGCAGCCCAAATCTGTGGCTCAATACCTGTTTCTTTTTTTACTTCTAACAACAAGTTTTGTTCTTCTGTTATCATGGATTGTTTTAATTGGTGTGCTGCCTCTATATCTACTCTCACACCTTTAAATTTCATATCAATTAAACATGGAAACAGTTGTGTCTCCAGATCAAATATCTTTTCTAAATTTTGTTTATGAATATGTCCTGATAATTCTTTAAATAATTTTAAAGTTAATGCTGCATCTTTTTCTGCATAAGCTCCAACATCCATCGCAGGAAGTTTATACATTTCTGATTTAGCATCTATTCCAGCTGCAGCTGCTGCATCTAATAAAGCTTTCTCATCTTTTACTTCACCAAGATAATCAAAGCCAACACTATTCAAAGAATAAAATAATCTATTTTCATCAATCAAAGATGCCATCACCATTGTATCAATAATGTGTCCGTTAATTTGTATTCCATATGATCTTAACCAACACACGTCATACATTGCGTTGTGAAATATTTTTGTGTTTGTTGCTTTACAAACATCTTTTACATAATCTAAAACAATTCTTTTATCTAAATTACCTTCTCTATGTCCTATCGGATAATAACCTTGCCAATCATCTACAGCTAATGCAACACCAATAATTTCTCCTTCACCTATAACTGCTCCTGATCCTCTTGATTTTAAGTTTGGATCTCTTGTTTCTAAGTCAATTGCTACATAAGAATATTTAGATAAGTCTGGAAATATTTCTGGAACTGTCCATTCCGTTTGTGCTGTAAACATTATAGTTTCTCCAATAGTACATTTTCACCTGATGATTTTCTTTTAGGATTTGTTTCTTTAAAAATACCTTGTTCTATTTTGTATGCAAGATACTTAACATAGTCAGGTAGATAAGCATCATCAACTAATAATCTTCCACCTTTAACTAAATTTTTTTCTGACCAATCAATATCAAAATAAAAATCATTTAAACCATGACCACCATCAACATGAATAAAATCTAAATCAACATTTAATTTTTTACCTTTTAATATTTCTTGACTACTACCTTTTGTAAATCCAAATCTATCTTTAAATTTTCCATGTAAATGTTTTGCACATGGAAGTGTGTATGCATATCTACATATATCTAATGATATTAATTTCATTTTAGTATTTGCAGTTAATATAATTGTAGAACTATGACCTGCATTAAAACCTATCTCTAAACCAAAAGTACAATCCTGTACTGCTTCTCTTAAATATTGTCTTTTCCAAGATCTTTCTTTTATAGGTACAGACTTTTCATTTATTTCTGTGTTATGTATAAAACAATAATTACCTTCAACAGGACCACTAACTATTTTATTTAATTCAGCTATAGTTTCTAGTTCTTGTTCTCCATGTGTCTCTTCACAAGTGGGTATATTTTTTGGATAGTGATCAAAATAATTTACTTTGTCTGCCATTTAAACTCCTAAGGTAAAATAAAACATGGCAATACAAGTAATTAAACCTAAATCATAAACTGCAGTTAATTCATAATTCATTTCTTTTTACCCATGTCTTTCATCTTTTTAATTTCTAATTCACAATAATGAATTATCTTCTGTATATCCTCAATTCCATTCTTATTCAAGTATCGGCATACATATTTTACTACATTGCCTTGAAAAAATGAAAGATTGTTTTTTGATATAAATTCATATGGTTGAATATGAAACTCTTTATAGTGATTCCCGCCTATCTGCTTTTCTTGTGGAAATGCTTCTTCAAACATTTTTTTATTTGTCATATTAGTTCTTCTCCTATGTTGTATTGATATTCATATCCTTGGTTCATTATAAATAAATTTTCTTTTGCTCGTGTAATACCAACAAAAAATAATCTATGTTCTGTATCTTTATTTTTTAATGCTGCCTCGTATATGATTCTTTCTAAGTCTGTAAATAGAATTACATTTTCTGCTTCTTCACCTTTAACAGAATGTATAGTTGATAATTTTATTCTTGCCGGTTTGCTTAGATCCTCGCCGCTCGCCACGAGTTCCTGGATATAATCTTTTTGGTAGTCTTTAAAATTTAATACAGACCAATCTCCATGAGCCTTGAGTCCATGACTCAATCTTAGATCATCCATATCAATAGAGTCTACAGATGCTAGAGACTTGCCTCCAGAGAATCCATACTTCACATCTCCATTTTCATATTTTAAATATTCATAAATATTTTGTGCTTCTTCCCCAGATATATTTGCACCTTTGTTTAATCTATCCCAATCATTTATAGCTTTAATTACCTCAAAAGGTAGTAAGTCATTGAATTTACAGTCAAATCTAATACCTGTATTTTGTAAATAAGGTACTAATTTTTTCATTTGTTCATTCGTTCGAGTTAAAATCATCCATTGACCTTTAGTAAAATCAATATCTTCTATCTCTAAATTTTCTATTACATGTCCTTCAGCATCTCTAGGTTGCCATGTCTTTTCTCTTCTTTCATCTATGTTTTCTAAAACAGATAATGCAAGTTTATGTACTGCACGTGGCACTCTTCTTGATTCTGTTTGATGATCTGGAGTTCCTTTTAAGTTTATAAATATTTTTGGATCTGCTCCTTGAAATGCATATATAGCCTGATCGTCATCCCCTGCAATGTATGAACGTTTACACAGGGATTCAATGTAAAAGAACATATCCCACTGCAGAGGATTTAGATCTTGGGCTTCATCAAGAAAAACTACGTCAAGGGAGGGACATAATTTTTTCTCAACAAAATCTGAAATCATGTCTGAAAATTCAAACATGTTATAATCTTGTTTATATGAAATAATATCTTCGTTTAATTGTTCTAACAAAGGTTCACTAATAAAATCTATTAAGTCTAATTCTATAGCTGCATCTTGTAAATTTATTTTACGAGACCTGGAGTATTCAATAATTTTCATGTATTGATTTTTATATTCATGATGGCCATTCTCATGTTCAATAGTTTCAAAATGCATATCTGTATGACCATATTTATTCTTAAATGCATTCCAGTTTTTATCTTTTAATAATTGTGTAGAAGTATCTATGTTTAATTGTTTAGTTCCCATAGAGTGCATTGTACAAATCCAATCAAATTCAAATGTTGGATATTCTTTTTGTATCCTTTCCCTTGCTTCATTAGCTGCTGCATTACTAAATGTAATGTAACAAATCTTTTTAGGATCAATCTTATTTGTAATTAATTCATTGTTTAAATGTTTGTGTATCAATGTATGTGTCTTTCCTGTTCCAGGTGGTCCTGCTATTATCGTTCTCATTCAAATGGTGCAGGTTCTTTTTTTGTTTTAACTGGCGTATATTTTTCCACCGTTATTTTTTCTACACTCCAAACTTTAACACTTTTTTCATTAATCTTTTTAACTTCTTGCTTGGCTTTAAATAAATCTTCTAGTAATCTTATTGTCTTATTTTTTGGATAAGTTTTTTCTGACCAGGATTTAGTTCTAATTAAATATAACCAGAAGTCTTTGAATTTAAAATAACTGATACCGTTTTCTGAATAAGGTTTTCTTTTTAATATTGAATCCCAATCTTTACCATCACGACTCACAAACTCTGTAAGTATTTCTTTTAATTGTATATCAACTTTAGTATCATCAGGAGCTTGAATTGGATCCATATTCTTCATTAGTTTTGCTAACATCTTTCTCCATATTAATTTACCAACTGGAAGTAATGGTGTTCCAAGTTCTGTCATACAAACTACACTAAATTTTTCAGGATCATGTAATGTAGGTCCATCGACTTCTATTGTATCTTCATCAACCGTTACAAAAAATATTGGCGGATCTGATTCATATTTTCTAATTGTAGTAATTGCAGGCATTCTAACTTCATCACCTTTTCCAAATTGTTTTGTATAACAAAGTCTTTCATCACAAAAATTACATATAGGTTTATCTTTACATCTATAATCATAATCTTTCTTTTCGACCTGTTCTTTAATTCGTATAACATCTTCAGGAGACATTATAGGTTTTACATATTTTTCATTATTGTAATTATTTAAATCTTGTTTCCATCCTGTTGGATTTGCTTTTTTTAAATAGACTCCAATATTAAATAAACCATTATCTCTACCTGATGCTGCAACTTCTCCATTACCTTCTGTAATAGGTCCATTTTTAATTATAGTATTTAAACATGGCGGACCATTTGGAAATGGTTCATCTGTTTTTGTATTATCTTTTACTGCTAAAAAATCTCTTAACTGTTCTTCGGTTTGAACATATTTTTCATATTCTTCTACAAACTTTTCTATCGTTAAAGAATTACCATCATCACCTATTGCATATCTAACAGTTCTATCTCCACCGTGATATGGCATATTTAAAAAGTTTCCAATGTCTCCTCTATCTGCTTTGATTGTAGATTGTTTTGGAAATATTTCTGCTTTCGCATGACCTAATGCAGATGCAACCATCTGTAATTTTTGTCTCATTAAAGATGCAGTTATAAAAAATCTTGTAAATAAAAATACGTGTGCACCCCCTGACTTTGATCTAAATACAATCAAAGGAAATTTTTTACTTCTAATTTTTTCTATTAATTTTTTATGATCAAAAGGATATGTATCAATATCTATACATCCCCATTTACATTCATTGTTTTCATTTATTGGAACAATACCTAGAGCAGGTTCAACTCCATCTAAATGTTTTTGCCATAACTCATTAGTTACCGGACTTTTAACTGTGTATGATTTAACTTCGTTTTTACCATCTGCTCTTATTTCATTGGTAATTTTAGTGGCACCATATGCACCTTCTAAACCTGCAAATATATTCTTTAGTCTTTCTAACATGAATCCCTTTATGTTTGATATTGGGCGCTACCGTAGTAACGCCCAATTGTGTCAATTATTTGTCTTGTTTTTCCATGTTGTCGTGGAAATCTTTTGCTTTAGCATAAAGTTCAGCATTTTGTACTGGACCTTCTGATTGCACAGCAAAACCATACCATTGATTACCTTTACCAGAATTTAATACTGAGGTTAATCTGTATGTGAAAGCAAATGATGCAGGAGTAAATGACCCTTGTTCATCTTTCATAGTCTGAGACATCTGAAGTGATTGCCATTTTCTTGCAACTTTACCTTGAGAACCACTCATAGAAATAAGTGCTGTTTCCATTTTACCATCATCACCAACTATGATTACAAAGTTTTGATGTACAGTTAAAATGTAATTACCATTCTCTAGTCTATCTTTAGCACCATCCTTGGTAGTCTTAGATAGTATATCAGAATCAGCAGCAAAAATGTTTTCTGGTCTACCCGAACCAGTACCAAATTCTGCCCACTCTTGATATTCCATTTTATAGTAACAAGGAACAACGCTTATTCCTTTATCACCATCATATAGTTTTTTAGTAACTATATTTAAGAACATACCAGGTTCAGCACCTTCAACGTAATTTTGATTACGTTTTTGAGCTTCTCCAGATCCATTCTGTAGAAGTTTTAAGATAGGTAGAGCAAGAGATTCTTGTCTTACGTTCTCAAAACCTTTTGCGGCATCATCTCTAAATAAAATAGTAGATGGCGTTTGTGCCTGTTGTTTAGTTGTTACTTTATTTTCCATGTTTAACTCCTTTTTATATTTGTACGGTTACCCACGTATGTTTTAAAGCAATCAGGAAGATCGAGTCCAGACTCGTGAGCCTCCCTGAATGCTCCTTTTAAGGTCTGAGGATGTACTCCCACTTTCTGGACAGGTTCGTATCCTTGACCTTTAGCAAGGACAGCATATTCTGCTGCCTTGTTATCTTCGCCACGACCAAAGGTAACGGTAATATCATTTTTAATAATATCACCTCGACCGTTATCACGAAGCCATTGAAAAGCCTCTTCCTGTTTTTCAGGAAGAATAGACACACTATAGAAGTTTGAGACTTCAACAGTCTCGCCATCTTCTAGCTTTAATTTTTCTAATTTCATGTCTTTCATCATTTGAGGAATCTCAAATTGAGAAATGACATTTGCTTGTTCTTTTAATTTTTTTACACCTGCTTCTGCATTTGCAATTTCATCTTCTAAATTTTTTAATTGCTGAACTTTATCTGCTAATTGTTTTGGATCAACAACAGCCTTAACAGCATCAATTTTATCTTGTCTAAATTTTATGTCACTCATTGTATAACCTTTCTATTTCTTTCTAATATAGTCCTATAAATTATTTTGTCAAGGACTTGCAGTTTCTTTTTGATATAAATCCAATTCAATTGGATAGTATCTCCTTTCCTGTTTGTCCCATTTTAATAACTTATATTTTCCATTTGTAATATCAGATACAATAGAACATGCAACACCAATTATTGCAGGATCACCTGTAAGTAGTAAATAATCTTCTGGTGTATAATCTTTTAATAATTTTCTTAATTTAAAAACTAAAGGACCTGCACTTAAAATTATTTGTGCATTCTCTGGTAGTAAAACTTTTAGTTCACCATATTGACCGGCCCCAATAATATTTATTTTGGGACGACCTTCTCTAGTACCAGGAATGTCCTGGATCACGTAAACTTTATTTTTCATAACTTCTTGACATTTTATAATCTTTTTGATAACGGATTACAATAGAAAGATAAAATAAAAATTATGGATTATAAATTTAAAAGTAAGCCTTTTGATCATCAATTAAAAGCGCTTGATATGTCTTGGAATAAAGAAGTATTTGCATACTTTATGGAGATGGGTACCGGTAAATCTAAGGTGCTTATTGACAATATTGCTATGCTTTATGACAAAGGTAAGATTAATGGAGCATTAATTATTGCACCAAAAGGTGTATATAAAAATTGGTACGATGGTGAGATTCCAAATCATTTACCTGATCACATAGAAAAGAAAGTTGGTTTCTGGCAAACAAAACCAGACGCTCCTGATATGAAAGCAATGTTTCAATCAGATGAAGATTTACATATTTGTATTATGAATGTTGAAGCGTTCTCAACTAAAAAAGGATTACAATATGCATGGAAGTTTTTAAATTCACATAGAGCATTAATGGGTATTGATGAATCTACTACAATAAAAAATCCTAGTGCTAAAAGAACTAAAGCAATTTTAGATTTATCTAAGTATGCAAAGTATAGAAGAATACTTACAGGTTCTCCTGTAACTAAATCACCTTTAGATTTATTTAGTCAATGTCAATTTTTAGATCCATGGTTATTAGATCAACAATCTTATTATTCATTTAGAACTCGATATGCAATTTGTAGAAAAATAAATGTATCTGGTAGACAAGTTGAGATTGTAGTTGGTTATAGAAATTTAGGTGAGCTATCAGAAAAACTAAAACCATTTTCTTATAGATGTTTAAAAGATGATTGTTTAGATCTTCCTAAAAAAACTTATATGAAAAGAGTTATACAACTTACTGATGAACAAAAGAAAATATATAAACAAATGAAAGAGATGGCTCTTGCACATTTAAATGGTAAAGTTACTACAACTGCAACTGTCATTACTCAAATGATGAGACTACATCAAATAACTTGTGGTCATTTCAAAGCGGATGATGATTCTGTTCAAGAAGTTAAAAGTAATAGATTAAGTGAACTAATGAATATCATAGAAGAAGTTGAAGGTAAGGCTGTTATATGGGCTCATTATAGACATGATATAAAAAGTATTGTTGATGCTTTAGAAAAAAAATATCCTGGTGAAACTGTTACATACTTTGGTGATACCACTACTGATGACAGACAAAAAGCAATTAAAGAAATACAAAACCCAGATTCTAAAGTTAGATTTATTGTAGGTACACCACAGACCGGTGGTTATGGTATTACATTAACTGGTGCATCTACTATGATTTATTATTCTAATGGTTATGATTTAGAAAAACGTCAGCAATCAGAAGCTCGTATTGATCGTATAGGTCAAGAAAAACCCATGACTTATATTGATATCATAGCTGAAGAAACTATTGATGAAAAAATTGTTAAAGCTCTTAGAAATAAAATTAATATTGCATCTGAAATTATGGGTGAAGAATTAAAAGAATGGATTTAATATTTTTTGATAATAATTTATGGCAACTTGTTCCTGTAACTAAAACAATGTTACAAGATTTATCTATACCTAAGGGTGTAGATTGTTTTGAGTTATGTGAAATTATAAGAAAAAATTTTACTTTTAAACAACAATTTTATGGATGTATATGTGGGGCCGAAGCCCCACAATAATTATTTAACTTCTATGTCTTGAGGATCAGTTAATCCTGGTTCTTCTACACCAAGCTTAACAGTCAATACACCGTCTTTCATTTCAGCTTCTCCAATAGTCACATCATTTCTTAATTGAAACTGTTTGAAGAATTTTCTGAATGCTAAACCTTTTTCAATGTATTCTTTTTCTTTGTCATCTACTTGACCAGAAACAGTTAATACACCGTCTTTGTATTGAACCTTAACATTCTTTTTATTGAATCCAGCAAGACCTAGTTCAATTCCATATTCGCCTTGTCCATATTTTACTACATTGTAAAATGGAAAAGATTGAACTTTAGATAAGTTATCAAAGATACTATCAAAAGAATCACCAAACATTTTATTTGAATTGTCCCAAAGATCTTTTTGGAATCTGTTAATTAAATCTAAACCTGTCATATTAACCTCCTTGTTATAAGCAAAGTTTATAGGCCAGCCCAATTGCTGCACCTGCGTAATATATAGGGGGTACCTAAGGTCATGTCAAGGTTGTTTCGTCAAAATATGAGGCTCTCAGGAAGACTTTTTAAAAGATTCCGAAGAATTTTCCAGCTATTGTGCCTAAAGCTACAATAATTATTCCAAGTATGTAATCTATTTTTTTAGAAGTTTTGTCTATGTCTTCATGCATATGTTTTAAATGATTGTCTTTAATTGTATGTATATCTTTTTTTAAACCTTTTATGTGACCGTACAATGCCACTAAATGTTCGCCAGTTGTTTTTGGATCTCTTGCCATTAAAAATTACCTACTTTAAAGGCCATATCCAAAGCCTCCTTTAGCACCAGTTTGAGCACTTCCGCTGTAATCTGCTCCATCGCTTCCAATATTTCCTCTACCTCCACCGTCGCCACCTGTAAATTGTTGGAAGTTTCTTTTCTCTTCACTCATTTTTTCTAACGCTGTTTGATACGCTTGTGTTGGTTGACCAAACATTGTTGTATTAGGATTTTGAATATTAGAAATTAAATTACCAATACCTCTTCCTGCGATTGCTCCTACAGGACCGAACAATGCTCCTCCTATCATTCCACCAGGATTTAAATAATTTGATATTTGAGAAAAACCGTCTGATATAGAAGTTATTCCAGCATTAGCTTGACTAGGATCTACTACGTTTGTAAATCTATCATCACCTGCTCCACCACCTTGTTGTTGCTGTTGTAAATATAATAAATAATTAGGATCCACTACAGGAGAAGCCATAACTGGAGATGCTTTTGCCTGATCTAAATAACTTTGATATAAGTCGTAGACACTCATTATACTAATCCTCTTTGTCGTAATCTAATTTGTTGTTCTTCAGGTGATAATAAAGCAAGTTCTGTAGGTGTCAATCCCTGAGCTGTAGTTAATTGTTGAGGTTGAACTTGACCAATAACACTAGTATTTGGCATAGGTTGTGGTGGTAATGGAGGAACTTGAGTTAAAGGTTCTCCTTCAAATCCAGGTAAAAATTCTTTATAGAAATTGTAATCTATAAATTCATCAAAATCATCATCTAATGATAGACTTCTTAAATCTAAAGTTACATCTCTTAATGTACTAAATGCTTCTCTATATGGATCCGGCTCACCAATTGTATCTTCTATTTCTTTGAACTGTCTTCTTATGTTGTCAGATACTTCATAAGGAGCAAATTTTCCTCTTAATAGTCTTATATAATCATTGCTTAGTTGTCTATCAACAAACTCTCTTCTAATATCTAAATCATTAGCACCTAATATTTCTGCTGCCAATAGATCATCTCTCATTTGTTTTTGAACTAAAAATCTACCTTTGTTTGCTTTAATAAATCTATCTAAAACTTGTTCAGGTGTTTTAGGTCCACCTCTTAATAATCCTTCTTCACCACCTGTAAATAATCTTCTAGCTTCCCTTAAACCTCTTTGATAGTCCGCTAATTTAAATCCCATAGATTTAATTGGATCTAGTTTAACTGCACGGAATCCTGCAAATCCTAATAACTCATCAGGTAATTCAAAGAACTCTCCTCGCTCACTTGGTTTATCTAAAGCTGCTTGATAGATTCTTCTTATTTGTGGGTATGAGAAAGGCATCATTGCTTCTGCAATATGATTAATAGAGTTTGATACAACTTGACCGGGTTCAGTTTCTAATTGTGTTTCAGTCCAAATCTGTCTACCATCTTTACTTCTTCCACCTCTAACAGTTAAGTCTAATAAAGCTTGAGTATAAATTGCTTCAGATATAAATGGTGATGCAAGTTCACCTGCAGCTTGATACATTCCATTTAATAATCCTGGCATCAAAGCTTGTTCATCTGTAATCCCATTTTGAATATTATTTAATACTGTATTAATAGGTCTGATAGCTGTGTCATATGCATTACCATGACTGAAATCTATATATTTTAATTCACCTGTATTCTCATCTCTAATTGGAAGTATTGTAGAATTTTTTGACCACTCAGGTAAGTATCTTCTCATTGCTTCCATCTCTTCATTAGTTACATCATATAAACCTTGGAAACCTTTTTGTATTCCATATGGAGCAACAGCTAATACTGTTGATAGTCCCATCAATCTTTTAATACCAATAGATC
>Ga0222719_10001455_pt1 | contig 22955 bp, 33 predicted proteins | sample C33_34DmetaG_FD_165039 | JGI IMG/M metagenome (GOLD analysis project Ga0222719, IMG submission 165039) | Estuarine water microbial communities from San Francisco Bay, California, United States - C33_34D | ecosystem: Environmental > Aquatic > Marine > Unclassified | place: USA: California...
CAGAAATGTTTGATTTATAAGTTCCAACTTTTTTTGCAAGTTGGTCTTGAGTGATACCCAAAGTTTTTCTTTTGAATTTCATCTCAGATGTAAAACCAGAACTACAATCAAACTTTAATTTAATTTCATTTGCTTTGTCTTGATTTCTTTTCCAGAAAGCATGAACAGCTTGTTTAGTAACACCAAGTTCTTCACCAATTTCTCTAAAAGTTTTATCATGCAAAACATAATCTCTTGTAACTTTTTCAATATCCATACTCTAAAGGTATATGAAAATAAAAAAAAAGCAAAAAAAACTTTCGTGCTAAAAGGTGCATAAACACTAGACATTTATGTCTATAGGTAAATAATTTTAGAAATAGTGTTGACATAAATATAAGTATTAAGTAAAGTAACAGCATAGAGTTTGTTAGTTCTCAAAAAAAACTAACAAGGAGAAACAAAATGAAATACTTACATCACTTAGTTTGGGATTATAGAGAATCTTCAGACCAAACAAAACAATTTATTAAAACAAGATTATCCAAACAACCTATTGAAACTTCACATTGCAATTTTTGTTATGGAGATGGTATAGTAGAGTTTCAGTTTGGAGAAGATGACATAGACAGAGATATCTGCGAACTTTGCGACAACTATGAAGCAAGGTCAGCGATTAGGATTGCCGATAGAATCCAGAATATCTTTATGTATCTAAAACTAAAGTCTAAAAAGGGGGTGAGATAGATGTTCCAATTATCAAGTCTACGAAGTAAGAATGTTGATGGATGGCGAAAGCCACTCAATCGTGGAAGTGGATTTTTTAAAACATCTCACGATATCAATAAAGATGAGATGAAAAAGAAACACGAAAATGCCACAAAAAGAAGAAAGCAAAATCAAAAAACAAAGGAGAAGTAAAATGTTTAACAATAAGAAAATAGAAGAACTAGAAGATGACATCAAGCACTTGCATGAAGTTTGCATAACATTAACTAAAATGGTTGATAACTTGCAAGGTTGTTTAAAAGACCAGTTAGATATAAATAGATTGGTTAGAGAAAGATTAAAAACATTAGAGGGGGAAGAACATGGCAGAGAAACAATATCACAACTTCATCAGTAAAATTACCAAGACAAGTCCTTACGGATTTCAGTTAGCAGAAACTGGAGAAGATGTTTGGATTAACTACGGAAAATTTTATGAGGGCAATAAAGAATTTGAAGCAGGTCAAGAAATATCAGTTTCTTGTACTGAATCAAATGGTAAATATTATGTGAATAAGATTGATGGCTCAACTGGTAAAGCATCCTCAGAGGCAATACAAGACCTCGTAAATGATGCAAACCAGCTAGAGGTACAAAGAGATGCAAGGCAAGTTGCAATTGTAAGACAAAGCTCTTTAAAAGCAGCAGTCGACTATGCAACAGCAGATGCACAAGTAGTATCTTTAACTCCAGAAAAGATATTAGAAGTTGCTGAACAATTTGAAAAGTGGGTATTAAGATAATGAAAGACCAACCTAATTACTACAGCATCCTAACTGCTGAAGTAAGATACGACTCTCAGCTTACATGGTTTGAAAAAATCATGTATGCCGAGTTGTCGGCACTAGCCAATAAGACTGGAGAATGTTGGGCTAGTAACAAATGGTTTAGTGATGTCTTCAAACAGTCCACCAGAACGATTACTAGGGCGATTACACGACTTTCTGAGCGAGGATATATCAAAGTATCATTTGAATACGAAGGTAAGCAAATAAGCAAAAGAATCGTTAAAATTGCTTTGCCTATGGACAAAAAAGTCATGGGGTCTATAGACAAAAATGTCGACAACCCTATAGACAAAAATGTCCGAGAGAATAATACAAGTAATAACAATACAAGTATTAATATATATGTGAGAGATGAAGAAGATTTTCAAAGATTTTGGGATAAGCTACAAGGTAGAAAGAAAAATAAAAATGATGCCAAGAGAGCATATCTTCAAATTGATGCAGAGATATCTGCAGAAGAGTTAGCATCTAAATTTAATGAACTTTTAAATACAAGAGAAGAAAAATATGTTCCTTATCCACAGAAGTGGTTAAAGAATGAAGGATGGCACGAAGAAGTAAAAGAAGAATCTACATCACATGCTTACATGTCAGACACAGGAGTTTATAGAGATGTTGATGGTTACATTATATCAAAAGAAGAATACGAAAACTTACAGGAGAGCAACTAAAATGACTTTTACAGATGTAATATTAGGAATAGTTTTTACTGCAATTGCTTGGTTTTTTGGCTATAAAATATTTATGTATTTAGTTAAGTTTTGTTCAATGTTACTAGATTTGATTTTTTAAATATTAAAGTATAAAATAAAGGAGAAAATTATGACAACTAATGAAGTACAAGATACTCTTCTAAACGAGAAAGAGCTAAAGGTTAAAGTAATCCGTGATGCTTTACATGTTCACAAGCTTTGGTTCAAAGATGGCAAAATTATGCCCAGATATTTAACTACATTACTTGCTTTGTTAGATGAGTACGAAAATAAAGAAGCTAGAATTTTAGCTCGACATAACTTAGCAGGGAGTGTAGAGGAATATGAATAACTTAGTACAAACATTACCAGAACTAATAGATGAATTAAAAAATATAAACATTGGAATCCTTAAAGGCAGATTAGAACGAGGGAATATTCTAAAACGAATTAAGGAAAACAAAGCCTATATTGGATATGATTCTTATTGTCAAAACTGGAATGAGTTTTTAGAAGCAGTAGGAATTAATAGAGAAACGGCTAGGCAAGATATGGAAATCTACGAAGAGTTTTCTTATTACTTGATGCAGAAAGTTGAACTACTTGCTAACTGTAGTTATGAGAGGTTGGTGCGATTATTGCCAGTTGCAAAGAAAGACCCAGACTTAAAAGCATCACTCCTTGACATGGCAGCAACTGCAAGTCGTACTGACTTCGATAACAATGTAAAAGAATTGAAAGGTAAAATTCCTAACGATAAATGTTTATCAATAGAAACTTGTGAAAACAAACAATCTATTATTTTAGAAAAATGCACAATATGTGGATTAACTTTTAGAAGAAAGGATTTAGAACTTGTCTAAAATTATACTAGACCTTTGTGGTGGCACAGGGTCTTGGAGCAAACCATATAAAGAAAATGGTTATGATGTAAGAGTTGTTACTTTGCCAGAAAATGATGTAAGAGAATATCAACCACCCAAAAATGTTTATGGGATATTAGCAGCACCACCATGCGACCAATTTTCATTTGCTAAAACAACAGGGCAGCCAAGACAATTAGAAAATGCTTGGAGTATTGTAAGAGCTTGTTTAGATATCATAGCTCAATGCAATTCAATAGAATCAGATTATGCAAAAACTACTAAATTAAAATTTTGGGCATTAGAAAATCCTAATGGTTTATTAAAAAGGTTTTTAGGTAAACCAGCTTATGAATTTAATCCTTATGATTTTGGAGATGATTATAAAAAGAAAACACATTTGTGGGGATGGTTTAACGACCCTAAAAAAAATCCGATTGAATGTGTAAATGTAAAATTTGATAGAATGAAATCTAAAGACATACATCCAGAATATTTTGGCACTTTAACTAGAAAAGAAAGGAGAGCAATAACACCACAAGGTTTTGCTAAAGCATTTTACGAAGCTAATATATAAAGAGGTAAAAGATATGCGATTTATAGAAAATGAAGATTACATAAAAGAATACTCACTTGAATATTTAGACTATGTTAGAACTTTAAGTTGCTGTGTAACAGGAAACCCAATAGCAGAGCCACATCATTTAGAAGCAATAGGAATGGGTGCGAATAGAAAGAAACCTAATATAAAACACTTTACTTGTATTCCTATTTGTAGAGAAGTTCATATCGAAGTTCATGCAAAGGGAATCAATTGGGTAAACGAAAGGTATAGAGTTCAGCTATGGCAAGAAGCTTATTATACATTAGCTAAATGGCTTATTATTAGGGCAGAAAAAAAAGAGTAAAAAAATTTACTTGTATCTATTGACATAGTTATAGGAACAGGCATTATATTAGTATGGAGAAACAAATTATGGATAACGGATTAAGACTACAAAGGTTACTTAAAGAAGGATTCAAAGGTTGGAGAATAATAAAATCTCAAAGAGAATTTGTAATGCAAGAATTAGAAATTTCTCAAGAACAACTTTTAGAATCAAATGCAAATTTATTGCTAAGACTAAAACAAAAGGTAGGTGCAAAGTAATGATGGATTCAATTATAAAAACTTGCACTAAATGTCATGGTACAGGAAATACAGGACATACACATATTGAAGATGGTAAATGCTTTGACTGTGATGGCAAAGGCATACAGTTAAAAACTTTAAAGCAAACTAGAGCAGCAATTCTTAGAGCCATAAAAAAGCAAGAAAAAATACAAGCAGAAGAAAATGTTAAATCAGATAACTTTAAAAAAGCTTGTGAAAAAAGAAAAAGAAGAACTGACAAAATTGTAAGATTATTAAATTTAAAAACTTTTGAAGATTCAAATAAAAAAGAAATTGCAGATATATCTGTAAGAGTATTTAACAGAAAAAATGTAGAAACTGATTATGGAATGTTTACATTTTGGTTAGCACTTGGTGATGATGGGTTTGTTTATTCTTTTAAATCAGAATCTAATAAAGTTTTGGATTCTTATTACTCAAATACTGAAAAAGATATGCTAAACAATTTTGGTGCAGAAGAAGCTGCACTTTATCATGAAAACAAAAGAATAAAGCTTTCTGGATTAATAGAAGATAAAGCTGAATACAATGTAGCAAAAATTGCATCTCGTTTCAAAAAGAATGGTTATGAAAAAGCATGGAATTGTGACTTACCTGTAGTACATATCAGCAAACCTAAATTCAAAAAGATTTGACATATTTGACACGAACTTTAAAGGGGTTAGTCTATAAATATGAGTGCTAACCCTAAAATAGAAAAAGAAGCTCTTAAAAGGGCTATAAATAATTATAAAGGTAATGTCAGCGACATAGCTCAATCCTTTGGATGTACTAGACAAACCATATACAACCATTTAAGAGATGATGAGGAAATGTGGACTTTGCTTAATGATGCAAGAGAAACAATTATCGATTTAGCTGAATCCAAATTAGTAAAACTTATTGAGCAAGAAAATGTTCCAGCAGTTATGTTTGCATTAAGAACAATTGGCAGAAGTCGTGGATATGTAGAGAAAACTGAAATAGACCAAACACAAAAGACAATCAATATTATTGAAGTTCCAAAACTAGATGCCTATGAGCCAACGATTGATGAAATCACAGACAGCGAAATCAACTAACACCATATGGAGACCAACTAAGAAACAATTAGAGTTCTTAAAGACTGGGAATATATTCGAGGTTGCATATCTAGGTGGAGCAGGGTCGGGCAAGTCATCTGTATTATTAATCGATGCCTGTAGGCAAATGAATCAACCAGATGCCAAATCTGTAATCTTCAGAAGAACTACAAAAGAACTTAGACAGCTTATTGATTACAGTTTTAAAATTTACAAACAATTAGGTGCAAACTTTAAGGTGCAAGAATCTTGCTGGGAATTTCCAAGTGGTGGCAAAGTATTTTTTTCTCATATGGAAAATGAGATGGACAAATATCAACACGATGGTCAAGAATATTCTGCTGGTGTTTACTTTGATGAGATTACTCACTTTACAGAATCACAATATTTATATTTGCACTCAAGAGCAAGAAGTGCAAACCCAAAAGTATTTCCAAGAATAAGATGCACAGGAACTCCAGTAGGAAAACATATCGATTGGGTAAGAAGAAGGTTTATAGAAAATGGTGGTTATAAAATACACAAAGACCCAGATACAAATTTATCTAGACTTTATATTCCAGCAACTTTAGATGACAACCCATATTTGAAATTAAATGACCCAGCTTATGAATCCAGATTAAAATTACAAGGCAATAAAATTTACCAAGCTTTAAGGTTTGGTGATTTCTCACAAATCGAGGGTGTATGTTTTCCAGAGATATCTGCAGACCACATATTGCCAAGCTACAAACCAACTGAGGGTCAAATAATTATTCGAGGATTCGACTGGGGATTTACTGCTCCGTTTGCAACAGTTTGGATTGCAGAAGATTCAGATAAAAATTTAATTGTGTTTAAAGAATGGATAGGAACAAAAGATGGCAGCAACAAAGGACTGATGATGTCAGCAGACCAAGTTGCACAAACAATAAAAAGTATAGAGGAACAAAATAATATAAATCCACATCATGCACCAAGCGACCCAGCTATTTGGGGTAAACAAAATGTTGGAGATTCTATTGGCGAGATATTTCAAAATGCTGGTCTACTTATGGAACGAGCAAACAATGACAGACTGATGGGAACACAACAACTGCACATGAGATTACAAATAAATGAGCTAACACAAAAACCTAAATTATTTTTTACAGAAGATTGTAAATATACTTTGCAGTCTTTAAAAAATATTATGGTCGATAAAAGAAACCCAGAGGTTTATGATACTGCTGGATTCGACCATCCAGTAGATGCTTTAAGATATGCAGTAATGAGAAGGACAATAGAAGTCGGAGAAAAATACGAGCCAGAAACTTTTGGTGAAAGAGAAACAACAATTCAGTCGTTCTAAAACCCCTATAAATAAAGGGCGAAAAAAAACTTTCATTAATCTATTGACTTTGTTATATATACTATTATATTTATTACATGATGTTAAACAATAAAAAAAACAAAAAACAACATCAAGGAGAAACAACAATGGTTAGAAATAAAAAGTTCAACGAGGAAGCAGTAACAGAAGAAAGAGTTCATAACTTCTGGGCAAAGTTTCAAAAAGCAGTTAATAATTTAAATGCTTGTACTAGAAGTGAGCATAGCAGCATACCAGAATATTTTGCTCATAACTTTATAAATGTAATTCCTAGAGAAGGTGGAATTAGCAAATGTAAGTTTATGCAAACAAGTTTCAAATTAGGTTACTTGCAAAAAAGATTTGGTATGGAAAAAACACACTATGTAGTAAACATCAAAAAAGATATTGAGCCATTTGTAGCAAGTAGAGTGCTTTACAAATTAGCTAACATCTTAGATGAAAAGACACCTTGTAAAGTAGAACACGAAGAAATTATGTTATAAAAAATTAGGGTTAGCCAGTCCCTACAAAACTGGCAAGGAGAAACGATATGACAGATATAAGAATACAATTACAAGAAATAGTAAATGGAACTAGAAGAAGAATATCTAGTTTGAATGATTTAAGAAGGTGGGTAAGAGCAAATAATTTTAATATAGTTTGCGACAACCTTAATTATTTGATAGTAGATGTTGCTGGTAGAGATAGCAATGTTTGGTTGGACAACTTGCCTTTTGGTAGGTCATGCGATAGATTTGCTGCACAAGCATTGTTGGATGATTTAGAATTGAGAGGTGTATAATGGGATATTTTTCAGAACTACAAATAAACATGGATGAGGAACAACTTATGCCAGTACAATCGTTGCCTAAAGAATTTAAAATATTAGCAATGAGAATATGTGATGATGATTATAATTTAACACCGATACAAAGAGGATTGGTTTTATATAGAGCACAATGTATCTTGCAGGACTATAATAAGCTTCATAACGAATCAAAAAAAATAAATGAAGTAAAAGTCTTATATCAAAGGATTGTAGATAATCTTTGCAATGAATACGAAGTAAGCTAAACTATTTGAGAGAGTGGTCAGTTTATCCATTTGTTTCTCCGAACAAAAGACCAAACATCACCTTGACCACTCTTTCTATTGCATTAATACAATACTTCATTTAAAATTTAGCAAATGGCTATAATCGACTTAAAAGGTAAACAATACCAAGAACCAACAAAACCAAATTTCAATGAATTAGCATCAAGCGACTATGGCTTGTATGCAAAAGGCGACATCTTACCATATAACCCAGATACCCTCGTAGGCAGAAGAGGATTCTATATGTATGACCAAATGAGGATAGATGACCAAGTTAAAGCTTGTTTAACCCTCAAGAAGTTTGCTACATTAGCTCCAAGCTATCAAATTATTCCAGCTAGTGATGATGAGCAAGATGTTGAGGTCGCTGAGTTTGTAGAATATTGCTTTAATAAAATGCAGGGTAATTTATCTGATAATCTTTATGAAATATTAACTGCACTTGATTATGGCTTTTCAATCACAGAAATAAATTACAAAACATTTGATTCTGGAATCCATCAAGGAAAGATAGGACTTAAAAATCTTAAAACAAAAAGACCACATCATTATCAGTTTGCAGTAGATGAATATTCTAATCTATTAAAAGATGGAATAGTTTATCAAGAAGGTGGTGCTGATAAAAAATACCCAGTAAATAAATTTTTAGTATTTAGTTATCAAAAAGAATTTGGCAATCACTTTGGAACATCAGACTTAAGACCAGCATATAGAGGTTATTGGTCAAAAGATGTTTTAATTAAGATGTGGAATATTTATTTGGAACGATTTGCTAACCCAACTGTTTTAGGAAGATATAAAACTAACGACCCAAGTGCAAGACAGAGTTTAAGAAATATTTTAGATAACCTTACAGCTAAAACTTCTATTACTCACAGAATGGAAGAGTTTGATATTCAGTTATTAGAATCATCAAGAAATGCTACAGGCGATTTTGAAACTGCACTTAACTTCTACAACAAAGCAATAGCCAGAAGTATTTTAATTCCAGATAGATTAATGGCAGATGGTGAGACTGGAGCATATAGCCAAGCTAAGATTCATTTTGATGTTTTCTTATGGGTAATACAAAAGCTAAGAATGGATTTAGAAGAGAATGTAATGAACGAGCAATTAATTAGAAGATTAGTTGCTTATAACTTTTCTAATGTTGAAGAATTACCTCACTTTAAATTTAACCCAATGACTGATGACCAAAGATTGCAACTTAATACTTTATTTATAGATGCAGTACAAAAAGGTGTTATCAATCCAACACTAGAAGATGAAAACTTATTAAGAAAGAATTTAAACTTTCCAGAAAAAGAAAATCCAATAAAACCCGATAATCCAGAAGAAGATATTGAAGCAACTCCAGATGAAGAAGAAATAGAAGAAATATCTGAGAATAGTTATGCAGAAATAAATTTAAGACCAAGTGCAGGAATGGCAGCAGAAGCTGAGAAAGGATTAAAATGGAGAGCTGAGTTTGGTAGAGGTGGAACTCAAGTTGGAGCTGTAAGAGCCAATCAATTAAAAAGAAGAGAAAATTTATCTGCATCAACTGTAAGAAGAATGAATAGCTTTTTTGCTAGACATGAAGTAGATAAAAAAGCAGAGGGATTTAGACCCGGAGAAAAAGGATTTCCAAGCAATGGAAGAATAGCTTGGGCATTATGGGGTGGTGATGCAGGACAGACTTGGGCTAAAGCAAAATCAGCACAACTAGAAAGACAAGAAAATAATATCCTTGAATATAATCGTGATGAAGGTTTAAAAAATAAAGTAGAACAACATAACGAAGAATATGGCGATACAAAAACTAAAAGAGTTACACTTGGTATGCTTAAGACTGTTTATGATAGAGGTGTTGGTGCATACAGAACAAATCCAGCATCAGTTAGACCATCTGTTAAATCACCAGAGCAATGGGCTATGGCTAGAGTTAATTCTTTCCTTACAGCTTTAAGAACAGGAAGATTTAGAAGTGGTAAACATGATACTGATTTATTCCCAAAAGGTCATCCATTAAGTTCCAAGGATAATACAAAAGAATATAATTATAAACCTAGTGGTGCAGAAAGAAGAGTGGATTTTAAAGTTGTAGGAAATCAGCTTGATACTTTAGAAGAAAACTTTTTAAACGAAACTAGAGATGTAATGATTAAACAAAAAGATGCAGTAATTAAATATGTAGAAAATAAAATGAATCAAAACAAATTAGATTTTCAAGCTGTGGATAATTTAGAGCTTAAATTTAAAGGCGAGTTAAAGACTAAATTTCAAGAAAATTATGATTCTTCTTATCAAGAAGGATTAAAAGAATCCAGAAAGGAATTACCTAAAAAGTTTGCTACTGCTAAAGTAGGTATTGGTTTAACAGCACAAGAACTTCAGAGATATCTGCAATCTAAAGCTAGATTTGATGTAGCTGAAATTACAGCAAGATTAAATGCTAACTTAACTGAAGTATTATTAGATGGAATAAGAACAGGTAAATCTACATCACAAATTATTAAAGAAATTGAAACAACCTTTAATCCTTATACAGCAACAGGAACAGTCGCAGTTGGAGATAAAGTTGTTGAATCTTATAACCTCAGAACAATTACCAGAACTGCTACATTAGGTGCATATAATTCTGGCAGAAGAGCAATAGGAGAAGATAAAGACTTGGATGGGTTTGTATTAGGTTATAAACTTTCCCCTGTATTAGATGAGAGAACTTCTGATATTTGTCAGCTTATTGCACAATCAAATGTTCAAATACCTATAGAAGATAAAGAAAGCATTGCTAGATTGACACCACCATTACATTTTAACTGTAGAACAATTTTAACATTTATAACACCAGAAGATGAGCCAGTTGCATTTACCAATTCAGAAACCTTAGGGCAACTCAAAGGAATGACTAAAGTTGTATGACAGCAATAAATTCTTTATCCACTATACAAGAAGCTAAAACCTTTTTAGCAAACTTTACAAATGAAGAACTTAGATGTTTGCAATGCAACAAATTACTAGCTAAAATAAATACAAACGGAATTTTGGCTTGTCAAATAAAATGTCCAAGATGCCGAGAAATAAATGAGGTGTAAATATGCCATATCCTAACGAACATGCTGCTAGACTTACAAGTCCAGATAAGTTTGTTCGCTTTAGAAGAGGTCAAGACCAAATGGGAGAAGGCATAGATGTCATCTTTGGAATTACACAAGATGGAAAATCTGAAATCCAATCCATCCGATTAGATTCCTCGAAGTTCACAGAAACTCAAGCAATGAATTGGCTTAAAGAAAATAAGTTTGAGCCAATCAAATTTGAACCAGCTACTGGTAAAGGAGAAGATACTATGGCAGAAGAGATAGTCGTGGAAGAACCTAAAAAAGAAGAAGAAATGGGCAAACACGAAGAAGAGAAAGTAATGGAGAAAGATGTTTTTGAAACTGTTGAGGAAGCAGAAGTAAGAGCACAAGAATTAGGTGGAGAAGGTCATCACGAATTAGAAGTTGAAGATAAAGTGATGTATATGCCACTTGGTACTCATGATGAATACCTTGAAGCTATTAAAAAGGAAATGGGCGAAGATAAAGAAGAAAAAGAAATGGGTGCTCATGACAAAGACAAGGAAAAAGACATGGGTGAAGATAAAGAGAAAGAAAAGAAAATGGCTAAAGTTGAAGATTGCGATTGTGATGCAAAAAAAGATGTTTGCGATTGCAGAGAAAACACAGCTGAAAATTATGCCTTAGAACAAACTTTCAATATCAATGGTATCGAAATCTTTTCAACAGGAGTTTGGAATGGCGATAAATATACTGCCAAAGATTTAGATGCAATGGTTTCTAATTTTGAAAAAACAGGATTTCAACCACCATTAAAATTAGGACATAACGAAGAGCAACCAGAAATGAAAGATGGTGAACCAGCACTTGGTTATGTAGATAAGATTTATAAGAATGGTAATAAACTCTTAGCAGACTTCAAAGAACTTCCAAAAAAAGTTTACGAAGCTATGAAAAGAGGTAATTACAAAAGAGTTAGTTCCGAGATTTACTGGAACTATAAAAACAATGGTTCTGTTCTCGATAGAGTACTGAAAGCTGTTGCACTACTTGGTTCTGAAATACCAGCAGTAACAAACCTTGAGGCGATAGAAGGTTTATATTCGCAAGATACTGGTACAGGCGAAGTAAAGAAACACTATACTGAAAAGGAGAGTGAACTAATGGAAAAAGATATTACAAAAGAATATCAAGAGTTAGAAGCTAAAGTTAAAGCATTAGAAGAAGCTAACGAAAAAGCTTATTCTGAACTAGAAGAAACTAGAAAAAGCCAAAGAGCTGAAAGAATCTCCAAGTTCATTTCTGACAACAAAGAAGCTGGTAAAGTTTTACCAACCTTTGAAAAAGAATTAGAAGCTTTACTTAGTTCTGCTACAGAAGCCAAAGTCTACAGCTATACTTTAGAAGAAAATACTGTCGAACTATCACAGCTTGAGTTAGTAGAGAAAATTGTTTCATCATTCCCAAAATTAGTTGAGTTTGCTGAAGTTTCAACAGAAGGCGATTTCATTGTCGATAGACAACCTTATGAAAATGCTGGAAATGAAGTAGATAGAAGAGCTAAACTTTATATGAATAAAGGAAAAGCAAAAGACTATCAAGAAGCAATCAGCTTAGTTTTCAAAGAAGATGAACAATTAAAAACAGATTATTTTAAACAACAATAAAAGGAGATAAGCGAAAATGAGCACAAGAATGTACACATCAATGGTAGCTGGAGAGGACTTAAGTTCTTTTCAATATCATTTAGTAAAAGTAGATGCAGCTAACTCAGTTGCAAGACAAACAACAGCAGGTGGAAACATCTTTGGTGTTGTAGATAACAAACCAGAAAGTGGAGAAAACTGTACTGTAGTAACTAATGGTGTTACAAGAGTATTTGCAGGTGGCACAATTGCTGCAGGTAATGAAGTTTCCGTTACAGCTTCTGGTACAGCTACAGCAGCAGCATCTGGAGATTACATTGTAGGAACTGCAATATCAGCAGTTGCTTCTGGAAGTAATTTCTTAATGTTAATTACACAAGCTGGTTACAAAAGTTAATTTTAATTAAAGGAGAATAGAATATGCCATTAACAGCAAGAGATGTACACATTGATAGACCCTTATCCAATCTAGTCGTAGGATTTGAACCACAAGGAACTATCGTACAAAACTTTTTACCAATCGTAGATGTTAACAAACAAAGCGATTTGTATTTTAAATACGACAAAGGAGATTTTTTCAGAATCCCATCATCAACTGAAAGAGCTCCAAAAACTAAAGGAAGAACTACACACTTCAATGTAAGTTCAGAATCTTACTATGCAACTAACTATGCATTAGTAGATGAAATGGCTTACGAAACTTTAGTAAACCAAGATGACCCATTAAAGCTAAAAGAAAAAGGTGCAAGAAACCTTTTCAATCTTTTAATGCTTGATATGGAAAACAGAGTAGCTTCTTCAGTAAGGTCAGTATCTAATATGGGTTCTGGTTCTACAGTAGCTTCAAAATGGTCATCAGCAACTGCTGGAACTTCTGACCCATTTGGCGATATCACAACTGCTAAAAACTTTATCAGAAGTAACACAGGATATGATGCAAACACAATCATCATTGGAAGAGAAGCATACAACTCTTTAATCAAACATGCTGATATCTTAGACAGAATCAAATATGTTCAAAGAGGTGTTGTAACTGCAGACTTACTTGCAGCTCTTTTTGATGTAGATAATGTTTATGTAGGAAACTCAATCATTAATTCTGGAGAAGAAAACCAAGCTGACAGTTTCTCAGATGTTTGGGGAGATGACACAATCGTTGCTAGATTCTCACCACCAGAAACAGATGGAAGAAACCCATCATTAGCTTATGGCTTCAGATGGACTAACCCAATGTTTGGTGCTCCAATGGCAGTAGATTCATGGGATGATAGAGATGGACTTTTCACTAATTTAAGAGTTCAGTATTATCAAGATGAAAAAATTACTGCAAAAGATTTAGGCTATGTCTTAAAAGACTGTGCATAAATTTTAAACTAGGGGATGTCAAAACTGGCATCCCTTTTCTAACCCATAGTGCATGGGTCAAAAGCACTCCATAAGTCATGGGCTACAAGACTCGCATAGGTCATGCGATAAAAGACACAAACAATTTAAGAGGTGTTTTATGACAAATGTAAGTTCAGCAGCAATCAGAGTTTATCAAAAACAACAACAAGCTAAAAAAAGACTTTCATTATTTACAAAGTTAGTTTACTCTAAGTAAAGTAAAGAGATTCTAATGTTGATTAGATAACGAAGAAAGCTAAGGGATTAGCACTACTCTTTACCGATTACCTTATGAGTAACATAGAGAAATGGCAACCAACACAATATCCAGATTATTTAGTATCTAACAAAGGTCGTGTTAAATCCCTTAAATATACTAAGGGTCAACATTTTAGACTTTTATCACAGAATCCAGATAAGAATGGATATTTTTGTGTTACCTTATTTCCAGACAAAAAATATATAAAAGCAAAAGTTCATAGATTAGTTGCACAAGCTTTTTGTAAAGGTAAGTCAGAAGAAAAGAAATGGGCATTACATAAAGATGGAAACAATCAAAACAACAATGCTAGTAATTTATATTGGGGTAGTCCTTATGATAATTTTAGGGATATGCTTTTGCACGGCAGGGCTAAAAATTTGTGGACATCTAAAAAGAATGTTGCGAGAAAACTTAAAATACAATCAGTAAGAAGAATAAAAAGAATCTTAAAAGAAGATAAATCAAGAGGTGTGCAATCTCGTTTAGCGAGAGAATATAATGTAGCACCTAAAACAATATCAGATATAAAGGTAGGTAAATCATGGCAAAACATAGTTTAGACATTGCAATTTTTTGTGCAGGTATGGAAGTAAATCCAGATACTTTAAAAACTAAATCTTTAGGTGGAAGTGAAACTGCTGGAGTTAGTATGGCTCATGAATTAGCAAAAAGAGGACATCATGTTCTTTTGTTTTGTAACACCACCAAAGAAGGAAAGCATGATGGAGTACAATATGTTCATGTAAATAACTTTGAAGGATTTGCAAAGAATTGTCCTCATGATGTTCTAATTGGTCAAAGAATCCCAGAAGTATTTAGAGGTAATTTAAAATCTAAAATAAATATTCTCTGGCAACATGATGTTGCTTTAAAAAGCCAACGACAAAATTTTCATGGGTCATTATGGAACATAGATAAAGTATTTTGTTTAAGTGATTGGCAAATAGAACAATACAAAGAAATCTATCAAATAGATTCTGATGAACTATTTTATAAAACTAGAAACGGCATAAAGCTAATTCCACAACCAGATAATTCTAAAAGACAAAATAAAAGATTAGTTTATACAAACCGACCAGAAAGAGGTCTTGATAATTTGCTATTTAACATTATGCCAGAATTATGGAAGCATGATAAAGAAATAGAATTATGCCTTGCTGGATATGATAATACATCACCTCAAATGAAACCATTTTACGATATGTGTTATGGCAAAGTTGCAGAATATCAAAAGCAAGGATTTAAGATTGCTCATCTTGGAGCATTAAATAAAAACGAACTTTACGAACTTTATAAGACTTGTAGATTGTTTGTTTATCCTACAGCATTTCATGAAACAAGTTGTATAACTGCAATGGAAACTCAGATGACTGGAGTCCCAATGATAACATCTCACATTGGAGCATTGCCAGAAACTTTATGCAATGATGGTAACAAATTAATATTTGGAGATTATAAAAGCAATCCAGATTACAATAGAGAATTTGCAAAGCTAACAATTAACCTTTTAAACAACCAAGATGATATTGATAAGATGCAAGAATTTGGATATAAGAAAAGTAAAGAGTTTGCTTGGTCAGATTTAGCTGAAGAATGGGAAGAATTATTTATTAAGATATTCCAAGAGAAAACAGCTAATAAAGAAAGGTTAGTCAAGCATTTATACGAAAGGGAAGATATTATGGCTATCAAACACCTCGATAGAAGCGATTTAAGCCATTATAAGGACATCAAGGAACATTATGGGTATACAGACTCAAAAGAAGAATATAAAGCCAAATATGAAGCTCTAGGGCAGGAATATGCTGATATTGAAACTAATATAGAATTAAGGAATTATGCAAGGACACAATTATCATTTAAAGAAATGCAGACATATCTGCAAGAAAACAAAATAGATGCACCAAAAGTATTAGATTTTGCTTCTGGCATTTGCAATGAATCAATCATAATGGCTAACAATTTTAATGCAGAAGTTGATGCAGTAAATATATCTGATGCTGAACACGAAGTTGCAGATAAGATGATTGAGAAGTTTTTAGATAAAGGTGAAGTAAATCAAATAACTGCTTCTGACCCTAACGATTTAAAAAAGCACTATGACATTTTATTCTTAGGTGAGATATTAGAACATCAACCAAAGCCAGAAGAGTTTATGAATGAGTTCGATAAAGTTCTTAAAAAAGATTCTTTAGTTGTGATAACAGTTCCATTTGGTCTATGGGAAGATGAAAGACATGCACATCTTTGGAATTATGAAAGACAAGATTTATCTCAGATGTTTAAAGATAAAAAAGATTTAAAAATCGCAATGGTTTCTGGTGGAATAAATCAGAACAAACAGCAGACAGTTGGATGGTGGGTAGTAACTTACAAACAAAATAGTAAAACTGTAAATCCAATAAACATGGAACGAAAACTGCTAATACAGAATCCAAGAGAAACAGTTTCAGTTTGTATGATAGTAAAGAACGAAGAAAATATGTTACACAGATGTTTGAAATCAGTACAATCATTTGCTGATGAAATCATAATCAATGATACTGGCTCAACAGATTCAACAATAGAAATTGCAAAACAATATGGAGCTAAAATAATAAATGGTGAATCTCCACTTGAGATAGGATTTGATGAAGCAAGAAACGAATCTATAAAACATGCAAAGTCAGATTGGATATTCTGGTTAGATGCAGATGAAGAGGTAGTCGACAATACATTCTTACTAAAATATTTACGACCAAATATGTTTGCAGGATATTCTCTAAAGCAACATCATTTTACAATTGATGCTGGAGATACAAAAGTAGATACACCAGTAAGACTTTTTAGAAATGGAAGGACTGTAAGATTTTATGGATTTGTTCATGAGCATCCAGAAAGAGAAGGAATGATGAATGAAGGTGTCGGTACAAGTACATTACTTGGTGATGTAAACATTGCACATGATGGTTACTTCTCAGAAAATAGAAGGCGAGGAAGATTCCAAAGAAATATAAATCTTATGTTTAAAGAATATGAAAAACATCCAAACAGACTTCTTACAAAATTTTTAATGATGAGAGATTTTGTTCACATTGCTAGATACGAGAAAGAACAAAACAATGGACAGCTAACACCTTATGCAATTCAAGGACTAGAAAAAGGAATTGAAATTTATAAGGAAGCCTTTTTAGAAAAGCCAAGTAATTATTCTGATGAAGCATTAATGTTCTACTCAGAAATTTTAGCACAACTTGATAGAGGTCTTGAGTACAGATGGAATTTAAATATTGGTAAACAAAATGTAATGCCAGAAAAGCAAGACCAAGTCGCAAGGTTTGAAAGTCCAGAAGATTTTGTAAAGTTTTTAAAAATGAAAGCAACGGAAAAAGAAGAACCACATACAGGAATTTTCGTATAATTAAAAAAAAATAAAAAAAATTTTCCTTACAAAACCTTTATAAACACTAGCTTTTATGAGTTTGAGTAAATTATTTTTAATTAGTATGTTGACAAAGTTATAATAGAGGTTATTTTTATAGCATGATGAAGTTATTAATTATTACACAACAATTACTAGGTTACCAAAGCCAAATTTACAATGTAGTTGTTAGCTTTATCTAAGGAGAAACAAGATGAAAGATTTTTTTGGAAGCACAGTCGAGGACTACAAGGCAAAAATGCAAGGATATAAAGAAAGCATTGTTCTTTATAACGAGTGGTTAAATAGTAAATTAGAAAAAATTTTTGACCCTAGCAAATCTTTGCAAAGCGATGTTTTTACAAAAAAAGGTAAGCTCAGAGCAAAATATCTTAAACAAATAGCAATGTATAAAAGATGGATTGCAATGGAAAAAGATTCCATTAATTTCTGTATAGATATGATGAAAGGCAACAGATTCAAATATACAGATGAAGATTTAGAAACAATGTATAAATAAAAAAAAGAGCTTGGCATCTCACTAAACTGCCAAAGGAGAAGATTATGGATAAAGCATATGCAAACCATCCAGCAACAAAGTTAGATGAGGAGAGAAGTATTAGAAAGTTTGAACTACTAACTGATGCAACATCCCGTTTAGACAAAGTTCTTGAGTTAGAGCATGGTGAATATCTTGACAAAAAAGTAGCCGACAGGTTGCACAAGATTATGGTCGAGATAAATGACATAGCTTACGACAGATACAATGTTTAATTGATTGTTTAGGTCGGTATGATAAAATAACTTCATGCCGACTTATACAACAGTACCCAATGTTTATTCTTTATATCCAAGAGTAGGAAGCTTGGCTTCTGTTAATTCAGCTTCAATATCTTTTTATATTGACCAAGCTGAAAATGAAATCAACGGATATTTAGCAAACAATTATACCTTACCTTTTTCTAGTAGCCCACCTATGATAACAACTCTTTCAACAGAATATTCCCTCGTTAAAATCTTAGAGAGATTCTTCACTCAAGAGGTGGGCTCTACTAATGCATGGGTAGAAGAAAGAAAAAAATATATAGTAGACACATTAAACAAAATTAATGATGGAACTTTAGGACTTGTAACATCTTCTGGAGAACTTATTGTTTATAATTCTGGAGATACTATTTTCTCTAATACAATGAATTATACTCCAACATTTACAATGCTTGATGAAACCTTACAGCAAATAGATAGCGATAGACTTGAAGATGAATATGATGATGTAAAAGATGAAGAATGGAATCCTTTATATTAGATGGCAGTTATAGTAAAAGGTATAAGAAAAATTAATAACTTGCTAAGAAAAGTACAAGTTGAAGTTGTAAATCAAGCTGCACCATTGAAACAAGCTGGTGTTTTACTTTTAAACGAAATAGATGGATATTTTCAACAAGGTGGTAATCCTAGTCAAGGTGGCAAATGGAAGATGATAAAAGAGCTAACCATTGCCAGAAAAGGTAGCTCAAGAGTATTAATTGATACTGGTGTTTTAAGAGGTAGCTTTAGACAAGATATTACAGGAAATACTTTACGAATTGGCACACAAGTTAAATATGCAAAATATCACGAAGAAGGTGATGGAGTACCAAAAAGACCTATGTTACCAAGTACACCTAAAGTTGTAGAAGTAATAGACAAGCAATACACTAACTACATTGCGAAATTAATTAAATAGGTATAAACTCTAATTATGGCAATAATAGATTATCTTGGTATAGAAAATGCTGTCAAAGATTTAATAGAAAATAATGCAGATACATCTGGCTATACAGTTTTGGTTGAGCCAATAGATGCTGTCAAAACTGATGCTTGTCCTTATGTTGCTATTTATTTAGACAGTTGGGATTCTCCAGCAGATGAAGAATTAATTGGTGGAACTAAGCCAGTAAGAACTTTTTTAACATTAGAAATTTGGTGCTATGATTTTAGTTTAGAAAATTTAGCAGGTGCTGAAGCAAGGGATGATATGCTGGGAAAAGTTAAAGAAGTATTGAAATTAAATAGAACAATATCCGATACTGTTTTAATAACAAGATTTCTTGGTGGTAATTTTGACAATCAAAAACTTACTGATGGTATTGGTTTTTTTAAAGGTGTTAGTGTAAAATTACAATGTGAGGTACGAGAATAATGAAGATTAAATTTATTAAAGGCGATTTAACAATAGTTGGATTTGGAAAAGCAGAAAAAGATAAAATCGTAACAGTTTCTAAAGAATTAGGAGCTAATCTAGTAAATGATGGAATTGCAATTGAAGTAAAAGCTAGTAAAATAAAAGAAGAAGATAAAACTTCTAAGGAGCAGTAAAGCATGGCATACGGAATAGGTGGTTATGTAAGTTTAAGTTTACAAAATAGTGCTGGAACAGCAACGACAAATAGAACTTATATACCATTCAAATCAGAATCATTAACTGAGAATATTGAGCAGTTACAATCAGAAAATATTGAAGGAATATTTGATAACCCAGATACTTTAACTGGCATTAAGAATATAACAGGGGATATAATATTTGAGCCACATCCAATATATTTAGGACACTTCTTAAATGGAGTTTGTGGTCAATCTACATCTACATTATCTACATCAGCTTATATTCATGAATTTTTACCAAGACAAGCTGATTTTGATGAGATAGTTGCTTTACCACCTTATACAGTAGAAGTTTATAAAAATGTTGGAAGTGCATATCAATATGTTGATGCACAAATTCATACACTTGCAATCAATATGACTGCTGGTGGAATTATAGAAGCTACAGCAACTCTTCATGCAAGAACAGTAAATCTTGTAGCAGGAACAACACCATCTTATGTAGATGCAAGTCCTTATACTTGGGACACAGTTTCTTTACAAGTTGCTGGTAGTGCAAATGGAGAATTTGAATCTGCAACAGTAACTTTAACAAATCCATTAGTTGGTGTACCAACTTTAAATGGTGAAAAAACTGAAGCTAAACTTAAAAGAGATGGATTTAGAACAGTTGGAGTAGCTGGTGACCAAGATTTCTCAAATCAAGATGAGTATAATGTTTTTGCTGCACAAACTAGGCAAAGATTTTTATTTACACTAACTGGAGATAACATTGGTGGAAGTGCTACTAATGAAATTACAATAGATATGCCACAAACAAATTACACAACTTTTGCAGGTAATGTTGGTGGACCGGGAAGAATTGTAGCATCTTACGAAGGTAATGGTGAATATGATACTTCTAGTAGCTATTCAGTTAGGTATACATTAACAAATACAGAAGCAAGTTATTAATATAAGGAGAAGCTCATGAAGTTCACTTTTCAAGGAAAAGAGATAGAAGTAAAAACAGCTAAGGCAAGAGATGTTGTAGCAATTGAAAAAAAGCTAGGCAAATCTCTTACTAAGGTTGGAACAGACCCATCTTTTACAGATATTTTTACTGTTTTTACAATAGCTGTTTGTTCATCTGACCCAACGATAAATGAAGGTTGGGTAGAAGAACATGCAACTTTTGAAATGATGGAACAAATGTCTAATGTGGTCGCAAGTTTTTTGGCAATAAAGACAGACTAGACAAAAACTTTTATGCCATAGTCGATTTATTAGCTAAGGAATATGGATGGACTATAGAAGAGATTTCTGATTTGACTATAAACGAAGTAAATGAGTTAGTTCGTATAATTCAGAAACGAAATAGACAATCCAGCAAGTAAAGGATAAAATATAATCTATGGCAAACAGCATAGAAATCATAATTAAATCGATAGACCAATCTACTGCTGTATTAAAGAAAGTAGAACAAAACACATCCAAACTACAACAAAAAACATCTAAACTTACTGCAGAAAATAAAAAGTTAAGTAGTAGCTTTTCTTTGGTTAAAGCTGCTGCTGTAACTTATGCAGCAATTCTAGGTGGAAGAGTATTAAAGAATTTAATTGGTGTAGGTAATCAATTAGAAAATCTTGAAGTAAGATTAGGAATTTTATTTAAATCAACTGAACAAGGTAGCAAAGCTTTTGATGTAATGAACAAGTTTGCTAGTAAAGTTCCATTTAGTTTAGAAGATATACAAAAAGCTGCAGGTAATTTGGCAGTAGTATCTAAGGATGCTGATGATTTAGCAAAGATATTAGCAGTTACTGGTAATGTTGCTTCTGCAACAGGTTTAGATTTTCAAACAACAGCTTCACAAATACAAAGAGCATTTGCTGGTGGTATAGCATCTGCTGATATATTCAGAGAAAAAGGTGTTAGAAGTATGCTTGGCTTTAAACAAGGAGCTACAGTATCAGTTGAAGAAACAATTGCTGCTTTCAACAATGCCTTTGGACCGGGTGGAGAATATGGAAAATCCACAGATTTATTAGCACAAACATTTGCTGGTACATTGTCAATGATTAACGATAAAGTTTTTCAATTTAAAAAAACTATTACAGACCAATTTTTTGATATTATGAAAACTGAACTTCAAGCTTTAGACAGTTTCTTAGCTACCAATCAGAAAATGGTAGAAGATTTTGCTAAAAGTATTGGTGATGTTTTAGCTTCAGCAGTAAGAGGTTTAGCTAGTGTTACAAAGTTTCTTTATGAAAATTGGGATGCAATTAGAATTACTTTTGAATTATTAATAGCTTTAAAAATAATATCTTGGGCAACTCAACTTGCTAATGCTTTAAGACAAGTAGCAAAATGGACTGCAATAACATCAGCATTTACCAGAAGCTGGAGCACTTTATTAGTTGGCTTACTTGTAACCGGAGCATTTGAATACTTTCAAGCTCTTGGTAAAGAAGTAGAAAATTTAGGAAATCAATATGAAGATTTAAATAAACAACAAAAACAAAATAATGAAACTGTTGGAGATTCTGTAAATCTTTATAGAAAGCTTACAGAAGGAATGGAGTCTGAATGGAGTAAATGGCGACTTACAAGTGAAACAGCAGCTTATGCTGTAGGTCAAGCTTTAGTCAGTAATGTAACCACAGCAATAGATGATATAGCAATTGCATTAGGTCGTGCTGTAGTACTAGGCGATTCGTTTAAAGACAAATTTCTAAGCATAGCTAAAATTTTAGGATTGGCTTTATTGGATGCAGCAGCTCAAATTATAGCTACAGCAGTTGTAACTAAACTTTGGGATTTAATCAAAGGAAAAGTCAAAAAAGTTTGGCAAGAAATAACAACTTATATAAAGAAAGTTGGCGAAGCTAAAGATAAAACTAAAGATTTCTTAGATTCTTTAAACAAGAGAGCACCGAGTACAGAAATACCTGGTGTGGATTTAAGTAAAAGTAAAAAATCAAAATTAAAAATTGGAGCTGGAGATATACCAACAAGTTCTTTTGCATCACCGGGTGTTATAGATACTTTAACTGGTGGGTCGGGATTTGGTGCATTGTTTGGTAGTGCAGGTGGTGGTAGTTTTTCTGGTTCA
>Ga0222719_10001457_pt1 | contig 22918 bp, 32 predicted proteins | sample C33_34DmetaG_FD_165039 | JGI IMG/M metagenome (GOLD analysis project Ga0222719, IMG submission 165039) | Estuarine water microbial communities from San Francisco Bay, California, United States - C33_34D | ecosystem: Environmental > Aquatic > Marine > Unclassified | place: USA: California...
TTATAATTGCAAATAATTTTTTATTTTTTTTTTCCAAAATATTTTTTTTTATATTTTCCAAAAAATTGAAATTTAAAATTTTTTAAAAATAATAACAACAACAACAACTATATATTATGGCGACCTTTGCCGAGCTTTCTTGTCTTAATAAAATTATTCTTCAAAAATTAGAAAAAACACAAAAAGAAAATAATAAATTAAAAAAAAAAAATAATAAATTAAAAATTAAAAATAAAAAAATTAAAATATTTTTAAAAAAAATAAAACAAAATTATAATATTTATAAAAAATAAAATAAAATAAAATAAAATAAAAAATAATATTTTTTTTTTCCAAAATATTTTTTTTTATATTTTCCAAAAAATTGAAATTTAAAATTTTTTAAAAATAATAACAACAACAACAACTATATATTATATTATGGCGAACTTTGCTTATCTTAAATGTTTTAATGACCTTCTTCTTAAAAAGATGGAAAGGCTCCAAAAAGAAAATAATGAGTTAAAAAAAAGGTTCGATAATGCGACTGAACATTTAGAAGAGTGCGAGATTCTTCGTTGCAAAAAATGTAAATTTTATTTTGATAATGACGAGGTTAAAGAAGTTTATAATGAAGTCAGCCTTTATTGTTATGAATGTATTCACGACGTGGCTTGGTCATGTTATAAATGTGATGAGCATTTTATAAATGGGACACCGAGTTTTAATGACTGTTGCAAAGAGTGTTATTTAATGGAAATATATCCACAAAAAAGAGGACACACATTTAGAAATTATAATAAGGTTGTAGGAAAAATACAAAGCATAGTGGGGACAATGACGGTTGCTAATAAAGCAACTGGTCGACCGGACACAATTTTTAAACCCTCGTGGGTTAGTTATTATAATTAAAAATATTTAATTAATTTTTAATAACCAACCTTTTGCTTTGCTAATGGACGCTGACGACCAACGCTCTCATTAAATAATTTAGGTTTAACTTTTGACTTTAACATTTTTTTTTTATTATTTTTTTTTGGTTTCATGTTTATTTTTTTCTGTTTTTTCTCTTTATAACTTTTACCCATTATATATTTAGCAAACACAAAATAATTTTTTAAACTTTTTATTATTTGTCGGATCATTATTATAATTTATATATTTATCATAATGAAATTGTTTACATAAATTGCAATATTTTATTATTTTTTTTCTTTCTTTTATTTTTAATTTTTTAACATTACAATTAAAATCTTTCAAATCTTTTTCTAATTTTTCTATTGTTTTTAAAATATTATTAAATTCTTTTTTATTGTCCATAATAATATTATATTATATAATATTATAATGGTTAAATTCGCTAAAAAAGTGCAAGAAAAAGAAATAGCATATGTGTCGGCTTCAAGAATAAGTAAATTTGATGCAAAACAAAATAGAAAAGATTTGAAAGAAGAAAGAAAAGCGGAAGGAAAAGAGAGAAATAGGAAAGCAAAAAAAGAACATTATAAAAAAATAAATAAAAAATTAGGTGGAACTTTAACACCAAAAAAGAAAAAAACTCCTAAAAATATTCCACGAACAAAAGAAAAAATTAAAATAAAAATGAAAGAAATTGAAGAAGATGTTGATAAGGCAAATGATATAAGAAAACGATTATTACAAGGAGAAAAAATACGTATAGGAGATAGAAATACAGCAATGGGTTATGCTTTTGAAAAAGAAAAAGCAAGAAGACAAGGGATACTTATATACTCTGGCTCAACACCGGAAAAACGAAAAGTGTTTTATGAAAATATGGCAAATAATTTTTATAAACAACAATTAATGAAAAGCATGTCGAAAACTATTAAAAAAAGTTAAATTGTAATTATAAAAATATTACTTTTTATATTTTTTAACTGTTCCAGTTCGTTTTTTCTCTTTTATTGCTGATGCTTTTTGTTTTTTTGTAAGTTCACTCATTGTTGCCGGTGTCTTTTTACTTATTCTTTTTGTTGGTCTAAATATTGTTCCGCCTTCTTTATATGTTTTCTTTCCTTTTTCGGTTCTCCAATCTTCTTTATACCAACGAGTTAGACCAGTCTTTGTTTTTGTTCCAGTATATGCTGATGCATTACCATGTTTTTTTTTATATGCAGCTTTATATTTTTTAACTATTTGACCACTTCTATATGCACTATGTTTAGGGTTTGCTTTATAAACACTTGCTTTAATTCTATTATACATTGTTTGGTCTTTTGGTTTATTTACCATTTTATATTATAACCATATTATTTTTTCTTCTGTTTTTAATTCTTTTTGTAAATTCCAACAGAACCAACAAGATTTAAAAGGTGGTTGTTTTTTATTTGTCATATAACTATATCTATATGCTGGAATAACCAATTGGAAACCATCTAAATACTTCTTCATATATTTTCTTTCCATAGTATCTAATGGTAGTAAAAGAGAGAATCTGCGACCGGTATATAATTTTTTAATTATTTTTTCTTTAATCGAATAGGGAGGATTATCAATTACCAATGCATCGCTAATATCATAATTAAAAAAATCTTTATTAATATGCACAATATTATTATAACTTAAATCATTTAATATTTTTTTACAAGCACCATCATTATAGAACGGCAACCACAATTTTTCTCTTTTATTTATAAATTGTAATACATCTTGCCAAGCACCAATGGGTGTATTTCTTTTATCATTTTTACTATTTTTACAAAACATATTCATTATATACTATTTTATATTATATATGTAAAATAAAATTGTATTAAAAATAACTAAATTTACGAACTGACGCTCTGTATTAAGCGTCCACTGTTCGCATCAACACTAACTATATTGTGGTGAATTGTGTACACTTTAACTTTGTATTTTTGACCACTAATGGAGGGGAAGGTTACGCTGACGTCGCAAGTGGCTAGACCTTTAAGAGCAAGACTTCCAGTGAAGGAGTTTACATTGGGTTTTTCACAGAAGGGAATCCAGTAGAAATTAACATCGTTGCAACTATTTTTATCCATAATTTGAGAAATTTCTCGAACATTGCCGGCCGCAACATCTAGCCAATTGGTCATGTTAGTGGTGCAGAAAAGAAGTTGTTCATATGAATCCGCTTCAAAAAGGACACGGCCGGACGATTTAACCGATAGGGCATTTACTTTTTTGTAGTCACATCCAAACCGACTATCATCAGTTGCGGCTATGGAATGGTATTGACCCATATGAGGGTTGGCGGCGTGTTTGTTCGCGGCTAGGGCTAAGGCTGCGGATGTTGGTTCAACAATTAAATCAGCAGAACCATTTGATGCTCCAGAAGTTATAGCCACTCCAAGACGCCGAGCTGCTGTTGCGTCACGTGTTTTATGAACACAGACGAGAAAGCCTTTAGCGAGATTTGTATTAAACACTTTAACAGAGTGGGTTGTGGAAGTTGAGGTGGCTGCTACTTCGGTTTCAGTTAGGACTTCATTTCCTACAAGAACTGATAGAGGAACATCTAAAGAATATTGGTTTTCAATTTGCATCATATCGGAAGATTCTGGAATATCATAATTTACACAAAGTTCCATTTTATCAATTTTCATTCCAGTAATTGCTGATGTTCCAGATCCAACACCAGTTGCTACTTCGTGAGCTGGGGCGGTTTCCACTAGGACACGGCACGTCTCTAAAAATCTAAAATTACCTAAAGCACTCGTCTTTTTACCGTCATCACTTTGGAATTTGCCTTGGAGGAAAGACCAAGGAAGGTCAGTGTAAAAGGTTATTGTTTGGGTTACAGCATCGCCACAAATAATTTCATTTGCAAGATTTTCTTCTACCACTTGTAAAGCTTTTGCGTTAAGTTGAAGGTTGTGTTTACCAGCAAGAAGCCATTTCATTTTTTCGCCTCTGTTGTTGCGTGAGATTGCTCGCCACTGCATAGTGTCGCCATAAATTTGGGCAATTTCTCTAGACGAGTTAAGAAGGGCAACTCGACTAATGATTGCTTTGTATAAATGCTGGGCAACGTTGCAGACTTGATTAGCATCAACAGTTGGGGTTACATATGAGATTGTGGTTTTTAAATACATTTCACGAGCTAGACCGAAGGCACTGACCTCGGTCGAATCGCTGGAGCCTAGGGAGGCATTTTTGAGACCGGTGAATTCTTTCGCCACGTGGCGGTCTTTGTAGATGTTAGGATAGGATTTTTCGAGATCATATTTGAAACTATCATAATCGATATTTCCACCTTGAATCGAAGAGGCATATAAGGTTGATTGTTTTAACGCTTCTGTGGCTATGTTCATGATTTATAATATACAAAAAGAAAAAAAAATTATTAAAAAAACTTTATTAAAATAAATTATGGATTAAATAAATAATTTTCTAATTTGTGGGCATCAAAAAATCTACTTTTCTTTTGTTTCTTAATATTTAATCTATCTTCATATTTTTTTACATTTACAGAGATTGGATCATCTTCAACATAATTTATTTCTAAATTAGAATTCTGCATTTCTAAACCTTCCATTAATTGTTTTGTTTCTTCATTATTTGCTAATATAGGACTATAAACTCTTGTTGGAATTGTGGGATATATAGATGACATATAGAGAGAAAATATACCTCCTAAAGAATAACCAATTATTTTTATTGGTATACCTTCTCTTTCTCTCTTTTCTATAATTTCTGTTGCTTTTACAATTCTACTATTAAATGCTTCATTGCTAAATAATTCAGAACTACCAGCCATATTTATCATGTTTTTAATAAAATCTCTTTCTAAAAATTTATCTTGTTTTGGATTAGTTCCTCTAAAGATAATGTAACTAGTTCCATCAATTATTTTTTCTTCAACTTCATCTTTTGCTTCTCTTAATAAATCTACTTCTAAATTTTTAAATTTTGGTGCTTCTGTTTTTTTCTGATAATATACAATACCATCAACACGAGCATTTGCTAATAATGCATCACCCATATTAGTTCCATCATTAATTGCTGTTGCGTATAATAATCCCATTAATCCTAAAAGAAGTCCTTCATTATCTCTTATATTTAATATAAATTCATCAATACCAGCAAACACTTTTGATATTTCAAATAAAAATACTGGATTTGCTAAATTAATTAACATTTGATTTAATTCTGTTCCACCGTGTTCATATCTCTTAACATCAACCATAAATTTATTTGGTGTAAATATTCTATCATATTCTGACATAATATTAGTGTGGTAATTCATAATAGATCTCTTTTCTGCTGGAGTTACATTTCTTACTGCATCACGATTTCTTTCATATGCTGTTAATAAATCTCTTGGTGAATTGTCCCAGCAATACATCATATATCTTACTTGACGTTCATCTAATTTTACATATTTTTCCAATAAATATTTAAAACCTTGTTTAAATACCGTGTCCGCCATATATCCCATTTGCATTTCTCTATCCGCTAAATATATTTTAAAAGAAACTACTAATAAAGGATAAAGACAAGCGTTCTTAATTATAGAATGTTCTCCCATTTCTGCATCTTTCATTTGTAGTTTTATTCTGTCCGATGTTGTTCCTCTCAAACTTCCAACATCTGATAATTTATTTGATTTTAAACTATCAACTGCTAGGTCTACCAAATCTGTAAATTGAAATCCTAAAAACCTTTTTGTTATTGCTTGTGCCGTATCAATTGCTCCACCATATCCGCTAAATTGTTTTAAATAATCAAAAGACAATTCCGCCCCAACATGTATCATTTGTCTAAAAATTGTTGCATCCGGTGGATTTTCTTTTCCTTGTTCTATTATTGGGTCAGTTTGTAAAGAAGTTGATGGCGTTGCTGTTATAGAATGTTCTAATTCTGCTGGATCTGTTGTTGTTGGTGCTGTTGTTGGTATTTCTGTTGATGGTGGAGGAGGTGGTGTATCGTCTTTTGGTCTTGTTGCTTTTGGTATAATATCTTTGTCCATTCCAGTAAGTTCATCCATTCCTCTTTCAAAATCTTTTTTTGTTGTTGGTGCTGGTTCTTGCATTCTTTCCCTTAATTCGTTTTTCTGTTCTTCACTTAAACTTTCACTATCAATAGCGTTACCTTTTTTTATTTCATCAATTAAATCATCAATTAAATCTTTTTTTCTTTTTGCTCCTTGTCCTTGTAAATTACTTGCTATTTTTTCAATCTGTGCTGGGTCTAAATTTCCAGACTGTTTTAAAGTATCCATACCTTTACCAGCGGTGGTCTGTTTGTTTTTTAATTCAAAATCATTTATCCCCAATCCTCTTTGGTCACGCCCCCTAGGGTTTCTAGTTTTTGCTGGTTCTGTTAATTTTTTATATGATATTTTTGGACTACTGGTTTCTTTATCATCACCGATAAATAAATCTTCAAAAAAATCCATTATTTAATATATCTAAATATTAAATAATTGTAAAAATAATAAATAACTGGATCAAAATTTTCCAACCGTACTATAATTGAAGTAAAGTAACACATGATCCACAGCAACTTGCCCATCCGCATTTGTTGAAGTTGTCATTGATACTATTTCATTATCTGAATTAAATTTTTTTAAATGGATTGTTAATTCTCGGTTTAATCTTTTATTAACTTCAAAATCTAAATTCATACCAAAATGAATAGTGTTAAGATTATCTGTTAAAGGTAATGGGATAGAATGGGTTTGCACATAATCATCGCCGTTATGAGTTTTGGGTGGTGATACGTTATTAACACTTTGCGTTGTGAATTCCGGTATTTCTACTAAAATATGATCCGGTATTTGATGAGATTTTCCAGCATTTAATGTTCCATCAAATTTTCTTAAATTAATACAATAACCAATTAAAGTTAATTTTTGAATTGGTACAGATAAAGAACTCATGCGAAGTTTTTGTCTTGCGTATTTATCATCATCGGTTGATGGTGACCCAGTAGGATTTTGATTTCTGTAATGTAAAGTTAGAATAGGCATTTATATATTAAAAGATTATAATTTTCTTCTATTATTTATTTTATTTCTAAAATTAAACATTGGTAAATCTCCTTCCGGTTGTGGAGGAGTTTGTGAAATCTTTGGATTGGTAAATAATAGGTTTGTTTTTATTTGTTTCTGTCTTACTTTTAATTTTACATCTTGGAACTTAACTCTCTTTGCTCTCTTTCTATTTGATTTTGGTATAATGTTCTGTGGTTGAGGAATTACTTTTTGTTGTATATCTGTTAAAGGAAGTGCGGATGTTCCTTTTGGAATTGGGTTTCCACCAGTTGAATCTTTTTGTGCTGGATTTTGTGGTGCAACCGGTGGATTATTTAATGGTGCTGTTGGTTGTGGTTGAGTTGCTGGTTGTCCTCGTTGGAATAATTGTTGAGCAGTCATACCCATGTTTTCTAAATTAATTATTGCTCCCATTGTTTGTCCGTTTGGTGCTGATGCTCCACCGCCACCGCCACCAATAGAATTTGCTAAACTAGATTTCCATTTTCTCTCAAATTGTATATTTCTTTTGTATTGGAATTCTAATGTTTTTAGTTCTACACAATTATCTTCAGAGTATTCTTTTGGTGCTGTTAAAGGAAATAAAGTTGAATAGTATGCATAAATTAAATCAATCTCCGCTTTAATATTTTTATTATCATTGTTTAAATATTTATTTCTTTTCACTTGTTGCTTAATAAAAGTAAAATCTTTTCCTTCTTTAATAAAAACATTTTGGATTGCTACTTGATGTCCGTGTTTTGAAATGTCCGGAATATTATCTTTTTCTAATTCTTCTGCTTTTGTTTCTTCATCAGCCGTTGCTTTATTTAATTCTACTTGTCTTCGTTCGGCATCGTCTTTTCCTTCACTTATTTCCATTTGTATATTATTATTATTATTATTTGGCGGATTTGGTGGGTTATAACCAATTCTTTGTTCTATGGGTATTTGAGATATTGCGTCCGGTTCTTCTATTTCATCTTCTATCGCAAAAGTTGGTTTTTCTAAAATTTCTCCTTCTTCTTCTTCTGCTCTTTCTTCTCTAATATTTCCATCAGCGTCAACATCAAAGACTTCTAATTCTTCATCATCTTTAATTGGTGGTGGAAGCGGTATTGCTCTTTTTTCTCTTTTTTCCATTCTTTCTTTTTCTTCCATTTTTTTAGTATCTCTTTCTACTTTTATATTTTGTGACATTTCCTCCGCTGTTAATTTTGCTTTTAATTTATCTATTTCAACATTATTATAAATATCAATACCATCAAATATATTTTTTATTTCTGCTTTTGTGTATTGTATATTTTTAAACTCGGCATTTCCTAATCTTGTTCTAGATTTTTTTAATTTTTGTACTGGTAATAAAAGAGAAAATTTACCTTTTAAACTTTGAAATACAGATTTTTCGCCTTCCGGTTCAAAATTAATATTAAATCCATCTTCTATTGTGTATCCACTTTTTTTCATGCGTTGTTCCAAAACATTAACTAATTGTGTCGTTCCTTTATTATTTGCAACTTCTAGACCACGACTTATAACTTCAATTGGGATATTTTGGACTTCTTCCATAAAATCATAATATAATCCCAATGCGTCATCGTTGTTTTTTTCTTTCATTCTTCTAAATAGTTCTAATTCTTGTGTTGTCATTCTACTTTCTACCATTGACCAACTATTAGATGCAACCGCCAAATTGTCCGCTTTCCATATTGGAAATATTTTTCCTCTAAAAACATATCCAAATTCTCCCCTTTGTAATTTTGAAACTCTAATTGCTTTTCCTTTTATTATTTCCATTTTGGGATTGCCTTCATATTTTGTTGGGTCATAATTTCTTGCCCTTAAAGCCAAAGGTGCGTTTGGATCATCTGTTACTATTTCTTGTCCTCTCATTTTTTTCTTTTCCATTTTTTCCGGTTCTTCTTTTTTCATATCCGGCATTTGTTTTTGTGATGCTCTCGCTGGTTTTGGTGGTTCGGTATTTGGTGGTGGTGGAGCTACGCCTTCCGGATAATAACTTCTAATATTTTGTCTTTTATATAAATTTAAACCATTGTTTGCTCTCGCATCTACCTTTACAATATCGGCAACTCTTAAAGCAAACATTGATACATTTGGTGGAATATTTCCAGCATCTAATAGTGCCGTTATATATGCGTCTTCTTTGTCTTCTTTTGTTTTTGCTTTAGTTACTGCTTGAATAACTGCTTTAAATATTTCTTTATTATTTGGTGTGGTGGCACTTTGTAAAAAACTCCAACTAGTAGTTCTACCTTTTATAATAGGATAAATACGACCATCTAAAACAACGCCAACTTTTTTATTTAATAAAGGTTTCGTTTTCATGACAAGTCCATCAATCTTTAAATCTCTAGCACCAGCTTCAAATCTCTTAAATTTGTCTTGCATTTTTTTATCTTGAAAAACAGTTTCCATTTATAAATTAATAATATTTTATTTTTTCCTAAAATATTATTAAAAAAAAGGGGTAATAAATTGAATTATATAACTATACTAAAAATAATAATTAAAATGGATAAATTAAAAAAATTAATTGTTTATAAAATTGATGGAATTAATTATATTGGTTCTACAATTGAAAGTTTAAATAGTAGAAAATGGAAACATAATTCAGATTGTTTTAATGTTAAAAGAAAAATTTATAACATACCTTTATATATTCACATTAGAGAGAAATCGTTGCAAATAAAATTAATCCCAATTGCTTATTATTTTGTTAGTAATAAAAGTAGAAGATACGCAGAGCAATATTGGATAAATAAATATGATAGTATTAATAATGGATTAAATGTAATGAATGCTATTTTTAAAAATAAAACTTTATATCATCAAGAATATTACCAAGTTAATAAAAAAAAATTAAATCAAATGAATAATGAATATTATAAAAAAAATAAAAAAAAAATGTTAGAAAAATCTAAAAAATGGCGTAAAAAAAATCCAAATTTTCGCAAAATTAAAATTATTTGTCCTAAATGTAATTGTTTAACAAATAGAGAACATATAAAAAGACATCAAAGAAGTAAAAAATGTAAAAAACTCACATTCCAGCGTCATTAATTTTTACATTTAAATCTGTTTGTTCTGCTTCCATTTGTTCGGAAAGATTTGTGAATTCGTCTTCAACCTCAATATTGTCACCAGTTGATGAAAACCTTTTAGTAGAAGCCTCGTACTCACGGCGTAGTTTCCCACCGCTGAATCTACCAGTTTTAAAGTGTTCTCCCCTATTGCGACGAACGACACCACCGAACTTTCTAATAAATTGTTTGGCTTCGTCAGCACTAGTAACTCTATTTCCTCGTAATTGTGTCCCATCAAAGTTAAGTTGCATTTGTTCTTCAACTGCTTCGGCATCTAATTCCATATCAACAACTGGTTTCGGTTTCTTTTTAATATTTTCATTTCCAGCAACTTTTAATAAGTTTTCATTCATGTGTTTGCTTCTGCCTCTTGCTCCATTTCCAGCAAAATCAAAATTGTAGATTGCTTTTTGGATAGGAGCACACATCCCTTTTTCTCTTTTTAATTGTCTGTTATATGAATAGAAAGCATTATCTAATCTTGGAAATTTTGGTAATACTTTTAATTCAGTTGGGTTAGGAAAAGAATCATCCCTCGGTCTTCTTCCTAATACGATTACTTCTGCGGAGTTTAGGATCGGTTTTAATTTCATTATATATTTTAAATATATTTTTTTTTTCTTCTTCTAATTTTTTATTTATTTTCTTTTCCTTTTTATTTATGTTCTTTAAAGATTTAGATTTCCATTTGGGTGCTGGGAAGGGTGCAACGAATTCATATATATAATCTTTTAAACTAGTTACTCCTTGTTTGAATTGTAGAACCACCATGCAATTATAAGGAGTTCCGTTAAATACTTGTTCATAAATTGCTTCACTTTCTTTTTTATTTTTTGCTAATCCTAAATACTGGTCTTTGATTTTTTGTTTAACTATATGGGACTTAGCCACCCATAAAAAAGTAGCATCAGAATTTAATCTAATTAAAGGATTTATCATAGTTAATTTTTGCACGAGGGTCACCACTACTCCGTTCCGATGCCTCATCATGGAATAAAGTTTTTCTAAACTTTCACTATTTTTAATACTTCTATTATTTTCTCTCAAAGATGCAATATCATTAAATATAAAACAAATATAAGGTAAATCTTTTTTTGGTGTTGGGTTATTTATTCTTGTATCCATAATTGATTTCAAATTATCTAAATTATTAAATATGTGGTCTTGCCTCATAAAAGGTAAACCATTTGCTATTTTATCGGTTTGACTAAAAGCAAATATATGTGAAAATTTAAAACGCTTATCTAAATATTGCATTAAGGATTTTAATAAAACACTTTTGCCTCCGCCTCTACTAGACGCTAAAATAATTGCTGGTGCGTGTTTACATTCATCTAACATTTCGTAATTGAATTTTTCTATATTATTATTTTCTATTTCCATATATATAAATGGAAACAAAAAAAGAAGATAAAAAAGTTCCGAAGAAAAATTATAAAAAACCAAAAGATTCCGTTATTATTCCAATTAAAAAAGAAATGGAGCATAATGAAATAGTTGAAAAAAAACAAATACAAAAAATAGAAAGCGGTATATTCCACGATGAAGAAGGAAGACTATTATATCAACCAGATGATACTTTTGAATCATGTTGTTTTAAATGTGATAAACCACTTTGCTTATATATTGGTAAAATGTTTATTAGTGTATCAGTATTGTTCTTCTGTATGTTTATGTTACAATTTAAAGAAAATTCTGCCGAGTTTTATACTGGAACAATTGCTGGACTACTAGGACACTTCTTAAACAATTCATCACAACAATCAGATAATAAAAAGAGAGAAAACCAAAATAGAAAATAATTGATTTCAAAGGTTGAACTCTTCATTTCAAATATTGAAAATAAAAATAATTAAATAATAACCCCTTTATTCTATATATTATTATATATATATTATATTTAGTGTAGAGTGTAGTGTTTGTATAGTAATATAATAGTTATTGTAATAAATATAAAATGTTTTATAAATATATATTATATATATAACTTTGGTAAATATGGGCAACACACCCCACACACTAACACACAATTTCATTTTTAACCCCCTTTTTTTGATAATCACTATTTTTTTCTTCATATTGTTCCAAAGTTTCATAATAATTTTTATCAATTAAAAAGTTCTTTAATTTATTTAGATTAATTTTATATACTATTCCACTATTTTTTCTATATTTTTCAATACCTTTTAATTGTTTAATATCTAATCCAAAAGCAGTTTGGTTAGTTGTTTTATACCCATTTTCTAACGCCCATTCATTACATTTTTCAAATAGTTCACTTGCTTTTTCAATAACATCCACATGCGTTTGTTGATTAAAGTCTTTATAAAAATCTTCATTATCAACATATGAACAAAAGAACCGAGCAATAGTTGGAACATTTACGCTTTGCATGTTTTTATATTCTTCTGTTAATGGTCGGTCGTTAATTGGGTCAAAATCTTCTATATCTCTCTTTTTTAAAAAGTTATAAAATGTTTTCATAATATTTTTATCATATAATGCTTTGGCTAGTGGTTTAAAATATTTTGGGTCATTTGCAAAATAATCTATACATTTAAAAATAACAAATCTTCTATCATTTAATCCAACCTTTACACCGGTTCTATTATTAGTAAGGAAAAAGCACCTCGCAAAATCCATAATCATTTTTCCTTTGAAACCCTTTTGTTCCATATAAACATCATCGCATGTAATTCTTGATTTAATTTTTTCACTATTCATAAAACTATCTTTTCCTCTTGCCTCATCAAATATAATCATAAACTTTTGATAAGATGTATTAAACCTTCTAAAAATATCTTCTTGGTCTGCTGTTGCCATACCATATTCTCTTCCCAATAGTGTTTTATAAAACGCTTCAAGAAATAAATTTTTACCACAACCTTCCTTATCGCTTTTGTATACAACAGCAACTCTTGATTTGCAATGTGGTTTTTGTATAATATGAGCAAAATAATTTAATTGATACTCAAAAGATTTTTCTTCACCACCACCTAAATTTTTAATATGATTTAAAATAATATTTATATTTGATATATCAACCATTTCATAATTATTTTTCTCTATTTTAAAACCATTAAATAAATTATATGTATCTTTTGGACATTTTAAACCAGTAGGCAAAAATTCAACGTAGTCCATAATTTTATTTCTTTTATCTTTGAACCACGTTCCAATAAATAATCCTTCTTCTCCGCCCAATTCTAAATTTTCATATAAATTAATCATATCTCCTTTTTTATAAAATATTAATTCTTTTTCGGTGACTACGCCATAACAAAATGGATTTATAATTTTAAAATTAAATTCTTCAAAATATTTTTTTTTTAAACTATATTCTTCATTTTTCATATCTTCCCATATTGCCCCAATTTGTTCTTTTAAAGCTGCTATTTTTTTTTTTAATTTTTTTATATCTTTTCTTTTTGTTGTTGCTTTAATTCTATCATCGTCATCTGTTTCTTCTATTTTTATTTCAATATTTTTTATTTCTTCTTCTAATTTTTTTATATCTTCATCACTTTTTTCTGATTTTATTTTATCAAAATATTTTCTATCAAATTTTTTATGACCTAAAATATCTTTGTATTCAAAACCTTCATCTTGTAAATATTTAAATAAGGAAGCAATAGTTAATTGTTTATTATTTACTTTATTTGAATTATCCCATTCTTTAACATGAACGCTTTGATCTAAATCTTTATATTTTTCAACTTTTCTCGACATTTCCTCAAATAAATCAAAACCTTCATCGCTCCCTTTTGTTTCAAAATGAATTATCCAACACATTTTCCTCCAAAGCATACCATCATCAAAATATTTAATTGGCAACATATTTAACATTTTTCTTAATTGTTTGTAAGAAGTTTTTGAACTTTTTTTTGTATCTTTTGTAACAATTTTATTTTCTGCTAGTTTATTTTTAACAATTTTATTTTTTTTTTGGTAAGAATCAATTTCGTTAAATAATTCTTGTGGTAAGATTTGGGGAGGCATATAACATATATTATTATAATATTTATTTGGAATATTACTATTTGTATGAGCCACACCGGTATTTTTATTACAAAAAAAGTCAAATTTATATTTTGTTTGTCTAACAAAGTTTTTATAATGAGAAGGTATACCATTAGGCATTATAAACCAATAATGTTTTCCTCCAGTTGTTTCATCACAATAAGTTTTTCTAAATTTTTCTGGCAAATCAAGAGCACCCTTTTCTTCTTCTTTTTTATAATCTGGGTCAATACAAATTAAATTATTAAAGCCCGGACGCAAAGCATAAGAACTTCCTCTCAATCTTTCTTTTTCCGTGAATGCTTTTGCTGGGTCTAAATCTTTAAAAGCATGAAGTGGATTTTTTGTCCCAAATTTATAAACAACATAATAATTTTCAAATCCACATAGTTCATCGAATTTTTTTTGTGTGTCGTAATGGTTAAGATTTTGCATTATACTTAATACTTAAAATTATCTTTTTAAGTTTAAATCTTAATAATAAATTAACTTCAATTTATACGATGGAAATAAAAAAAAAAGATTTACAAATGGGGTTGTCGAATGAAAAAAAATTATTACCAAAATTCAAAGAAATTTTTGGTGATGATTTAGAACAAAATAATCAATATGATATTTTCGATTACGAGAATGAAAAATATCAGATAGAGTTAAAAACGAGGCGTATACGCCATAATCAATTTTATGATTTACAAATAGGATTAAATAAATTAGAAGTGGCATTTCAAACAAAAGATAAAATATCAGTTATTGTTTGGGATTGTATTGATGGTTTATATTATTGGATTCCAAAAGCAAAACAATTCGGCGTACGTCTTGGCGGAACATCACGTCGTGGCTGCTGGGAAAAGAAATTATGTGCTTTTGTACCACATAAATATATAAAACCTTTAGAAGAATTTAATACCAATTCATAAACTCTCCTTCTTCATTATATGCTGTTTGATTATATTTAAAATCTATTTCATTTTGTGAAATTTTATTATTTTTTGCTTTTAAACATTTTTTAGTTTTTTGATGTTTTTTTAAAGAATATTTTCTAATCAAACTTTTACAAATAGGACAATTGATTTTAACTTTTCTTTTATTATTTATTTCTTCTTTATTTTTTTCATAATATTCTTTTTTCATATTCTTTAATTTTTTATTATTTTTTTCACGATATTTTTTGGTCGTTTTTTTAATTTTTTCTTTATTTTTTTCACGATAAGTTTTATTATGTCGAATTGTTTTTTTTTTATCTGCTCCAAAAGCGTTATTATTATTTAATCCATTATTAACAGAATCATATTTATTAATATAAAATTGTTCCACTAATAATTGAATTCTTTTACTACATTTTTTTTTATAACAGAATAAAATTTCCAATTCAATATCTATCTCTTTTTCTCTAATGTATTGGTAGATAGGATAGTTATTTTTTACATTTTTTTTAAAACAAAAATTTTTATGTTGACTACATCTTTGTTTAATCCTATTTGTAGAACCAATATAATTAACACCAATAATTTTATAAATATAAAATACCATTTTTATTATTATTAAGTATTTTATATTTAAATCAATTTTCTTCATCAGTATAAGAAGAATCAAAAAAAATTTCTGTATCTAATAATGACCAAGAAAATAGGGAGAAATAGCATTTTATATTACCATTTCTACCTATTTTTATTTCTGTAATAATATCTTCAATGTCTTCTATTACTTTATAATATCCATCTACGTAATGGTTCATTTTATATATTTCTAATTGGTCGTCAGTTGGATTAACAAATTCATCAATATATTTTAATAAATCTTTATTTAATTTATTTAACATGGGTTATATATATGGATAATAAAAATTATACTTCTCCATCCGCACCTTCTCCACTCTGCCTCCCAATTGCTGTAGCAAGACAACAACCATTTAACTATTATTTTATAATAAAAAAAAGAAGTTTTTGGTGTTATAAGCTATATATAAAATTAGAATTAGATTGTGATTATTATTATATAGAATACTTCAACGGAAATTTACAGATACCCAAAACAAAAAGCAAAGAATATATTATTGATATTTTAAAAACAATTGGTATTTCAAATAAACATATTTTTAAAGTTTATGTTATGAATGGTCAAACTCTTATGAGTTCAAAATATTTTTATGATTTAAATAGTATTATTAATTTTGTAAATAAAACAGAATTAATAATGGAAAATGTAAAACATGTTTAAAAACTTTTTGATATTTTAATTAATGTGAAGGCAGTTGCTGTTGAAAAAGCATTTATAGTTCCGCCGTTGGCTGAACCTACTGCTTTATACCAATAGTCTTTACTACTATCTAATGTAACAATTGCAGTATTGTTTAGTCTACCATATTCAAAAGAAGTAGAACTGCCGGTAAAATTATTTCTTATTATTTGCTTTGAGGATTCACTGCTCCCCATCTTTTCTATTAATTCTAATTGTGCTAATTTTGTATCAGCACTATTATCATAAAATTCCGCTGAAATAATTGATAAATAAGTTCCGCTTTCGTTTGGTCTAAAAGTGGTATTATTATCGCTTAATGTAATATTAGAGCTATAAGTATCGCTTGAAACTAATATAAATCTCCTTGGTGTTGTTGTAAGAGGTAATGTGGTGCTTTGAGCAGAACCACTATTTCCTCCACCAGCAGTATAAGCATAACTACCATTGATTGTAAATTTAATAGCATCAGAAAATAATCCACTTGTTAATCCAGCAATTGCCGATGCATTATTTGTTGCAGTTGTTCTTGTTGCTTCTGCATATGTTCTTAATGTGCTTGTTGCCGTCATATCTAATTGAGCGGATTGTGTATTATTAACGGTTGTATTTGCTATAATAGAATTATTCATATCATCTAAATTTTTTGAAGAAGTAATTGTAATTAAATCAAGTTTTGCTTTCATTTCATCTTGTTCAACTTCTTCTTCGTCTAGTCCGTGTGCATTATTTGACATTATAATATAATATAATAAAATATTATAAAAACAAAAAAAATAATTAAAATGGTTTAGGTATAACAAAATCAAATAATTCTGGAATTTTATTTCCGCTTCCATCAACAATTAATCTAACTAATTGCTGTCCAGTAAATCCTTCTATATTTTTTAACATCTCGCAATTCGGTCTGTCTTCTTCAGCAATATCATTAAAATTCGCAAATTGTTCGTCTTCTGTAAAAAATAACAATTCATTGTTGTGGAATATCACCCATCGGTCTATTTCGTTTAGGTCAGTCATTATAATATATGAAAATATAAAAAAAAAGGTCTAAATAAAATTTAATTGTTATACTTTTTGATATGAATTTTCATATAACTTGCCGTGCTTCCAGAAAATATTTTAATTTCATATGTTGGAAAAGTGCTTAATGAAAATGGTTGAAGCCAATAGACTGCTCTGGTATAACTCGCCAAATTATATGTGCTGTTAAGGTATGAACTACTGGCTGGAATTTGCGGACTGGTAAAATATTTGAAAGCCGTGGAAATACCTAACGATAAATAATTACTAATTTGTATTCCTTGAGATGTAGGTTTTGTTATTGTGACACCGCCGGTCATATATTGGTTAGAAGCAATATTTACTATTGAAAATCTTAATTGTCTATTGGTTGCGTCCCAGTTAAGTGTAATATTGCCGTCATAAAATATATTACCAGTTTGATTAAATAACCAAGCGATAATTGTATTTCTTGGATACGCAGTGTTAAGCGTTGTTATACTACTACTATTTCCATCAACGGCGGTTTTCATCGCTGAACTAACAGTCATATTTAGTTTATTTGAATTTTGCGTTATAATACTTGATTGACTTGGTGTGATGCCTACTTTTGCATTATTAGTTGTAATATCACTCGCTTGTTGTGTTGTTATTCCTACTTTTGCATTATTAGTTACTATATCACTCGCTTGTTGTGTTGTTATTCCTACTTTTGCATTATTAGTTGTTATATCACTTTCCATAGTATCTAAATTTACGGCTTGTGTGCATGTTATATTATCTGTTTTAAGTTCAATTGCATCAATTCCATTTGTATTTGTTGTTATATTTGAAGACATCGTTGATAAATTTAAATTTCCATCTATTGTAATCCTTCCAACCTTTGTTGCATCTCCGCTTGGATAACTATTTTTTGCGTTATTGGTTGCTATATTTGTTTCCATTGTATCTAAATCTACCGCTTGTGAAACAGATATAAAATCCGTTTTAGTTTGAATATTTGTTATATCTGTATCATTGCCTTCTATTAAAGTTTTTAATCCACTACTAACAGAACCAGCAAATTTATTAGCAATATTTAAATTATTAATTGTTGTTATATTTCCAGTATTTGTATTTACCGTTGCAGTTAAAGCGGTCAAATCCGCCAACATTTCATCTTGTTCCAATACTTCATCGTTAAATGTGTGTAAATTATCAGACATATTTAATATAAGTAAATAAAAAAATTTAATCTTCTTCTTTTATTGTTTCTTCTTCTTCTTCTTCTGATGATGATTCCTTGTCTTCAAAGAGAGAATCTACTATACCTTCTAGTTTATTTAATCGTTCTTCCAAATCTTCAACAGATCCAACACGTTCTTTTATTGTTGTAATTTCTTTAAATATCTTTGATGTCTTTGACATGTTTATTTGTTTTTTAATATTTGTTAAATCTTTAATACAATTATTAACTCGTTTTTTATCTGTGTAACTAACAAATGTATCTAATTTATTTTTAACTTCTGCAAAAGCGTCTAAATCTCTCTTTATTTTACTAATATTGCCTTTGCATTCTACAATCGCAAGAGTTAATTTTTTTATTTCATTTTTTAATGGTTGTAAATCTTTTAAAATACCATTCTGTGATGATATTCTATTATTTTTTGTATTTAAAATTGGCATTATATATTATTAAAATATTAAAAAATAATATATTTTCAAAAAATTGACTTATAAAATTAATCCTCAATAATAATATTATATTTACTAAAATACTCATCTCTGTATTTTACAGCATCTAATAGGTCATATTTATCTGTTTTAAATCGTTTAGAATGTGTGCCGAATAATTTGCTTCTTACTTGAAAACGCCAACAACTATAAGGATTTTTTTTTGTTTTTAAATCTTCAAAAGCAATATATTTATAACCAGTTTTCTTATTCCAATTACCTCTATTATTTGATTGCGTCGTCATATTTGCCCATCTTAAATTATCTATGTGATTATTTTTTTTATTTCTATCAATATGGTCTATTGTTAGATAATTATTTGGATTTGGTATAAAATGTGTTCCTATTAGTCTATGAATTTCCAGTTTATTCCACCCTTGCGGATTACGAACAGCAATACATAAATATCCGTGTCCATTATCATATAAGTTCATTTTCTCTCCTTTTCTAAAATCATAACATTCGCCGAGTTTATTAATACCATAAGTTTCATAATTTTTAATGGGGATAAATTGTTCCATTTTTATATAATAATTTATCCAGCAATCTTTAAATCAATTTACGACAAATTAAATTTCCTTTTAAATGCTCTAATATTTGCTTGTTTTGATTTTGATGACCCCCATAGGATAAAAAAACTTAAACTTCCAGCCGTCATTGGATTATTATGATCTTCTCTACTATTAGTATGTCTTTTTCTATATCTATCCCTTTGTTCTTTTGTAGCACCAGCAGTCCAATCTAAATATCCAGTTGCACCGAATGCAACTGTTTTCTTTTTTTTCATTTTTCCATCTTTACCCTTTTCAAAAAATACTGCTTGCATCTTTTTTCCTTTTTGCTTTGCGGTGCTAAATACAACTTTCATTTTATATATAATAAATAAAAAAAATTTATTTGTTTATTATATTCTAGAATTTATAATGTTATTGATTGTTTTTTCTCTTGCTCTTCAATTATCCTTTTTGCTGTTTCAATTAATATTTTTCGTCGTTCGTAATATGCTTTATTCCATTTTTTCCTTGCTTTTTTCTTTTCTTCTTTTGTAAAATAAAGTTTTTTCATATTCTGTTACTATTATTAAGTGTTTATATTTAAATAGTTTTTATTAGTATATTTATTAATCATGCTTTAAATAATATAATTCTTGTGTATTTGGTGAATGGTTCATAATTAGACAAGTTTTTTTTTTATCCTCTAACGATTTTTCTCCTCGTCTGTCGTATGAAGTATAAATGGTTCTCAATAAAGACACACCAATTTTTTTACCTAAATTTCTGTCCATAAAACTAATAAAATTTTTAGAATATAAATTTGGTTCCATACCATAACTTAAATCATTACCACATTTATTTGGAAATCTTGTATGTTTATAAAATAGTGGAATAGTATCACTATCTTTTGTTGTAAAATTAAATAAAATATTTCGCATATCAATAAAAGTATTAATAATTGAACATAATTCTTTTGGTAATTCAATAATTAAATTTTTTTTCATTTTATTTTTTCTTGCATTTTTACCAAAAACAATTTTTTTTGTTTTTCTTTTGTTATTAATTAAATAAGTATTAATATAAGTTTCTTCGTGATTTAAATTTCTATAATAATCCCAACTACAAATAATCATTTCGCTGTATTCTGTTCTAACTGGTTCGATATAAGTATGCATACAAAGCATTAAATAATATTGAAATTGGAAAAAGTTGTCTGTAATTAATTTAATAATATCTACTTTTATATTAATATCATCAATATTTTTTTTATATTTACTTTTAAGCAAAATATTAATTTTTTTTTTTCTAAAACTTTTTTTTAAATTTTTTCTAAATTTTAAAATAATTTCCCATTCTAGCCATTTCTTTTTTTGCTTGTCTGTCTTAATTTGATTTGCTTGTTTACTCCTATATTTATTATCTGTATCATAAAAATATTTTTTCCAATACTCATATAACTGTATATTTTTGTTAATAGGTCTGCCCCTAATTGGAGATATAATAAATTGGATAGTTGAAATATATGGACAACGAGAAGGAAGAGATTTTGTATTAATATATTCTTTAATTAAATCACTATATATTTCATTATTAATAATATCAATATCAATCTTTTCAATATTATTTGTTTGTTTTAAATAATTTAACATGTCATTATATCTTTTTTCATGTGATTTTTTAGTTCCTTCTTTAAGTGAGGGCCTTTGAATTAAATATTGTTCCATTATATAATACTTAATAGTAATATTTTTTTAAGTTGTTTTATACTAAATTGATTTAGATAAAATTCAATTTATTATTTTATTATAAAAATGTTTTATATTTACAAAATAAAAAATCTAAATTATATTGGTTCTACAAATGATATTAAACATAGAATAAATCAGCATAAACACAGTTATTATAATAAAAATTCAAGAGATTATGATATACCTTTATATCATTACATTAGAGAGAAAAAGATAAATATTGAATTGGAAATTTTATTTTGTTATAAAAAAGAATGTTCTAATAAAATACAAAGATTGGTAGAACAATTTTATATTGATAAATATGATAGTGTTAATAATGGACTAAATATAATTAATGCTTTTACTAATAATAAAAAATATGTTCACGAATGGTATGAAAAAAATAAAACAAGAAAAAAAAAAAAAGATAATAATTTTTGGAATAATTATTATAAAAAAGATAAAATTAAATGTTCCATTTGCAATTCTGTAATTAGAAAATATTATTTAAAAAGACATCAAAAAACTAAAAAATGTAAAAAAATTATTTAAATTTAACAATAAAATCCCCATGTCTAACTTTTATATTGCCTTCAGCAACCTCGCTTGGTTCAAATTCTCGTTTTTGTTGATTGAATTTCCTCTTTGAAATAGTTATAGATTTATTTGGATAGTAAGTCAATGTAACGCGACATGACGTTTCATCAATTCTTACACATACTTTTTTTTCATTATCAACTTTACATATAGATTTTACTATTTCATTTCGATCCTCGATATTTAAAAAAGATGGATACTTGTGTATATGATGTTTGCAAGTTTTGTTTGGACAAATTACATAAATAAAGTTATAATCTACGGCTATTCCTTGGTATAGTTTTGTTTTTTCCATATATATTAATTAAATATTTTATTATTTATTTTGGGTCGCAATTATTAACTAATTAAAATGCGTCGTCGTCAGTATCACTTTTTTCTCCATCATAAAAGCAAGTATCACAATCCCAAAGGAATATTATATTTTTTCCACACCAACATTTCATAGGAAGCGAAGTAATAACATCTCTGTATTTTTGTTTATGCAATATTTTATAATGGCGTTCAATATTGCTTTCTTTAATTAGTTCGTCCATAACATCATTATATTTATTTTTCCAATGTCTAACCATTGCTTTTTCATATTTTGGTTTAATATAAGTTGTAACAATTTCTTTTACGGCCTCGGTTAAATCATTTGTGGTCGCCATAATATATAGTTGTTGTTGTTGTTATTATTTTTAAAAAATTTTAAATTTCAATTTTTTGGAAAATATAAAAAAAAATATTTTGGAAAAAAAAAATAAAAAATTGTTTGCAATATAATAAAAAAATAGTGTGTAAGGTAGGTTGATTTTTAATTAAAGTAATATATATATAATATATTTATTTTATATTTCTATTTGTATTTGTATTAATATAATAACTATACATACTATACACCCTACACAAAATATATATAATATAGTATAAATAGAGAGAAAGCGTCAATTATAATAAAAAAAATAATAAATAATAACAGATTCTCTCTATTTATGACAAAATAATTATGTTCAAGGTTATATTATTATTGTTCCACATGCTTCAAAAGTGTTCGACGCCAAAGTATATTTTTTTTCCGCCGTCCTTTCCTTTTAGGCAAAT
>Ga0222719_10001463_pt1 | contig 22835 bp, 33 predicted proteins | sample C33_34DmetaG_FD_165039 | JGI IMG/M metagenome (GOLD analysis project Ga0222719, IMG submission 165039) | Estuarine water microbial communities from San Francisco Bay, California, United States - C33_34D | ecosystem: Environmental > Aquatic > Marine > Unclassified | place: USA: California...
ATTAGCGCTATACATCATTTGATACAGAGCTATTCATCTAGAGAGAGCCTTGGTAGTACGTTAACTGACAAAGATTATTATGAGTTAATGGATGCGGTAGAGTGTGGTTATGACAGAGGAATTAAAGACGGCAGAGAAGATAATGAATCAGGATTGGATAGTATATTACATGCTATATGTAGAACGCAAATGATATACACTAAACTAATAAGAGGGCAGTACAATGGGAAACGCAATCAGTAAAACACAGTGTCCTGAGTGCGCACAGATCGGTAATGATAACCATAAAGATAACTTGGTTAATTATGAAGACGGATCTGCCTATTGTTTCGCATGCGGCTATCATGAGAAGGGGGAAGGTGATATGGTTGGAGATACAATTAAGTCTTTTAAAATAAAAGGACTACAATCTAGGGGACTATCTGAACGTACATGTAAGAAGTTTGGGTACGGAGTTGGAGTATTTACAGGCAATATAGACGGTACTCAAGTAGAGAATGAACCAGTACATGTAGCTAGCTATTGTGATACATCAGGTAATGCAGTTGGTTCTAAACTACGCACAAAAGATAAGAAGTTTAAATGCATAGGCAATATGAAAGAAGCAGGACTGTTTGGACAGCACTTATATGAATCAAATGATAAAGTATTCTTAACTATATGTGAAGGCGAGATAGATGCTATGAGTGTAGCACAAGTAATGGGCATACAATTTCCAGTAGTATCTATACCAACAGGAGCAGGACCACAGACTAGATCAATCATTAAGAAACAACTGGATTGGATATCTGGATTTAAACATGTAGTATTTTGTTTTGATAATGATGACGCAGGACGGAAGGCAATAGAGAAATGTGCAGATCTGTTTCCTGTTGGTAAACTTAAGATAGCAAAACTTCCTAGGAAAGATGCTAATGAAATGTTAATGCACAAACAAGATCAAGATTTAAAAGACTGTATCTGGCAAGCACAAACGTACAGACCAGATTCAGTATTAACTATTGACGATGTCATTTCAGGTGGATTAGAACGTCCTGAGATGGGCTTATCATGGCCGTGGCCAGAACTAACAAAGCTCACATATGGCATCAATGATTCCCAGCTAATTGTTTTAGGTGCAGGCACAGGTGTCGGTAAGACTACCTTTCTCCAAGGTATATTATACCATCTTGCCTTCCATCATCATAAAAAAATTGGTATAATATCATTAGAGCAGACACCTAGGCTTACTGCACTACGATTGGCTGGGTCCTTATTAGGTAAGAGACTTCATGTTCCTTCAGAAAATGTTGAATGGGATGAAGGAGAGATACATGAATGTCTTGGTAAGCTTAAAGAATATGTATATATTTATGACCACTTCGGGGGGAATAACACTGATAATGTACTCAACAGACTCGAGTTCATGGTTCGCGGGTTAGGATGTGATTACATAATCTTAGACCATATAACAAAGATGACTGCCCATGTGCAAGAGAACAAAGTTAATGCTATTGATGATATCATGGCAAAGCTTTCAGGTATTGTGCATGAGTTAGGATGTACGATATTTGCAGTCTCTCATTTGTCTAAGCCCCCGTTTGGTCATTCCTATGAGGAAGGTGCTAAGGTTAGCTCATCAGCCTTAAGAGGAAGCCAAGCAATACAACAGTATGCTAGCTTTATCTTTGGACTAGAGCGTAACAAAGCATCAGAAGATGAAGAAGAAAGAAACACAGTAACACTGCGTATACTTAAAGATAGATTCAGCGGTGAGTCTGACGGTAAGTCTATATTCTTAGAGTATAATAAGACTAAAGATTTATTAGTCAGTTGTGATAAAGAAATAGATTTCAGTAAAGATTCAGATGAGGGGGTACTATCATGAAATATTTAGTTGGAAGTTTAGCTTTATCAAAAATCATTAATAAGAGTATTAGTGATAGAGATATTGATATCTTAGTGACAGACAAAGAAACTTTTAAGGAGTTTCAACGGTACGATCTAAGCATGTTTGTAGACAAAGATGTTTATACTTGTTATAAAAGTAAGAGCGGTAAGACAGATATTAAACTTTTGAAAGAAGGAAAAACATTAGAAGATTATCTTGAGTACTCTGCTCCTAACATATCCAAGGTAGCTATTAATTTAGATACTGGGTTTAAGATAGTTGATGAGCTAGCACAGAAAGATATAGATAACAAAACAATAACACTTGAGTACGGCTCAGATGTGCATAGATTAGATAAGTATAAACAAAAGTTTCCTGAACACAGAGAGATAAGGCTATGAGTAAAGAACATTATGTAAGACTGGTATTGCCTTGGCCTCCGACAGTGAATAACTATTGGATAATATGTAATAACAGGAAGGTACTATCAAAGAAAGCAAGAGAGTTTCAAGCTAATGTAGACGAGCTATTAAAGAAGGAAGGCTTTAAACCAATACTAGATAAATTACACGTAGAGATGTTCGCATACGCACCAGACAGAAGAAAGAGAGACTTAGATAATATAGTTAAACCTACGTTTGATGCACTAGAGAAGAGTAAAATATTTGAAGATGATAATCAGATTGATTACTTTAGTATTACTAGAGAAGAGAAACACCAAGGCGGTCAGCTAGTAGTAGACATATATACTATCGGAGAATAAGATGAGCATTTTGGTTTTAGACTTTGAAACAAAAGACCCGTACCTTAGTCTAGGCTTAGGCGGAGGCTGGGTATATGGTCTGGTCTATAAGAAGACTGATGCAGAGATACTAGGTATGGCAGTAGCTGGTGATGAAAAACCTAGATATATTACAGATAAGAAAGAGATGCTAGAAGTAGCACGTAAACATTCAACTCTTGTAATGCATAATGCTGCCTATGATTTAGGATTCTTATTGATGTTAGGCATGAGTATGAGTGAGATATATAAGAAGCGTATCTTTGATACAAAACTAGCAGCAAGGTTGTATGATTCTAATCTAATGTCATACAGCCTTGACTCCTTAAGTAAGCTATATTGTAATACAAAGAAGATATCAGGCTCATTGGGCGATGCGTTATGGGAAGCAGATCTATACCCTTGGTTAAAGAGAGAGATAACAGCAAAGACTAAAGCAGATAAAGAAGGTAAGCCTTATGAGCGTACAAGACCAAGCCAAGCTAAACTTAATTCATATGCTATTAAACACATGAAGGAACTACAAGAAGCTAACTTAGAAGCAGTTGCAAAATATGCAATAGCTGACGCACAAGCAACAGAAGAACTAATGAAAACATTTGCTAGCGTAGGTCAAAAGAATAAGAACGTGTTGTTTAAGAAGATAGATAAGGTAGTTAAGCTATGTCTTAAGCTTAGACTCAGAGGAATACGTATAGATATTAACAAGGCCAGAGAAGTAAGACAAGAATTAGATATGAATGTAACTAGTTTAAAAGATAATCTTAAAGAAATAGCAGGGGAAGATGTAAACATATGGAGTAATGATGAAGTAGGGAAAGTATTACAAGGACGTATCAAAGGACTAAAATTTACAGCAACAGGCAAAGTACAGATTAAAGGGGATTGGTTAGACAAACAAGAGGATAAGTTCTGTAAGATATTAAGCGAAGTACGTACGATTGACAAGATAAACAGGGATTTTATAGACAAGATGATAGAATTACAAGAGTATACTACAGGAAAAGATGCTGAATTTGGTAGAATACACCCTGAATTCAATATATTTGGTACAAAAACTGGTAGATTCTCCTGTACTAGCCCTAATGTACAGCAAATACCATCAAGAGATGAGTACTTAGGACCCCTGTGTCGTAGTATATTTGTGCCAGAAGAAGGAAAACAAATGTATTCATTGGATTATTCTAACCAAGAAGGTAGATTACAGATTCATTATGCATTTAAGACCTATTGTAAAGGGTCTGACATAATAGTATCAGAGTTCTTACAGAATCCTAAGCTTGACCTACATGCACGAGTAGCTAAGATGGCAGGAATAACTAGGAATCATGCTAAGATTATTAACTTAGGCTTATCTTATGGTATGGGATTAAGTAGTTTATCTAAACAATTGAAGTGTACCTATGATCAAGCCTCAGCTTTGAAAGAAAAATACCTAGAAGCTGCCCCTTACCTAAGATCTTTGTCCAATAAATGTATGAAGTCAATAAGGAGTCATGGTTATATAAGGACCATAGGAGGCCGCCACGTGCATAGAGATAAGATAGGGCCTGATGGTAAAGACTTTGATTACAGAGCACTGAACAAGCTAATACAAGGCTCTGCTGCTGATCAGCTAGTAGATGCAATGATTGCGTGCGATGCAGCAGGTATTGATATTGTAATGCCAATCCATGATCAGTTTGTAATACAAGGTAATACCAACGATGCACGTAGGTGTAAGAGAATAATGGAAGAAACTACTAAACTAGAGATACCGAATGTAGTAGATGTAGATATAAAAGGTGGAAATAACTGGACTGAAGCAGGTCACTAGAGGTAGATATGAAAACAATAATACAGCAAATAAACAATATGATAACAAGTTTAAATGAGTGTCGTAAATACTACGCAGGCGATATTGAAGAACAGCACATCATAGATAAACAACAATGGGTACTGAATAGAGCCAAGTATTTACACCATAAAGGCAAGAAAATAGATATAGAACACTTAAGTTCACTGGTCACACACCTGAGATTTAGCTGTAATTTCAGTGACTTACAAAAAAAGTTGAAATAAAGGTGGTAATTTTCTGAAAATGTGCTATACTTAGAGGGTAGTTAAACTATAACTGGAGGATAAGATGATGAGTGATTTTAAATTTACATATGCTGAACTAACTAGTCAGCAAAAGAATGATATCAAAACATTATTTGATATTAACGATAAGCTAGCTCCTTGGAAAATAGACGAAGCTGGTTTAACAGAGTCAGAGCATGATGAATTGTGTAAAGTTCAGAGCCAGATGTATCAGAATTTAAACTCACAATTTGTTTCACCTGATGATGTACTTGATGACTATGAAGTGAACTATAGTCATTAAGTTTATTTATGACAAGGACGTCTTTATTTGGAGGACAAGACAATGAGATATAATAGTACGATACGATTTATAGAGCATGCTGATCGGATGATTGTAGCTGAGAGACATGTTAGAGAAACTGTTAAAGAATTACATAAACAAATGGATTCTTTGGAGCCTGTATTAATAATAAATAATTTTGAAATGATTATTAATAAAGATCAAGTGCTTCTTATAGAAGAATATGGCAGAGAGGAGTAATACAATGAAAAAACAAAATGCAGATTTATGCTACAGTTGTGAGCACAAGCTTACATCAGACGATGTACTTGATTCATCAGGAATAGGAAATGATCAATACATGTGTGACAAGTGTTGGAGTGAGTACGGACCTATACGCACCGTAAATGATAAGTATGAAGTAAGACAAAAAGTATGGGGCGCTATTGCAGCAGTACTAGTAGGTATCTTAATTGGTTTAGTAATTTAATAGGAGGGCTAGTACAATGGGTAAAACATGCAAAATAGATGAGTGTTATGCTGTCAAGATGGACAGAATAATGAGAGAAAGATACAAAGAACTAAAACAAGAAGAGAACAATGTTAGTCTTAAAACATTTGTTAGCGTTGTTTGTGGTCTTGGTATTTATTATTTAGTAATGGGCTACTGGGTAATCGTATATTTATTCATGGTAGCTGGAGGGTAAGATAATGAAAAAATTAAGTATGTTCCAGAAGAAAACACAACGAGATAACATAGCTACTGCACTTAAAGCATTAGCTTGGCGTATTGAACACGAGCAGTTTGCGTACGGGGTAGAGTTGGAAAACCTTGAATACATTAAAACTGCTATCGAAGATGAAATGTCTGGAGGGTAAGATGATGATTAAAATAAATGTATGGGACAGTGAAAAAGATGGTCGTGATATATTAACTAAAGATGTAGTTGCAAAGTATAAAGACTGGGAGATAGAAGAACATAAATTTATGGGTATGACGACTTATTATATAGCTAAAGATTCTTTTTATAATGAAAGACAGATTAATTCAGACGAAGAACCTGATAATTTTCACAGCTTATCTATAGAAGAAAAAATAGAGATATTTAAACCAATACTAGATAAAACAGATAAGCAGTTAAAATATGACGGTCGTAAAAAGAAGAGAGGGTAAGACAATGAATACATTAGTTCCAACAGTCATAGAGAAAGAAGGCAACAGCGAGAGAGCTTTTGATATATTCTCTAGACTTTTAAAAGATAGAGTAGTGTTTGTAACAGGTGAAGTAGATATGCATATGGCTAATCTAGTAGTTGCACAGTTACTATTCTTAGATTCAGAAGGCGCAGGAAAAGATATTAATATGTACATCGATTCACCAGGAGGCTCAGTAATGGCAGGACTATCTATCTATGATACAATGCAGTTTATTGATTGTGATGTACGTACTATAGGCTTTGGTCTTGCTGCTAGTATGGGCTCACTATTGTTAACAGCTGGTGAGAAAGGTAAGCGTCACTGTCTTCCTAACTCTACTGTAATGATACACCAAGTATCAAGCGGGTTCAGAGGACAAGGTACTGACATTGAAATACAGGCAGCAGAGACTATGAGACTTAAGAAACTGCTAACTGAGTTAATGGCTAAACATACAGGTAAGCCTTATGATGAAGTCTTGAATGACAAAGAACGTGATAACTATATGAATTCACAGCAAGCACTAGAGTATGGTATCATTGATTCTGTCTTAACTGATAGGAGTTCCTTGAAATGAATATAGAAAGAGTAGTACGTAAGCTTATATGGCTTACAGGTTTTAATACAGGCTCAATAATATTATTAATAATACTAATATAGGAGGATAACACAATGGCCAAAAGTGTAAAGCAATTAAAGAGAATGAAGTTTAGAGGCAAGTGCATGTATGCAATTGTTAAAGAACCTCGTCTAAATAAAGGTAAGGGTAGGGTAGAATACTCTATTGATATTGAAGTAACTGACAAAGATATTGAAGAGATGATAAAGCTAGGAGTAGGTATAGGTAAAGAACAGTTTGATAAGAGGATTAAAACACATGACGGAGATAAATCAAAGTATATGTGTTTTAACAGACCTGCTAAAAGTAAAGATGAAAAGTATGACGTACCTCCATTACAATTAAAAGGTCCGGATGGTAAGGACTTTGACAAGCTAGTAGGTAATGGTAGTGAAGTTATTATCTGGGTTGATATCTATGAAAGCCTTAAGTTTAAAGGTAAGGTTGGTGCTCGTTTGGTAGCTGTTCAAGTTGTTAAGCATGTACCTTACGGAGGCAGTAGTGGTCTAGCAGATAGTGAGTTTGAAGTCTTTGAAGAAAGCAAAGAGGATAGTGATGACTCAGTATCTGATGATGAGTTCTTAAAATAAAGAGGAGTAGTAAAATGAAAAAATTTTCTAACATAAATAAGTTAAAAGAGTTCAATGAGTCAGACGAGATAGATAGAATGTGTGAGATATTTTATAATGGTCTAGACCCTATAACAATAGTATTACCTGAAATATATGTAAAAGTGTTAAAAGAATTAGCACCAGCAAAACGTTTCAGTATTACTAATGTTCTTATGGACATGATAGATGAAAAGGTTGCAAGCATGCCTATGAGAACAGAGCTAAAAGAGGCAGAATAATGATAGTACTATTCGATGGGGACGTAATAGTTTACCGCTGTGCTTTTGCAGTTGAGAAAGAGTTTCTTGGCTGGGGAGGTAGAGTAGGTGTGTGGAATCTAAGATATACTATGTCTCACTTCATTGAGAACATATTAGAGAAGTTTGATACACAAGCATATCTAATATATCTAGGTGAGTCTAATGGTAAGACATACCGTACCGAGGAATGTAAGCACATAGACTACAAAGGTAATCGTAGAAACTTACGTAAGCCTTGTCTCTATCGAGTAGCACGAGAGATATTAAAGAGAGATTATAACACTAGAGTAGTAGAAGGAATAGAAGCAGATGACGCGCTCGGTATTAACCAAACCAAAGAGACTGTTATCGTATCAGTCGATAAAGATCTTAGGATGATACCGGGCAGGCATTATAACCCTATGAAAGATTCACATATTAAAGTTAAAGACCCAGGCAAGATATGGAAGAGGACATACGATAAAGGGGATAAGAAGGTTACAAAGGTTTACAGTACAGGGTTTGCTGCGTTTGCTACACAGATGATAACTGGAGATACAGTAGATAATATACCAGGAATTAGAGGTAAGGGTCCTATAGCTGCATACGAATATTTAAATGAATGTAAGTCTATAGAAGACTATTGGAGTAAAGTTTGCAGTGTTTATAAAGAATTAAAAATATCTGAAGAATACAGAGATGAAACAGCAGATATGCTATGGATTCAAAGACACAACGGAGAAAGGTTTAAAGAATGGCTAGGTGATAGATATGAATAAAAAAACAAAACAATATTACAAACACTGGGAAAAGAATAAAGCATACAGAAAAGAAGCACAAGGAAGAAATAAAGCTAAGAGATTGTGTTTTTGTTGTACTAGAAAACAGCTATGGGATTATTATAGAGGCTGCCCTAACGGGTGGGAAGTAGACCACATAGTTCCTTTATTTGAAAATGGATTTCATTGTCTTGATAACTTACAGTATTTAAGTAGGAAGGACCATGAGTCTAAATCTTGGAAGGAACGTAGAGTTGTAAGAGACTTAAAAGGTCGTTTTAAAAGAAGGAGGGTAGAATGATGAGTGCTACAATAATTGGTATGTGTATGATATATACGATAGCTGCGAATGGATCTATTGGATCTGTTAAAGAGCAAGTAGAAAACATATATACTACACCTGCTGTATGTTCAGAAATAGCTAAGAAACTAAATGCAGATGGAAAATTAATAGGTTTTAAATACAGAGGTGATAAAGAATTAAACTTAACTTTACCTAAAGATGTAGGGGTATCAGTTAAGTGGAGTAAGTTGCCATTTTGGATGGAAATAAAAGACTAACAAGAGGGTAGAATGATGTTACAATATAGAGGTTTTGAAATAACTGATTACACAGATTACTTGGGTGAGTACGGTACTGTAGTTAATATCATAGAAGCTACAAACAATGATATGACTATTACAGAAACATACTGCCCACAAGCTAATGACTATGGCCCAGCATTAGAATCATTAGAACGTAAAATTGATAAATATTTAGGAGGTGAGTACAATGTGTTATGACCCTGATTACACTGGAAATGAAGAGTACACTCATAGGGGATTGAATGAAACCAGTCCTTGCATAGATAACTTATACTATTTAGAAGAGTATGAACTATGGGCTGAGATGGACCAAAGCAATAAACTCTATGATAAAGCATTTGCATTAATGAAAGAAGCACATGATGAGAAAGGAGATTGGATATCTCAACTTGTCAGATGAAAGAAAAAACAATAGGAGAAAAAAGATGGATAACCCAACTATTAAGAATATGATAATACATAACATTCTTGTGGAGAATAAAAAAATCAGAGATGAAGTTACTTCGTCAATAGGTAAGAATAAGATTGAACTTGGTACTTTATTTACACTATTAGATAAACTAGAAAAAGAGGTATGGAAAAATGAAGAATAAACCGAAGATATTATTTTATGATATCGAGACTATGCCTCTAAAGGCTTACATATGGCGACTAGGTAAACAGGTTGTTCGTCATCAGCAGCTAGGTAAGAATCACTTTATGTATAACATTATTTGTATTACATATTGTTGGAATGATAATAAGCCAGCCAAGGCACTAGTCTTTGATTACAAGAAGCAAGACTGTAAGAAGATAGTACAAGAGTTTGATGAGCTAGTTAAACAGGCTGACTGTGTTATAGGTAAGAACAGCGATAGGTTTGATAATAAACATATCTCTCTTCAACGCCTAGTGCACGATCTTCCCGGCATGCCTGATTGGTTAGACAAGTGTGATGACTTAGAGAAACATATGCGTAGACATTTCTATCTACCATCACAGAGCTTAGACTATATATCAGATATACTTGGCTTTGGAGGTAAGATTAAAATGGAAATGCAAGACTGGATTAACATAACAGAGAAGAATGAGTTCGGTCCTAAGTCCTTGAAAAAGATGGTTACGTATGGTAAGAAAGATATTGTGGATACACGAGCAGTGTGGAACTATTGTGTTAAGCATTTCAAACCTAGACTTAACTTTGCTACGTTTGCTGGCGATCACGTATGCGTACGTTGTGGTTCATCTAACATATACAAGAATGGTACTAGGTATGCAGGTAAGAGCAGGAAACAAAGATGGCAGTGTAATGATTGTCATAGCTTTGCTGGATATACTATTATTAATTATAAGTATGTTGACAAGAAACCTAAACTTGGAGGATAGTAAGGTGATAGTGTTTAACTTTAATGATAACGTACATGAAGATATTAAAGAGTACCTAAGTGGCTATATCCAGGAATGGTCTGATGTTGAAGAACTATCAGAACAGTTTCAGGATATTAAAATTACTGTAGAAAAACTTGGAGGATAAGTAGATGAGAACACATAGACCTAGAAATTTTGAAAAGATAGTCATTGAATATAAAAAATGGATAATAGGTATAACTGATCACAGACCTCGTTTCGTTAAAATTAATACATATCTGGATAAACATCATTATGTAAATGATATAGAAGAGTCCGAATATGAGTGTGAGTATGTATCAGAATTCAGACACAGAGACTTTGTTAGTATTCTTAAAAATATTAAAGACGATATAGATGGTAAATACGAGTCAGATATGAAACTATTAAATCAGCTTAATGAGCTATTTGAGATGAAGTAACTTATCTATCTTATCGTTAAGTTCTTTTACATCATGCCTTATCTCTTTCTGCAAAACCCTGATGGCCTCTAGCTTGAGGTCAATCAGGTGTTCTGCTTCTTTTCTTGTAAGGGAAGACATTGACTTGTTTGATAACATTCTCAATCTCCATTCAATAGATGCAAACCATGCAGCCACAGTGGCAACTACTATAGATATTAGGGTATTGGGTTCCATACTATTTTAGTTTATCCTTTAATTTAACAATACCAAATTCTACTTTAATCAATGCTTTATGCATCTTATCTAACATCCATCTTAGTCCATCCTTTATTTTCTTTAATACCTTCCTTAGCATAACTTCTATCTTATCTAGTAACACGTATACTTTGATCTTGTGTAATACCAGTTTTAATTTTTCTTTTAACATATTATTTTCTCCAAAACTTTTTAAACATAAATCTTAAACCCATAACACTGATAACAATGCCTATTATAGCTACTTGATACCAATGAGGTAGGCTTCCTATTATAACAAATCCTTGTTGTATGTACTCCTGTAATCCAGGTATGAATGCGCATATGTATGGCATGAATATTGCCAGTACTACGAACTCATCCTTTATACTATTCTTCTGTGCTTTAACGCTTTCAACATCAGCGTCAGCTATCATCTTAGTCTTTTGCTCTATGAGAGCTATCTTAGCATTTACCTTAGCTTCTTGAATCCTATTCTTATGCTCTTGTCTTTTGGACAGATAACCTTCTACTCCTGTAAAGATCTTAGGTAGGAATGCTCCTAATAATTGTAACCACATATTGCTTCTCCAGTTAACGGTTGTGTATTATACCACAATTACTTTGCGTTGTCAATAGGTTTAGGGTATTTCTGCTTCACAGCTAACCACTTACCTACAATACCATCTAACTCTGTTACAAGATTAGTTTGACCTGACATCTGCATATAGTTAAGTTGTTTAAGAACAGCATCAAGCTGATCACCTATACGAGGATATTCTCTTGATCTGTATTCTTGATAGTTTTTAATCTTTAAAGCATTTTCTATATCAAGTAATTCTTGTTCTGTTTGATTACGTATAACACCGTCTTCAACAACAGAATGATTAAGGTCTATTCCGGTTAGGTCTGGGTTGTATAATACATCTTCTCTTCCATAAAAACGAGAAGGGTCTACTGATCTTAAATGTTTTGTAACTTTTTTTGTAATTGTATCATAAATAATTATATTTGCCATAAGTATTTTACCTCTTATTAAGGGTCTAAAGACATTGCACAGAAGGTTATAAGCATAGAGCCAACACTTGTGGTTACGTCTATAGATTTAGTTCCTCCTACTTCGTATACATCATATCCAGAACCTGCGTTTCTTACGCTTTCCCAAAATAGGTCTGCGCCTTCTGTAGTTGGTTCGGTGTATACCCAAGTTTGATTTGATGCTTCTCCGTAACCTGCTGTTATAATACAGCCGCCATTACCTACTGTTAAGCTTCCTGTTGGATTAGCATCACTATTAACTATTAAAGTATCTGCAGCAGTAATACTACTTGCTCCTGTAATAGAGTACACAGCTAAAGCACAAGAGTTACCTGAATCATCAAACGTTACGACTACGTCTCCGGTAGTTCCTGTAGGCACTGCAGCAGTTATTATACCTGTAAATTCATTTCCTTTAGTAGTTTCTACTTGAGTAGTTCCAGATACTCCATTAATAGTTGAGCTACTAATACCTCCAGCAATAGCATCAGAAAAGATAACAGCAGCTATGATCCTATCTGAACTTGCTGCACCTAAGCTTTTACTACTAAAAGTATAAGTTGTAGCAGATGGTGTTTGAGTTTCTGTATCAGTAACAGAAAGAGCCACAGGTGTTACCCCAGCTCCTCCTACTCCAAAACCATTTAATTGATTAACTTTTAACATTAGTCATCTCTCCCGGTATCTATATCATAATAGATTTTAACACCGATTACTTGAGCATCTTCTGCCGCTGTATCGTTAGCATCTGACACGTCCCTATATAGTCTTAAAAATACTAAATCATCATCTGCAGCTCCTGTGGTTACATCTCCTGATATAGGACTTACAAGTAACTCTCCAGCTGCTCCTTGGTTAGCATCATCTACTGTAACAGCAGTACCCCAAGCGCTGTCTATTGCTTCGTTGTCTGCTCGTGCTAATGCTTGTAATGCAAATGTAACACCGTCTGTGTCTGTAGCAGTAGATCTCCAGAAGACTTGATACTGTATTACACCTAGATCATATCCTTTAGGGAATGCTACGTTTAACTCTGCGTATTCATCAGCAGTACCATCAAAGGATAGTACGTTATAGTTTATATCATTTGTAGCTTCTTCAATAGATTCGGCTGCTGCTCCTGAAGTAGCGGAAGATAGCATAGCTCCAGCAGGAACCCAAATAGTCTGTCTTCCTATTACGTTTGCTGCTGCTACGTCTACTCCATCTACTGTTCCTGTAACAGTTATGTTCCCTGTAACATCTACTCCTGCTCCAAAGTCTGCATTACCTGTAACATCTAAAGTACCTGTTACTCCTAACTCACTGCCATCGTAGGTTACACCGCTCTCTACTGTTAGACTATCTGTTCCAGAATATGTAATCATACCATTATCAGTAGTACCTGATATAACAGTAGACCCTATGTCTGTAAGTGTAACAATATCTAAACCATCTGCTGCACTGTTAAATCCAATAATACCGTCTGCTACAGGGTCTGGCATTGTAGCATCAAAACCAGTAATAGCTGAGTCTACCTTTACAGTACGGTCAACTTCTTCTTGTTGTTGTTGGTTAATCATTGTTAACCTATCAAAGGATTCTTCTAGAGTTTCAGCAGGTAATGCACTATTCTCTGTATAATCTGTTTCTTGTAACAGTTGTACGTTCCTGGCTAGGATAACGGTATCGGTAGCTGCAGGCGCAGTAACAAACGTAATAGCACCGCCAGCATCATCTCCTACTCCGGACACAGTATAGTGTGTAGTTTTAGTTTGTGTAGTAATAACACCATTAGTATCTTTAAGTTGTACTAATATTTCATCTTCATCAAGAATACGAAAGGTATAGTTAAAGACCGTTAATGAGCCATTACCTGAATATAAGTCTTTGTTTGTTGTTGAACTAATAGTCATGTTAATCTTCTCCAAGTTGCTGCAATAACAGCCGTAAATAAAATAAATTTTGTAATGGGAGTGTTCTTCCCAAGTTCTTAATATCTCTATCAGATAGGTCCCCATCTAATGGTCCTCTAGCAGCATTGTAAGTATCTGATATTAAATTAGCACTAGGTCCTAAGAACATTGATTGTAGGTTAGTGCCTGCATATCTAGATGTATTCCATACGGAACCGATAGCTAAGTCTCCAAACAGTCCAGCTACACCTGATCTTGATATACCTTCTAGTAGTATTGTTTGTGGGTCATCTTTGATTTCCCTTCCTGCTATTGCTGCCTTTGTAGCATATGTCCAATATCCCATACCTATTAAACCTACTATGCCTAATAAAGTATTTGCATCCCTTTGTTGTAGTCCTCTTATCAGTATCTTGTTAGTTGCTGTTGCAATAAAGCTCTTGAATTGAAACAATGATTTACCGAGCTCATGTTCTTGAACTATCCTAGGTATGTCTCCTCTACCTGGAAGTAGAATGGTAGCATCTGTTTCTTTAATGATAGAGCTTCCTAAAGTTTCTGCTGCTTCAACATCAGACCATCTATCCATATTAGATAAAGACAGTCCATCTTCATGTTGTCCGTACTTGCGTAACATTACCTTAATACGCTTCTGCATACCTTCATCTATTCCTAATTCTCTCAGTCTAAACACTTCTTTCTTATTTGCTTTATCTGCCATGATTGCTTTAAATGTTCTGTTAGTGCTAAGCCTTCCTGCAAATCTTCTATGCCCGTTATTCCAATAAGCCATTAATGATATCTTATTAAACTTGTCAGATATTACATCACCTACTTTAAGCATTCTATCAAGTACTGAACTTCCGTATATAGGAGGTGAGTATGAGCTATCTATCATCATCCTTAACATATCATTGTTTTCTAGCTCCAGACCTATGCCTAATCTTTTAAGTTCTTCAGCAGATAGCTTATTCATTTTAGAACCTTTTATAGTTCTTGCTAATTGACTAAATCCATTACTAATAGATCTAGGAAGTCCGTGTCTAAGAACTGGCATCATCAAGTCTGGTTGTGAAGATAGTGTTACTCCTCCTAATAATCGAGTTACCTGATATTTCCGGAGAAGTTGTAATCCTTTACCAAATGTGCTATTCTTGCTGTTACGTCCGAAATGTCCTAAAAGTATTGCAATATCGTCATCCAATAGCTTAGCATTCTTACCAAACTCTTTAGTTAGTTTCACAGCATCTTTAGGATTAGCTTTAATCATTGTGTCTAATTCTGCTTTCATAGCTTGTTTCATATCTGCTGCTGATTCAAATCCACTATCCCGTAGATACTTATTAAACCTTACTACAGCATTACCTTGATACATATATGAGCTTACAATCTGGTCAGCATTACTATCTAAGAATGCTTCTATCTCTTCATCAGGTATGTGGAATACTCTTTGCTTTGTAGACTTTGTAGCTTTAGTACTTATCCTGGTTGCGATATCTGTCATACCTAATGATTGATCACCAAGACCTATAATGTTATCTATGATATCATCTGCTTTTGCTGAAGCTTCTAGAGGGTCTGCTAAGTTCTTGTTAGTCCTTTGTAAGTAGTTAGTTATAATATCGTTAAACTTATCACGTTCTTGTATTATCCTAGATACGTTATATCTGCGAGATAAATAGCTCTCAGCTGTCTTAACGTCTAAGTTACTGGGTAGTAAGTCTAGTTCCTGCAACTCACGAGCCACATTATTAACTTCTTTCCTGTATATTTGTGCAACTTCCTGTATTTCTGCAACCTCGTGCTTATCTCCACGTCTCATTGCCTTACCTACTTCGTCTTGGAACTGGGCATAAGTTAGTTTATTCTGAGGAGTTAATGCTCCTATATCTGATTTTAATCCTTTAAGTACTGAGCGTTCTAATCCTGCATATTTATGATAAGCATTGCGTCCTTGTCTTTGTATAGTAGCTACCTTGGCTTGGTCTATCTTCATTAAGCTTTCAATAGATACAGGACTTGCTTGTCCTTTTAAGTTCTTTCCTAGTATAAAGTTATGTTGAAAGAAGTCATTAGTAAACTTACGCATTAAAGGTGAGTTACTTGTTAATCCTTCTGTTACAGGTGTTTTAACAAACGGTGTTGAATGTCTTACTAGCTTCTCTCCTATACCGCCTACCTTACCAATCCTGGCTAAGCCTTCTTCAGCAGGGTCTAGTACAAATGAGGCAGCACCTACTGATCTATCTAATGGTACGGCCTTAGGCATATCTCCTGAGATCATAGTCTGTATTTCTTTAGTAACGCCTTTGGCTACTGGTTTGGCTAAGAAGCTTATAGCTCCTCCCATTGCTCCGCCTAATATACCTGCAGCACCTATTGCAAACAATGATTCATTAGCTGTACGAGTAGCTTGAGTTCTGTGCAGGAAGGCCTCTTGGGTGCCCACAGCGCTTGAAGTAAGAGCTGAGCCTATGACTGCGCCCTTAGCAACTCTAACGCCAGTAGTGACCGCTTTAACGGCTGCTGTGCCTGGTATTAGAATAGTAGGGTCTAACACTCCTGCTGCCATAGCTGATACAACGCCTACCCAGCCTGATTCTTTAAGTATCCTTCTGTTCTCTTTCTCTCTGTCAATCCTTTCTTTAACTAATCTTACTTCTTCGTCACTATCTGCATATACAAAAGACTGAGCATCTGCTTCATAAGGGGTTCCTATGATAGTATCTATAGGGTCATAGTTAGGGTCTGATATAGTCTTATCAGTAAACCCATTGGCCAAGTAAGAGCCTATAATATTCTCTTGCTGGAATGCAGCTTTGAGGGTACGTCCTAAAGATGGTTTAGTTTTTTCTTCAACCTCTTTAAGCTCTCTGGTCTCTTTGCCTAAGCTCTGTTGTATTATTTGATTCTGTTTAAATAATGCCATTAACTAAAACTCCTTCTAGCTTTAACTACCTTATTAGTTAATCTATCAAATGATTGTTTAATAGTTCCTTTAAGTATACTTCTATTGGCCCTTATTTCCCTAGTTGAGAACACAGTACCTACAGGAGCATTTGGATTTCTATCTAATGCTTTAATAACCTTAGCTGCTCTTCCTACTCCAGAGAAGTGTGCCAAATAAGATTCACGTATATTTGGTTCACGTCCTATAGATCTAGCTAATATCTTATTGTTGTCTCTTATGAATAGAGCACCCATTATTGCATTAGCTTTGGGGTCATTCTTATCTTCTAGTTTTATACCAAACTTCTTACCATATTTTCTAACCATACTACGCCAAGTGCTATTTATGAATTGGAATAATCCTGATGCACTAGACTTCTTGGCCTTGGCATTAGGGTTCAATCCTGATTCTACTTTGGCTATAGCAGCTGCATCTTTAGAATCAATACCAGCAATACCTGCAGCCTTATCTATTTCTTGTACAGCTAGTTTCTTACTACTTGATAGAGGGAATGCAGCTTCTAGTTTAGCTTGAGACTTAATACGTTTCTGTCTTTGTTCTCTTGCAAAGGCTACAAGCTCTGGGTCTGTTTCCCTAGCAGGTGCTTCTCCTTGAACAGGTTCTTGTTTTGATTCTTCAGAATATCCCCAACGTACGGGGTCTGCGTTCTTATCTAGTAGTGGTTCTTTAATTGTAGTACCATCGCCTAAATCTCTTTCTACATATACTTGGTATGTAGGTGTTCCAGTTCTTGTAAGCTCATCTGCTTCAATCTTAATAGCATCTGCATCTACTCCAGGAACCATAGCTTGTACGTCAGATACTAAATCCTTTCTTAATGTTTCATGGCTTACTCCTGGATATACTTTCTCAGGTGGCATCAGCATGAATTCCTTACCATTATTAATCTTAGAACTTCCTGTAATATTATCAGTCCAAGACTTAACTAAAGACTTAGCTGCTTCAGGGTCTCCTGTTAGTTTATATGCTTCTTGCAGTAGTCCTAGAGTTCTTTGTCTCATTCCTGCTGGCAGGTCTGAACCACCAAATCCTAAGAAACTATCTATGTCATACATATCTTTAATTGTTTCTTCTAAGTCATCGTGCTTGAATTGTTTAATCTTTCTGAACTCTACATTACGTGCTTTAATCTCTAGATCATTAGCATCTAATACTCTTTCCTTGGCTAGTGACATTGCAGCTGCTGCTGGCATATTAGTACTCTGAGTCATGTTATCTGCAAAGTCAAGCACTGCTCTTGCTTTACGGTCCATGCCATCAATAGCTCTGGAACCATTCTCTTTTAAGAACCTATAAGCTTGCAGAGCATCTATCTTTTGAGAACCATCTCCGCTCATTACTGCGAACTCTAGTTCCCTTTGTAGGGGTTTAACAGGTGTTGTATATCTTGCACCTACAGAAGCTTTCTGTGCTAAAGTGGCCTGCTCTCCTGCTTCAAGTAAGTTAACTACTGCTTCACCGTAATGTTGTCCTACTCTTGCTGCTGATTCAGTAATACGTCTTCCGCCTGCTAAGCTATCATCAATAGATTTAAATGAAGTTGCTTTAGTCTTCTTATCCTTATTAGCGTTTTTAAGCTTTTGCAATAATAACGCTTTATGTTTAGTAGTAATCTGTCCTTCATGGAATGCTTGACGTATTGATGTTTCATTATCTTTTCCTTCAACTATATCAAGGAATAGTTCGTCATGTACTTTATTCTGTTGTCTGCGTTCTGCAGCTGATTGTTCTCTCTCTGCTTGCTTAGCTGCTCGTTTGCTTGATCTTACTTCTGATTCAGCAGCTTCTATTATCTTTTCCCTTATATCTTCATCAACTCCTAAGTCAGCAGCAGAAGATGCTTTAAAAAATTCAAGAGATGCTTCTGGGTTCTTCTTAGCAAATGTAGAATACACACGTAAGTTTAAATCATCCATTGTTTTATTCTTTAGCTTACGATGTTCTGAAGAAGATAACATACCTGAAGATAGTCCATCATCTATCATTTCTTCTAATACAGCCCTGTGATGGTTTATATTAGCAGGGTCATCAGACAATGCTCCACCCATTTGAGTGTCAATAGCATCTAATAAAGAAGTACGTCCTATGTCTAGTTGTTGCTTACGTGCTACTGAAAAAGAACTAATCTGTTTATTACCTACATATCTTCCAAATGATCTTTCAAACTTAATACGTGCTTTAGGATTCTGTATCTTATTAAGAAATTTGGACATTGTTGATTGACCAAATCTAGACACATCATCTGTTAATGTACCATATGTTGGATTCTTATCTTCATCTGTAGTTTGATTAATACGTTCACCGTACTGTTGGTTAAACTCTACAGTAGCTTCAACCAAAGCTTTAGTGTATTCCCTGTTAGCTTCTAGTTCTTCTGCTTCTTTAAAATAAGCCTGTCCAGCAGCGGTAAGCTGTCTTCCTACATTCTGTATCTCATTACCTGTGCCTGCGAGTGTGCCTCCTATGGCTGGTCCGAAATCCCTGATAGGTCTTCTAGGTCTACGTCTGTTATTGTCTGGTGCTTTTATAATTGGCATTTGTCAACCTCTAAAATAAACTGGTTATGCTTTGAAAAGCTGAGGATATTCCTGAGAACATTGCCTGTGATGCTTTTTGTTCAGCTAAGAAAGACTGTACTTTACCTTCATAAATAACAGATGCTTGTTGTTGTTTAGATTTATTCCTAACATCTATAGCCTCTCTTTCAAAAGTAGTCATGGTATCATTTAAAAGATCTAGATGTGAACGAGACCCTGGGTCAAATCCTGACTTACCTGACTGTGCTCTTTGTGTTGATATAAAAGAAGCAGTACGTCTTGCTAAATCATTAACATCTTCGATCTCTTGTGCCTTAACTAGTGATGCATTATACCTGGCTGTTGCCATGGATGCGGCACCACCTGCTCTATAAGCAGATGCTTTCTGAACCCCACCTAAAAATGTTAAGGCACTTCCTGCAACTGTTTGAGCAGATGCTAGGATAGTAGGGTTTGATGAGAAAAAACTTGCCATTAGAGAACACCTCCAGCTAATGACCCGAATATACCTCCAAGTTGTAAAGGTAATGGGTCTGATAATGTAAACAGTAATACAGAACCTTCTTCATATGTTTGTTGAGAATAGTCTATATCTCCTGTAAATAAGGGTACGGGTTGGTCTAGTAGGTCATCAGGATTTCTAGAAGGAAGTACTGTTCCATTTAATAAAGGTAATGCTGATTTATATACTCTTACCTTTGGCTTAATCCATCTAGTTACTTGACCTTGCATTTCTCCAAGTCCTATATCAAAAGATGCTTCTAGTGTTTCTATAGTTGTAGTGTAAGATATTCCTACTGTTACTTCAAAAGCACTGCTGTCTAATGTTATAGAACCGCTAGAAACTACTTTATCATCATGAACAGCTCCGTCTGTTTTAATCTGAACAGTCTCTCCTTCTAAATGATCTAGTCCTGATATAGTCTCTACTAATGCGTGTACTTCACCGCCGCTTGTGTATGTTGTAAATGCAGAAGTATCTACACCTAAAGCATACTCTACCCATCCTTGTCCTTTATCGTCAGGGTCTTCCCCGCCTGTTAATCTTACATAAATAGTACTATAACCTAGTGTATCATTATCAGCATAATCCCACTCGCCTGCTGCCAGAGAACCTGCTGTTCCTGCTACCATTCTATTATCATCTTGATAAGTAGTTATAATACTACTAGACATTGAAGGATCTCCTCCTGCTGCTAGTTCTACATAGTACTCATCTGTTCCTGAACCAGAAGCTGTCCACTTGTATGTACTATTAACAATAGAAGTTCTTGCATCGTTTGATTCTAGTTCAAAAGTATTAGTAGTCTTATTAGCTACTATATATGTATTGTTATTTAATTCTGTCATTCCTCCTACGTCTATAATTCTAACATCATCTCCATCTGAGTATCCGTGTGATGCAGCAGTGATTACTCCGGGGTCTGCTTTAGTTGCTGCAGTAATTGTCTTAGGGTCGCTGTATGTAAGGAATGAATCGCTAAACCCATCAAGCCTGTCTTCCCCGTTTCCTGTGTCAAATAGTTCAATATATCTAACATCAGAACCATTTATAGTTCGTTTAACTACAACCCATACTTCGTCTACACTTCCATTAGAAATAACTTGTACATCCTCGTATTCACCGTCTGTAGTAAACTTAGCCCATCCTAATACTTTCTGTTCTCTCATGTAAGAACCAGCTAACATATCTCCATTCTCTAGTACAGCATATATAATTCTATTAGGTTCTTGTGCGTAAGCTATTCTGCTAATCTTTTCCTCAGTAATATGCTCAGAAATAAATGTTAAGTCTTCACCAATATATCCATCTATGTTAAAGTCATATCTAAACGAACGTAGTTTTAATTGTGAGCTTTGTATGAAAATAGTTTCATTGGCTATCTGAATAGGTGTGTGTGTTAAACCACCATGATATGTTCTTGACACTGCTCTTGCTGTTGCTGAAGTAAAACTAGTAGCACCGCTATCATCAATGGTTAGTTCTGCTCCTGTTGTTCCTACTATTAAATCTCTTGAGTTACTCATCCATGTAATTTTATTAGTATCTCTTGAAGACAGTGTTAGTTCTATTGCATCGTCATCTTCTGAACCAAATCCAAATCCATTAAATATATCTACTTCAGACATCCACATAGTTGTAGGTTGTGCTTCTGTTGCTGCAAAAACTAACCTACTTTGATATAGTCCTACAGTAGCAGGGTATCCTCTTGTAGCATCCCATGTATCTGTTTCCATAGACCATACTTCTGTCTCATCTGTACTATTAAGTACTTTAACTACTTCAGCATTTATTTCAGAAGCACTTACATATTCTATAATCTTTACTACACCTGTGTTTAAATAAATATATCTTCCAACGTCTCCAGATCTAAATGTTGCTAATGCTGTGGTAGAAGTTCCTAACTCATCTGCTGTTATATTAGTAACAGAACCAAGCTGAATAGAATCAGGTGTTAGTGCAGCTATGGGACTTAAATCTAATGCCCAGTCTCCGCTAGCTATTGGGTTTGTATCTGTAAAATCTTCTACTATATCAGCAGTGACAACTGTAGTAGAGGTGTATCCTACTATAATAGCTCTTCCAGTTTCTCCGTCTGTATTATTAAGTATTTGCCTACCAACGTCTGCTTTAACAAAGTTAGCACTTCCTGCTGTAAAGGTAACGCCCGTTCCTGTAGTAGCTCCTGGTGTTAGAGTAGTATCAGGTTCATGACCTGACTCGTATGTTGGAGGTGGGGAGAAAGTAGTAGTTTCAAATAACCAATCTGTATCGCCTCTCCTTGTTAATACTCTAGGAGAATGGCTACTATGTGCAAAGTATATATTACGTCCTGATTGTATGTATGTTACATCTGGTAGTTGTGCTGTAGTATAAGGGGTAGTCACTTCATAAGGCGCACCTAACACTGCTCCATCTTTATAGAATCTAAAGTATAGGTTACCTGCTTCTATGATATAGGATTCATCTGTATCAAACTCATATTTAAATAGATATGTTTGATTAGCTGATGTCTTAACTTCTCTGATAAACTTACTTCCATTTCTCCTATGCGCTGGTCCGTGAGGTGTCAGTATACAGTTAGTAGCTGTTTTTAAACCACTTGCGTACTTTTCTGTATCTTGTCTAGAATACAGCCTAGGACTTACTTCTCCAGTATTAAATGCATTCTGTGAAAATAATATCTTTTTACTCATTATAATTCAGGTCCGTCAGGGTTATCACCTCTTACATCAGTAAGCTCAGGGGATACTATAAAGTCACCATTACTTTGCTGCCCGTCTGACATAAGATTAGTAGCTAATGTTTCTTGGTATATTGCATATAATTCTTTTGTAGCTGT
>Ga0222719_10001465_pt1 | contig 22823 bp, 21 predicted proteins | sample C33_34DmetaG_FD_165039 | JGI IMG/M metagenome (GOLD analysis project Ga0222719, IMG submission 165039) | Estuarine water microbial communities from San Francisco Bay, California, United States - C33_34D | ecosystem: Environmental > Aquatic > Marine > Unclassified | place: USA: California...
TTTAATTTTTTAAATTCACGTATATCTTGATACGCTAAAATTTAAAAAATATAAAATGCCTAAAAATTCCTCAAAATTGGTTGATTTGCAGGGGTCTTTTTAAGTGAAAAATTATTAAATAATTTAGCCTCGTATCTCGGTATACATGGCTAAATTTTATGATGATTGTTGACTAAAAAGACGAAGAGCTTATAGAATTATAGATGGGATTTGGTATTGCTAAGTAAAAAATATATTAATTTCCAAACTTAACTTTCACCTTGGTAATTTTTTTGTTAACAGACTCAAGGACTTGATTTGTTATATCGCTATTTTCGTCAAAATAAACTAGCTGACTTTCGGGAAAAATAATAGTATATTTTTTTTCTTGAGCTATTTCTGAAATTGATTCTTCAATTTTTTCTTGTACTATTTTCATTGAGTCTTGCAAGGCTTCTTTTAAGACATTTTGTTTTTCAATAACAAATTGTTTAAATTCATCAATCTTATCTTGAAGTAGTTTTTCTTCATCTGCAAAAGCTTTTTGACTTAATAAATCTTTTTTTGCAATCAAGCTATCCTTTTCTTTTTTTAGCTTTTCTTCTTTTTGAGTGATAATTTCTTGGTATTGGGCCTGTTTTTCATTAATGATTTTTTGAATATAGACTACTGCTTTAGCTTCTTTAATTACTTTTTCTGTATCAATAATTGCAAAATTTTGAGCATATGATATCTTTGCATTGAAACAAAAAGATAAAATTACAAACAAAACAATTTTTTGAATTTTAATAATCATTCATTAATTAATTAATTATTAGATTTTGACTTTTTATCAATCAAAGTTAGATTTCGCAAGATTTACAACATATTTAAACAATTATAATTAAATAATGTCAACTTTTAAAAATAATAAGCCATCTAGACAAGAAGCAGAAAATGCAGTTAAAACTCTTATAGCATGGGCAGGAGACAATCCTGAAAGAGAAGGGTTAAGAGATACTCCAAAAAGAGTAGTTGACTCATATCAAGAATTTTTTGCTGGATATAATATTGATCCAAATTTAGTTTTAGGCAAAACATTTGAGGATGTTAGTGGCTATGATGATATTGTTTTGCTTAAAAATATGCGCCTAGAATCTCATTGCGAGCATCATATTGCGCCCATTATTGGTAAGGCTCATATTGCTTATATTCCTAATAAAAAAGTGGTTGGTATTAGTAAAATTGCTAGATTACTTGATGTGTATGGTAAGAGATTGCAAACACAAGAAACCATGACTGCTCAAATTGCTAGCACAATTTATAATGTATTAAACCCTAAAGGTGTTGCTGTTTTAATTGATGCCAAACATCAATGTATGACTACTAGAGGAATTCATAAAACAGATACTACTACAATTACTAAAACAATGCTGGGTGACTTTCTAAATAATAAAGACCTTGAAAAAAAATTTATAGATATGATAAAGTTTCAGTAGTTATGATTAAATTTATCAAGCAAAATTTTAATTTAATATTGGCTTCTCAGTCGCAAATTAGAAAAAAAATACTTCAAGAAGCTGGTTTTCAATTTTCTGTGGTTAAGCCTGATTTTGATGAAGATAAGGAAAAGCAATTGGTAAGTTTAGAGCCCAAAGATTTAGCACTCTACCTTGCAAAAAATAAGGCTCTTTCAATTAGCAAAAATAATCCAAATCATTATGTAATAGGTAGTGATCAGGTTTGTGAATTTCTTGGTAAAGAAGTCTTTAAATCTATAAATCTGCAAGATGCAATAACTCAACTATCAAGTTTTAATGGCAGTACACATTATCAAAATAATGCTATAATTATTGCTAAAAATAATAAAGTTCTTTTTACAAATAGCGCTCGTGCCAAATTGACTATGAGAAACCTAAGTAAAAATGAAATAAAATCATATGTCGAGTTTGATCAATCATGGGGTTGTGCTGGTAGTTATAAATATGAATCAATGGGTAAGCATCTATTTTTAGATGTAGAAGGTGACTATTTTGGAATTTTAGGACTTCCGATTCAGCCAATACTTAAATTCTTTTATAGGGAAGGGCTTTTGGAATTTAAGAATTAATCCGTATTTAACTAATTATACCATCTAAACTTTATAATTGAGCATTTTGATAAATATATTGAGGATAAAACTTACTATAAAAAGCCCGATGTATTTGATATACTTCAAGTTTTTTTATAGTAAGTTTTAGGTCAAAAGATAAAAGCAAATGGATCAATTATAAAGTTTAGATGATATTACTCCATCCTTAAGAGTTTCTATTCGATCAGCTTTTTTGGCAAGTTTTTGATTGTGGGTAACTATTATACATGATAACTCATATTTTTTTACTTGCTGATAAATCAAATCAAATATTTTTTCAGAAAGACTTGAATCTAGATTACCAGTTGGCTCATCTGCTAAAATTATTGAAGGCTTTGTAACCAAGGCGCGTGCAATTGCAACTCTTTGCTGTTGACCACCTGAAAGTTGCCCTGGCATGAAATCAACTCTATTCTCTAATTCTACATCTTTTAAAATTTGCCGAGCTTTAACCAATGACTCTTTTTTGCTAAATCCTTTGATGTATAATGGGAGTAACACGTTTTCCAGAACTGATAATTCTGGTAAAAGATGATGGAATTGATATATGAAACCAATGTTATTTTTTCTTATTCTTGTTCTAAAGCAATCATCTTTGTTTTTGATGTGATGATTATTAATAATAATTTTTCCAGAGGTTGCGTTATCAAGTAGTCCAGCTATTTGTAAAAGACTGGTTTTGCCAGATCCAGATGGTCCAATTAAAGACACTACCTCATTTTTTTTTACTTTAAGTGAAATATTTTTAAGCGCTTCGACCCTGCATTCATTAGAACCATATTTTTTAGATATTTTGTGTAGCTCAAGAGTATATTCCATAATTACTAATTATTTAAATGCTTGTCTAATCGTTATGGTTAAGATAAATTGAGTTTAAATGCCACTATTGCAAATCCCAACTATAATTTTAATAAAGCTGGGATTTGACATTACTTGGTTTACAATTAAATTTAAATGTCTTAAGTTCTATCCTCTTGCTGATTTTTCTTCACCATATTCATCATCGTCTTCATCTTCATATTCTTCATCTTCATCATCTTCATACTCATCTTCCTCATCTTTGTCGTTAAAGGCAAAACCAAAATCATCATTAGCAGAATTACTCTCTTCAGAATTAATTTTGTCTTTAGCGATAGTAAGAACATGATCTTTTGCTTTGTCGTGAGATACGTTATAGATCGCTGAATACTCACTGCTTAAGCGATAAATTGCTGTTTCATATATTATACGCTCACTGTAAGACCTTTCGCTGTCATCAATATCTCTTGTTAAATCTCTAATGACCTCAGCCAAAAGCATTATATCGCCAGAGTTAATTTTTGTTTCATATTCTTGAGCTCGACGAGACCACATACCTTTTAGTTTTTTGATTCCACTTCTAAGAGTAATGAAAACCTCATCCATTTGTTTTTTTGAAACTAATGGTCTTAATCCTACTTTGCCAACAGATTTTACTGGAACTTTAATAGTAAGCTTTTCCTTTTCAAAGTAAATTAAGTAACAGCTTAAATCCTGATTTAGAATTTTTGTTGTTTGAATTTCTGTGATTTTACCAACACCGTGAGAAGGGTAAACTGCATAAGATCCAATTTTAAATGTTGGATTTTTGGTGTTTTTAACAGGCTTTGTTTTAATTGTAATTGATTCCAAATTAATTTCTTTGTTTTGTTTAGTATTTTTAGTAGATGATTTTTTTTCTGAATTTTTTAATAAAATCTTTTTTGCAAGATCTTCGTTCTTTTTGCTGTATACCTTTTTTTTAGTTGTCATATATTTTTTAAAATTTTTTAAAATGAATTGAACAAAGTTTTGATATGAATTAAATCCTAGTTTTCATCAAATTAAAACAAGAATTCTAAATTCATTAGACTTCTTTCGAAACAATCAAATTTTGAGTAATTTTAGGTATTAAAAATTTTTGGAATTTTAGCGTACACTGATGTGAGTGAATTTCAAAAATTTTTAATAACGACGAAATTGCCAAAATTTGGTAGTTACGAAAGAAGTCTATTATAGGACTGCTGAATCTGTCACAATAAATTGTTTTTAGTTTAACTTTTGCTAATTTTTGTTTAAAATCTTTCGACTTCTTAGTAAAATATAAGAATATTTCACTGAAAGATCATAAAATTTCTCCGAAAAGTTACCTAAATTAATTAATGCAAAAAGAATTTCAACAGTACCATTATTAACTAAATAATAATCAAAAATATTATCTAATTACTGATGGTACTTATTTTTAAACTCTATGCAATAGTTTTTTTAAATTTTTTTAAAAAAATTTTTTTTAATAAAAATTGTTTACATTTTGACATTAAAAACGGGTTTTTTTTTAAGATTATTTTTTGACAATCTCAAAGAGCTAATCTAAAAAAATTTTATTTTATTAAGATAGTAATTATAAACAAAGGATACTTTAAGTGAAAAAAAATCTCTTAAAAACATTGCTAAAAATTTTTGGTAAGGCTTTTACTTTAATTGATAATGTAATTGAGTTCAAGTTTTTTAAGCCAATTTCCTTATCAATTATAATAATATTTGTTTTCTTTAAATCACTTTCATTGTTGCAGTATTTTCTAAATAACAGCTCTAAGGAAGTTTATAATAACGTCAACAATTTACAAACAGTAACAATTCACTTTGATCAAGATAAGCAAAATTTTAATTTTCTAGAAGAAGAGTCAATTGTTCATGTCATAAAGCAAGGTGATACGATCCTAAAAGTTCTATTAGATAATGGTTTTAAGGAAAATGAAATCTTTTCCATGCTAAGCGCAATGAAGGAGGTTTTTGATCCAAGGCTCATAGTCGAGGGTAATGAGCTCAAAATTTTATATTCTTTAGGAATTAATTATGATCGCAAAAGTGGAAAAGATATTAAAAAAGATGTTACTATTTTAAAATTGATTATCAATCTATCAGAGGATGAAAAAATTCTGGTTAGTCGTCAAAAAGATGATTCTTATAAGGCCCAAAAAGAAAAAATTGAATTAGTTAAGTCAATTGAAAGATATTATGGAGCCATTAATAGCGGACTTTATCTTGACGGTGTAGCTTTAGGATTGTCTTCTACTGCAGTTATGAATATGATAAATCTTTATAGCTATGATATTGATTTTCAAAGAGATATAAGAGTGGGAGATGAATTTGAAGTTATTATAGAAGCTCTCTATACAAAAGATGGTAAAAAAGTTCGGGATGGTGATATTATTTTTACGTCAATTAGTGTTAGCAATAGGACGTTAAATATGTATATGCATGAATATAAGGGTCGTACTGAATATTTTAATGAAAAAGGTAATAGTATTAAAAAATCTTTGTTAAAAACGCCAATAAATGGTGCAAGAGTTTCATCAAGGTTTGGAATGAGAAAGCATCCTATTTTAGGATATTCAAGGTTACATAAAGGAATAGATTTTGCCGCGAGAAGTGGAACGCCTATTTTAGCAGCTGGTGACGGAATTATAACATTCAGGGGTAGAAATGGTGGTTATGGTAACTACATTAAAATTAGACATAATGCGCAATATTCAACTTCATATGCTCATGCGAGTAGATTTAATAAAAGATTTAGGCTTGGATCAAGAGTTAAGCAGGGTGATGTAATTTCTTATGTAGGTACAACTGGCCGTTCGACTGGCCCGCATTTGCATTTTGAAGTTATAAAGAATGGTAATCATATAAATCCTTCAAGCGTTAAATCTTCTTCAGGTATAATGCTTAAAGGCAGTGATTACAAAGAATTTGTTAAGGTTCGAGATCGAATAGAAAATTTAAGAAAAAATATTCCCAATAAAATCCATATTTTAAAATAATAATAAGTGAGAGTAGTTAATATTTTATTTAATTTTAAGAAGTCTATCAATCAAAAAAAAATTCTAGGAGTAGAAAGATGTTTTATTGATTATTCAAAAGGTTTGAAAGATCTAGGTAATGAAATTATAGCAATTACTAAACCTAATATGATTTTCTCTGATGAAATAAGAGAAAATAAAGTGAAATGCCATGAAGTAAAGGCGGTTAGTATAATTGATATTTTTTCAATCATACATTTAGCTTTTATTTTTAGATCATTTAAACCAGATGTTTTAATTTGTCACTCAGGTAGGGCGATGACATTGAGTCGTTACGCTTTAAAGATAATCTTTAAAAAAATACCAATAGTTGCAATTGATCACGGTATTAATCCTGAAAAATTTGTAAAAGCTGATTTTGTTTTGCCGGTAAATTCATATTTTGCTGAGCAATATATTAAAAACGGCAAACCAAGGGATAGGGTTATGCCAATTCCAAATATGATTAAAGTTCCTGAAAATTTTAAAAAACTAAAGAAAGCTAAATTTAGAAAAAAAATAAGATTAGGAGCTCTTGGCAGGTTATATCCTGAAAAAAACTTTGATAAAGTAATTTTAGCAATAGATCTATTGCGCAAAAAAAATATTGAGTGTGATTTTGTTATTGGCGGGGTAGGTCCTGAACAAAAAAAGCTTGAAAATTTAGCAACTAGTTTGAACTTAGATAATAATTTTAGAATATTGGGTTGGGTTGAAGATAAAAAAAAGTTCTTTTCAGATATTGATATTTTTATCTTACCATCTTTTGCCGAAACATTCGGCATAGTTTTGCTTGAAGCGATGCTTTATTCAACGCCAATAATTACCAGCAATACCTGGGGCCCAAGTGAAATAATACAAAATAACAAAAATGGCATTAAAATTTCTAAAGACAATTCAGCAAGAGTTCCGCAACTAATTTCTAATGCTATTCTAAAGTTAAATAATGATCAGAAATTTGCTTCTAATTTAGCAGAAAATGCTTATCTAGATTTTTGGAATAAATATTCCTCAAAAAAAGTTTTAGAAAAATTAAATAATATTTTGTTAAAAGCTATTAATAATTGTTATTAACCCTTGCAAAAACTAGTTGCGCTTTTAGTAAGAAAATATTTCTTAACAGAGTAATCTAGAAAAGCCATAGCACTTAGTACTAATTTTGCTTTGAGAAATTGCTTTGTTAAGGAATATGTTATAAAGTTAAAAGGCAATTAGTTTGTGCACGAGTTATATTAATATTAGCTTTATAAAAGCTTATTCCTAGGCACTGTTAACAAAGGTTTTTATAGTTTAAAATTGTTAAATTTTAACATAAATAATTTTTGTTAACAATACTTAAGGCAAATCATGATTTTTTTTGTATTTTACTAAAAAAATTTTAATTATGATAGCTGCGGCTGTTAAGGTTAGAATTAATAACAGTATTTGACTTAAATATTTTTCAATTAAGTCCTGATTATCTCCAATAAAATAGCCAGCTGCTGATAAGATAGAAGTCCAAATTGAAGATCCCAAAACAGTATATAGATAAAAGAACTTGATATTCATTTTAGCTAGTCCTGCAGGAATTGAGATAAAATGGCGGAAACCAATTATCAATCTTCCAAAAAATACCGAAATTGGACCATGTTTTTTAAAAAAACCTTCCATTTTATAGACAATCTCTGTTTTCAAGAATAAATATTTTCCAAATTTCATGATAAATTTACGACCAAAATGAAGAGAGAGTAAGTAACAAAGTGCGGCACCAACTAAATTCCCAAAAATTCCAAGAAAAGTTGCTAGGTAAATATTTATTTCTCCTTTTGATGCTGCTATACCAGCAGGAATCATAATTAATTCACTTGGAATTGGAATAGGTGTACTTTCAAGAAGCATTCCTAAAAAAATGCCAAAATAGCCAAGCTTAACAACAATTGTGACCAGAATCTCAATTGTTGAGTGGAAAAACTCGACCATTATTTTGACTATTTAAGTTTGTTACAAGCTGATTCAATGCGAATTAATGCATCTTTTAAAAAATCTTCTGACGCGGCGTAAGACATTCTAAAAAATCCTGCACTACCAAATGCAGATCCAGGAACTACAGCAACCAAAGCTTCTTCAAGAAGGTAAGTTGCAAAATCATTGTCTGATTTAATTTCTTGACCATTTGGTGTTTTTTTGCCAAAAAAACCATAACAAGATGGAAATACATAAAATGCGCCATTTGGAACATTACATTCAATACCATTAATTTTATTTAGCATTTTAACCACCATATCTCTTCTAGCTTGAAAAACTTTACTGCTTTTTAATATGTAATCTTGATTACCATTCAATGCTTCAACAGAAGCAGCTTGGCTTATAGAAGTAGAGCATGAGGTGCTTTGAGATTGAATCATTGACATGGCTTTGATTAATTCTTTATTGCCAGCGCCATAGCCAATTCGCCAGCCAGTCATAGCATAGGCTTTAGAAACACCGTTAACAACTAATGTACGATCTTTTAATTTAGGTTCAATTTGAGCAATTGTTGTAAATTTTAAATTATCAAAAATAAGATGCTCATAAATGTCATCGCTCATAATGTTGACATGTGGATACCTAATAAGAACTTTTGCTAATTCTTTTAGCTCGGACTCATTATAGCAAGAACCTGTTGGATTACTTGGTGAGTTAAGAATTAACCATTTAGTTTTACTGGTGATTTTTGATTCAAGATCTTGTGGGCTAACTTTAAAGTTATTTTTTGCTGTTGTTTCAATTACAACTGGTTGACCCTGACATAGTAAAACCATATCAGGATAAGAAACCCAGTAAGGTGCAGGTATAATAACTTCGTCACCCTCATTCAATGAAGCAACTAAGGCGTTATAAATAACATGTTTGGCACCAACGCTGATTATGATCTCATTTTTTTGGTAATCTAGATTATTTTCTCTTTTAAATTTTTTGATCACAGCTTCTTTTAGAGTGTTGGTGCCATCAACTGCAGTATATCTAGTATCGCCATTTTTTATAGCATTAATTGCTGCTTCTTTTATATTTTGTGGCGTATCAAAATCTGGTTCTCCCATCCCCAAAGATATAATATTTTTACCTTGAGCTTTTAATTCGGCTGCCTTCATTGAAACTGCAATTGTCGGTGAAGGTTTAACTCTAGTTAAGATATTGGAAAGATTCATAAATAATTTATATTGAATTGCATTTTTTTGTGGTTAGTTTTTATGTAGTAACAAAGTCTTTGTCAATATTATTAATCTTGGCAATTTTTAAAAGTAACATCTTAAAAAAGTTTGTATTATGTCAATTTCGGGAAGTATAGAAGCTGATCCATTGTTTCTTGGCTTAACTAGGCCACCTTTAATAGCGGGTGTAAGTTATAATTTTGCAGCACTTAATGGAATTTTCTCATTATTGGCTTTCGTAGTTACTTCAAATTTTTTCTACCTTTTAGTTTTGTTACCAGGGCTACATTTTATTGCTTGGTTAATTTGTCTAAAAGAACCAAGAACGTTAGAACTTTTTATTGCTCGAATGTCGAAATGCAATGTATGCCCCAATAGATCAAAACATGGTGGAACAAATTCGTATGATGTATACTAGAAGTTGAGTTCAAAATCTTATTTTTGTGTAAGTCATAAGTTAATAAAACAAAATTTACAAAATATGCATATTTATCGTTCCCATAATTGTAACGAGTTAAATGAAAAACTAGTTGGTCAAAAAGTTAAGCTTTCAGGCTGGGTTCATAGCAAAAGAGATCATGGCGATTTAATATTTTTTGATTTAAGAGATCATTATGGAATTACCCAATGTGTTGCTGATATTTCGCAGGTGCCAGAAATTGATGAAGACTCACTATTGCAAATTTCTAAAAATACAGAGCTTGAATTTCGTAAAGTTAGTGAACAAGAAAAAGATATAGCTACGAATCAAAATATTGTGGAGAGAAGTGATTACTTAATGATTGCAAGAATTCCACTTGAATCAGTAATAACAATTGAAGGTGAAGTAGTTGAAAGATCTCAAGAAACAGTAAATCAAGAAATTGCTACTGGCAAAATTGAAGTTCGAATTAAAAGCCTCAAGCTTGAATCTTTAGCTAATCAAATTCCTTTTCAAATTAACAAAACTGACGAAAATTACCCAGAAGATTTGCGTTTAAAATATCGTTTTCTTGATCTAAGAACTGTTAAAACTCACAAAAATATAATTTTACGATCACAAGTTATTTCTGAGATAAGAAAATTAATGATCGAGCAGAATTTTCTTGAAATTCAAACGCCAATTTTAACTGCTTCTTCACCAGAAGGTGCTAGAGATTATGTGGTGCCGTCAAGAGTTCATCATGGCAAATTTTATGCTTTACCACAAGCTCCGCAACAATTTAAGCAATTATTGATGCTTTCAAGTTTTGATCGCTATTTTCAAATTGCTCCATGCTTTCGTGACGAAGATTTGCGCGCTGATCGCTCACCAGAGTTTTATCAGCTAGATATGGAAATGGCTTTTGTTACTCAAGAAGATATTTTTGCTATCGTTGAACCATTGCTTAAAAAAATATTTAGCAAATTTGGTGTTAAAAAAGTTTTAGATGAGAATTTTGCAAGAATTCCTTATCAAGAAGCCATGCTCAAATATGGTTCTGATAAGCCAGATTTAAGAAATCCAATCGAAATTTGTGAAGCTAGTGATATTTTTGAAGGTTCAGGATTTTCAATTTTTACTAAAGCTTTAGCAAGTGGTGCGCAAATTATGGCAATTCCGGCGCCAAAAACCGCAGCAAATCCAAGATCATTTTTTGATAAAATGATTAAATATGCTATGGATAATGGCGCTAAAGGTTTGGCCTATATTATTTTTGATGAAAATAATGAAGCAAAAGGTCCGATTGCTAAATTTCTTGAAGAAAATAAATTGGACGAACTTAAAAAACGTGCCAATCTAAAAGCTGGAGACTCTGTTTTCTTTTCTTGCGGAACGCTCTTGGAACCACAAAAAATTGCTGGCCTAGTTAGAACTAAGCTTGGTGAAGAATTAAATTTAATCGATAACTCAATCTATAAATTTTGTTGGATTGTTGATTTTCCAATGTTTGAATTTAACCAAGAAGCTAAAAAAATTGACTTTTCGCATAATCCATTTTCAATGCCTCAAGGTGGAATTGAAATTTTAAATGAGCAAGATCCTCTAAGAATCAAAGCTTTTCAATATGATGTGGTTTGCAATGGTGTTGAGCTTTCAAGCGGTGCTATTCGTAATCACAAGCCAGAAATTATGTATAAAGCTTTTGAAATTGCGGGTTATAAAAAAGAGCAAGTTGATCGCGAATTTGGTGCAATGATTAATGCCTTTAAATTTGGCGCACCTCCGCATGGCGGTATTGCCCCGGGAATTGATCGAATAATCATGTTACTTGCTGATGAACCAAACATTCGTGAAGTAATTCCTTTTCCAATGAATGGCAAAGCTCAAGATTTAATGATGGATGCACCAAAAGAAATTGGTGAAAAACATCTTAAAGAACTAAATATTCAAATTATAAAAAAGGATCAGCCTAAAGTTAAAATAGCTTAACTAGCTATGTATAATAACATTTTAACTTGAAAATGGATAATTTATCAAAATATTTTACCTAAATGTCTATTTAACTGCGATAATTGGTATAACTTCTCTAAAAACTATTTATATTAATCTTGTGCCCAATCAATTTTATTTAACTTCAAAATTACCACCTTATATTTTTGCTGCAATTGCTGATATCAAGCAAAAAGCAGTAGCTAAAGGTCTTGATCTAATTGATTTTGGTATGGGTAATCCTGATTCTGCGCCACCAGATCACGTTATGAAATCCTTGAATCAGTTAACGCAAGATCCAAAGCTTTACGGTTATTCAGTAAGTGGTGGTATTCACGATCTAAGAAAAGCGATTTGTGGATATTATCAAAGAGTTTTCAATGTTGAGCTTGATTATAAAACTCAGGCATTGGTAACAATAGGTTCAAAAGAAGGTATAACTTCTCTTGCCACAGCAATTTCTGATAGTGAAACTCATATTTGTGTTAAATCACCATCTTATCCTATCCATACTTTTGCTTTTATTATTTCAAGGTCAAATACTCATCAAATTCCAGCTGAAAATGCTTATGAATTTCTGGCTAAATTTAAAGAGCATGCGTTACAAAATAAGGGCAAAGTGAGAGCTGTTATAGTTAACTATCCATGTAATCCAACAGCTGAAACGGTTGATATAGATTTTTATGAAGAGTTGGTTGATTTTTGTCGTCAGCAAAAAATCTATATAATTTCAGATATTGCTTACGCTGAACTTTATTTTGATGAAAAAACCAAACCAAACTCAATTCTTCAAGTAAAAGGTGCTAGTGATATTGCGATTGAGTTTTGCTCAACTTCGAAAAGTTACTCAATGGCAGGTTGCCGTGTTGGATTTGTAGTCGGTAATAAAGATTTGATAGCTGCTCTTTATAAAATAAAAAGCTATTTAGATTATAGCTCATTTACTCCATTGCAAATGGCTTCAATTGAAGCTTTGTCAAATAAAAGTGATAAATATCTAAAGAATTTAAGAAAGCTTTATGATGAAAGAGGTAATTATTTTATAGCTCAGGCCAAAAAAGAACTTAATTGGTCAATAAAAAAACCACAAGCTAGTATGTTTTTATGGTCAAAATTACCTGAAAATTTTAACAACCTAAGTTCTTTTGATTTTTGTAAAAAATTAATTGAAGAAATTGGCGTGGTATTTTGTCCGGGTAGTTCATTTGGCATTAGTGGTGAGGGATTTGTTAGAATTTCTGTAATTCATAATAATCAAAAAACTGATGAAGCAATCAGTCGTATTAAAAATTTAGCTAATTAGTGTTAAGTTTTAAAATTTTTACAATTTTTCCTGAAATTTTCCCTGGATGTTTGGACTTTTCAGTAACTGGTATAGCTTTACAAAAAAAGCTATGGCAAATTGAAGCAATAAATATAAGAGACTATGCTTTAGATAAACATAAAACTGTAGATGATATTATATATGGTGGTGGGAGCGGATTGCTTTTAAAGCCTGACGTTATTGCTAATGCATTAGAATCAAATCTAAATTTTTTGAAGCAAGATAAAGTTAATAAAAGAATCATTTATCTTTCACCGAGAGGACGGTTATTTAATCAAAAAATAGCGCAAGATTTAGCAAAATTAGATGAAATTGCTATTTTATGTGGGCGTTATGAAGGAATTGATCAAAGAATTCTTGATGAATTTTGTATTGAAGAAATTTCAATTGGAGATTATATATTATCAGGAGGTGAGGTTGCAGCTTTGTCATTTATTGATGCGATTGTTAGAAATATTGATGGTGTTTTAGGTGATGATAATTCAAGACATGAAGAGTCTTTTGGTTCAAATGAAAATAAAGAATTTCAAAAACTGCTTGAGTATGATCAATATACTCGCCCAGTTGATTGGCGAGGAAGAAAAGTTCCAGAAATTTTAACTTCAGGCAATCATCTAAAAATTAAAAAATGGCGCTTAGAAAATGCAGCAATAAAAACTAAAAAAAATCGTCCTGATTTATAGCAAATCTAGCTCAATGATTTAATTTTATCAGAAATTTCATCAGCAATTTTGCTGATTAAATCTAGGTTTTTGCCTTCAACTAAAATTCTAATTAAATTTTCTGTGCCGGATTTGCGTACAAAAATTCTACCATCCTGATTCAGACTTTCACTTTGTTTTTGAATTAAATTTTGTATATCTTGATTTTCTAAAGGGTTTTTTTTGCTTTTGTCATATTTAACATTTTTCAAAATTTGAGGGTAGGGCTTAAAGATATCAAATAATTTACTGACTTTTTGCTTGGATTTTACTAATTTGTATAAAATTTTTAGAGATGCAATCAGGCCATCTCCGGTTGAACAATAATCTGATAAAACAATATGTCCAGATTGTTCTCCTCCAAAATTGCAACCATATTTTTTCATGGCCTCAATAACATAACGGTCGCCAACTTGTGTACGGATTGTTGAAACGCCAATATAGCTCAAATAATCCTCAAGAGCTAAATTTGACATTTGAGTGATTGCTACTTTATCCATTTTTAATTCACCACGATCATGTAAAATTTCTGCAATTACTGCAATTATTTTGTCGCCATCAATTACATTACCAAGCTCATCAACTATTAGCAAACGGTCTGCATCACCGTCAAGAGCAATGCCAATATCAGCCTTTTCTTCAAGGACTTTGGATGACAGTAATTCGGGTTTGGTAGAGCCGCAATTTTCGTTAATATTAAAGCCATTTGGATCAACGCCAATAGAAATAACTTCGGCTCCTAATTCCCAAAAGATTTTGGGAGCAATCTTGTAAGCTGCACCATTTGCACAATCGATAACAATCTTAAGTCCAGTTAAATCTCTTTGTTTAGGAAATGTGTTTTTAACAAATTCGATATAGCGATTACTGGCATCATCAATTCTAACAACACGGCCAAGATCTTTAGGTTGGGCAAGAAAGCTATCAATATTGCCATCAATTAATTCTTCTATTTCATTTTGTATTTTATCTGAAAGCTTTGAGCCATCTCTTTTAAAAATTTTAATACCATTGTCATAAAAAGGATTATGAGACGCCGAAATCATGATTCCGATATCTGCACGCATTGATTTTGTTAACATTGCAACTGCTGGCGTTGGAACTGGCCCAACTAAAAAGACATCCATTCCAACTGCAGCCAATCCTGAAGTAAGTGCAGGCTCAATAACGTAGCCTGATAACCTAGTATCTTTACCAATTACAACTCGGTGACGATGATTGCCATCAATAAACTTTGCGCCAACTGCCATACCAACTTTTAAAGCAATTTCTGCTGTCATCGGAAATGTGTTTGTTTGTCCGCGTATACCGTCTGTACCAAAATATTTACTTGTCATTTTACAATCTCTTCTTTTAGTTTTTCTATAGCTTTACTAATTGCTTTTAAATCATTGCCTCCGCCCATTGCAAAGTTTTTTTGACCTCCACCTCCGCTTCCCCCAATATTTTTTACGGCAATTTTTATTAAATTACCTGCATCAAATTTAGTAATTAAGTCATTAGTTATTGCTAGACAAACAAAAACTTTATCTTCATCAGTTGCAAAAAAACTTATTATATTTGATTTATCAAGATTTTTTAAGTAGTTATTTGTTATTTCTCTAAGTGATTTTGCGTCGCAATCTTTAAAAATATGCCAAACAAAGTTTACGTTAGCTACTATTTCGCTTTTTATATTTTTTAGAGAGGAAATTTGATTTTCTAACTTGAGTTTAGAAATTTGCTTATCCTTTTCTTTTAATGTTTTATCAATTTCTAAACCGATATTAGTGATTTCTTGCAATATTTTTGATTCCAAATCAAAAGATGATAAAGAAATGCTATCTTGATTATATATTTCTGATTCAATATATCCTTTTTGGTAGCTATTAAAGTTCTCAAATTTGCTATCTTTATAATTAATTTTAAGAACTGTTGATAAGGCTTTAAACTTTTCTTCTTGCAATCTAAGATGTTCAAAAGCGTAAGAGCCAACTTTAGCTGAAATTCTTCTAATTCCTGAAGCCACACCGCTTTCCGAAATTATTCTAAAAATCCCAATATTACCACTATATTCTACATGAGTTCCACCGCACAACTCTAAAGAAGGGCCAATTTTAAGAACTCTAACTTGATCTTCATATTTGTCACCAAAAACTGCTTCAGCGCCTGATTTAATAGCTTTCTCGATTGGCATAATTTTGGTTTCGACCTTGGAGTTTTGGCGTATATAAAAGTTAACCAAATCTTCAATTTGAAATATCTCTTTATCTGTTAGGCCTCTATTTAAGTTAAAATCAAAGGTAAAGTAGTCAAATTCAATATTTGATCCTTTCTGAGTAATATTTTGATCAATTAGATTTTTTAGAGCTTTATGCAAAAGATGAGTTGCTGAATGTCCTTGTGCTCGAGTTTGTCGGTTAATAGAATTAATACATGCCACAACCTGATCATTAACTTTTAAGCTACCTTTAAAATCACCTATAAAGTGAACAAATAAGGATTTGGCAAATTTTTTAGTTTCGGTAATTTGAAGGTAGTTTTTAAACTCGCTTAGATTATTAAGACTTTCACTATTCTCATTAGCTAAAATTATTGTACCATCATCACCTTTTTGTCCACCTGATGTTGCATAAAAAGGTGTTTTGTCCAAAACAACAAATTTATTATTATTTATTGTTTCAATTGCTAAAATTTTAGCTTTGCATGAACTTTTTTCGTAGCCAACAAACTCTGTAGATCCAAACTTCTCTTCAATTTCAAAGAAAATTTTTTTATGATCTTCTTCTCCACTTCCTGACCAATTATTTTTTGCTCTTTCTTTTTGTTGGAGCATATTTTTGTTAAACTCTTCTATATTTACCGAGATGTTTTTTTCTTTTAAAATATCTTGTGTTAAATCAAGAGGAAAACCATATGTATCATAAAGTTTAAAAGCAACATCGCCTGAAATTACTTTATTTTTTCCTATTTTTTGTAATTCTTCATTAAGAATTTTTAAGCCATTTTCTAAGGTCTCACGAAATTTTTTTTCTTCGTCATAAAGAGTTTGTTCAATTAGCTTTTGTCTTTTTTTTAGTTCGGGGTAGTGACTTGACATTTCAGCAACTAAAATTGCAACAAATCTATACATTACAATTTCTTTAATAGCTAATTTATGGATTTGTAACATAGCGCGACGCATTATCCTTCTTAAAACGTAACCACGACCTTCATTACTTGGTAAAATTCCGTCGCATATTAAAAAACTGGTGGATCTGAGATGATCGGCAATAATTTTATACTCAGCTTTCATTTTAATTTAAAAAGAAAATTGCTTAAATTCATTATAGAAATCAAAAATTCTAAAATTTTAAAGTACCAAGATGTGCTAGGCGAATTTCAAAATTTTTAATAACGAAGAAATACCAAAAATTGACAGCTATTAACTCGTGAATAAACTATTTTAATTTTAACTAAAGAAATTTTCACTTAGATTTGCTTTAAGAAGCCTAATTATTTAATGCTACTTTGGCTTTGAAAACCAAAAATAAAAGTAAATTTATAAAATTATAATAGTTTGTGCACGGGTTAGCATATAGGAAATTTATTTAGTTAACCAAACTTTAATATCAATATAGGGTTTTTTATTGATTATATCTTTAAATATTTTGCTTAAAATAGTTTTTAGAGTTTTTTCTATTTCGTTGATGATTTCATTTTCCTTAATCTTTTTCTTTTTGCGTAAGAATTTTAAGCTAAAATTTTCATTTAGCTTAAGTTCTTTGGCTTTTCTTTTGATTACATCTTTAATTTCAGAAATGATGATATCTTTTGTATGGACATCTTCTTCTAAGTCATAAGAACCTATTGCTTTAATGTAAGGTGTAGAAATTAGAGACAATGATTGATCTAGCGCAATTGAAACTATAAATATTCCAGCAAATGATAATTTTTTTCTTTGATGTATAGTTTGACTATCAAGATCAATTAAATGCTTTCCATCAACTCCAAGGTAACCAGATTTAACAAAGCCAACAGCTTTTGATTGGCTTGGATCTTTAAAATCAATTTTAATTGCCATGCCATTTTCAGGTTGAATTACTTGCTCAACATTTTGTGATTTGGCAATTTCTGCATGGGTTTTAGTGTGAATAAATTCTCCATGAACTGGAATGGCAATTTTAGGTTTAGCTAATTGGTACATTTCAATAAGTTCATCCTGATAGGGATGACCTGAAACATGAACAAAATGATCACGCTCAGTTATAACATCAATTTGACGCTTGGCAAAAATATCAAAAACTTCATAAATTTTCTTTTCATTACCAGGGATAATTTTTGAAGAAAATATCATTAAGTCACCCTTGGTAAATTTAATTATTTGATGAGTATCCATGGCAATTTTTCTAGTAGCAGCCATTGGTTCACCTTGACAACCTGTGCATAAAATTAAAATTTCACTTTTTTTGTAAAATTTAATTTCCTTATCTGAAATAAAGTCAAAATCTTCGGTAAAATATCCGCTTTTTTTTGCAACATCGTGCAATCTTCTGAGTGAAAAGCCTGCCAAAACTACTTTACGCCCAACTTCTTTGGCAATTTTGGCAACGGTGTGGATTCTTGCAACATTTGACGCAAATGTTGTAACTCCAACAAGACTTTTTCTATCTTTGATAATTTCCTTTAATGATTCGTAAAGATCACCTTCTGATTTTGAATGACCTTGGGTTGTGGCATTTGTTGAATCACAAATTATTGCATCAATTTTGCCATCAAGTCCATAGTTACCTATTGTATCTTTTTGTGAAATATTACCAACAACTGGTTGATGATCAAATTTCCAGTCACCAGTATGAAGTATATTGCCTTGATCAGTTTTAATAAGAAGTGCCTTCATTTCTGGAACTGAATGGGTGAGGCCAATAAATTCAATTTCAAAAGGTTTTAAAATTAAATTTGATTTATCATTTATAATTTTTATTGGGACTCTTTTATCAAGATTAAATTCAACGAGCTTAGATCTTAAAAAATGAGCGGCAAAATTTGTAACATAAACATCAGCATATAAATCTCCCCATAAATACTGTAGAGCTCCAATATGATCTTCGTGAATATGAGTTATAATAATTGCCAAAAGATCTTTTTTAATTTGTTTAACAAATGATATATCTGGGGTCATCATGTCAACTCCAGGAACATCGTAAGCAAAACCAACACCACAATCTACCATTATCCATTTTCCCTTATAATGATAAAGATTAAGATTCATCCCTATTTCATTAGAGCCACCAAGTGGAATAAAAATAACATTACCGTGATGTTGTTTGAGGTTAAGATTCATTTTTGTGATTATATTCATGGATAATTTTTAGGCCATTTATAGTTAAGTCTTCTTCTAAATGACCATTTAGTTCTTTAATTAATTTTTTAAAAAATTGCGCTTGTCCACCAGTAAAAATTTTTTTCATTGGAAATGAATATTCTGCTTCAATTTTACTAATCATGCCAGAAATTAAAGATTCGTAACCGCTATAGATACCAGATAGTATAGCTTCTTTTGTAGAGCGACCAATTACTCTTGAAGGCTTGCTATACTCAATTAGTGGAAGTTTTGAAGTGCTCTCGTGGAGTGTTTTGAGCGATATATTTATGCCAGGAAAAATTGCGCCACCTAAATAATCTCCTTCACGGGTAACTACATCGAAGGTAACTGCTGTACCAAAATCAATAATTATTAAATTATCATTAAATTTCTGGTGTGCAGCAACAGCATTAAGCAACCTATCATGACCCACTTCTTTTTTATGTATAGTTTTGTTGTTGATATTAATTTTAATGTTATCTTCGCCGATTATATTTATTTTTGTTGAGCTAGAAACAAATTTTTCAACAGCTTCCTTAATTACTGGATTTAGGGTAGGGACAACTGAACCAATTATAACGCTACCAATATTTGTACAGTTAATTTTCTTGCTAATAAATAGCTCTACAAAATCTACGGCATAAATATCAGCTGGCTTATTAATTGAAGTTGAAATTGATTCTTTGGTAATTAATTTCCTATATTTGTCAAAAATACCAAAAGTTATATTCGTGTTCCCAATATCAAAAACAAGTAGCATATAAAATCACTTAAAAGATTTTTTAATCAAAGCCTCAATTATGCTATGATTTCGTAGGGATATTTTTTTAGCTTCTATAATTGATATTACCTCTTTAAAAGTATTGTCAAGATTATCATTGATTAAAACATAGTTGTATTCATTAAAGTGATCAATCTCATCTAAGGCTTTTTGCATTCTGCTTTTTACAACCTCATTCGAGTCTTGAGCTCTGTTATTCAACCTTTTTTCAAGCTCGGCAATAGAGGGTGGTAGAATAAAAATTGATATTACTTGATCTTGATTAAAGTTTTTTCTAATTTGTCTAGCGCCTTGCCAATCAATATCAAACAATACTGATTTGTTATTTTGTAAAATTTTTTCAACTGATTCTTTTAGTGTGCCATAATTATTTCCGAAAACAACAGCAGATTCAAGAAAGCTATTGTTATTCTTTAATTTAGCAAATTCTGCACTAGATACAAACTTATAATCAACTCCATCAACTTCATTTACTCTTTTGGAGCGAGTTGTTGTAGAAATTGACATAACTATAGACTTGTCATTTTCAATTACCTTTTTGCAAAGTGTAGTTTTTCCAGCACCAGAAGGAGAAGAAATAATAATTAGAAATGGTTGGTGATCTATTTTCATCAGATAAAACTTCTGATACTATTCACTATCCTTGACAATACTGATATCTGGAGCGTCAGGTGCCTTCATTCCAACAACATGGTAGCCTGCATCTACGTGAAGATTTTCTCCAGTAACCCCTCCTGCAAGGTCGGAAAGTAAGAAAACTCCAGCACCGCCAACTTCTTTTAAAGAAACATTTTTACGAAGGGGTGCGTTATATTCATTCCACTTAAATATTAATCTAAAATCACCGATTCCACTTGCAGCTAATGTTTTTACGGGGCCTGCAGAAATTGAGTTAACTCTAATATTATCTTTACCCATATCCATCGCAAGATATCTGACACTGGCTTCAAGTGCAGCTTTTGCCACACCCATAACATTGTAATGAGGCATAACTTTTTCTGATCCATAATAGCTTAGTGTTATAATGCTACCACCTTCTGACTTTTTTAGAAGTGGCTCCGCATGTTTAGCAACTTTAACCAATGAAAAAGCTGAAATGTTCATAGTATTAGCAAAGTTAGCTGAAGAAGTATCAAGATATTTGCCACGCAACTCGTCTTTGTCAGAATATGCAATTGCATGAACTATGAAATCAATCTTACCCCATTTATTTTCTAATTCTTTAAACACATCAATTATAGATTCATCATTTGTGACATCGCATGGCAGAACTATATCGCTATTTAGTGATTTAGCTAAAGGTTCAACTCTCTTTTGTAATGCTTCTCCTTGAAAAGTGAAAGCTAATTCAGCTCCATATTTGCTAGCTTCTTCAGCTATACCCCAAGCAATTGACTTATTGTTAGCAACGCCCATGATAAGTCCTTTTTTTCCTTGTAAAATTGTCATATCAAAAAAATTTATTAGTAATTTGTTGTCATTAAAATAGTTAGTAAAGCCAAGTTCTAATTTTCTTGTCTTTTATTTCAAATTCTGAAATTTTATCTTCTTGTAGCAAAGTAAGCCCGATATCGTCCAACCCCTCAACGAGGCATTTTTTGCGATATTGGTCAATGTCAAAATTAGTTAAATAATTATCTGATTTAATTTTTTGTTCGATTAAGTCTATTTCAACTATATTCTTAGGGTCATTAGCTATTTGCATCAATTTATTTATTTCATCTTCTTCTAAAATAATCGGCAAAATACCATTTTTAAAGCAGTTATTATAGAAAATATCAGCAAAAGATGGAGCTATTATGCAGTAAATACCAAAATCAAGTAATGACCACGGAGCATGCTCTCTGCTTGAACCGCATCCAAAATTTGCTCCTGTAACTAAAATTTGAGACTTATCATAGGGCTTTTTGTTTAAAATGAAGTCATTAATTAAATTTCCATTTTCATCATATCTCATTTCATGGAATAGATTTTTGCCTAAGCCAGTTCTTTTTATGGTTTTTAAGAACTGCTTTGGTATAATCATATCAGTATCAATATTGATTAATGGAAGAGGGGAAGCAGTTGATATAAGTTTTGTGAATTTTTGCACTTAATTTAAACTAACTAATTTTTAATAAAATTCGTAGATAGAAAATAATATGATTTACAAGGAAACATAAAAAACCTTAAAATTCAAGTTTATTTTAAATTTAATAAAAAAAAATCGATTTTTATTATCCTAATCAATTTTTGAATTATTTAAAATTTTGCTATCTACTGATTTGTGGTTTAAGAATTTATAGCTATTTTCATTTTTTTTATAACATTTTCAAGTCCAAGAAAAATTGCTTCACCAATTATAAAATGACCAATATTTAATTCCTTGATATGCGGAAGTTTTCCAATGGTAGCAGCATCTTCAAAATTTAATCCATGTCCTGCATGACATTCAAGATTATAACTATTTGCAATAGTTAAACATTCTTTAATTTTTTCTAGTTCTAGTAATTTATCTTTGCTATTCTTATGACAAAATTCTCCTGTGTGAATTTCGACAATATCTGCATTCAGTTCGAAAGACTTTTTAATTTGCAAAGGGTTTGGATCAATAAAAAGGGAAACTCTTATATTGTGGTTTTTTATAGCTGAGATTATCGAACGAAGTTTTTTTTCGCTTTTAATAACATTAAGTCCGCCTTCTGTAGTAATTTCTTTTCTTTTTTCGGGAACAATGCAAACCGCATTTGGTTTGGTTTTAATAGCAATATCAAGCATCTCTTGAGTTGCTGCCATTTCTAAATTTATAGGCAGGTTTATTTCATTTTTAAGTCTTATAAGATCATTATCTCGAATGTGGCGACGATCTTCGCGAAGATGAATTGTTATACCATCAGCTCCTGAGTTTTGAGCGATTATAGCGGCTCGAACTGGATCTGGATGGTTTGCGCCACGAGCGTTTCTGATTGTTGCAACATGATCTATATTTACACCTAATCTTATCATAATTTTAATTCCTCTACCTGACTAAAGTTTTCATAATAATCTTGAATTAGCTCATTTTCAATTTCATGCATAATATTATTTTCTTCAAGTAAATTTTCTTGTTGATCTGATTGCTGTTGATCTGATTGCTGTTGATCTGATTGCTGTTGATCTGATTGCTGTTGATCTGATTGCTGTTGATCTGATTGCTGTTGATCTGATTGCTGTTGATCTGATTGCTGTTGA
>Ga0222719_10001471_pt1 | contig 22786 bp, 32 predicted proteins | sample C33_34DmetaG_FD_165039 | JGI IMG/M metagenome (GOLD analysis project Ga0222719, IMG submission 165039) | Estuarine water microbial communities from San Francisco Bay, California, United States - C33_34D | ecosystem: Environmental > Aquatic > Marine > Unclassified | place: USA: California...
TAAATTAAAAAATGAAAAATGGGTAAAGAAGTTTCTATCTATTACACATGTAGAGAATATGGACTTTGAAGATGTAATTAAAAAATACGATTCACCAACTACGTACATTTATTTAGACCCACCATATTGGAAAACTGAAAACTATTATTCTAATCATGATTTTGACCGTGATGACCATGAAAGGTTGGCTAATGTTTTACACGGAGTGGGAGGTAAGTTCTCATTATCATATTACGACTTTGAATTATTACATGATTGGTTCCCTGAAGATGACTATGTGTGGGAGAAAAAACAGTTTGTTAAAGCGGCGGCAGCAAAAAAGGGTAAAACTCAAACCAAGGGGGAAGAGTTATTGATTATGAACTACAGTTTGTAAAATAGAAAAATACCCGTATCTTTGTAGTAAAGAAACATCTTTTATAATTGGAGTATATTTATATGAAAAAGAAAAAGGTTATGAAGTTTAATCAATTATTAAAAAATATTATATCTGAAAATGCCAGAATGAAGTTCTTGGCTAACAAGTTATTGAAACCAGCCAAAGAAGGTAAGAGACCAAAGTTGAAGCCTGAAGAATTATTTTCTTTAGTTGCTGCCGACCCTGAAAGTAAAATCAAGGATGGAGTTGATGTAGACAATTTCAATCAAGATTTTAGTGAAGTATCTAAAGTTGGTCCTTATACTCAGTGGTTGATTAAACAATACCTATCTTTAAATCCTGAATCTGAATATAATACACCACAGTGGAAAGGTGAGATGAAGGCATTAAGAGGTCAGTTTTGGGAGGATTTATATAAAACTACTGAAGACCTTAAAAAGTTCCATAGATTTAAAGGTAAACTACCTCAAGAGTTCAGAGATATCAATAAATTAACTATTGACACACTTTTTGATAATGTAAAAGACTTTTCTTTAGAAAAAGAAAAGGCTACTAAGGATGAGAGAAAAGATGCTGCTAAAACATTCCAATACCCTGGTTCGGACTTAATCTATGACGGACCTAATTGGGCGGTTACTAAGGTTACTGATACTGGTAAATTAGGTAAAGATGCTGCATGTTTCTTTGGTGGTTTCCATGAAGAGACAAGATGGTGTACATCGTCACCAGGATATAATTGGTTTGAAAGATACATTAAAGATGGTCCGTTATATCAAGTATTTAAGAAAGGTGGAGAAACAAGTTCAAAAACAGGGTTACCAAAAGAAAGATATCAGTTCCATTTCCCTTCAGGTCAATACATGGATATTAATGACAGACAAATTAATCTAATTAAATTTCTAAACGAGGAAGCTCCTGACCTTAAAGAACTATTTAAACCTGAATTTGCAAAAGGGTTAACATCAGGAAAACAAGGTAAGAGAGTAGTATTGAACTACCCAAATGATTCATCATCTAAGTTTATTGCTTTATACGGATTTGATGACTTCTTTGAATCGTTACCTGCAGATATGGAGAGATTTGAGTTCTCAAAAGGAAATTCGAGATATGGTTCAGATAATGACACGTCTTCAGTAAAACTTCAGGTACCTGAAAAGATTGGTGATTTTAAAAATATAGATGCACTACACTTAGAAGGTGTGGTTGAAAGTTTACCTGATTCAATCAAAAATCTAAAAAATCTGGTATTCTTATCACTACCTGAAAATCCTAACTTAAAGGAATTACCTGAAAGTTTGGCAGATTTACCAAATCTTTCAGTTATCAATATTCAAAACTCAAATCCGAATATTGTTATTCCTAAAAAGTTACAAGACAAAATAGACGACCCAAATTCTAACTTACACTTATTTAGATAATATGAATGTTGATGTAGAAATTTATGTCAGTCAATTCAAAACATTTTTTAAGGAAAATCCTGAAGAGTTCAGAGGACTAATCGGGAAAGGTGACCCTGATGAGTTCTTTCTTGAGGTTAGACAGGCTGCTATTGATAACCTTGAAAACGGTGAAGATATTGAACTGACACGTAAACAACTTATTGCTGTTGTTTTAAAGATAAATCATATGGGTCCATCTGATGAGGAAGAAATAGAAAAAAAGATAGAACCGTTCATGGAGCACCATATGGGTAGAATCGGTTTAAATTAATCTTTGACAAAATTCATTATTTTATTTAACTTTGTAGTAAATCTAATTTCATGGAAGATAAGATTACTCACTACAGATTCCAAAAAGGTATATATAAAATTAAACACTACAAGGATGTGTGTAACATCCCTGAATATAATAGTGACTATATAAGAACCGAGAAAAAGGGTATTTGGAATCGAAAGAACATCGAACAACATAGTGATGAAAAAAAGTTCTTAGAGCACTTCTCAGACATAATGAAAGGCTTAGAGATGAGAAGGGTTACGGTTGTCGTTGAGGAACATGGTGATAAGTTCTCAGTAAAGGTATATATCAATATTAAGAAAAGAAGGGTTGGTAGTAGAAATTTTTATGTTAGAAAACACACTATATTTAGTACCTACAGTTTCAAAACAAAAAATCTATATGTAGGTAGAATAGTCAAAAGTAAAAAGAGAATAATATCAAAAAAAATACGAGTAAATAATTTTGAAAATGTTGTAAATCCATATCATATCATAAGTGATTTAATAATGGAGTTACGAATGTTATATTTTAATAGACTATCTGATTATGAAGATTTACAGGCGGGTGCTGAAATGGATAAGATTAGGACTGCTGTTAATGACATCATACTTAAAAGAACTGGTATAAAACCATCATCAGAGGTAAGTGATAATATGAGTTTAAGTACTATTATGTATAGACTATACCTTTTAGACAATGGATTTAAAATACCTAATAGTTTCTCAAAATACATTAGAATTTATATACCAAAGAAAGAATTAAAGAAAGACAAAAACTTAGTTAAAACTTTCATGAGGTTGAATAATTTGACAGGTAGTAAAATTAGAAAATACCTAAATGATAATAACAATATCAGTATTGAATATGTAATAATGGTTTTCCAAATAATTGGTGTTGACTATTTTAATGGATTAAAACCTAATGTATTTACGAACTTAGATAGTAATTACTATCACAATGAAAGATATTGGTTAGATTTATCTAAAGCTTTCAGTAAAAGAGACTTCCAACAAATTGTGATAGGTTTAAATAGTGGTGTTGATTTTTCTAGTCTAATCGAACATTTCATTTTTAGGAGTGATTTGAAAAAGTATAATCACAATTATAAAATTAAATTTAAAAATCGAACCGATTTTATTAATGAACATTCAGAGATAACTGAGCTTCTACAAACATATAGAAATGGTAAAGTAAAACGTTTTTATGGTTTAGGCGTGAAAGATAAAATAGAGGAACCTATACTATCTATGATTGGTGTTGATTTCTATCCTGTACTTTTGACAACCACAAAAGAATATAACAGTGAGTCAACCGTACAAAATAATTGTGTTAGGACCTATAGTGAGAAACCACACAATTTAATAGTTTCATTAAGGATGGGAAGTAAAGACTCAACAGAAAGGGCGACAGTAGAATACCAGTTCAGACGAAATGAAATTATAAGAATACAGACAAGAAGTAAGTACAATAATGATGTACCTGAAACGTGGAATACTACTTTAGAGGTGTTAGATGAAAGATTATCACAACTTTATCACAGTGGTAAATTAATGTTACCAAAGATAGAAAAAGAGTCCACAAATGGATTTACAATAACAAGAAATTCTGTATTTGAGGAGTATGAGAAGGGAAAAATTGTAAGCATGGTTCCACGATGGGATGAGCCGATAGGTGATGAGGACTCATTCTATGATTTAGATTTTTTTTAAAAAAAGTGTTGTTTTGATGGAGAAAGTTATATATATTTGTAACTGTAAAATTTAAAATAAGTTAAAAAATGGCAAAAATTAAATCATCATCAGTACTCACTATTGAGAAACCAAAAAGAAGTCGTCCTGGCGTTCATTCTAAAACACGTACTTCAACTCACAAGAAGTCTAAAAACTATCAGAAGAAGTATCGTGGTCAGGGAAAGTAATACAATTTACCTAAACACTTTTACCTCATATAACTATGGGGAGATAAACTCGTATATTAATGGCCGAAGAACCTCTTCGGCTTTTTTTATAAATAAATAAACCAAAATAAATTAAAATGAAAAGATTAAATTTATTGGCTTTAGTAACTGGAGCATTATTAACAGTTAACAGTGCTTTTGCTCAAGAGGCACCGAAAAATCTTGAAGCAGTTGACTCTCTGTTTAATACAGAACTTCTAGAAGAGGTTGTGATTACATCAGGAGTTATTGACGTTGCAAAGGTAAGAGAAACACCTATTGCAGTATCAACGATTTCACCTTCTGAAATCACTTTGAAGACGGGTAACTTAGAGTTCCCTGAAATCATGAACAACACGCCAGGTGTTTACGCAACAAAACAAGGTGGTGGTTACGGTGATTCACGTTTATCACTTCGTGGTTTTGACCAACGTAACACTTCATTCCTTATCAACGGTCAGCCCGTGAATGATATGGAAAATGGTTGGGTGTATTGGTCTAACTGGCAAGGTTTGACTGACGTAGCATCGGGTATTCAAATCCAAAGAGGTTTGGGTGCTTCACGTTTAGCGGTTCCATCCGTGGGTGGTACAGTATCTATCTTCACAAAGGCAGCACAAAAGCAGGAAGGTGGTTCGGTTCTACAAATGGTTGGTAACAATGGTTACATCAAAACAGGCGCATCTTACAACACTGGTAAAAATGAGGACGGATGGGCAACATCATTCTTATTGAGTAGATGGCAAGGTAACGGATATGTTTACAATACTTCAGGTGAAGGTTGGACATACTTCGGGGCTGTGGGTTATGCTCCTAAAGGTTCTGACCATGAGTTGAACTTATCTGTCTTAGGTGCAGGGCAATGGCACCACCAAAGAGACGTATGGGTTTCTATTCGTGATTATCAAAACTTTGGTGAGGATGGTATTGACCAACGTTGGAATTCTAATGGTGGTACATTAAACGGTGAAGAGTTTTCAATGAGAAGAAACTTCTACAACAAACCATTAGCAACATTGAACTGGGATTGGGAAATCAATTCTAACCTTAAATTAAACACATCATTGTACGGTTCTGCTGGTCGTGGTGGTGGTACAGGTCCACGTGGTAACAACTATCGTGCATCTGCAACTGACATCCTTCCATTTAGAAAGGACCTTACTGAGCACTACTTAGAAGATGGTAGAGGTTCAAGAGATGAGAATGGTTTTATTGACTTTGATGCTATCGTAGCTGCTAATCAATCTACAACTGATGGTTACACTGGTGACATTTCAGGTTATCAAGGTATGATGATTGGTTCTAACGGTTTCAGAGATTCAAACGTTAACCGTACAGTATTGGTTCGTAGAGCGTCTATGAACTCACACAACTGGGTTGGTGGTATCTCTAACTTAGAGTATGAAAAAGGTAATTGGAAAACATCTGTAGGTATTGACTTAAGAAACTATACAGGTTACCACTACCGTGTTTTGAACAACTTAATGGGTCTTGACGGTTATTACTCAACAGGTAATGACAACTCAAATGGTCAAATCATTGAAACCACTGTTGAAGCGACTCCATTTAGAAACACAGGATTAAACGGACCAAAAATTGACTATTACAATATTGGTAAAGTTGGTTGGCAAGGACTTAACGGTTTGGCAGAATATGGTACTGAACGTTTGACTGCAGTAGTTCAAGCGGGTGTATCTAACCAGTCATTCCAAAGAATTGATTACTTTGACCAAGTGGGTAACCCTGAGTCAGATGTACAGAATCAATTAGGTGGATACATCAAAGGTGGTGCAAACTTCAACATTGATGAGAAGTCTAACGTGTTCTTTAACACAGGTTTCATTTCAAGACAACCATTGTTTGATGCGGTATTCCCTAACTATGCTAACGAAATTAATCCTGAACTTCAAAACGAGGAAATTCGTTCATTGGAATTGGGTTATGGTTATGTAGGAAGAGACCTTACATTAAACGTAAACGCTTACACGACTACGTGGGGTAACAGATTTGTTACTCGTTCGTTGACTAACCAACAAGGTGTTGATGGATTTGCACAATTCAGAGATATTGATGTGGTACACAACGGTATTGAAGTTGAAGGTAAATACCGTGTAGGTAACAATACAAAAGTAAGAGGTATGTTATCAATGGGTGATTGGAGATACACTAAAGATTTTGAGGCTGAGTTGTTTGACGAAAACCAACAATCTATCGGTACTGGTACTCTTTACCTAAAAGATGCTAAAGTGGGTGATGCGGCACAGTTTGTTGCGGTTGTTGGATTAGACCAAAAATTTGGTCAGAAAGTAAGTATGGATTTAAACTATCGTTTTGTTGATGGTTTATATGCTGACTATTCAATCACGGATTCAGACTTTACACAACCAGATAATAAAGGTGCTTTGAAATTACCATCATACGGTTTGGTTGATTTAGGTTTGACAGCACGTTTCGGTAAATTTACTTTAAGAGGTAATGTTAACAACTTGTTGAATACGACTTACATTGCGGAGTCTAACTCTAACATTCATGCAGATGAGAACTCTGTAACATGGAATGGTATTGATGTTAGAAACTCAGTGTGGTTTGGTTTCGGTAGAACATGGAACGCAAGTTTGAGATACAACTTCTAAAAAAAGAAAACAAATATTTTTAAAGAGGGGGTTTGACTCCCTCTTTTTTTTTATCTATACTTACATAAAAGTAAATTAAAATGGATAAAGTAGTAGAACAAAAAGTAATCGATTATGTGTTGAAAAATTACACATCTACATTTGAGAAAAAAACACCTATTGTTACTGAACATGAGAATCATTTCAGAGTGTATTCACACAAAGATGGGTCACCAATAATTTTAGGAAAATCAATAATTAATAAATAAAATGGCAAATAATCTAAAAAGTATGATTGAAGTCCACGGCAACGAAGACGTTGTTAAAAAGGTGGACGAACTATTGGAAGGTGTGAAGTATTCAGACGTAACATCTTTCGCTCAGGCTTTCTACGAAAATGTGGAAGTTACGGAAAACAACGGAGTATTAAACACATGGTCTGCTGACAATTTAGGTTCAAAGTGGACTTACCTATACGATATTATGGGTGATGGTGAGTTTAGTGTTGAATCGGCATGGTACCCACCTATTAAATTTTTCATTCACCTTTACAATCTCTTAGTGGAGATTGACCCTGAGGTATTCATTGAGGTAATGTATGAAGATGAGTTCTATCAACCAATCGGAGCTGTCGTTATCAAAAAGGATAAAGACGGTACTCCATGTATGTGGCAAGAAGAGGATAATGATTACGAATATCCTGATGAGGATGACTACTGGGATGATGACGAAGATGAGGTTGATGAAGATGCTTATGACGAAGCAACTATGGACTTCATGGATAGTGTTGGTGAACGTCAACGAGAGATGGTGTTGTACTGTCACGATTTAGTTGAATCTGATGGTGAACCTATTAAAGATTACGAATAATAATAAAATTAAAGGGGGGTCAACTCCCTTTTTTTATTGAATTTATGTATTAAACCCATATAATTAAAAGGTATAAAACAATAATTTTTATGAAAATTAAATTAGAGTACATTTGGTTAGACGGTTACTACCCCGAACCAAATTTACGTAGTAAAGTAAAGGTAGTTAATCCTTCAACACACTTAGTTGGAGGGAAACAAGTTCATGGTATTGGATTGGATGATTGTCCTATGTGGGGATTTGACGGTTCATCAACTCAACAGGCTGAGGGTCACTTTTCTGACTGTCTGTTGAAACCAGTAAGATTATATCCAAACCCAATGAATAAGGGTATGTTAGATTCTTACTTGGTTTTTTGTGAGGTATTAAATCCTGATGGAACACCTCACGAAACCAACACTCGTCACTTGATTGGTGAGGAAGAAGAAGGGTTGTGGTTCGGTTTTGAACAGGAATACACAATCATGAAAGACGGTAAACCTTTGGGTTTCCCAACGAATGGATATCCTGAACCACAAGGTAAGTATTACTGTGGTGTGGGTAACGGACAAGTTCACGGTCGTGAGTTTGTGGAGCAACATATGGAGAACTGTTTGATGGCGGGTATCGAAATTACTGGTACCAATGCTGAGGTGATGTTAGGTCAATGGGAATATCAGGTATTCAGTAAAGGAAAATTGAGGGCAGCTGACGACCTATGGGTGTCACGTTACATCTTGAGTCAAATGTCTGAGGACTATGGATTTAAGATTGACTTCCATCCAAAACCTGTGATGGGTGACTGGAATGGTTCAGGTCTACACTGTAACTTCTCTAACGAAAGAATGAGAGAAGAGGGTGGTAAGAATTATTTTGATGCAATCTTCAAAACTTTTGAGGGTCGTCATTTGGAACACATCAAATGTTACGGTTCATCTAATGAGATGAGATTGACAGGTCTTCACGAAACACAAAGTATTGAAAAATTTAGTTGGGGTGTTTCTGACAGAGGTGCATCAATTCGTGTTCCACTATCAACTTCTGAAGAATGGAAAGGTTATGTGGAAGACCGAAGACCAGCATCCAATGCTGACCCATATAGAATTACTTACATCATTGCTCAGTCTATTAGTCAAGCTGAGGAGCTAGAAAAGACTTTACACAATATGTATAGTGAGGTAGAGGTTAGTGATGAAGTAAAAGAAATGGTTATTACTGAACCTTTGGAAAGAGAAAGTGAATAAAGAACAAAAAATATCAGATAAGGTTATACAGATGGTTGAGGACAAGATAGGGACATATCCCTGTTTTGTCCAAACACCTTACTATACTGAAGATGCCATAAAGGTTTTTCTTAAATCATATAAAGAAATATGGTACAATCACTATATTGATGAAAATAGTGTGGTGAGGATGGAAGGATTGTTTAACTATGGAGATTCTGGTATTTATGTGTATTATAATGGGGGTGAAGATAAACAATTTCGTTTAATTTTTATGTCTGATAATACAAAAAGGGATTCAATCATACTTACAATTAAAGGATTAAATAAATTTAAAATACAAGAATTATGGAGATAACTTCTCAAGAATTTAAAGATAAGATACAGTCAGGTGAAAAATTCATTGTTGATATGTATGCTAACTGGTGTGGGCCATGTAGAATCTTAGGTCCAATCATCGAAAGATTTTCAAATGATTTGAAAACGGAAGGTTCTGATATTAACGTTTATAAGTTTGATATTGAATCAGATAAAGAACTTGCGGTTAGTTTAGGTGTACGTTCTATCCCAACGATTAAAGCGTTTTCAGGTGGTAAGAATGTAGATACTAAGATGGGTGTTCTGCAAGAAAATCAATTAAGAGATATGGTTTCGGTTCTATAACCGAAACCTTTTTGTTTATGAAACACGTTATATTATATACCATGAAAGGTTGTCCACATTGTTCTGATATGAAAGAGATGTTGGGTGAAAATAATATCATTTACTCAGAGAGAGATATAGATGAATATGAGGAGGAGTATGATTTATTTGTTGAAGCAACAGATAATGAGTTTATACCAGCTTTCATGTTATTGGAGTTGTATTTAATTAATGAAGAAATCCAAGAAAAACCAAAACAAGTTAAATTACTTGCACCTGATAGAGATTTTCAGGAATTAGATGAGGCTTTGGAGTTGGTGAAAAGGTTTTTAAACTAAAACCATTTCACCAATCTTATCTTTCTTTAGCCAAGGGTAGTCACCCTCTTCCAATATATAACTTTCCAAATTATAATTTTCTAAATCTAAGTGTTGGATGATGTCCTGATGTTTAAAAGGGAAAAGGTCCAATATTAATGAGGTACACCATTCCTTATTTGTTATTAAACTATCAGACATTAAAAGTAATGAAACATTGTTAGAATCACATTCCATTATGTTTGGATGTTCGATTCTAATCTTTACGTCTTTACATAAGTTTCTGGCGAATAAATGATTTGCGATATATTCACCTAAAAAGTGATAAGGTTTTGAAGTATTATTTGATTGACCAAAGATTCTATCTGAGGTTACAATTTTCGTAGAGTTTTTATTAAAGTCTAAGTACTTATGGAATTGTTTACTATAATTAATATCAAAAGGAATTAATAAACTACCATAACTAATTAAGTCGATGTAGTTGTAAGGGACTGATGATAATTCATCCTCCTCAAACAATTCATTGATTCTTGTTTGTGATATTTCTGATATATTTATTGGTGTCTCAATAGAAGTTTCACCTTCCACCACAAAAAACCGACTATGAAACGTAACATATATTTCTGTAACGTTGTTTTTATCAATCTTCTTAAATTCTTCTATTATTGTGTTTGCGATTAAATTACAAAGAGTTAATTTATCTACCATATTTCTATTTTTTGTAATGGTAATAAATTAAGGTTAAACTTTAAATAGTTCTTAGATATAATCTCCAAACATTGAGTTCATATTATCATTAATTCTTTCCCAATCAGCATATTCAGGAACACGAAAATCAATTAAATTATCTTCAGATGCCCATCTATTTAATATACCTTCAAAGCTACCATGATATTGAAAATCATTATCGGCATCATATCCACCCCAGTCTAATACATCGTTAATCACGGTAGGAAGAACATTAGTGACGTTAACTTGTTCTTGTGTTGAGTCTATTCGTTTAATACCACCAGTTTCTTTATCGTAAACGTTTCTTTTTGTTGGTATTGTTCTAAATAAATCTTTGGTGCCAAAAAAGTGGTACAACTCATTATAAATTAAATCGTATACTTCATCATAGTAAGCAGATTCATATGCTGAGTTATAAAGATTTCTTAATTCACTATAAACCTCATCAGCATATTCTTTTATAAAGTCGGACAATTCATTTTCATCCATTTCCATTATTTGGTCACGAGTTATAATATCCTTTTCACCATTAATATTTACTTCTTTTCCTTCAACTTCACTATAAACGGATTCTCTAAGTTTTAATATATTGTTTTTATCTAATTCAGATATTACATCATTATATAGGTCATTAATTTCAATATAATCATAAAAGTCATAAAATTCATCACTAAATATTCTTTTGGCGAGAGTGCTAGAACCACCGCCCCATCTATCTTCCTTAAATAAACGTGATAGGTCTTCTCGGTCAATACTCAACCAATATTGTCCATTTACTTCACTAACGTCACCGAAGTATTCTTTTGTGATGTAGTCAATAACAAATTGTGGGTCTTCGTTATAGTAGTAAGGCATGAATGTGCCAAACAATTCTTCATCTTCAATAAACCTATCAAAGTATTGGTCTAGTAAACCTTGTTTGACAATTAAATCAAATAGTTTATTGTAGTCACCACCAAAATATTTGTTGACTAAATCGTCAAAGTCTTCGGTGTTATCTAATATTGATACTAAACTCATGAATATTATTTTATTATAAATACAAAAAAGGTGGGATTTCTCCCACCTTCAACCTCTAATGATTAAATATTTTATTTCTTATCGTAATACTTCTCTACGGTTTTTTGAATTGCCGTTTTCACTGCTTGTTGGTTAGTTGTCTTTACCGTCTGTTGTTGAGGTTGACTTTGATTGTTTTTTTTACATCCGCATCCCATAGTTGTTGTCTAATTAAATGTTTATACTATTATAAATAGTGAACACAATAATAATATAAATAAGATATTATAAATCAATTTAAAAAATCATAATATTTATCTTTAAAACAACTCATGAAATTTATAAAGTTATTACTTAGTGAAGGTAGAAGAGAAGATTTCGTAAATAAGTTTAGGGAAAAGTTCTCAAGAGAAGACCTAAAGAAGATTATTATTCTTTCACAGGACATTGCAACTAATAATAAGTTCTTAATGTTTTTGGGAAATGCTCTTTCACCTGAAAATGTTGAGGGTCAGTTAAATGATGCCAAAGAGACAATCAATCAATTTATTAGATACCAAAAAGCCTTAGACCAAAAAGATATTAACCAGTATAAAACTTTGGAAGATATCAAAAACGCAATCTCTTCACATGAGAATAAAGTCAGAAGAGATGTGAAGGAGTTGGAAGGTGCCGACCAAGTTTATGAGGATGATAGATTTACTATCGTAACACCAAAGACACATAAGGCATCGTGTTATTATGGTGCGGGAACTAAGTGGTGTACTGCCTCGATGAATGGTGATAGTCACTTTAATCGATACAATCAGGATGCTAAATTATTTTATATTATAGATAAAAAGGCAAAATCGAGTGATAGGTTTTATAAAGTTGCGTTACTTCAAAAATATGATGGAGAACAAACATTTTTTGATGCACCTGATAAATCTTTTAATAATGAGTGGATACTTGGAACACCAGAGTGGGAAAAGATGAATAAAATTATCCAAAACTATATGGGTGATAACTTCAGTAGAGAGGTTGAAATATTCAAAGACAAAGAACGTGCGAGATTAGAGCTTGAAAGAATAAGGAAACAACAAGAAAGAGAAAGAAGAGAAAACAAACTAAGGTCTCAACAAGAAAGAAGGGATAATGATTCATGGAACTTAGAGAACAATGACACTGAAGAGGTTAGAAAAGTAAACGCAATCTTTGAGCATCTTATAAGTGAAGGTGATGTCGATGAAGATGAGGGTGAGACTATCTATAATTTAATACCTGCGGATTATAGTCATTATGGGTTAGACACGTATGAGTGGGTTAGTGATAGTGGAGATATGACCTTTGCTGTAGGTACAGATGATGAAGCCGATAATGCTGCTGAAGATGATGTACGTCAAAGATGGGATGATTTGGGTGCTGAAGCCTTTAGTGAGTCATTTGTAGAATCACATTTAGATACTGACCAAATATATGAATATTTTTATAGTTTCTATTATGATGATATATCTGAAAACCCTGATGTTTATTTTGATGAAGATGATTTAGGTTTATCTGAAGAACAACAAAAAAGAATTGAAGAAATTGAAGAAGAGATATCTGAGTACGAGGAAGAAATACAGGACTATTGGAGAAACTCTGATGACCCTGACAGAGATGAAGATGTTGTTGATGATTTCGAAAGATTAATAGATGAGTTAAAAGAAGAAATGGAGGAGATAGAATCTAATCCTGAAGGTGAAGTAAGTGAAGAAAAAATTGACCAATTAGCTGAGGAAAGAGCTCAATATGCCAAAGAAAATCCTGTTGAAAGTTTAAATGAAATGGGGATGGATATCAGTGAATATGTTGATTTAGACGACTTAGTTTACGATGTTATTAACTTAGACGGGAGAGGACCTTTCATATCATCTTGGGATGGTTATGAAAACGAAGAAAGAATTAATGGTGAATGGTATTACATTTATCGTGTAGACTAATATTCACTAATCCAAATAAATTTATTATGTTTTCTTCAAATACAAATGAATGAAGACGAATTGGATATACACACCACCAATAGACCTTGAACATAAACAATATGTTCTGTTAGATTTTTATCAAAAATTGGAAAAGGACTTTGACGATTTAAAGTTATATCCATCATTTCAAGAAATAACACTACACCTAGCCAATGTTAATTTAGGTCAAAGTAAATTACAATATTTATCCTTAAAAAATACAAACTTTGAGCCTGATGATGAAATTCTAATCAGTGAGATAAAATATCACCAATCAAATATTGATAGTCCTGATGATATACTCGTTATTGATGAAATCTTAAAATATGCTAAAGATAAGTTTACACAACTTTTCATGGTGGGTAAGTCACTGTGGGAAATTGTAAATGAATCTATTTCCTTAAAGTTAGTTAAAAATTACGAACAGTTGATGACTGGCAATGGGTATTTTAAATTTGTACACAACGATACTTTACACTTATACGAATATAAAATAAAGGGTGGTGAACTACATTCACAGAAGTGTTACATAAATAAAATATATGAAGGTGAAGTACAGGGTACTTACAAAGTAACATTAGAAAATACTTCATTCAGTAATCCTGATATTGAAAAGGAAGATTTAATTAAGTTATTACCTCTTTTTGAGGTAACCATAGACCCAAGGTTCCCATTAAAAGAAACAACAATCCCGCTAATCAAAAGAAAGATTAACAACTACGTCATGCAGACTGTTAAAATAAACGAAATAAAAGAAATTAATAAAGATGGAAATTGAGAAGATTATTCAGATGATTAAAGAAACACCTAATGACTTTGAGTTGGGAGAAAAATTAAGACACTATTATTGGGAGAATGAAGAAAAAGCCGGATAATATTGTTTGGGATGAGGAAACTCAGAAGTATAATGCTTCACTATTACCGTATGCAACAAACGTTTCAGCGCCTGTTATTAAATTAGATGATGTAGGTGCATTCAAAGAGAGAGGTGTAAACCGTGTACAAAAGAGTTTTAATGCGAAATATAAAGAACTGGTTGATGAGTATAATGATTTGTTAGATGCTGTTAAGTTAAATGATATTATATACAATTCAAATTACGCATTTGAACCAGTAATAGGTGAAATTTATCATTTGTATGAAAGAAATAATGGAAAATATTTCTTATCTTTGATATCACCAACCGAGTGGAACATGAAACACATAACATCAGTAAGACTAAATTCAGAACACAAATGGGTTTTAATAAAAGATACATCACAAAACCAATGATAATTAACAAAGAGGAATCTGAGTTAGATAGACTCTTTAATGCTGATGCATTTATATTTGATGAGTGGTCATCTAAGTTTTACAAATTATATTGTGAGGGTCTTACAAAAGGTGAGATTCTACTTATGTTTCAAAATTGATTTTACAACTAAATTATAATATTTTACAAAAAACTATGGACAAAGAGACTAAAGAAATCATTAAATTACTAGAAGGTAAGTTGAGATTACCCATACACATCAACTACATTGCTAGTCACATTATTAGAAAACCTATTGGTGAGACTCGTGAAATCATCAAGAAGTTTGTTGAAGATGGTATAATTGAAGAAAGTAAACACGGTAAAGAATATTATAGACTGAAAAGTAATGAGTGAGTTAGTTAATCATCCACAACATTATGGTGGAAAAGAAAATCCATACGAAGTGATTAAAATTGCTGAGGCAACAGGACTTGACGAAGATGCTTATTTGTTTAATGTCCTAAAATATATTGTCAGGTCAGGAAAAAAAGATGGTAATCCTCCTGTACAAGACCTAAAGAAAGCATTATTCTATTTGGATAGACGTATTAAAGTATTAGAAGAGAATGGAGAAAAATAAGATATATAACGGAGACAGTCGTAAACTGATGTCCGAGATGAACGAGAAGTCTATCGACCTAATTGTTACCAGTCCTCCTTATGGGGTTGGTATTGATTACGATAGTTGGGATGACGATAAGTACATTGCAGAATACTACGAGTTTACACGTGAGTGGTTAAGAGAAGCCTACAGAGTTCTTAAAGATGATGGTCGTATCGCACTAAACATTCCTTATGAAATTAATCGTCAGGATAAAGGTGGGAGAATTTATTTCTCTGCTGAAGTGTGGATGATTATGAAAGAGATTGGTTTTGGTTTCTTTGGTATCGTGGATTTGGAAGAGAGTTCGCCACATCGAAGTAAAACAACTGCGTGGGGTAGTTGGATGAGTCCATCATCACCTTACATCTATAACCCTAAGGAGTGTGTAATTCTAGCATATAAGAAGAAACACAAAAAAGAAGTTAAGGGAACACCTCAGTGGAAGGGGGAATATCAGATGGTTCCAAATGAGAAGATTGAGGGTGAGTTCAGAAAGAAGTTGGTATACGATGATAAAGATAAAAAAGACTTTATCTCTTTAGTTTATGGACAATGGAACTATTTTGCAGATACACAGCAGAAAACAAAAGCAACGTTTTCAATGGATATTCCATACAGAGCAATTAAAATTCTATCATTCAAAGAAGATGTAGTGTTAGACCCTTTTAATGGTTCAGGAACAACTTGTTTAGCTGCCGAGATGTTGGGTAGACCGTGGATTGGTTTTGATATAAGTAAAAACTATTGTGAAGTGGCTACAGAAAGAATAAAAGAATATCGACTGAATCAACAACAGTTGGAGATTGTTTTAGATGAACATAGAAAGAATTAAAATAGTAGATAAAGATACTATTATTATCACAACTACTGATGGTGATAGTAAATGGTTTAAAAAAGAAGAACTGAGTGTTCCATGTAGAACTTGGTTTGACAATATTTTAGCCTGTAGTAAATCTTTAATTATAGGTACTGAAGAAAAAAACTAGTAGTAATGGTTTATTATGAAGACACAAAAAAATTAATTGAATCGGCCAAAAAACAGGGTTTAAAAAAAACAAAAGATAATATTCTTTACGTAAATACTGGTAAGTTTACAGGTAGGTCACCTAAAGACCGTTACTTTGTGGGTGGTGATTATAGTAATGAAGTTATAGATTTTAGTAAAAATATAAATCAGAAAATCAGTGTAGAAACTTACCATATATTAAGGGATAAGTTAAGTACGCATCTAAAAGATAATAGTTTTGAAAGTAGAAGAGTTGTTGGATATTCTTCTAAACACATGGCGACTTTCCGTTTAAAAAGTACCATGTCTTGGGGTGTATTATTCTTTAATAATATGACCATAGACCCTAAAACTTTTGCAAAAAATTATTCAGACTCCTTTACTGAGTGGGAAATACTCCACGCTCCTGATTTTGAAATTGATGAAAGACCAGAAGATTTAAAAAACGATAATTTTGTTGTTATCAGTTTTGAGGACCGAAAGATTATCATTGGAGGAACCGCATATACAGGAGAAATAAAGAAGAGTATGTTTACGGTGATGAATACCTTATTGGTTGATAGGGATGTTCTTCCAATGCATTGTTCAGCTAACTCAAACACTAAAAAAGGTTTTGGTGTAAATATTTTCTTTGGGTTGTCTGGTACAGGTAAAACAACACTGTCTTCCGACCCACTTAAATTTTTTATTGGTGACGATGAACACGGTTGGGATGGTGATAACATATTTAACTTTGAGGGTGGATGTTATGCTAAACTAATTGATTTAGATAAAGATAAAGAACCTATCATATGGAATGCTATTCATTCTGATAATGAGGTTAATAGTGCACTGTTAGAAAATGTTATAGTAAATGAAGATGGTGATGTGGATTATACTGACAGTACTATAACTGAAAATATTAGAGCATCATATCCTTTGAGTCAAATTTACGATGAGGTAAAAGTTAGTATGACTGGTAGAGGTGATAAAGTTGAAAACATATTCTTTTTGTCTTTCGATGCATTTGGTGTACTTCCTCCAATATCTTTACTCACCAATGAACAAGCTGTTAAATATTTTGAATTAGGTTATACATCAAAAGTTGCAGGTACTGAAGTTGGTGTTAATGAACCAACAAAAGTTTTCTCTGCGTGTTTTGGGGAACCATTCTTACCTAGAAAGATAAAGGACTACAGTGGAATGTTTATGGATAAACTTAATAATAATCCAAATGTAAAAGTATGGTTGGTAAATACTGGATTTAACAATGAATTAAAAAGATTTTCACTATCACTAACGCGAGGTGTTATTAATGGGGTAATAGACAAAGACTATAAGGAAGAGTATATCAATTACAATAACCTAAGAGTTCCAAAAGTTATAGGTGATTATGATATGGATGAAGTTTTCAAAGCTCCGAGTGAAAATAAACAGAAAGAGTTTTTTAATATGATAAATGAAACCTCTCACTAATGGGAGGTTTTTTCTTTATAGATATATTTATAATAAACGTTTTTAAATATGAAAAAAGTAATAAGACTTACAGAATCACAACTTGAGAATATTATTCGTAAAGTAATTGCCGAACAGGAAGACTATGAAACAAATTGGACTCCTGAACAGAAAAAGGCACACATGGAAGGTGCTATGAAACTATACAACACAGTTAAACCTGAAATGGGTGGTAAGTATTGTTTCTCGTCTAAACAAGATAAGAATTCAGTTATTGAAGCTTTAAAAACTAACATTAAGAATAGTGGTGTTAAAGGTAAAGAACTTTACAAAATTAAAGAAAGAGATACTCCTGATGGAATTAAAAGAATGTCATCTAATTACGATATTTTCGGTGTAAACAGTAAATCTTGTGATATGAAAAACCCTAAGATTGGGGATGTTATTATATACCATAGATAAATGAGAAGAATAATTAAAGAATCAGGACTAAGAAATATCAAGGCACTTGCCGATAGATATCCAAAAGCTAAGATTTATTTCCATCAGGATTTAGATGGTGTAACAACTGCTCTTGCTATGAAAAACTATTTGGAGGATAATGGAATTAAAGTTGTGGATTCTGAAATCATTCAATATGGTGATAAAGAGTTTGCAATTAAAAAACAAGATGCTAAAGGTGATACGATGCCAGTTCTTGTTGACTTTGCTCATGGTAAACCAATGTTTGTTATACATACCGACCATCACGATAGTCAGAGTGGTGTTGAAGGTGATACTGCAACATCTTTTAGACCTTCACGTTCAAACGTTGCGACATTATCACAAATTATGTCACCAAAAGAAATATTCCCATCCGAGGACATTACTTTAATATCGACTGTTGATTCCGCAGACTTTGCCAGATTTGGTTTGAATCCGAAAGATATAATGAACTTTATCTTTCAGATTGATAAAAATAAAGATTTACAGAAGAACAAGTTCGCTTTGGGGTTAGCAACAAATAAATTATTGCTAGCTTATAAGAACAAACCAGGATTCTTGGAAGAGTTAGTTATGACTTCTCAACCATCATTATTTAATATCTATCAAAACATTAAAAGAATTGCAGATGAAAGAGGATTTGCAACACCAGAACAAATGGATGTTAACCAAGCATCTTATGTACAGGCACAAAAAGAAAATCCAAATGTGAGATATGAAGATGGTATTATAGTGCAGTATGGTGGAGGTTCAATGTTTAAACCAGGTTCATACGACCGTTATACTCCATTTGAAAATAATCCTGAAGCTGATTTCTTAGTTATTGCATGGCCAATGGGATTAGTTCAAGCATCATGTAATCCATTCAAAGAGGAAAGAGAATTAAAAGGTGTTAACCTTGGTGAAATTGCACAAGAAGTTCTGTCTAAGTGGGAAGGTCAACTAAAAGAAAAGATTATACCACTTTCCACAATTAAGTGGGTTTCTGAAACGGCATTCAAAGAGGGTTCTGTCGGATTCACTAATGCAGATTTAGAAGCATTCTACGGAGATAAGATTCGTAGTATCGAAGGTGGTGAAAAGAAGATGGAACAACTAAAAGAAATTATGGATATACCATCTAATGAGTTGACTGACGAGCAATGGTCAGTATTAGACCGTCTTGGTGTACCTGCTTGGGAAATGATTCAAGCTAACTCAGGTGGACACAAATGTATCACAAATATTTCAGCACTTAATTACTTTGGTAGAGGTAAAAGACCACCTCAAGGACCTTACAAGTACAATAAAGATAAGGGTGATGCTCCTTATGTTAAGTTTGCTAAAATGATACAGGCAGAATTTGTTAGACTTCTTAAAGAAAAGATACAGAAAAGTAAATCAGAATAAGGATAAAGAAATATCTTGTCCTTCAACGATACCTAATTTTTTACAGGTTCCACCTGGTAATTCTATAACTCTATTACCAGAACCACAGTAATTTGGACAGTCATCTACATTACAAGGAGGACAATCGTGGTGTATTTTAGTGATTGCATTACCCTCAACCATTATAATGTCTAAGGGTATTATACAGTTTTTCATCCAAAAACACTGTTCACCACTTTCAGGCATTACAAAGTACATTCCATCAAATGAATCATCAAATTCTTGAAACATCATTCCTTTTTTTGTTGCACTTGGTGTGACTGCCAGTTTGACTTTAAAGATGTTATCGTTTACAATTAACTTCATAAACATAAATATAATACAATTACAAAACAAGATGAAGAATTTACTTTATGACGCTTTGGTAAAAAAGTACGAAGCAGACCGAGCAACCGCATTGGCAACATTAGACATTTATTTTAAAAATTCCGTAGGAATTGGTGAACACCCTCAACAAGTTGAAGAGATGGATGAGATGGTCGATATGTTGGCAACGGCAGAGGACAAGTTAGAATCCCTAAAAAAGAACTTTACACCCAAAGGAGAATATAAATACTAAAAAAAATTACTCAGGTACTTGACAGAAAGAAATTTTTTTCTACCTTTGTATAACCTTTTAAAAATTACAAGATATTTATATCTTACCCTACTGAAAAAATCAGAAAAACTTTTAGAAGGTGTTTGACAAACCCAAAAACTTTTTGTAAGTTTGTGAAACAAAAAAGAAAACGGTGAGTAATCACCAAACGTTCTTACATTTATGAAACTTATGGTCTAATAAAACTGACTAAAAATATTGGAAGAAATTCCACTTTTTTTAAGAACCCTTTTTACAGTTAGTATATTAGCCATCGGCGGTTTAGCGTCGTTAGATAACCCCAGCAATGGGACTAAAAGGACTGAAACGGGATTAGTACACCGTGAATGTTCGCAGTCAAAGACTGACAACTAAACAAAGTGGCTACGGCCGATTCCCCGAGGGCAACTGCTGGGGGGAAGAGGTTACTCTGAATCCGTGGAATATCAGAGTTGAGGTGGAGACACCAACAGGAAAAGCTACAGGTGACGGTTCGACACACCCTGCAAGGTGTCGTAGGGCTGGGTACCAGTCTAAAGGGTTTCCGAGACGAGCAAGTCTACGAAGTCCTGACTGACCGTGAGTTTGCAGACTTACAGAGAGGTGTGAAGCATTCTGTTTCCAAAAGAAACGGACCTTCTCCCGAAGCACATCTTTCATTTTTCCACAGATGCTAATTTTAATTAACCATTAAAATGACAAGCACAAGTCTTCGGGCGTTGACAACGAAAGGTGTCTAACACTTCGGGTCTCAGGACTAACGAAGTCGTTGAACAGACTGCAAGTCTTTCAATGTCAATTACGAAATACCTGGTGGGACGGCCATCCCTTAGTGAGTTCGCAAGACTTAACAGAGTAGAGTAAGAGTTGAGTAGTTGTTAACGAGAAGAGTGGTTCACTCAAATAACCGACACTGACTCGATACAATGGGCAACTATTGTGGACAATGTGAGGAACCGACTATAAGGGTAATCTCACGAAAGACGGGTCACATAGACGTGTAGTCTCAGCGTTCTACCATACACCTTCCTTAACCTCAGAGTAACCCTCTGAGGTTTTTTTATGACTTTATTTGTTTGTTTAATTATAATTCCTTATCTTTGTATAACAAAACAAGGAAATTATGGCAGTTCAAAAGTATATCAATATCATCCACCCACAGTTCGGTAAGTTAGTTCAAGAAACTTTCGTTGACGAAGTTCAGTTTCGTTTGTTCCTACAGTTGGTACATTCTTGTATCGAATTGAAACAAGACTTAACTAGTTTCAATGCTCGTGATTTCTTGATTCACATTCCACATACTTTACTACGTGAGTGTATGGTTATTGGAAATACAAGTGAGTTGTCTTTGGGTGAATACGCAGTACAAAAATCTAAAATGGAGGGGTAATGAAATATCAGGTAGGTGAACAAGTTTATGTAAAGAGTAATGGTGAATTAGAAATTATTGAAGGTTGTGAGACAATCTGTGAGACTTCTATTTACTACACATTGACTGGTAAATCGTTTGCCGAGTTTCAGTTAAGTCGTTACCATAAAGTTAAAGAAGATGTAAAAGAACTGATTGATGATGTTGTTAACTTCTTAAGTTCGAAAGTAGTATTCAGGTTTAAAAATCCTGAAAAATTCACAGCAGTGTCATTATACAGAGATTTGGAGAAAATTAAAAAAGAAAGGTTAAACAAATGAAAGACGTAGTAAAATATATAAAAGACTTGACATGGAATTTATTTATTGTTTTGGTGTTGGTTGCATACTACACGTATAAGTTTGTGGTTGCTTTTTATCCTTACATTATTGGTGTTGTGGTATTGTACTTCTTGTATAAGAAAAGACAAACCGTATGGAAAGTTGTTAAGTATTTATGGAGTAGAAGGTCGAATGTTAAAAAGATACTTCCAAAAAGTGAAGTGGAGAAAGTGAAAGATATCATTGAAGAAATCCATTCAAAAGATAAATTAACGGAAAAAGACCGTAACAATATTGATTTATTAAATATCAAATTAAGACAATTACAAAATGTATAAAGTAGGTGAAAATATAGTGGTAACTGATACCAAAGAGATTAAGGTAATTCAAGAAATTGAAAGATACTCAGATGATGTAGTGATATATACTACTGACGGTCATGGGTATGGTATTAGACAGTGTAAGACTATTCATGAAGCTTACGATGACGAGGTGATGAAATTAGTTAATAAGTATAGAATATGAGTAAAGAAATCCCAACACACGACCCACAAACGGGCGAACTAAATCCTTTTTATGAAGAACTTACAGGTGAAAAAAACCCTATGAGAGAAAGTATTATTAATCCTGAGTTGTATGGTAAAATTAAAAACAAACAACTTAAGTACAGCACTAAGATAAATAAATATGATGACTTACGTTCTGACGTAAAACACATGCCAAATCAAAAATGGCATAAGGTTATTAGCTTTATTAAATCAGGTATTAGAATTGTCGGTTATGGGTTTATACCTTTCAATTTGACTATTGCTTTTATCGTATTAGTACTAAGTGAGGTGGTGGGTATTGTAGAAGAAATGGTTTAATGTAACTTATAGGTTAAG
>Ga0222719_10001472_pt1 | contig 22771 bp, 21 predicted proteins | sample C33_34DmetaG_FD_165039 | JGI IMG/M metagenome (GOLD analysis project Ga0222719, IMG submission 165039) | Estuarine water microbial communities from San Francisco Bay, California, United States - C33_34D | ecosystem: Environmental > Aquatic > Marine > Unclassified | place: USA: California...
TGCGGCCATTGGGCCACAGGTTTTCTTCTGGTCCGGTTAATCCCTCGCGAGGCAGCATTGGGACAAAACCTGTGCCGGATTCTGCCTGGGCCGGTCGATAGCCTGAAGCTGCACCCGTTTCAGGCTCTGGCAGCGGCTCTAGCACCAGGCCCAATGCGCGGCTGAATTCATCTACGCTGAATGTGTTGACCACGACGCCAGCCAGTTCCACATAGGCTTCGTTGCTAATTCCGTTGGCAGCGAGTTGATCAACGAAGACCTGGGTAATGCGACTCTGATCGGTGATGATGCGATGGACAGCATCGATTGCCGCTGTCGGCAAATTGCTGTTGCTATCGTGGGTGCCGCTCACCGAATTTGGGGAGAGCGCTGCCTTTCGAATCCCACAAAAACTGCAGCTAAGAGCGTTGCGAGTTTCCGCGGCGATAGCGACGCGTTCAGCGCCTGTCCACCAATTGCCGGGAGTTGCCAGTTTTTGCCAGTAGTCGCGATGCGCCTGTTTAATGTCTTCGCGGATTGCATAAACCGCGTCTTGATAGCTAAATCTGCTCATGGTTGGCGTTATTCTTTGCTCGGAATGATTTGAGTCTGCCCAGCCATTGTACTGAGTAACGGTCAAGAGGTGCACAAAAATGTAGCCTGCGAATTCGGCCGTGCTTCTGCAGTAATTTCCGCTACAATGGCATGGTGACTCAATATCATACGGCGCCAGAGGCAACGCCCAATATGCCGGGCGGCATCCCCTACATCATCGTCAATGATGTGGCGGAGCGATTTAGTTTCTATGGTCTGCGAGCCATACTGGTTATCTTTATGACCCAGTATCTGATGTCCTCCCACGGTCAGCTCGCCACGCTGTCAGATGAGGACGCCACTTCCTACTTTCATCTTTTCACCGCGACCGCCTATTTTTTGCCCTTGATCGGAGCCATTGTGGCGGATGCATTCTGGGGAAAATACAAGACTATTATCCTGCTGTCCCTGGTGTACTGTGCCGGGCACTTCTCTCTGTTTCTCGACGACACCCAGCTTGGCCTGTTTCTTGGACTTACTTTGGTCGCTGTTGGGTCTGGCGGAATCAAGCCCTGTGTCGCGTCCAACGTGGGCGATCAGTTTGGCAACACCAACAAACACCTGCTGTCCCGCGCTTATTCCTGGTACTACCTGGGCATTAATATCGGTTCATCGACTTCGTCTTTGCTCACCCCCTGGCTGCTGGAAAACTATGGGCCTGCCATCGCCTTTGGCGTGCCCGGTGCCTTCATGGCCCTGGCAACACTCACTTTCTGGGCTGGGCGTAAACAGTTTGTCCACATACCGCCGGCTGGAAAATCCTATATGCAGGATATCACCGGCCCGGAAGGCAAACGCATGGTGAAGCGTCTGCTGCTCATCTATGTATTGGTGGCTGCGTTCTGGTCCCTGTTTGACCAGATGGGCAGCACATGGGTATTGCAGGCGCAAAACATGGACCGTATTGTATTTGGCTATGAGCTGCTGCCGGCTCAGATCCTGGCCGCCAACCCATTCCTGATCATCGTATTGATTCCCCTGTTCACTTATGTCGTCTATCCATTGATGAACAGGCTGTTTGTGGTTAGCGCTTCGCGCAAGATGTGCATGGGTATGTTCCTCGCCTCAACTCCTTTTCTTGTTACCGGATGGGCAGAGTTCCAGATCCAGAATGGTGCGACTCCCCATATTGGCTGGCAGCTGTTTGCCTATCTGTTGCTTTCGGTTGCCGAAGTTATGCTGGTCATTACGGTTTTGGAATTTTCCTATACCCAGGCGCCTAAGCGTATGAAGTCATTGGTAATGTCATTCTTCTATCTTTCCATTTCGGCTGGCAATCTGTTTACCGCGGCGGTTAATCAGATAATTCAGAATCCGGATGGCAGCTCTAAATTGGAAGGGGCCACGTATCATTTATTTTTTGCAGGATTCATGGGGACGGCGGCCATACTGTTCGCCATTTATATGCTGAGCTATAAAATGGAATTCATCATTCACGAAGAAGCAGACGACGATGAGCAATCAGATCAACGATTACAGCCGCAGCCAGGTACTGCTTGAGCGTGCCAAAGCCGTTATACCCAACGGTATTCCAGGTCATTTTAATCCTGTTGTGCAGGTTCCGGAGGGGACCTACCCTTGCTATGTAGACAGGGCGAGGGGTGCACGGTTCTGGGATATAGATGGCAACGAGTATATCGACTATATGTGCGCCTATGGGCCGATGATTCTGGGTTATCAGAACGAAGTCATTGAGGAGGCTGTACGAAAGCAGGTGGCAAACGCCGATACCTGCACACTGGCATCGCCGGTCATGGTGGAGCTGGCAGAATTCCTGGTTGAGCTGATTCCCTGGGCGGGCTGGGCGACGTTTGCGAAAAATGGTGCTGACGCGACCAATATGGCAGTGCTCATAGCTCGCAGCCACACTGAGCGGCGCAAGATCATTGCCATTGATGATGGTTACCATGGGTGCTCGCCATGGATGCAGGCACTTGGTCGCGGGGGAATCAGCCGGGAGGACCATCGAGAGACGATTCGCATTCCCTGGAACGATCTGGCTGCGCTTGAAGCTGCACTCGAAGCCAATAAGGGTGAAGTGGCCGCATTAATCAGCTCGCCCTATCACCATCCTGCTTTCAAAGATAACGAATTACCTGAGGCGGACTACTGGTCGGGAGTACACGCTTTGCTGAAACAGCATGAAGTGCTCTCTATTTGTGATGATGTGCGCGCCGGATTTCGGCTGGATATGGCCGGTTCGCCAAACTACTTTGGCTACACACCCGATTTAAGTTGTTACTGTAAGGCCATCGCCAATGGCTACCCAATCGCCGCGGTAGTGGGTAAGAATGCGTTGCAGGGCGCAGCGGCGGGCGTGTTTCAGACCGGCAGCTTTTGGTTCTCTGCGGGTCCCATGGCAGCGGCACTGGCTTGTTTGAAAGAACTCCAGCGTATTGATGGTCCCGCGAGAATTTTACAAACTGGCGAAAAGCTGTGGCAGGGAATGGTGGACATCGCCGCGGATGCGGGCCATGAGCTGAAAGTTACCGGCGTTGCTTCCATGCCTTATTTGCGTACCGAGCACGAAGCGGGCATCTCGTTTCATCAGGCTCTGTGTGGCGAATGCACCCAGCGCGGGCTGTTCCTCACTTCGCATCATAATCTGTTCGTCTCTGTGGCTCATTCTGAAGCAGACATCACCCGCAGTTGGGAAATCTTCAGCGACGCAATCAAGGCCGTAAACGCAAGCTTTAGATAGTTGGCTCAAGTATTTTAGTCCTCGGAGTTTCTATATGTGGCATTTGCTAAAAAAAGTTTCATCATTCTCCACTAGCATGCTGACCCTGCTGCTCGCCCTTCTTTACACTTCAGGCACCTGGGCCCAGCCAGCAATTAATCCTGCCGAGCCCTGGAACTGGCCAGATGACTATGTTGTTGGGCAGGTCAACCAGGTGCGGGCGGGGCGCGATCTTACGCCCAGCAGTTGGCCCAATGGCGCCAGAGTAGCGGTGTTGCTTTCCTATGATGTGGACAATGAGACCGTTATGGGTTTACGCACAGGTGATATCAGTGTGGGGCCATTGTCTCAGGGGCAGTATGGCTCGAGAGTCGCGTTGCCGCGAGTCGTGGAATTGATGAACGAGCAAGACATTCCGGCCACATACTTCTTCCCGGCCTGGAGTTTGAAACTCGCACCGGAGCAGGCGCAGCTAATCAATGCTTCAGGCTTGCATGAGATTGCCGTGCACGGTTGGATTCATGAATTAAATACGGCTCTGGATGGCGCCACCGAGGAGCGATTGCTGCGACAGGCGATGGATGAAATCGAACGCATTGCTGGTGTGCGGCCGGTGGGTTTCCGAGCGCCGTCCTGGAATCTAAGCGCCAATACGCTGCGCATCGTGCGTGACCTGGGTCTGCTCTATGAAAGTTCATTGATGCACGACGACCGGCCTTACGAAGTGCTATACCAGGGCGAGCCCACCGGGATTGTAGAACTACCGGTAGAATGGATTCTGGATGATGCGCCACTATTTAATCCCCTGGGGCAACGCTATATGAATCCGCGAGATGTGATGCAAGTGTGGATTGACGAGTTTGACCGTGCCTGGGAAGAGGGCACCATGTTCTTGCTAACTATGCACCCACATGTGATCGGTCACCGCTCGCGCCTGGTGGCGCTGGAGGGTTTAATAGAACATATTAAATCAAAAGATGGCGTCTGGTTTGCCACTCACGAGCAGGCAGCCCGCTTCGTCAAAGCACAGGCTGGCATGCCATAGGCTGACCGTTGGATCAGCTTATCTTTAATAAAACGTATCCTTGCTGCTCCTTGCCGCAAGTCCGGCTGCGACCAAGATGCAGAATTGAATTGAAAATAGCAGCCTGTTTTTTACAATGGTGAAGGAAAAGCCATAGACATCACCGGTGCAGAGTGTTTACGACTCGCTGAGACGATTAGCAGCCAGCCAGTAAAAAACCAATCCGCTTCCGATAAATCCAAGGCTAAACAATGCCTCGAGTGGGCGGCTTACCAAAGTGAAGCCCAGAATCCATCCTGTTAGCACCAGGTAGAGCAGCGGCGTAAACGGATAGAGGAAGGTGCGATAAGGCCGTTCCAGGTCTGGCTGTCGATAGCGCAGCACAAAGATGCCCGCGATCGTGACAAAGCTATTTAGTGCCAGGGTAAACCCGGAAAAAACCAGAATCGATTCGAAGGTAGAAGAGAGTACAAAGAGCAAGGCGACGGATGACTGAATCCAGATCGCAGTGGCAGGAATGCCGTTACTGTTCTTCTTTCCCAGTACACCAATAGCTGGATAATCCTCACCGATCACCTGAATCACCCGAGGGCCCGCTATGGTCATGGCGCTGACGGTTGAGATTAGCAGCATGGCCAATACCAGCCCGGTCAGTCGGCCAGCTGTTTCCCCAAAAGCGGCCTGGGCCGCTATCGCACCGACTTCTACCTGCCCCACCATGGCATCCATTGGGGCGGCATACAGGAATGAGAAATTGAGCCCAAGATAGAGCAGTGTCACTACCGCTGTGCCGGTAATCAAGATCCAGGGCAGGGTGCGCTGAGGGTTCTCCAGCTCACTGCTCAGATAGGTGGCAGCATTCCAACCTGTATAGGCAAAGGAGACGTAGATAAGCGCTACCGCGTATTCGCTGCTAAGAATAATTGTGCCATCCCCTGGCGCAGGGAAAAAATTTACCGCTTGAGGTGTACCGACAACCAGGACCGTGCCAACGATGAAGCTCAGTATTACGACGACCTTCAGAATGGTGAAGATGACCTGGGTGCCGCTGCTGTTTTTGTGGTTGGTTGCGTGGACCAGGGTTAGCAGGATCAACAGCGCTGACGCCATCAGCTTTTGCATGTTGGCGCCGACGCCGTCCGGAAAGATTGAAGACGCATAGGCGGCAAACGTCATGGCAGCCAGTGCCACAGGTCCGGAAAAACCCACGGTAGAGGAAACCCAGCCGGATACGAAGCCCGCCGCCGGGTGATAGATTCTTCTGAGCAGATTGTACTCACCCCCAGAACGGGGCAGCGCTGCGCCGAGTTCTCCGTACGTCATCGCACCGCAGAGTGCTGTGATTCCGCCAATTCCCCAAAGCGCCAGCAGGGCAAAGCCCGAGCGGATATCCAGTAACTGGAAGCCGAGGCTGGTAAACACCCCGGTGCCAACCATATTGGCAATGACGACAGCAGTGAGGGTGGGGAATCTGAATTTATCGGCGGACATCAGGTCATTATAGGGACTCGATGGAGACCGTGACACCTGTAACTCGCGATTAATCCGCGCCTGGAGTCACAATTTCCAAGAGAGTCGTTCGAGAGTCGTTGGAGAGAAGTTGGGGAGCTAAGCGTAGTCGGGAATTGCAAGGTCAGTCGCTACCCAGCTTTTCTGAGCAGGGCCCTGAGTCTTTTTTTCCAGCCTTCGTCAACGTATGGGAATTCCAGCGCGAGTTTAATCACCTCAAGATCATGTGCTTCGCTGAATACGCTTCTAAACAGCCTTGCCACTGTTACGCCATGCGCCGCCGCGCGCACACGTTCCATGCTGTCACCGGCCTGCACTTCGCCGGTTTTCAGGGTATAGAGGTAGTAACCCAGCCTGCCGGCCATCAGAAACTCGTTGCTGAAGTCTTCACGCCCAACCCGGGCGGCAAGTTTGGCGCAAGGAATACGCGGCTGCGCCACTTCCATTAACGCAGTCCCGACGCGAAAGCGATCACCGATATGCACCGCTTCGTCAGGAAAACCATCAACGGTGAGATTCTGCCCAAATTGGGAGGGTTCAAGTGGGTCTTTGCCCAATACGCGCTGCCAATCCGGATAGTAGTCGGCAGAGTAAACATAGACGGCTTTTTCCCTACCGCCGTGATATTTCAGGTTAGCCTGGCCATCGCCAGCAAGCTTAGCCAGACCTAATGCCACTGACCCGGTGATAGGTGATTTATGGATGCCGGAACGCTCGGTCTGACCGTTTACAGTCATGTCGCGGGGTTTGCCGACGCAGACTTCCAGGATTTTCGCTTTCATAGCAGGAGAGCCCTATCAAGTGTTGCTGTAGTTGCATGCCACGAGCCGGCTTGGCAGTGGCTAGGACCAGGAGTGAATCAGGCTGGCGGTTTGCTAATTTATGCGGCGCGTTTCGCCCGGCGTGATAAACAGATCTGCACCACGCAGTGGTCGTGGCCTCCGCATGGGATCTCCGGGAATTGTGCGGGGCACGTGAATGCCGACGTTACGTTTTGCGCCAACTCGATTTTCCAGAATATCTCGACCGACCTGGGAGCCGAAAAACCAGTAGGGAGGGAATGCAATATTGGGTGTCACCCGATCCCAATATTCCGGGTCCAGTGCAAAATGTTCATCGTTGGAATCGGCATCTCCCATATGAACGACAGTCGTACTTTCATTGAGTGTGACGCGCCATACAATGTTTTCAACGTTCAAACGGTCTGTTGGCCAACCCGAATGGGGAATTCGAACCGCTTCTACTAGTAGCTTGTCCATGGTTAGCGTGACGGGTGCGTCCTTGTAGGCGAGGCTGACACTATTGACCCGATCGAAAACCAGCTCCTGCTCAGGGTTGGCAAGGGATCGCATTGCCAGCACGGCTTGTTGAGGCGCGTACAGAACGATGTTTGCTTGCGCCACTAACAGCGCAAGCACATCCTCTGGAGAGAAATGATCGCCATGAAAGTGGCTTATGAAAATAGCGTCGACATTGTTAAACGGCGCCTCACCTGCAAACAGCGCCTCACGCATGGCATCCGGTACTAACAAATACTGGCCATAGGTTTCAGGGTAGAGAGGATCGAACAGTACCTTGGTTTCGCCGTCCGTGACCATGACCGCCTCGTTGGCCATGTAGAGGGCTTCCTGGGGAAACGCAGTTTGGGATGTGAGTAGCAGGCCTAGCAGAAAGTAAAAGTTATTACGCAAAAAGTTTATTGACATAGAAAGTGCATATTTCCGGTTTGATTATCGCTGCCGCGGGCGATGGCGGAGCCAGCAAGTGGCTCCGCATCGGCTGGAGCTTAATCTTTGTCCTGGTTTTGCGCCGCCATTCGCTCTTCGGCGCGATGTCCCGACAGGATGTTATACATGCCGTAATTGCCTTCATGGCAGGCATATTCATAAATTTTGTCCGGCGTAAAATCGAAAATAATTTCGCGCGTGTAGGGTGCGGAAAACTGGCCAGGGTCGTTGGAAGTGAGCTGATATTGCAGGGCAGTATCGCTGATCCGCGTTAAGCGCTCCACATTTGTCTTCATATCCGTTGCTGGACTGGTGCTGCTGGTATCAGAGTAGTTGGTGGTCTCTATAACCAGGGTATCCCCTTCCCACCAACCTCGGGAATCGCCATGCCAGAGTTTAACCGCTGCCGGCGCGTGAGGCTTTTCGACGATGGGAATGATACGCGCATCATGTGCCATCTCCTGATAGATCACCACGGTTTCCTTGGACTGCACGATTTGCCAGTAGCTGTTGTAGCCTGAGCCGAGTCGAGGGGCACCAAAAGACAAGCAACGCTCGCCCAAGGGCCTGTCAGTCCATGAGTCTGCTGGATGGGCTGCGCGCCATTCCCTTAATTCCCGAGCCGCCGCAATGGCAGCTTCCGTGCGCGGGGGATACTTGCCGTTGGGAGGATCCGTGATTTGCGAGGTGCGGCGGTGGACCGTGCGCTCGGCCATCCACTGGGAATCATAGTTGCCTGTAGTGGGATCGTAGGAAGCAATCTCGCCGCTGAAAACAGCTTCCAGCACGCCGCCACCGAACAACGCGTCCTCTCCCGCAGCCATGATCTCGTCTATGCGTTGAGAGATGAAAACCATGTCATCATCGGTAAGGTATTCTTTATCGCCGAATACGTCGGGGCGTTCCACCGGCGTAATCGTGTTGTTTTCCCACACACCCTGCAGGTCAGGGTGGCCATCAGGTGTTCTGGGCACGTCGTAGCTTGAATTACCCTGACTGAATCCGCTGCCTGAAGCTAGCAGAAAAAGTAGTGGAATCAATGAGCTGCATGTTCTTATTAGTTGGCGCATAGGGGCTGTCCTCGTCGCTCAGGATTTGGACTCTATATTCAACTACTGGCAGCGATTTCGCAACCTCAAGGGCGTTTCTGGAATGGGGTAAAGTTAACCGGCTTCAGGGTCAGTATTGGCGGGGGTTTCAGAAGAAACCCTTGAAAGTCCGAACAGCACGGCACCAAGTAGAATCCAGAACAGGATGATTCCCCACTCTTGTGGCCAAACCAGGGCAGATGGGCTTCCGGGGAAGTAGAGGGCCCCGATGCCAATTGAAAGCAGCAAGGCCAGGTATCCGGTGAAGCGTCCACCGGGCGCCTGGTAGGGACGTTCAAGCTCCGGCTCGTTTTTACGCAAGGCCAGGAACGAAAGCGCGACAAAGGCGTAGGCCACCACAATACCGAGGCCGCCGGCGTTAACCAGCCAGACTAGGGCTGGACGTCCGAAAAAAGGTGAGACCACAGACAGCACGCCAATCAGAAGGATTGCATTCATCGGGGTGTGGTAGCGCGGATGAACTTCAGCAAGCGGTGCTGGCAACATGCCGGCCTTGGCCATGGCGTAAATTGCGCGACTGGCGCCAACGATCAGGGCATTCCAGCTGGTGATGATCCCGGCCAGGCCAGTCACCAGCAGAATGGTCTCGCCGAGATCACCATAGATAAGCCCGTTGGCTTCAGCGGTCACCAGGTCTGCAGAGGCCAGGGCTTCCCCATTCATGAGCAAGCCGACTCCCACGATGATCAACGCATACCAGGCGATTGCCATCAGCACCGAAATGATCAGCGCGGTTCCTATATCGCGAAAGGGCAGATCAATCTCTTCGGCGGCCTGGGGAATGATGTCAAACCCCACAAACATAAAAGGTACCATGACTAATACAATGGCCACGCCGTTGATGCCACCAACGAAAAGTGGGTCAAGGTTTGAGATTGAACCAGTGACTCCTGAGCCCGTCACAAAAAAGAAACCCACCACAAGAATCGCTATTACGACCGTGGTCTGGACGATGGCAACGATCTTGACGCCCAGTATATTCAGGATGGTCATGACCAGAGCACCGAAGATGCCCACTCCGACCCACGTGGCATGAACTTCCCAGCCGGCGACAGTCCACAGATAACCGATATCTAGTCCGGGCACGAGTGAACTCATGACTGTTGGTAGGGCGACTGCTTCGAATGCGATCACCGACATGTAGCCCAGGATGATTGCCCAGGTACAGATAAACGAGGCGCGGGTGCCAAGGGCGCGTTCACTATAGACATGCTCACCACCCGCGTAGGGAAGTGCAGAAGACAGCTCTGCGTAAGTCAGGCCCACAATAGCAATGGCGCCGCCGCCAACCAGAAAGGCGATGATCGCGCCAAGCACGCCGGCAGAGGTGATCCAGGTGCCAGTGAGCACGACCCAGCTCCAGCCAATCATGGCACCAAAAGCCAGTGCTATTACATCTCGTCTGCCTAGCACCCGCAGGAAACTGGATTGTCGTTCAGGATCAGTCATAGAGCATCTATTTATTATTGAGGCGCTATACTACTTTATTTTTTATTCATGCCAATCTATTCTTTAGAGAGAGATTGCTAAAAAAACGCCCAATCCCGTTGTTCATCCAGGCAATGCGATTACTGTTCTGATTTTCATCGAGATTTAAGTGGCTGCAACACTGTCTACCCTGCCATTTAGGTTTCGCAGCAACCTCATTACTTCACAGATTGGCCACCCTCAGGTGTATTATGACATGTCACTGACTTGTCTGCTTGCGTCGGGCCCGGATTGGATTATTTTAACCAAGGTAAATCAGTGATCGCTTTCTTGATTGATGTCGTAGAAAGCTTACAGAATTTTTACAACTACTTTAGAAAAATATTTGTGAGGAGCTGTCAAAATGATTAGATGGCCAGTTGGATTGGTGTTGGTTCTGGCACTCACGGCATGTGAGATTGAAGCCGGGCCGAATTTCGAGAGAATGAGCTTCGAAGAATTGGCGGAATACAATCAGAGTCAACCTCTGCGACAAATGATCGTGTGCAGTGAGGATGACCGTTCCTTCAGTCGCGTCAGACGTCGACGCTGCATGACTGTTGAAGCTGCCTACGGATCGGCGGCGCAGGCAGGTCAGCTGGGGGTGCTTAATACGATCCCGGGCTACGGAAACTCAGAATAAGCTGATCGGGGTGTGGGATCGGTGAGGTCTCAAGGATTGCAGATAGCCCCGATCCCACAACTGCTTATCAGCAAGATCTTGCCCCCTGCTCTCTCGCTAGGGGCGCAAGACTGCAATTGCCGGTCTGTCGCCACAAAGCATGAGACGCGCTGTTTGAGTCAGCATTAGTGCCAGCTCGGTAAATGTTGAGACGAGACTTGTGCATCGCCTCCTAAAGAGTAGTCGCCTCGTGCACCAGTTCACCACCAATCCAGGTTTTCTCAACTGCGACACCCATGATGCGCTCCGGATCGATAGTCAGCAGATCTTCTGACAGCAAGACCATGTCAGCAAGTTTGCCCGCCTCCAGGCTACCCTTGATCTCCTCTTCGAAGTTCAGATAAGCACCCAGCGCGGTATAAGCGCGGATCGCTTCCTCCATGGTAATAGCTTCATCAAGGCCGTAAACCGTGCCAGTCATGCCCTTGCGGGTGACTGCGGCGTAGATACCCACCAATGGTCCGATCGGCAAAATATCACTTGAAATAGCAACGGTAATGCCGTGGTCCATGGGTCCTCGCAATGGATTATTGTGCTGCAGGCGCCAGCCGTCCAGGTTTTCTGCGTAGCGTCCTTCGAGAGTGTAGGTGAAGTTGGGCTGCTGAGTGATATGAATTTGATGCTCTGCCATGAGTTCCATGGTCAGTTCGGGCGGACGCATGGAAAAATGATTGAGATAGTGACGGTGATCTACCCGTGGGCTGCGTTCAAGGGCATCGGCCAGCGTGTTCACAACAAGCACAATTGCGGCATCACCGATGGCGTGAATGCCCATCTGATAACCCGCGTCGTGGATCTCATTCAGCAAGGTAACCAGCTCCTCTTCCGGCATGTTGAGATATCCGCGGTACTCACCCTGGTTCACATACGGCTCTAGCGTGTATGCGGCCGGCCCAGTGAAACCGCCATCCGCGAAAACCTTGATTGGGCCGGGCTTCAGGAACTCATTGCCTTCTCCGACTCTGGCGTTTAGTGCATTGATAGCATCCGGGTCGTACCACTGAAACTGAAGGGCAGAGCGCGGTAAGGGCAAATCATTATTGCTGTATAGATCCTCAAACATTTCGTAGTCGCTGACTGTCTTCGAGGCATCGGTAATTGAGGTGATGCCTTTGGCCAGCAGCGCATTCAAATTCACTTCCAGGCTGGCGATGAGTTCGTCGTAGGTGGAGTCTGGCACCAGGCGGCCAACAATATTCTGACGCTCGCGGATGATGCCGTTTAGTTCTCCATCATCCCCGACTTCAATCACGCCACCCTCTGGCTGCGGCGTATTGAGAGTGACGTCTGCCAATTCCAGCGCTAGCGAATTTGTCACCGCACTATGACCACCAGCCCTGGTCAGGATGACAGGATTGTCAGGAGCCACCGCGTCAAGGTCTGCGCGCAGGGGGCGTCGGCCTTCGTCAAGTTCGTCTTCTGACCAGCCGTAGCCGGTAATCCATTCCCCTTCACCAATCTCCTCAATTTTTGCGCTAATCAATTCCTGAATTTCAGCGATCGAAGTGACCTCACCTAATTCGATGTAGCGTTGAGGCCGACCTCGTATGTGGGTGTGGGAGTCGATAAAGCCCGGGATCAGCAGTTTGCCCTCCAGGTCGACTGTTTCCGCAGCATCATAGCGATCGAGGAGTGAGTCATCTCCGCTGGCAACAATGAGGCCGTCATTGACTACTACCGTGTTTACAATGGAAAAGTCGGCGTCAGCAACAAAAACCTTGCCATTAGTGAGAACGAGGTCTACTTCGCCGGCAGTGGAAATTTCTTCTGGCGTAGTTTCCTGATCGCCGCAAGCGGTGAGAAGCAGGCCTAGTGTAATGGATAGAAAGGTAGCGGTTCTCACTTTATATCTGGAGTTCATTGTAATTCTCGCTGGTTGATGCTCTAGGTCAATAAGTTATGTTTGTGCACGTAATCTAGTGTTTGCTTAAGCGCTGCTTCGAACATGAAGATCATCTCGTCGATTTGTTCATCGTTGATGATCAGTGGCGGGCAGAAGGCCAGACAATTTCCGCTTACTGCTCTGATAAGGAGCCCCTGGTCCTGACAAAATTGTTTGGTCATCGCGCCTACTTTGCCGTCGGCAAAGCCCTCGCGTCGCTCTTTATTCGCCACCAGTTCAACTGCAGCTATCAATCCTTTGCCCCTGACTTCGCCCACCAGTGGATGTTCCGAAAATTCCTGCAGGCGACTCTGCATGTAGTCGCCCATTTTGGCGGCATGCTCAAACAGGTTCTCGCGCTGGTATATCTCGATTGCTTTCAATGCGGCAGCCGCAGCAACTGGATGGCCGGTGTAGGTGTAGCCGTGGCCGAATATTCCAAGCTGGTTGCTGGGTTCGCGCATGGCCTCATACATGAAGCCGGGGATGATGGCAGCGCTGACCGGAATATAAGCCGCAGAGAGTTGCTTGGCGAGACTCATCAGCTCGGGCTTGATGCCCATGGTGGTAGAGCCAAAATCATTACCAGTTCTACCAAAGCCACAAATCACTTCGTCGGCCCAAAACAAGATGTCGTGCTTGCGCAACACATTCTGCACGGCAGGATAATAACTATCGGGGGCGACCACCACGCCGGCGGCACCGCCAATAGGCTCGGCGATAAATGCAGCGATGGTCTCTGCGCCTTCCTTTTCGATTAACTGCTCCAGTTCCTGCACCAGGCGCTCGACAAAGCCAGCCTCAGACTCACCGTCTTGCTGGCCGTGATAGTAGTGGGGCGTGCTGGCCCTGAGTATGCCAAGCGCATCCACTGGTATATCGAAATGGGTGTGCATGACAGGCAGGCCAGTGAGCGCGGCTGCGGCCACGGTGACCCCATGATAAGAGCGCTCCAGCGCGATAATCTTCTTTTTCTTTGGCTGGCCAGTCACATTGAAATAGTAATGCAGCATCTTGACGTGAGAGTCATTGGCTTCACTACCGGAATTGGCGAAGAAAATCTTCGCGTCAGGTACAGGCACCATCTCGCCGAGCGTATCAGCCAGCTTCATGGCTAAGGGATGGGTGCGTCCGCCAAACATGTGGCTATAGGGCAGGGTGCGCAACTGGGTGGTGATGGCGTCGATCAGTTCGTCATTGCCATACCCGAGCGCGGCACACCAGAGCGCCGACAGGCCCTCAAGATAGCGATTTCCTTTATCGTCATAGACATAAATGCCTTCGCCGCGAACGATGTTGAGTTGTTCAACCTGGGTGAGATTTGTTGTGGGATACAGTAGAGAAGTCATGCTGCTGAGCATAAAACAGCGGATTGTTTAATGCTAGACATGTGGATTGGGGGTTCAGTGCCTGGCATGGAAGCAGCCGGCCTTTCTGCGACACGCCGTGAACCCGTCCCTGCGGGCTACGGTCACAGAAAGGCCGGCTGCTTCCATGTCCACAAGCTCAAGAGTTGTTCCCAATAGAATCACATGTACAGATGTGAATCTGTCCCGCCTTAGATCGTTGATCATATCCTCAGTATCACGTTTATAAGAGAAGCAAAAAATATCAGCTGCGTGGCGAAAACAGTTTTGCACGAAAGTCGAAAGGCCGCTGTCAGTGCTTGCCTCAGGCACAATCAAGAGCCAGCGCCGAAGGAGCCAAAAAGACCAAACCGCAGGTTTGGGCTTCTTTGGTGATGGAGGGCACCGCGGAGCGGCGCGGCTCGTGTCAGAGGAAAGCACTGACAGTGGCCCATCACATCCCTAAAAACCCGCTTCTACCGACAGTGGCCCACCACTTCCCCACAAACCCGCTTCTAATAAGAACCAGAAAAGCGCTAGACTGAACCGTCCGCACTCAAAGTGAGTTGGTAAAACCATGAATAATAAGAATCTAAAAGCGAAATCTACTTCAAGCTTGCTGCTATTTTGCATAGCTACGCTAGTTGGTCTGAACGGCGCCCTAGCCCAACCTAATCCTTACCAGGTCATTTACCACTGGGGCGAATTGCCCGGTGATCGCACCATGGGTGTCGTTACTGGCGTACAACCCGACCCCGATGGTGAGCATATCTGGATTGTGGAGCGCTGCGGCGCGAATCAGTGTGCGGGCTCTGATCAGCATCCTATTCATAAGCTCGATAGCGAAGGGCGCACGGTCAAGTCTATTGGCGCCGGTTTGTTTGCCTGGCCCCATGGCTTTGATATGGATGGGGAAGGCAATTTTTGGGTGACCGAAGGAGCGCCCGAGGGCGATGCCAGAGGCGAGCCCGGCATGGAGCGAGGCATGGGGCACCAGGTCATCAAGCTGAGTCAGGACGGTGAAGTGTTAATGCGTCTTGGCGAGGCGGGCGTGGCGGGTGATGATGCCGAGCATTTCAACGGTCCGGCGGCGGTGCTAGCGGCTCCTGGTGGGGAGATCTGGGTGGCTGATGGGCATCGCGGCGGCAACAATCGGGTGATGAAGTTTTCCGCTGACGGCGAATTGCTGCTGCAGCTGGGCGGGGGCGTAGACGACACCAGTCGCGAGAGCGGCCGCTTCAATGATCCCCATGATTTAAAAATGGATTCCCAGGGCAGGCTGTTTGTGGCCGATCGCGGCAACAACCGTATCCAGATTTTTGACCAGGCCGGCGAGTTGTTGGATATCTGGACCCAGTTTGGCCGACCCAGCGGTCTCTGGATTGACGCCGATGATAGGCTTTATGCGGCAGACGGCATGTCCGGTGAGCAGTGGAATCGGGGCTGGGAGCGAGGGATTCGCATCGGCGACGCCCGCAGCGGCTATGTTAGCGAATTCATACCGGACTATGAGGTGCAAAGCGGCAGTGGCATCGAATTCCTTGCCGCGGATCGGGATGGCAATGTGTTTGCGGGACAGGTCGGCCGTCAGCGCTTTGAAAAGTACGTCAGGGTAAGGCCCTGATGGCTAATGATAAGGTCAAGTTAAGAAAAGGAGCTAACCATGAGTTTTGCCGCAGGCATTCTGGCGGGTAAGTCAGCGATTGTGACTGGTGGCGCAACCGGCATCGGCGCATATATCGTAAGGAAGCTGGGTTCGCTGGGCGCGCAGGTAGGTATCGTCAGTCGCAAAGAAGAAAATTTGCAGCGGGCTGTCGCCGCCTTCAAGGCGGATGACAGCATCGAAGTGAATTACCGTGTCGGTGATGTTCGCGACCCTGAGTTGATTTCGGGGGCCATTGCCAGCTTGGCTGAGCAGCAGGGAGGGCTGGACTATCTGGTTTGTAACGCGGCCGGAAATTTTATCTGTCCTACGGAGCAACTGTCTGCCAACGGTTGGAAGACCGTGATCGATATAGACCTCAATGGTACTTTCCATTGCTGTCAGGCAGCACTGCCATTCCTCAAGCAGGCCAAAGACGGAGGCCGCATCGTGTCTATAAGCACTACGGGGGCCAACTTTGGCTGGCCTGGAGCTGTCCACGCCGGCGCGGCGAAAGCAGGGATTCAAAATCTCATGCAGAGTCTTTCCAGTGAATGGGGAAAATATGGTGTCAGGGCCAACTGGATATCTCCTGGGCCGATAGAAGGCACGGAAGGAGTGGATCGACTGATCATCCAGCAAGGCCTGGCGGAGCAGTCGCTTAAAAGAATTGCATTAGGCACCTTTGGTGAAGGAGACGACATTGCCAATGCCGTTATCTTCCTGTGTGCGGATACGGGGAAATATATTTCTGGTGCCGAATTGGTAGTAGATGGCGGCAGCCAGTGGCATCGTCGTTAGTCGAACAGGCTTTGCTGTGCCATGTATTGCTCTACGTGTTCAGGCTTGGCCATATCCGCTTCCAGTCGCGGGCAAACTTCCACTGATTCCGGATAAGTTCGCAGATTAATTACACCTGCCCAAATGCCTGAATCGTAGTCGCTTTCTTTGTCATGAGGCTCCCCGGTTCGGACCTTGGCAACCGCTTCTTCAATCGGAATCCTGATTAGCAGGGTGGCGTTGAGTTCCTGGGGCGTAGCTGGACGAATCATTGCTGCGCGACCGGGAATAATGTGATCGATAAATTTATCCAGAATATCAGCTTTATGGTCCTCTACGCATTCGGCCTTACCGAATACGGTTACCGACCGATAATTGATGGAATGATTGAATCCGGTTCGCGCTAGCACTAAGCCATCCATAAACGTTACGCTGATGCAGGCAGTTTGTCCGTCTAGCAGGGCATGCATCATTTGGTTCTGTAGGTGGCCGTGTAAATAGATTGCATCGCCGATGCGAATATAGGCTGTCGGTAACACCCGCGCCTCACCCTTAATGGTGTAACCCACGTGGCAAAGAAAGCTCCTGTCCAACAGCGGATAAATTTCCTCGCGGTCATATACCCCACGCCCACTCAGGCGAACGACCTTGATACGTTCAGATACCTCTACTTCTCCGGATGCCATTTGATTGCCTCATTAAGTTGGCTCTTTTCAGCTGGTCATAAACCTGGCAGTTGCTCATATATCAGGTCATATGACTAATGCCGCGAGTATACACGTCGAAGTCGGAGGTGTTTCAAGCTGCAACTGTCTTTACTCTACCTTTTTCAGGGCAATACCCGGATACTGACGCATTCAGAACAATGCGGGGGCTGACATGGTATTCAACAACGTTATTTTGCGAGTCAAGGAATCCCAACACATCGCAGAGGTAGCGAGCCTGCTGGAAGAGCAGGCGCGGCTATCGTCCGCAGAACCAGGCTGCGAAAGTTTCGTGGTATACCACTCTGAAACTGAGCCTGAACTCTTCCTGCTGATAGAGGCCTGGGAATCCCAGCAGCACCTGGCCCAACACCGCGAGGCCAAGACGTTTACGGAACTCTATGTACCCAGGGTCATTCCGCTGGTGGAGCGCCAGCCGCACCTGTGTCGGCGCATTTGGCCGGATTGAGCCGAAATTAGGTTTATTCCCTAAGCCAAAGATGGAATCATGTTACTAATCTACAGTTACTGTAGCTCAATTATAAAGGAGTAGCTCATGCAAGAACTCACAAGAATGGCAGTGTCAGGCCTGGCGTCGGCACTGGTCTTGTTCACATTCAACGCAGCTTCCGCGCAGTCGTCAGCCGATCTGGTGGCAAGCGCGCTCAATCACCCTGATAGACCGAGTGAAGAGGCAGATGATGATGCTCGCCGCATGCCGCTGGAAGTATTAAGTTTCGCAGGCCTAGAGGCGGGGATGGATGTTCTCGAAATGGAAGCCGGAGGCGGTTGGTATACCGAGATCCTCAGTCGTGCTGTCGGTCCTGATGGCAGTATAATGATGCAGAATCCTCCAGCATTTGAGAGTTTTACTGGAGATGCGGACAACGATCGCGCTGCCCGACTCTCTAATGTGACTCTTAGCACGGTTAACTTCGATGGGCTGGAAGCAGCAAACGGTTCCATTGATCTCGTCACCTGGATTCTTGGCCCCCACGAACTTTGGTTTTTTCCTGGAGATGTGTCATTAGGCAATCCCGAGGTGACGTTCCGTGAGATCGCCAGGGTATTAAAGCCAGGTGGTCGTTTCCTGGCTATCGATCATGAGGCTGCAGCTGACTCCGGGCCCGAAGTGGGCGGCACCTTACACCGAATTCACGGAGGCCTCATCACCGAATACGCCGAGGCGGCTGGTCTGAGCGTTGTCAGAACTTCGAGTATTCACCGGAACCCCGAAGATCAGTTGACCAATGGTGTGTTTGATCCTTCCATTCAAGGTCGTACTGACAAATTTGTCGTTCTGTTTGAGAAGTAATTGCAGGTGACCGCACAACTTGAAAAGTGCAGTCGCTTTGCAGAACTACATCAACAGCACAGTGCCTGGCTGATCCCTAATCCCTGGGATGTGGGATCGGCCAGGGTGCTGCAGGGTCTTGGCTTCGGGGCGCTGGCAACCACCAGCTCGGGCTTCGCCTATACTCTTGGGCGAGCAGACGGCGCAGTGACACTTGAAGAAAAACTCGCCCACTGCCGTGAGCTGGCCGCTGCCACAGACATTCCGCTCAACGCTGATTTCGAAAACGGGTTCTCCGATGAGAAGGCCAAACTGCGGGACAATGTTCTTCGCCTGATTGAGACGGGCATTGCCGGTTTGTCTATCGAGGATTTCAGTCGCGATAAGCTGACTATTTACAGTAAGGATGAAGCGGCTGATCGCCTGGCCGTTGTTATGGAAGCGATTCAACAGTCTGGCATACCGGTGCTGTTGACTGCCCGCGCGGAGAACCTGATTCGCGGGGTCGACGACCCAGACGATACCCTTGAGCGCCTGCAGGCCTATTCAGCCACCGGCGCCCATGTCCTTTACTCTCCCGGCCTGACAACACTTGAGCAAATCCAGCGTTTTATTGCAGCGACAGACAAGCCCATGAACATTTTGGCACCCTTTGTTGTGGGCGCCTCTGTCCCTCAACTGGCGGATCTTGGCGTAACCCGGGTCAGCACTGGCGGTGCCTTGAATTGGGCAGCAGTAAATCCCCTGATCACCGCCGGCAAAGAGATGCTGGAGCAGGGCAGTTTCAACTGGTTGACGGGGATGGCCAAGGGAACCCAAGTGCAGGCTCTATTGAAAAAGAAGCCCGACGCACCTTGAGCCCGGTGCAGTTACTGCTCACTCCATGCTGCCAATATATTGCAGTAGCAGAGAGAGACTTCATCACAGTTTCTTCGATAGTCGAAAGGCCGCTGGCAGTGTTTGCTTCAGGCACAATCAAGGGCCAGCGCCGAAGGAGCCAAAAAGACCAAACTGCAAGCTTAGGCTTCTTTGATGATGGCGGGCACCGCGGAGCGGCGCGGACCGTGCCAGAAGTAAAAACTGGCAGCGGCCCATCACCTCACTCACGGTATTAAATTTGTCTTGGAACGAGCTAATTGGCCCGATAAGTGATGCGCCCGCCCACGATGGTCATGATATTCTCAGCGGTCAGGATTTCCGACTCTGGTAGTGTCATGAGGTCGCTATCAAAGATTGTGAAGTCGGCGAACTTGCCTACTTCAATAGAGCCACGCAGGTCCTCCTGAAACGCACCGTGGGCAGGCCAGATGGTGAGCATTTTTAATGCGGTTTCGCGGGAAACCGCGAGCTCCGGGTGCCAGCCTGACTCTGAAGAACCGTCTAATCGCTTACGCGTGACTGCCGCATAAAATTCTACGCGTGGGTCGCCAACTTCCACTGGCGCATCCGAGCCCCCGAGGATCATCAGGCCCCGGTCTACCAGCTGCTGCCAGGGATAGGCATAGCCAAGTCGGTCAGGCCCGAGTCGGTCAGGCGCGAAATTCAGGTCTCCGATGCCGTGGCTGGGCTGCATGGAGGGGAAGACGCCCATGTCAACGAAGCGGGCCTGGTCGGAGGGCGGAATGATCTGGGCGTGTTCCATGCGCCAGCGCAAGTCGGTGCTGGCCCATTCGTCCTGGGCCAGGTCATTGCGTGCTTCGGCGTACCAGTCGAGCAGGGTGCGCACGGCGCGGTCTCCGATGACGTGCGTCCAAATCTGTAAGTGTCCTCTCAGTGCTGCTTCGAGCACCGGCATCACCTCTTCCTTGGTGGTGCGATTCATGAAACCGTTGTGATTTGCATCCGAGTAGTTCGACAGTAGGGCGGCGCCGCGAGACCCCAGAGTGCCGTCAATGAATACCTTGATGCCCCGCACATCGAACATGTAGTCATCGGTGGTTTCCCTGCCGCGTTCAATCATGGTGCTGGCTTCCTGCACCAGCGCGGCCGCATACACGCGATGGGCCATGCTGCCCTCGGCATGTATCTCCTTCATCAAGTCGATATGACGGAATGCCATGCCGGCATCATGGGTCTGGGTCCAGCCCAGAGCAGCGTTGGCGCGCAGACCGCGTAGCAGATTGTCCTTCAGGTAGGCGTCGGTCTCCGGTGGAATCAGCTCCCGGAACACATTCATGGCGTTAGCCAACACATAACCGTTAGGCGTGCCGTCCAGATCCCGTTCGAAGCGACCGCCCTCAGGGTCAGGCGTATCGCGGGTGATGCCTGCCAGTTCCAGGGCGCGTGAATTGACCAGCGCTGAAACGCCATCAGCGCGGGGCATGAACAGGGGTTTGTTCTCGGTAAAAGGGTCGACGTCGAACTTGTTCAGGAACCGCTGTTCGTCGGTCCACTCTCGTTCAATCCAGCCGCGGCCCTGGACCCATTCGCCATCAGGGATGTTGGCAGCCCAGTCTGCAATAGCCGCGACCGTTTCGGATAGCGAAGGAATGCCAAACAGGCTCAGAGTCTTGGTGCGACGGCCAACCCCTTCCAGGTGCTGGTGAGAATCCGTGAATCCGGCGTAAACGGTGTTCCCGCTCAGATCCATGATATTGGCGTCGCCACACATATAGGCAGCGGCTCCGCCATTGTCGCCTACATAGATAATGCGATCACCACGCACCACCACAGCTTCCGCTGACCACTGGTCATTGTTAGAGGTGTAGATGCTAGTGTTGTGGAGAACCAGGTCCGCTGGCATGCAATCCTGACTACCGCTGGCGGCGACAGTCGGAGTTGAACTGGTGGCAGAATCGTCACTGCATGCTGCGAGTAGACAGATCGAGCCAATCATTCCCGCCGTCCATTTCAATGCCAAACCCATTGCGCTCTCCTTTAAGTTGCAGGGATTATTACCTGAGGCAAAAATACAGCATCTGGGCAATAGACAAAAGATTGATTCTGCGACAGGATATGTTTCGATTATTCCACTGACACAGCAATTTGCCTGCCAGACTGCGACTTGGATGGAATAGATCTCAAATGAAATAGAAAAAGCAGATATACAATATCCGAATAATAAATTAGGGAGCCGTCCATGAATAAAATTTTACTTGCTGCAGTTTTCACCCTGAGCTTTGCCAGTTCTGCGCTAGGCCAGCAGAATATGGAACCCTGTGGCCCTGCGGCTCATCTCTCTGAGGCATTTTCTGGCAATGTCGCTGCAGATTCGCGCTGTTTCGAGCTGCGTATGTATACTGCTGAGCCCGCTGTAAATGGAGCAGGCGGCATTGACAATCTGCACCAGCGTTTTCGCGAAGAGGAAGTGGCAATCTTCGAGAAACACGGAGCAGAAGTGGTAGCGGTTTGGCAGCGCTTAGACAACGCTAACACGCTGGTTTGGATGTTGGCCTACCGGGATCGGGCGCATCGACAGGAAGTTTGGACTGCGTTTGCGGCCGATCCAGCCTGGCACGCTTTGCGCGAAAAATATGCTGTGCCTCTCTCGGCTGAGGCCTACATGATGAGTGCGACGGATTACTCAAAGCTTAAATGAGTGATTGAGAGGCCCGCTAGCGACAAATTTGATGTCGCTAGCATAGAAGGCCAAGCCGACGGATTTTTAGCGCTGACAGGTTTTTAGAATACCAGCCAGAACCCTGAGCTTCGCGGGAGATTGATGAGTATTAAATTAATAGGAATCGTTACGCGAAATGGATTATTACTTTTAATCGCCTTATAGCCTCCAAATGCCAGTATAAAAATTCTAATTAAGTGAAAGAAAACCGTGGCCTGCTTTAACCATCCAAACTCAGCAAATATTGTGACATGTAAACACTGCAAAAAAAAATGAACTTTGCGGCATGCGTACGTTGTTTCTGGATAGCGGTGAATTCTGCGAACCCTGTGCTGCCGCCTTGGATAGCGAAAGCTTTGTAGAAAAGCAATCAGCCCAGCTGAATCCTCCCAACTCGAAGGATCTTGGCGAAGAGAAAAAGGCTGAAGCCGGGTATATCCCCCCTACTAGGGACCGTGGTCAGGACAAGCTGTATATACGGCTTGGTGTTGGCGCATCTTTCTCAATGACCTTCTTCGGTTTATTGGTTTATGCCTACCCAACCCTGTTCATGGATTCGGCCATGCTGGCTGCCATAAAGGCAGAGCAGCGATTAGAGGATTGTCGCCTGGTATTCTGAGAAATTACTTACTAGCATTGAAGATGTTGATGAAGAGACCAACGGCATCGCTGCAGGTATTCAGCGATCTGCTACGTCCCATGGTGTGCACGTATTTGACGGGGCAATTAGGGCGACCTGGCAGGATGGCGACAGTGATTTGAACAGCTCTAACTACACACTAACTGCCCAAAA
>Ga0222719_10001473_pt1 | contig 22764 bp, 27 predicted proteins | sample C33_34DmetaG_FD_165039 | JGI IMG/M metagenome (GOLD analysis project Ga0222719, IMG submission 165039) | Estuarine water microbial communities from San Francisco Bay, California, United States - C33_34D | ecosystem: Environmental > Aquatic > Marine > Unclassified | place: USA: California...
CTTTAATTTTCAAGCTTATGCAAGTAAAATTTTCGCAAGGATGATTCAAGTTCAACTAAGATATTTTCAATATATTCTATCTGTAGCAATATTTGCTGGAATAGTTATTTCTAGTACGCCATTAATCTCGGCATGCTTTGTTGGCCTTACACTTATCTGGCTTACTGAAATGCTTGTTGGGCAATTTGATATTAACACCGAAAAGTTTTATGTCGTATTAGTACTCTTACTTATTGCGTTTTCGACTGTGAGTATCAAAAGTCTTTCTCCAGAAACAAATTTATCGTATCTTTTTGTTGGATCATTAGTTATAGCAATACTGTATTTCTTGCTCCAACCTGATGTCAATATTTATCAAGTTGGAAACTCTTTATTAGCTACAGTTATAGCCATGCTGGTTAATGGATTCATTATCGGTAGCGTTTTTCAAGAAAATATTATTTATGTATCTTTCATGATGCTTCTTTTGTTATTTCTAAAAACCTTAGCAACTTATTTCAATATTCAATTTGGTAACTTCCAGTTCTTTTTTAATTTCTTCTTAGTCTTTATTGTTTTTTTGGGAATAAGTAGTTTCTATGATTTCGTAATGATATATGTTTTAATTGCTGCGGCTGCTACAGCTCTTTTTACAACATTCGTAACCTTTATGTTTATAAAAATAAGATATGAATATGAGTTGACTTCCAAGCTATCGAATCAGATATATATATTTGACTATCTGTTTGCTTTTATTTGTTCACTCTATATTGTTGATTCACTAAATATCATAAATGGTTTATTCTAGAATCTGTGAAAGAACAGGTTTTAAGATCTCCCTTTGTTGATAAAAAATTCTTAGATTTAGCTAATGAGGTTATTGACTCTAATGAGGTTAAGATTGAAAATTTTGCTATCTCAGAATCCTCTATTGTAAATATTGGAAGTAGAGAGGTTGTTGACTACAGGCCTACAATTTCAATCGATTCTACAATTATTCAAAAACATAATATAAAAACTATTAATTTTGACTCCCTCCATTTCTTTCAAGTTCAGAATTTGGTTAATGAGATAGCATTTGAATCAGTAAGAGTTGAAAAATCTGATGTCTCGGTAAATCTCCCTCTACCAGATTCTTATGAGAAATATCTAGAGAGTTTAACAAAAAAGAATAGACATGAATTGAAGAGGAAGAAAAGGAAATTTGCTGACAAAATTAATTCAGTGAAGTTAAAGCATTCTAAAGACAGTGATGTTTTTGATACTTTTGTCTCTCAGCACAGACTGTCAGCTGGTGAGAAGGGTAAGTTTATGACTGAAACGGTTGAAAATTATTTTGACTCTCTTTTAAAATTAGATGGTTGGAAAATTTACTATTTAGAAACTGACAAAGGCCTACTTTCAACAGCTTTTTGTTATGAAAATGAACTTGGATGTTATCTCTATAATTCCAGTAGAAATAATGAATTTAACTCAATAAATCCTGGGATTGTTATTAATGACTTAATTATTCAAAAACTAATAAGTGAAAAAAAGTCTTTCTTTGATTTTTTAAAGGGCACAGAGAGATATAAATATGACTTAGGTGGAAACTCGGTCCAGCTTTATGACTTGACGATGAATATATGAATATCTTACAAATAAGTTATCACACTGCACCTTTTGGAAGTGTTGGGAAATTTGACTCCGGAGGGTTAAATGTTTATGTTCAACAAATTTCAAAACATCTTTCTCAAAATCATAATGTGACCGTTGTAACTGCAGAAAAAGCTGAAAGTTTTAAAAATCAAAATTTGGAATTTTGTTCATTAAACTTATTTGAATCCGATATCCCTACTGATGATAAAGAAATACACTTAATTGAATTCAATAAAAGATTAGAGGAATTCTTAGATCTGAAACAGTTTGATATTATTCATGCTCATTATTGGATGTCAGGTTTAATTGCTAAAGACATTTCAAATAAATTTAACATACCTTATATTTTTACCTCTCACAGCTTAGGGGTTTTCCTAGAGGGTTATAACAAAGAGCGAGCTGATTGTGAAAAAATAGTAATGTCTTCATCTCAATTTGTAACTGCATCTACTAATTATGAGCAGACTTTGATTTCAGAGAGCTATCAAGTGGATAACCAAAAGATAAAACAAATAAATCCCGGTGTTGATTATGAATTATTTGTACCAGATCAAAGCATTGACAGAGAAAATATTTTTTTATCTATCGGAAGAATACAACAACAGAAAGGTCAACTAGAGACGTTAAGATTTTTAAACTCATTTAAAGAAGTTGAAACTGATTTTATGTGTTATTTTGTTGGAGGCCCTAGCGGGAGTTCTGGAGATGAATATCTCTCAGAACTTAAAGAAAGTGTTAAAGAACTTTCTTTAAGTTCGCATGTAGAGTTTTTAGGAAATTTACCTCAAGTTGATATTAGAAACCTACTCAATAGTGCAAAGTTATTAATTCATACTTCACAGTATGAAACGTTTGGTCTAGTTGCAATTGAAGCAAACTCAATGGGTGTGCCCGTACTAACAACAAACAATGGTTCAATGCAAGAGATTATTACAAACAAAGAGAATGGGTATTTGGTTGATGGGTTAGATTATCAAGATGTAAATATTTCAATCAAAAATTTAATTAATAATGATCAATATTTTGAAGAACGAATGATTAACTGTATGAATAAATCAAAAGACTACAAATGGGAAAACACTGTCGATAAGCTTTTAGACTTATATCAGGAAGCTAAATTTTCCTGAAAAAATGAAACTATAGCTTCTGCAAATTCATCTGTATAACCCCATATACTTTCCACATGACCCATGTCGTCGTATCTATATAAAGTTGTTTCAATATCATTTTCAGAAGCAATTTTAATTAAATCATCTGTATGATGAGCTAGAACTCTCTCATCTAAAACTCCATTAAAAATTAAAATAGGTTGTTTATTACTCCTTGGTAATGCATTTTCTGGAACAACTTCAGTGATATTTACTCTTTCAAATATTAACGCATAATGATATAGGGGTTGGAATAAAAACTCTGGGAAGCCTTGATATATCATTTCTTCTCTAACTAAAGTTTCAAAATCCACTGGTGGGTCATGAACCGCCATTGCGGAGTAGTTGTTTGATTTTGCTGGAGTAGTAAGAGCTGTTAGTGCGCCTAGTGACTGTCCATAAATTCCGATTTTGGTTGGATCAATATTTTTTTCATCAACTAACCAACCAAGCGCAGCGGCTGAATCATCAGATTCTTTTTGGCCTGCGGAATAATACCCATCCTCACATGTACTGTCACCATGATCTCTCATATCAATTGCTAGAACATTAAAGCCTTCGTGATAGAGAATTCCTGCAGCTAATAAGATTCCAGAACTATATTTACTACTGGTTAGCCCGTGTATTAATAATATCGTTGGACCTTCTTTTTGAGTTTCCATCCACCATGCACTTAAAATGATTTCTTCATTTGGAACAGGTATTTCAACAGTTTCATATGTTGGTATGAAATAAGGCATAGGATCTATATCATATTCTTCAGACCATATAGTAAATTCACTTGGAGAGTTATTTTGCTCCCCCTCCCAAACCGCACAGGGAACAGAACCGGCTTGATTGTATACATAGTGTCCTGCATATAAATATCCAGATACACCAATAACTAAAAGAAATATTAATACTTTTTTCATGTTCCCCCTATATAAATATAAATATAACTAATTATTTAAGTTCTGTTCTATTATCTTCATTTTCTATTATCTTTATACTTGTATTTATGAAAAAAGTTATATCTTTTGCTTCAGATTTTGGACTTGAAGATGGATCTGTTGGAATATGTAAAGGTGTTATGTCACGTATAGATCCTGATTTACAAGTAATTGATTTGTCGCATGACATCCCACCTCAAAATTTAAAATATGCAAGTTTGTTGTTAATGAGATCTATACAATACATTCCTGAAGGAGTCTTGCTTGCGGTTATTGACCCAGGAGTAGGAACTGATAGAAAAGCTATAGGAATTGAGACCGACTGGGGTGTAATGATAGGCCCTGATAATGGTTTATTAAACTTGGCCTGTGCAACTGTTGGAGGTGCAAAAAGAGGTTTTGAATTGAGTAATGAAAATTGGATCATACCGCATAAAGGTGATACTTTTCATGGTAGGGATAAGTTCTCACCTTTTGCAGCTGGATATGCTTCAGGTCAACTAAAAATCGAGGACTTTGGAGACGAGCTTGAATTAGAAGACTTAACTCAGTATTTTCTTCCATTGACCGAAATAGAAAAAGATAATATTAAAGGCGAGATAATATGGATAGATCATTTTGGTAATTCACAAACAAATATTTCTCCTGAAGAATTACAGAATTTGAATATTTCTATCGGTGATGATATTTTAATTAAGTTTAATGGTCAAAATTTTGAAACTACATGGTGTAGTAATTTTCAAGTTCCTCATAAAGGACCATTCGGTTTATTTACTGACTCATGGGGCATGTTGTCAATATTTGTAAAGCAAGGAAATGCTGCAACTTCAATAGGTCTTAAAGAGGGTTTAAAATTAGAAATTTCTAAGAGAGATTCGAAAAAGCTAAAGATCCAGATATAACAATTATTAAAGTTAATAAAATTATAAAAACTAATGTCCATGGGCGCATATATAATTTTAAACATGTATAAAGTTATTTTTGTAACAACAGAAAATTGTAATATTTGTGAAGAGTCCTTCAAAAAATTAAAAAAACTTCCTTTTATCTTTAATATTGTCACAAAAGATGTTAGAGATGGCTATGAAGAGTACATTTTTCGAGTTCCATTGGTTATATTTAGGAAAAAAATTTTAGAAGAAGGTCAAATATCCGTAGTGAATCTGCTAAAAAAATTAATACTTAAACAATACTAAATATCAATAGGTTTAGATTTATCTCTTGTTAAATGCATTTTTTCAAGATATTCAATTATTTTATCTGCAACGTCTATTCCACTAGCTCTTTCAATTCCTTCCAAGCCAGGTGATGAGTTTACTTCAAGAACCAAAGGCCCTCTATTAGATTGAATGAGGTCAACACCCGCTACTGATAAACCAAGAACTTTGGCTGATTTAATTGCACTCTCTTTTTCCTGATCTGTTAATTTATAATCCTCAACTCTTCCACCTAAATGCACATTAGATCTAAATTCACCAGGTTTTGCAATTCTTTTCATTGACGCGACAACTTCATCACCAACTACAATTGCACGTATATCTTCTCCATTTGCTTCACTGATAAATTCCTGGATTAAAATATTGGCATCAATTTTTTTCATAGTTTCAATAGCACTTATTGCTGCACCCATTGTTTCAGTTAAAACGACACCTCTTCCTTGCGTTCCTTCTAAAAGCTTTATTACAAAGGGTGGTTCGCCTACTGTGTTTAATACAGATTCTATATCTCTTGAAAGGTGCACATAGCCAGTGACAGGCATCTCTACACCAATATTACCTATGAGTTGTAACGCTCTTAATTTATCTCTAGATCTACTAATTGAAGCCGAAGAGTTTGCTGACAAAGAACCCATAAGTTCAAATTGTCTTACAACTGCTGCTCCATAAAAAGTCCATGTTGCTGCAATTCTCGGAATAACAACATCATAACTTATTTCCCTCCCTTGGAAAAATATCCTGGGTTTTGCTTTTGCTATATTCATATAACATCTTAAATAACTTACGACTTCAGTGTCGTGGCCTCGTTTTTTTGCAGACTCATTCAGTCTGCTTGTTGAATATAGCGTTATATCTTGAGAGAGTATTCCCAGTTTCATTATTACTTGTCTCTATTCGGTTTTGTAAGAAAGCTAACAGAGGGATTTACTACCCACCTCCTGCCAAGAGCTTTTCTACCAATTAGCATTGTGTAGTCCATTGGACCCCTGTCGGTAAGGGTAAGTTCAATTTTTTTTGAAATACCATCAACCAATAATCTTGTTTTTATATACGGCCTTCTCTCAACATCTCCATTAGAACTCTTTATTCTTTTAAAACCAGCAAGGGGAGCAGAAGTTTTCCTAACTGTATTATTTCTCTTCATGACCTTGAAGTTAACATGTTTTACCCCACCTTTTGTTGAATATTTGATTTCTGAGGCATCAATGGAAGCTAAGTTTGCACCCGTATCCATTTTTGCAATAACATCTTTTATTTTTAAATCAGGTAAAGCAGCGTGCTCTTTCCATCCAACAACTCTCTTTTGCCTTTTTTGTTGCGCCATAGCTATAAGATAATGTAAAACAAGACAGCGCTAATAACTATTAATCCTAAGTGAAAATAAATAACTGGAAACATAGAAAAATTGTAATTAGGTTTTGAAAAGAAACAAACTAGTTTTCTTGTAGAATTTCTTTTTCACTTGATATTTCCGTTTTTTTAGTTTTATCTTTTTTAAAATATAAAACAAATGTTGCTGATATAAATGCAACATGATGAATGATCATTAAATTAAGCAAAGATCTTAATACAACTGCTTCACTCCACATAACTACAAAACCAATAGTGGTTAATATTCTTAAAATATTTGATAAAAGAATCGCAGGTCTATTTTTTGAAATTGCAAAAAACATATACAAAACATTTATTGCGAAACCTGGGAGAAGAACAAACTTAAACCATATTAAATCATTCGCTTGAAAATTAGCTCCAAAAATATCAGATACAATTTGTGGAAAAAAGAATCCTATTAGTGCTCCAGAAGCTACTCCTAAGCCATCAAAGAAAGCAAATATATACAAAAATGAAAATTTCTTCATATGTTAATTATGGACTAACCGCTTCTGTAGTGACTTCCTCTTCTTCAGTTTCGATAAGTCCACAATCAGTTAATACTTCTTCAGTATCTCCACCACCAAAAACAACTCTTTCAAAAACTACAACCGCATATAGTTCATCTTCCGTAAGCTTTCCTTGAAATCCTGGCATACCTCCAATAGATACTGTATCTCCTGCTCCGTACGTTGGACCAACTTCAGCTTGCCACCCTGCAGAACCAAGTTGTATCCATTTGGCATGATCTGCACATGTGGGAAAGGTTGTATAGAGTGCGCCACCTGTAAACGCAGGTCCAACACCGCCACCTCCACCTCCACCATGACATCCAGCACACGCAGCAGCTCCTGCATACACCTCTTGTCCAAGTGCAATGTAGTTGATAGTGTTTGTTGACGCAACTCCTCTACCTTCATATGGAGAGCCATCACAATTAACAGCCTGTTGGGATTTTCTATCAATATTTAACATGCCTCTTTCTCCACATTCTTGAGTGTTGGAAGAACTAATTAATCCAACCAAGATAAATAGGGGAATAATTATAAAGCTAAAATTTAACCACTTTGGCAGAAGTGTATCTGAGTTGGTTTTTATTCCCATTGTTTCATTAATAACCGAATAGGACTTTGTAATCTTTTGAGTTACAGAAGACGCAACTGGAACTTCCTCTACTGGAGTTTCAACAACAGGTGCTTCCTCTACTGGAGTTTCAACAACAGGTGCTTCCTCTACTGGAGTTTCCTCTACTGGAGTTTCTTCTTTTGGTGCTGATGCTTCTACACTTTCTCCACCAGCCCAAGAACTCAGAACTTCATCTACAGACTTACCTGATGCAGCAGCTCTAGCCTCAGCAGATCTCTGCACGAGGTCTACTGGAGCTTTTAGTATTTCCGCTACTTTATTGACTAACTCACTCATTTGATTCTCCTAATGATAGTAAATAAGTTACGAGGTAGTCCAAATCCTCATCATTAAGAAACTCATAATTAGGATGAGGTATTTCTCTATTTACAGATGATGAATCAGTCAAATATCGACCTAACCATTGTGAATTGTTAGTAGGTTCTCGAAGACTATTGGTTGATAAATCTGGCCCAAGTCGAATATTTCCAATATTCTTTATCAATGCTTTGTTTGCATATTTATTACTTAAAACCTTTCCATTTTGAGTATCTGGAATAAGAGTTCTTACATTTTGTGTATGGCAAGACTGGCAGTTTAACTCACTATAAATTTCCGCACCCTTTATGACGTCAGCAGAGACACTTATAGTATTGTTTAATGAGCTTTCAACAACGGATATTGATTGATTTTTTGGAGTTAAGAATGCAAATACAAATGTAAATACTGCAATTGACAACACACCTGAAATAAAAGCTAGGGAGCTCTCATTCTTCAGGTACACTACTTCTTCTACAACTTCCTGAACCACTTCTTCAACTGGAACTTCCTCTACTGGAGTTTCAACAACAGGTGCTTCCTCTACTGGAGTTTCAACAACAGGTGCTTCCTCTACTGGAGTTTCAACAACAGGTGCTTCCTCTACTGGAGTTTCCTCTACTGGAGTTTCCTCTACTGGAGTTTCTTCTTTTGGTGCTGATGCTTCTACACTTTCTCCACCAGCCCAAGAACTCAGAACTTCATCTACAGACTTACCTGATGCAGCAGCTCTAGCCTCAGCAGATCTCTGCACGAGGTCTACTGGAGCTTTTAGTATTTCCGCTACTTTATTGACTAACTCACTCATTATTAAAAACCATCTCTTCAACAGTCGTAATGTCTCCAGAACTAACTGTCCTAATGATTGATATAAAAAATAGCATCGTTACACCAAGAAACAACAATGAAATAAATGTGTTTGCTGAGTAATTTATTCCAACCAACCCCCAAACTATGTTGAAACCCTCACCGTAAATAGCTGGACTCCCTGCATTTGCTGCTGCATTCCATGAATATCCAGAGTTGACACCTATTAAAAAGTTATTTACTAAAAGAAATAAGTATGTTAATTTCAGTCCACCAAAAACAAGATCTTCTAACAATGAATATTTAACAGAGCGGCCAAATAGTTTTGGAATTAAATAATAGGTTAAAGACACTGAGGCAAGAACAAGAGATCCAAAGTAGCCATAAGAAATAACATTTTGGAAGTTAGTTAATCCCACTAATGGAAGTAAGTTTTCAAAACTAGAAACCACATGAAGCACATTTGTTATTAAAAATAAAATAACTGAAAAATTCATAAGACTAGCTGATTTATTCATCTCAACTTCTCTTGTCTGTATGGTTTTTACATAGTTAACTGTAAATGCGAGTAAAGGAATAATTAAACTTAAGGAAAGATATATAGATACATTTTCTAACCAGTTTGGTAGGACTGATCCAAAATAATACTTATAACTTGTCCATGGAAGTAAAAATAAGAATCCCCAGAAAGTAATTAAAGATAGAGTTTTACTGAAAAGTGTAGCGTCGATAGGTTTTGTCATAAGAAAGTGAATAATTGCCATGTATATAAATGAGATTCCTACATATATATGAGTTGAAGTGTATAAAGAAGTAATTAAAAGAGAGTCAGTAAAAACAATTAATTCACTTCTAGCAATTAGAAATGATAAGAAATAGAAGGCTATAGCCCCATAAATAAACTGAGCACTAGCAAAAATTGTAGTTTCCTTCTTTGCAAGTAAGTTAAGAGAAGCAAGTCCAAATAATCCGAATGCAACAAGAAGTTTTAATAAGAGCACAACAGAGATACTGCCAGTTATGTTTAAATTGTCCTGGTAAAAAAAGCTAAGTACAATATCTAAAAATTCAGTACCAACGAATCCAAGTAAAGTTAGGAATAATAATGGGTACAAAACCGCAATACGACCTAGAGATTTTGAGAATAGATATGTAAATGCTAAACAAACTATGGTGGCAAAAACTAAACCAAAACTTGCTTTAGTGCTTAAGCGATCTAAAAATCCATAGTTAAAGATTTGATTGTTTGGCAGAAGGTTTGCAAATGTGAAGTATGAATCTTTAAGAAACGCAAGAAGGGAAGACAATAAAAGAGTAAGTGGAAATATCAAAACAAAAAGTTTTGAAAGCTCTTGTTCATTTTTTGGAATTAACTTAAGTTTCATATATTTAGTAAATATTCACTATGACTTTACTATTATATTGGAAAAAAGTGGCTTGGTAATGTTGAAAAATTTTAAAAAAAGATATGTATTCAATTTATATTTTGTCACCAACATGCGATATTATATATAAGTAAGGTTTGAGGAAGTTTGATATACACAATTTATAAATTTAGATACAGAATAGGTTTTGTCTCAATCGTTACTGGTATTGGTGGTATGACTATCGGTATACTTATAGCGCACTTCGCTGGATTTCCTAGGGGAGAGGTCATAGATTACTTTAATTGGATGCCGCGTGGTTGGTTACCTCAAACTATTGGCCAACTTCTGGCATTTGGTGCAAGCCAGTTATTACTTCTTGGAATGGTGTTAATTGTCTGGAATCAAAAAGAATTAACTTGGGCGAAGGCTACTTATTTCTCATTTATAGTTTGGATTGAGATGGCCATACTATTAGGCATAGTTCCCTCAGAGTGGTTAAACCTTGCACAGGGACCTCTTGAGTGGACGGGTCAAAGAGAATTTATTAACTTTCCACCGATACTATTTTTAAATAACGAAATTGGATTAAGCCTCGGGGCACTAAAAGATATTATACAAGCGGGAATTTCAACAAACTTTCTTATTGCTGGCTGTGTCATTGCATATATGATTCAAGATATCAATGATAAAATCGAATCTTCAAAATCAAGGATTTCAGACTATGGAAAAGAAGTTGTGAGGGTTGACCAAGATGGCTAAATCAGAAGTACTTATTGAGATGCCAGATTTTGAAAAGAAATACAACCTTGCAATGGTTGATGCAGAAAAAGTTTCATCAAGAGTTAGGCCGAAACAATTTTTACATATAGATGAATCTGAATGTATTTTATGTGAGGGATGTGTAGATATATGTCCATGGAAATGTATCCACTATTTGTCAGTTGATGCAATTGAAGATTCAATTAATGTAGAGTCACCTGATGCAAGTGAATCAACAGGATTCTTTGTTGTAGATGAAGAAGCCTGTACAAGATGCGCACTATGTGTTGACAGGTGTCCAACAGGAGTTATCTCACTTGGAAAATTTGCAGGATCATTAGCAGACCAAGCCGTTGAAAACGGTTTATATACTGCCCCATGGGATGAAGATTCTGGTCAAAGAAGTGATAGGCATGGCTATATATATGGAAGGCTATAAAATAATATAATGCAGAAAATGTCATTTAGAGATAGGTTAAAAGAAACAAGAGCTAAAGCTAGTGATGGCTTTAGGGGTGGAAAACTGATGTCTAGTATTTTTCGTCCAGGCTCACCTTTTAGAAAAGGCTATGTAGATAGTCCAAGAAATAGATCCTATGTTGTGATGAACAATGTTTTGTATCACTTACATCCAGTTAAAGTTAAAAGACATGGTGTGAGATTATCTTATACTCTCTGCTTAGGGGGACTCAGCTTTTTCTTGTTTATCGTTTTAACAATTACAGGTATTTGGCTTATGTTTTATTTCCGACCTACTGAGTTAGCTTATGTTGACATACAAAACCTTCAGACAACTATAGCTTTCGGCTCGCTAGTAAGGAACATGCATAGATGGGGAGCTCATTTAATGGTTCTAGTTGTGTTCCTTCACATGTCTCGTGTCTTTTATCACGGTGCTTATAAAGCCCCAAGAGAATTTAACTGGGTTATTGGAGTAATTTTGCTACTTCTTACTTTACTTCTTTCATTTACGGGTTACTTATTACCTTGGGACCAGCTAGCTATTTGGGCTGTAACTGTAGGAGGTAATATGGCTGGCTATGTTCCCGTTGTGGGTGCACAGGTTAAGTTTGGTTTGTTCGCAGGACTTGAGGCTACAACTGCGACATTATTAAGATTTTATGTTTTACATGTTCTCTTTTTCCCATTTATTATCGTTATATTCATGGCTGTTCATTTCTGGAGAGTAAGAAAAGACGGTGGAATATCAGGACCTTTATAAAGGCGTTATGGTAGATATCCCAGAACATTTATTGCAGAGATCAGCAGAAGCTAGAGCTAAAGCTCTGGGCATTAGTATTGAACAGGCTATGGCTGAAATGAAAGGCCAATCAGATCCAACTATCATTTCAAAAGAACCAGAAGTAAAAGTAATTGATGAGACTCCAGCTCCAGTAGCAGAGACTCCAGCTCCAGCAGCAAAGACCATTACTCCTATAAAAGAAGAGCATGCTGCAGAAACAACTGAAAAGGTAGCAGCAGTAAAAATTGAAGAAAAAGTTCCAGCAGCAAAAACCTCTCCTGTTGTAAAGACAGATGCACCTGATGAAGTAGATTTTGCACCAGAAGTAAAAGTAACACAACGATTACTAACTGTTGTTAAAGCAAAGCCTATTCAGAAACCAGTTAAAGAACCAATTGACAAAGTAAACACATGGCCTCACTTGATGCTTCCTGAATTTGTCGCACTTATGGCAATGACTGCTTTCTTAATATTTTTATCAGCTATTTTACAAGCACCTTTATTGGAGGAGGCTAATCCTAACGTAACTCCTAACCCAGCAAAAGCTCCTTGGTATTTCTTAGGACTTCAAGAAATGTTGTCATATTGGGACCCACAAATAGCTGGAGTTATGATTCCAACAGTTGTAGGTCTTATATTATGGATGGCATTTCCTTATATAGATAGAAATCCTGAAACACATCCTTCAAAGAGAAAATTTGCAATTATGTTTTACACCTTCTTTTTAGCAGGAGCTGGAACTCTCACAATCATAGGTGTTCTTTTTAGAGGTCCTGGTTGGAACTGGGTCTATCCATGGATTGATGGTATTTGGTTTGATGACTTGCTTGATTGGATACATTTCGAATGAGTATAGTTCAATTATCTTTTGCAGCTTTTACTGCTGTCGGACTCCTAAGCATCGTTGGTATTTTTGTTATAGTTACAGGACGTGGACCAAAAAATCTTAATTGGAAAAAGAATGTTGATAAAAAAGCGTTAAAAGAAGATAAATCACAAACTAATTTTCTTGAACCAGACTTACCTAAAGGAGAAACAGAAACAGTAAGTGATGAAATTGAAGAACCAGTTGGGGAGTCTGACGGTTCTGTAAAGCTTGAAGAAAAGGTTATCTATGAAGAAATATCTGAAGAAGAAGCAGGAGTAACAAGAAGACAGTTTCTAACAAAAGCTCTAAGGATTTCTTTCGGTGCTTTTGCAGGTATTCAAGCAATTTCATGGCTTGGGTTTTTATGGCCAAAAGTCTCGGGAGGATTTGGTTCAAAAATTGATGCAGGTTCAATTGAAGAAATTAAAGATCAATTATTTCAGGCTGATGGGTCAGTCATTCCAGCTTTTATTCCATCTGCAAGAGCGTATGTGCTCCCATTAGATCAAAGTGCTGCTGCTAATTCTCAATTTTCATCTGGTTCAACAGTTGCTGATGGTTTAGTAGCTGTCTACCAAAGATGTGTGCATCTTGGATGTAGAGTTCCTTGGTGTAATTCATCTCAGGGATTTGAGTGCCCATGCCATGGTTCAAAATACAACATGATTGGCGAATATTTTGCCGGACCTGCCCCTAGAAATTTAGATAGGTTTAATGTCTCAAATGTAAATGGAAGATTCATTATTGATACAGGAACAATTATTGAATCACCCAGAGCTCCTGGTATGACTGTTAAATATCCTCAAGGCTTATCTTGCATAGCTTTGACTACAGAGGAATAATAAGTGAGTAGCTCTATTCTCATTACACTCATTGCGTTAGGATTAACTGGCGGTCTTGCTTTTTTTGTCTCTGCTGGTTTTAGAGGTTCTGGGAAAGTTTCTGATTATGCACCAAACTTAACAAAATATAGAACTGACGATGATTTAGAAACTAAAACTCTTGATCGAACTTTAACTGTCGCTGTCCTTGTTGCATCACTTCTTACAATTATGATTCCTCTTTATTATCTTGGTGAAGAGACGAGACAAGAAGGATTTGTTGAAGAGTTCGATGAAGTTTCTATAGAGCGTGGAGAGCATTTATATGAAGAGTTTGGTTGTGGAAATTGCCATGGTGTTGACGGATCTGGAGGAGCTGCATCTTATGTTGAAAAAAGAAGTGGTATAAACGTAACTTGGCAAGCACCCGCTATTAACAATGTATTCTATAGATACGATGATGAAGAAGTAAGATACTGGCTTATTTGGGGAAGAGCAAACTCTCCAATGCCTGCTTGGGGCTTAGAAGGCGGTGGCCCAATGAACGATGGACAATTAGATGATTTAATTGAATACCTTCACCACTTCCAAATTTCTCAAAATGATGAACTTTCAACTATCGAAATGAATATTAACAGTTCTCTATTAAGACTCGAAACTTCTGAACTTTTAGTAGAAAATGAAATTGGGAGACAAAAGGAATTAATTCAAAGTGTCAAGGATGCTCCTTCTAAATTACCAGTTTTAGAAAAAGCAGTTACTGATGTTTCAGCCTTACTTTCTAAAGAAGGTGGTATTGATACTGATGAAGATGGTTTAACAGACTCAGTTGAGGTAGATCTGTCTACTTATAGTGCAAACATCAATGAGATTCTTGGTACTTCAATTCTTAATTTAGATCCAGATAATGAAGAGTCAGTTCCTGGAAGAAAAGATAAATCTGTAGCAAACGGATTTCTTTCTCAACTTGAATCAGAGCTTATCAATATAAGAATTGTTTCAGATGGATACGATAAATTCCTAGGTGAAGCTGAGACAGGCCTAGCATTTTTAGAGAAAGCACTTGAAGAAAAACTCTGGGAAGTGTCTTTTGAAGAGATTGCTGAATCTACTTTTGATGGTGATATTGACAAGGCTAAAAGAGCTATCGGATTGTTTAATGCTTATTGTGCTAGGTGTCATACAGCAGGTTATTCTGCAGGTGTTGCTTATACAAAAGAAATAGGTTCTGGAGGTTTGGGACCTGCCTTAAGAGCTGGAAGAGCCAATATTCAGTTTAAGCAAAGAGAAGATATGATAGACTTTATTGTGAAGGGCTCTGTTAATGGTAAAGCTTACGGAGTCAACGGTGTAGGCGGAGGTAAAATGCCCGGATTTGGTGCAGTACTGCCAGAATCTGACATAGCTTTGATTATTGATTATTTGAGAGGATTGAAACAAGATGCGTGAAATAATGAGATCACTGCTTTCATCTAACTTAACAGTTACTGGAATTATTATGTTCGCCGGTTCTTTAGTTGTATTCTTAGGCTCTACATTTTTACTTAATGCTACAAATGTAGGTAAGAGATTAGCATTTTTGATAACAGGTGCTGGAACATTTGGTTGGTTAGTAATTAATTCGATTTTATTTTTACTTTACGCTCCAAGAGGCCCAGCTCCAGCAAGTATTGATGGCCTAAATGCTTTTGAGATAAGAATTCTCCCACTCACATTTCTTATTGGTTCCACAATATTATTTATCATGTTTCTTCTGGCTTTAAATAGATTTGAACAAGAACAGATTGAAAAAGGAGAACAACAAAACTAAATGGTCACCATGACACAGATTTGGTTTATTGCAGCTACTGTTCTTTTACTTGCCGAACTTTTAGTCACAACTTTTTTTATGCTCCCTTTTGCAATAGGCTCTTTTTTTGCCGGCCTAGTCTCTCTTGTTTCTGATAGTCAAAACATTCAACTAGGTACTTTTGTTGTATTTAGTATTGTAGGTATTTATATATCTATAAAAATATTTGGACCTAAGAAAAATAAATCTAGTGAGTCTCAAAATTTTAATGAAGGAACAAATAAATATATTGGCAAGTCGTTTATTTCAACTGCTGAAATAGATCCTTACACATCCATATCCCAACATGTTTTCGGGGATGATTGGCAGGTTATTTCAATAGACCAACGCATTCCCGCTGATACAGTTGTAGAGGTTCAAAATGTAAATGGTACAAAATTAGAAGTACAAACGAAGGAAGGTTAGAGTATAAGTATGGATATTATTTTTGGATTGCTTAGATGGGTAGTAGTAATCGTACTACTCGGAGTAATAATTTTTAGAATTTTTAGAGTTATTAGACCATTCGAAACAGGTCTTGTTGAAAGACTTGGTAAATACAACAGACAGGCAACACCTGGCCTAAATATTGTTATTCCAGGTCTTGAGAGAATTATTATTGTTGATATGAGGGAGCAGGTCATTGACGTCCCACCACAAGAAGTTATTACTAAAGATAACGTGACAATTACTGTTGATGCTGTAATTTACTATGAGCCAACAGACCCTAAAAAACTTGTTTATAACGTTGGTGATTTTATGCAAGCTGCTACAAAATTGGCACAAACAAACCTAAGAAACGTCGTTGGTGATTTAGAGTTAGACTCTGCATTAACCTCTAGAGAAACAATCAACACACAGTTAAAACTTATTCTTGATGAAGCAACTGATAAATGGGGAACAAGAGTTGTCAGAGTTGAGATTCAGAGAATTGACCCACCACAAGATGTTCAAGACTCTATGAACAAAGTCATGAAAGCAGAAAGAGATAGAAGAGCTGCGGTTACTGAAGCTGAAGGTGAAAAGAGAGCGGCTATTCTTACAGCTGAGGGTAGAAAAGAATCTCAGGTTTTGGATGCAACTGGTGAAGCAGAAGCCCTTATGCAAGTGGCTGATGCACAAAAATATGAAAAAATTGCAATTGCTGAGGGTGAAGCTGAAGCAATAGAAAAAGTTTTTGCTGCTATTCATAAAGGCGACCCTACAAATGATTTAATTGCAATTAAATATTTAGAGTCATTAGAAAAAGTTGCAGATGGTAATGCAACAAAGATATTTTTACCAGCAGATCTTTCTGCAACACTTGGTAGTATTGGTGCAATTTCAGAGTTGTTTAAAGATGATAAACCTGAAGAAAAAAAAGAATCAGAAGAATCTACTGAAGAATAAATAAGCCCCAATAAGAATAAGACAAAACCCGCTTACATTATTAATAAACTTTTTTGATTTTAAAGATGAACTACCAAAAAAATAACTGCTTAAAAAAGCATATGTAATATCAGCAATAAGATTAACTCCAATAGTTAAAGTTCCTAAATAAAGGAGTGACTGAAATATGCTTGACTCACTTTCGACAAATATTGGCAAAACTGACAAATAGAAAACCCACATTTTTGGATTAAGTAAATTTAACTTCATACCAGCTTTAAATGATTCTGAAGTTAGTTCTGGTGCATCTATTACAATTTCAGCTCGAATTGTTTTGACTCCTTTGTATATGATGTAAATTATTCCGACTATATAAATGGTGGTTAATATTCCTGGAATCAAGTTAAATATAAATGCAACAACAGTAGCTGTAATTAAAGTTATAAATACCGCTCCACCTGCTGCACCAGCTGCAACTTGTAGCCCATTTTTTCTACTCTTCTGTACTGACTCATTTACTATTAAGGCGATTATTAAACCGGGGCTAAAAGCTACACTTATTTGTAGAATAAGGAATTCAATTGTTGAACTACTTGAAATCACTAAGTAAGACTTTGTTTTAAAAGGCTGTAAAACTTATCTCCATGACAACGTTGCACAACCCGTACTTTAGGAGCGTCAGGTTCAAGATTAAGAAAATCTAGAACACAACCTCCCCTTGTCATTCCATCTCTTGTATCAACACGAACATTAACTTCTACAGATTCACTGATAATATTGTTGTCTAAATAAACTGCCATAGCCAAAGGATCTGGTAGGTCGTAGCTATCAGTCCCAAATATATCTTTCATCATTTCCCTTAGGACAACTTGAATATCATTAGTAAATGTTGAATACTTTGTTCCAATTGAGTCAATTTCTTTAATCTTATCTGAATCAATCATTGCATCATATAAAGATGGGTCCCAACCAACAACTGTTATAGGAATTCCAGAATTGAGCACAATGTCTGCTGCTTCAGGATCAACCCAGAAATTATATTCAGCAAATTTTGTCACATTACCAAGAGCATTTGAGCTACCACCCATAATGTAACAGTGTTTTATTTTTGAAAGCTTATCAGGATTATTTCTTACAAGTTCTGCAATATTTGTTAAAGGACCAAGCGTAACAATTTCAAGTTCATCTTCACTGTCTAATACCATTGAATAAAATTCTTGTGCTGTTTCTTTTTCAATATTATTTCCATTAGGTTTGATACCAATATCACCAAGTCCATCAACCCCATGTACATGTTGAGCAGAAGTAGAATAGTTTTCGTAACTTAGAGCTATTTTATTTGCTTCTTCAGTTTTATATACTTCTACGTAATCTCTTTCTAAAGGTTTATTCGCTCCTTTATAAATAGGAACGTTTACATCACAAAGTTCATTTACAAAAATAGTATTTAGAAGACCTTGATCGAGGGGTACGTTCCCCGATACAACACTTACACCAAGGATATCTTTTTCGGGTAAGTTTTGATATGCCATTAAAATTGCAACGGCATCATCAGAGCCTGTATCAGCATCAATAATTAATTTTGTCATGATGTTTTAACTTTTTTAATTTCTGGAATACCCTGCGTCATGACTACATCACAGTCTTTATACTCTTTTGCTATTTGGTTACCCGTAATAATAAGAAGTTCCAGTAAAGATTCTTTTTTACCAGAGGATGAGCCAAATGTTGGAGGACTATTTTTATATTCTTTTTTAATAATCTCAAATATTTCTATTGATTCAGATTTATTAAATTTTGCGCTTAACTTATTTCTTGTTGTTACTTCAAAACTTTTTCTATGTCTTCTTGGAAGTTCAAATTGCATAAATGTATTCTAACTAAATTATTTCTTTCTTTTGTAGTGATACTTTATAATCTTCAGAGTATTGAACAGTATCAATTTCCTTAAAATTAAATTTTTTATGAAATTCAAAAGAAGGAATATTTATTGATGGCAATAAGTTAATTTCTGCAGTCAAACTTTCGATAGAGTTATTTTTAGAAAAATTAATTATATTTGAGTAAAGCTGACTGCCTAATTTTTTATTTCTATAATTTGAATCTACCGCAATTCTGTCAATGTATAAAAAGTTACTAACTCTGTTACTAATTTCTCTGAAGTTTTTGTGATCTATTTCCTTCATATATGATTTAGTTTTTTCACTATCTAAAAAACAGATAACAAATCCAATTACTTGATTCTCAAAATGAATACATTCGCTGTAGTCGGAATTTTCTAATGAATTGGCCAAACCCTCTATTGATTTTGAACCTACATTTGGAACATTTTTTTCGTTCAATTCATGACATTTTTTAATAGTTCTCTTATTTATTGGCTCAAATATAAAATCTTTCATACCTAGGAATATACATTTAATGTATAAAAATGTAAACTAGCCCTATGTCTCAAAAGCAAATTTTAATGAGTTCACCTGAATATTTTAAGGTAGAGTATTCAATTAATCCGTGGATGGTAAGCGGAACTCAGGTAGATTTAGAATTAGCTAAGTATCAATGGGAGAACTTAAAGGCGACAATTGAAAATGCTGGTGCTGAAGTAAAAGTTGTTCCACCAAATGAAGATTATCCAGACTTAGTGTTTACAGCAAATTCAGGAATAATTAATGAAAATGATGTTCTTATTGCAAATTTTAAATTTGAGGAAAGAAGAGGAGAGGAAGAGTTATACAGTAACTGGTTTAAAGACAATGGTTACAATGTAAGTCGCATACCTTCTGAATTTAAGTTTGAAGGAAGGGGAGACGCATTTGTTTATGGAGATTACTTGGTTGGCTCATATGGAATCAGAAGTGACAAAGATGCTTTGTTATATATAGCTGATAAATTTGCACTAGAACCGGTCATTGTTGAGCTTGCCCAGGACAAGTTTTATCATTTAGATACTTGTTTTCAAAATCTTCCTTCAGGAGATGCTATTTTTTATCCTGATGCCTTTGTAGATAAATCATTAAGTACTTTTGAAAGCATGTTCAATTTAATTCCAGTAACAGAACATGATGCTAATAAACTAGCTTGCAATGCAGTTGTGGTAAATAATACAGTAATTTTTCCTAATGAAGATATTGAAGCAATTAATACAATAGACAAACTTGGTTTGCAAGCAGAAGTTGCTGATGTGTCTGAATTTCTTAAATCTGGTGGTGCGTGCCAGTGTCTCGTCATAGCATTAAACTAAAAAATGTATGTTTAAGAGAATATTTAAGATTATTTTTTGGCCTGTAAAAAAAATGATTTTACTTCCATTTAAATTCTTGTTGTATACCTTATTGATATTTGTAGTCTTAATTTTATTTTTTCAATATAGAGCTGATTACGATGTTGACACAAGCCCCCTTACAAAAATTGAATATGAAAATTGTATTGATGTGGTTGATAGTTATGAAGTTTCTATAAATTTACTCTCTAAATATGTTCAAGAATTAGATAGCTATCAAAGAGAATTTTTAGAAGAGAGATTGCCTGATAGTTTACAAATACTATTAGAACCTCAAACAATTAATCCAGATGAATTTGAAAACATCAAAGGTAGTCTGAGAACATACTTACAGGGTGGAAGGTTCCCAGGCTTTAATGGCCAAGCTTTGCTTCCTCAAGCTGCAAGTTTTTGCAGAGATGGATTTAGTTAATATTTGAAAAATATTACTTTATTTGATAAATTAATAATATGAAACGATTTACAAAATACACTTTTCTTATTCTTGCTTTTCTTTTAATGTTCAATGCCTCCGATGATAATAATGATGAAAAAGAATATTGGGGTAGAACAGATGCTGGCCAATGGGTAGTCAAAACATTATCTGATGATACAGAGGGTTTTACATTTGGCTGGGAACTTCCAGAAGCAAAAGCAACAAAAGAAGCTTTTGAAAAAGATTCTTTTAATCCAACAACATTAAAGTCTACTTCAGTTCCCAAAAATTTATTTGTCCACAGGATTGGAACTCATAGTGATGATGACTACAAAGTACACATCATGCCTGATGACTCAATTCTTTATTATGGAACTACAAATGGAACAGTAGTTTTTGAAGATTTAACCATCCCAAATAAAACCAAAAAAGATTTAATTATTATAAAGACTGACTCAGATAACAATATCATTTGGAGTAAACAATTCGGCTCTAACTATGAATCATTTATTGAGGTAAGACAAATTACTAGCGATGCCAATGGAAATATATATATTGCTGGAAGATACACAAGACAAAACACTTTTAGTGATTTTGAACTTCCTCCAAGTCCCTGGTATACAGGTTTTGTAGCAAAAATTAATTCAGATGGTGAAGTCAAATGGGTTCGAATTTTGGAAGGAAAGGACTTTTCTGGTGTCGGACATATAGCATTAGACTCAACTGGAAATCCAGTCATTGAGCTTTATTTTACAAGAAGCATAGTTCTTGGTGAAAAACTTTACAGAGTACCACCATCTCCATACAGGATTTCTTCAGAACTTATCTTAAAACTTGACACAGATGATGGTTCAACAAAATGGGTAGCAGATATAAAATCTTCTACTCCAGATTTTATTTTCGATTTAGAAATCGATCTAGAGGATAACATATTTATCACGGGTAGACTCAGCAGGAAATTAGTAATTGATGGTAAAACTATTTATAGTTCTGGCAATAAAAACATTGGTGACGGCTATTTATTGAAGTTAGACACTAATGGAAAATATTTATCACACATTAGTTTTCCAGGCTCTACTCAATCATTTATAACACAAATAGGATTTTTATCTGATAATTCACCATTAATAAGGGGTGGATTTGTTCAAAGCTTAAAATACAAAAGCTTAGATTTAAATTATGACTCAGTTAGCAACTACTCCAACGGAAAATGCTGTTCAGGATCTAACTCTGCGTACTTTATTGCGAAGTTAGATGAAAATTTAGATATAGTTTGGCATAAACAAATTTCACCACAAGGAATTGGTGGTTACAACTTAGATTCAGGAGTAAACCAAGACAGAATGGTAATTGACAAAGATGACAATGTCTATCTTAATTTCAGGTCAAGATCATCAGCTTATGTAGGATTATTCAAACACAATATAGGCAATTATTCTTTAGAAGGTGACTTTTACTATGAAGTAGAAGATAGTAAAAATATTTACTACAACAAAGCTGATGTTGGGATACTTAAAGTTGATAAATTTGGTAATGAAATCTGGTTAAGTAATTTTGATTATGATAAATCTTCTTCAATTTGCAGACTCACCCAAGATGAAGTTTGTACATATAATGATTTTAGATTTGGCTATGTATCAAATATGGAGTTAAATTCCAAAGGTGAACTATACATTGCTTCTGTTGCAAGAAAACCATTAACTTTTGAAGGTGTGGAGTATCCAGTATATGGAAATCACGATACTTTTATTCACAAAATTTTAGAAGTAAATAAATAATTCTAAGTTAAGTTCAAAACTTCTGCGTTAGTAAGATCAACCAACAACTCAGGAGAGAGAAAAAATTTAGATATTCTATTTCCAGCACCAATAAATAATTTTTTTCTATTCATAACATTTTTATCAATAAATATTTTCAGATTATCTGGAAGTCCAAGAGGGCTAATTCCTCCATATATTTGATTAGTGACTTGTTCTGCTTCTTCTCTTGATGCAAAACTCACTCTCTTTGCACCCATGGCATTTTTTGCTTTTTGATTAACATCTAATCTTGTTGACCCTAAAACACAAAACATTGCATAAAATTCTTCTGGTTTCTTTGCTTTTATAAGAATTGCATTGCATGAATCTTCAATATCAAAACCATAGTGATCACAAAAGTTTTGTGTATCAGAATACTCATCAAGACATTCAAAAATTTCTAATTCATTTTTATGGGTTTCTAAAACTTTTGCAACAGATTTATGAATTTCAACCATAAAGATTATGATATCTGAAAAATCATTAG